>Ga0160439_1000412_pt1 | contig 21644 bp, 18 predicted proteins | sample HID1975M_E0MG_FD_108201 | JGI IMG/M metagenome (GOLD analysis project Ga0160439, IMG submission 108201) | Enriched soil microbial communities from UW Madison campus, WI, USA - HID1975M_E0 MG | ecosystem: Environmental > Terrestrial > Soil > Unclassified | place: USA: Madison, Wisconsin... | reverse complement strand
CGTATCGGCAGCGGCATGATCCCGTTTATGACGCCGGTATTCCTGCAAATCGGCCTCGGTTTTTCGCCCTTCCACGCGGGCCTGATGATGGTGCCGATGGTGCTCGGCAGTATGGGCATGAAACGCATTGTGGTGCAGGTGGTTAACCGCTTTGGCTATCGCAACGTACTGGTTGCCACCACGCTCGGTTTAGCGGTGGTTATCCTGCTGTTTATGGCCACCGCGCTTCTAGGCTGGTATTACGCGCTGCCGGTGGTGCTGTTCTTGCTCGGCATGGTGAACTCCACACGCTTCTCGTCAATGAACACGCTGACGCTCAAAGACTTGCCAGACGACCTCGCAAGCTCCGGCAACAGTATGCTTTCTATGGTGATGCAGCTTTCCATGAGTATCGGCGTCACCATCGCTGGGCTACTGCTCGGCATGTACGGCCATCACCACCTGGCGGCCGATCCGGCGGTTATTTACCACGTGTTTATGTACACATATTTGAGTATCGCGCTGGTTATCGCCCTTCCCGCGCTGATTTTTGCTCGCGTCCCGAAAGACACCACCAAAAATGTCGTGATTGCGCGACGCAAAAGGAGGAGCTCATGAAGCTCTGGCGGCCTGGTATTACCGGCAAATTGTTCCTCGCGATTTTCTCGACCTGCCTGCTGGTGCTGGCAATCATGCACTGGGGTGTGCGGCTCAGTTTCGAACATGGGTTTATTGATTACATCAAGCGCGGCAATGAACAGCGGCTGGAAATGTTGAGCGACGCGCTGGGCGAACAGTACGAGCAGCACGGCAACTGGCAGTTTCTGCGTAATAACGATCGCTTTATGTTCAAGCTGCTGCGTTCATTCGAGCATGGCGATGTGGAAAACAACAACCTGCCGCCGCACGGCTGGCGCACCCAATTCTGGGTCGTCGATCAGGATTACAAAGTGCTGGTTGGCCCACGTGGCCCGGTGCCGACCGATGGCATGCGCCGGGCGATTAACGTCAACGGGCGTGATGCGGGCTGGGTTGTCGCCTCCCCGGTCGAGCGCCTGACGCGCAACACGGATATTAATTTCGACCGCCAACAACGGCGCACCAGCTGGATAATCGTCGGCCTGGCAACATTGCTTGCCGCGGCCGCCACCTTCCTGCTGGCGCGTGGCCTGCTGGCTCCGGTCAAACGACTGGTCGACGGCACGCACAAACTGGCCGCCGGGGACTTCTCCACTCGCGTTGACTCCACCAGCCAGGATGAACTCGGCAAACTGGCGCAGGACTTTAACCAACTCGCCAGCACGCTTGAGAAAAACCACAATATGCGCCGCGCCTATATGGCAGATATCTCCCATGAATTGCGCACCCCGCTGGCGATTTTACGCGGCGAGCTGGAGGCGATTCAGGATGGCGTACGCAAATTCACGCCGGAATCCGTTGCATCTTTGCAGATGGAAGTGGCGACACTCACCAAACTGGTTGATGACCTGCATCAGTTGTCGATGTCCGACGAAGGCGCGCTGGCCTATCAGAAACAGTCTTTGGATATCATCAACCTGCTGGAAATTGTCGCCGGGGCTTTCCGCGAGCGTTTCAATTCACGCGGCTTGAAAATCAGCCTGGCGCTGCCAGATAGTGTGACTATTTTCGGTGACAGCGACCGTTTAATGCAGTTATTCAATAACCTGCTGGAAAATAGCCTGCGTTACACCGACACAGGCGGCCAGTTGGTGATTTCCGGCGAAGTGGTCAATCAACGCTTTATCATGCACTTTGCCGATAGCACGCCGGGCGTGAGCGACGAGCAATTAACCATGCTGTTTGAGCGTTTTTATCGCGCTGAAGGTTCGCGCAACCGCGCCAGCGGCGGTTCTGGCCTCGGTTTGTCCATCTGCCAGAATATCGTTGCCGCCCATAACGGCAAGCTTTACGCCACGCATTCGCCTTTCGGCGGGGTTAGCATTACAGTAGAGTTACCGCTGGAGCCAGAATCGTTGAGACCCGTATGACCGAATTACCCATTGACGAAAACACACCGCGCATCTTAATTGTTGAAGACGAGCCGAAGCTCGGGCAACTGTTGATTGATTACTTACGCGCTGCGGGTTATGCCCCGGAATTGATTACCCACGGCGACAAAGTGCTGCCGTTTGTGCGCCAGACGCCGCCGGATTTAATCCTGCTTGATTTGATGCTTCCAGGCACCGACGGCCTGACGCTGTGCCGCGAAATCCGCCGCTTCTCGGAAATTCCGATTGTGATGGTGACGGCCAAAATTGAAGAAATCGACCGTCTTTTAGGGCTGGAAATTGGTGCCGATGATTACATCTGCAAACCCTACAGCCCGCGAGAAGTGGTGGCACGCGTGAAAACGATTTTGCGCCGCTGCAAACGCCAGCGTGACCCCGTGGCGGCAGACGACATCAGCCCGTTAATCATCGACGAAGGCCGCTTCCAGGCAAGCTGGCGCGACAAGCTGCTGGATTTAACGCCTGCGGAGTTCCGTTTGTTGAAAACGCTGTCCCATGAACCGGGCAAAGTGTTCTCGCGAGAGCAGTTATTGAACCAGCTTTATGATGATTACCGCGTCGTCACAGACCGCACCATCGACAGCCATATCAAAAACCTGCGCCGCAAGCTCGAAGCGCTCGATGAAGAACAGTCGTTTATCCGCGCCGTTTATGGTGTGGGTTATCGCTGGGAAGCAGACGCCTGCCGTATTGCGTAAAGGTAGTTTCTGGAACTAATAAGCGCTACAATTCCCGCCCTAAAATTGTGCCTTATGCACGCGCTTTTAAACCACCGCAGCCTATGCGGTGGTTTCTGACCTGAAATCAGACGAGAATCCCCATGTTTAAACCAGAACTTCTATCCCCAGCCGGAACGCTGAAAAATATGCGTTACGCTTTTGCCTATGGTGCCGATGCGGTTTACGCGGGCCAACCGCGTTACAGCCTGCGCGTGCGTAATAACGAATTCAACCACGAGAATCTCCAGCTCGGCATCAACGAAGCCCATGAGCTGGGTAAAAAATTCTACGTGGTGGTGAACATTGCTCCGCACAACGCCAAGCTGAAAACCTTTATCCGTGACCTGAAGCCGGTTATTGATATGGGGCCGGATGCGCTGATTATGTCCGATCCTGGCCTTATCATGATGGTGCGCGAAGCGTTCCCGGAAATGGACGTTCACCTGTCTGTACAGGCGAACGCCGTGAACTGGGCGACGGTGAAGTTCTGGAAACAAATGGGGCTGACGCGCGTGATTTTGTCCCGCGAGTTGTCTCTGGAAGAGATTGCTGAAGTCCGTGAGCAAGTACCGGATATGGAACTGGAAATCTTCGTGCACGGCGCATTGTGCATGGCTTATTCTGGCCGCTGCCTGCTTTCTGGCTACATCAACAAGCGTGACCCGAACCAGGGCACCTGCACCAACGCCTGCCGTTGGGAATACAAAGTTGAAGAAGGCAAAGAAGATGATGTCGGTAATATCGTGCATCTTCATGAGCCAATTCCGGTGCAAAACATTGAACCAACTTTGGGCGCAGGCGCACCCACTGACCAGGTGTTTATGCTGGAAGAAGCCAAGCGTCCTGGCGAATACATGACGGCGTTCGAAGACGAGCACGGCACGTACATCATGAACTCCAAAGACTTGCGCGCCATTGAACACGTTGAGCGCCTGACCAAAATGGGCGTCCACTCGCTGAAAATCGAAGGCCGCACCAAGTCTTACTATTACTGTGCGCGTACCGCTCAGGTCTATCGCCGCGCGATTGACGATGCCGCCGCAGGCAAACCGTTCGACCCTACTCTTTTAACCACGCTTGAAGGCCTGGCACACCGGGGTTACACCGAAGGTTTCTTGCGTCGCCATAATCATGATTCTTATCAGAATTACGATTACGGTCACTCCGTTTCGGAAACTCAGCAGTTTGTTGGCGAATTTACCGGTGAACGCCGTGGCGACCTGGCAGCGGTAAAAGTCAAAAACAAATTCTTGTTGGGTGACAGCCTGGAGATGATGACGCCGCAAGGTAATGTGACTTTCACGCTTGAAGTGCTGGAAAACACCAAGGCGCAACCGATTGACGTTGCACCGGGCGACGGTCACACCGTATGGATGCCTGTGCCGGAAGATGTCTCGCTGGATTATGCGCTGCTGATGCGCAATTTAGCCGGTCAGACCTCACGCGATCCGCATGCTAACTAGTTAATTTGGGGTATTTTTTCACGCCAGGACATTTCTTAGAAACCGATCACATACCGCTTCGCTTGTTGCGGTTATTATCGCCGGGCTGAAAAACATAACCCATAAATGCTAGCTATATCCTGATTATTCAATTTGAAGCATCATGATATATACCAAGAACCACCTCATTGGCCTGTGGAATCTCCCTTCCGCAGGCCTTCTTTTTTGCTAAACTCCGCAGACTCAGCCTGTTCTTACCCGCAAATCCCACACATACGATACACTCAGAATTCAATTACATTTCCTGAGGTCCGCCATGGAGCAGTTTCCCGTATCACTCGTCATTCTGAACGGCAAAGGTGCCAACAATGACATCTTGCGAAGCGCCGTAAAAGTCATGCGTGACGAGGGTTACACGTTACACATCCGCGTTACCTGGGAACAAGGCGATGCGATTCGTTACGTAAAAGAAGCATCCAGTTTGGGTGTTAATACCGTCATTGCTGGCGGCGGCGACGGCACAATAAACGAAGTAGCAACCGCGCTGGCACAACTTGATCCTGAAAGCCGCCCGGTGTTAGGGATTCTCCCGCTAGGCACCGCGAATGATTTTGCCACCAGCGTCGGCATTCCCCAGGAACTGGATAAAGCATTACACCTGGCAATAGTCGGCAAAGGCGTGCCTATTGACCTGGTACAAGTGAACGAATCCGCCTTCTTTATCAATATGGCGACCGGTGGTTTTGGCACTCGTATCACTACCGAAACACCGGAAAAACTGAAAGCTGCATTGGGTGGAATTGCCTATTTTGTTCACGGACTGATTCGCCTCGATACGCTCAAACCGGATCGCTGCGAAATCCAGGGTGAAAATTTTGAATGGCAAGGCGACGCGCTGGTGATTGGTATCGGCAATGGCCGCCAGGCGGGCGGTGGGCAGGAGCTTTGCCCGCAGGCATTGATTAATGATGGTTTATTAGAGTTGCGTATTTTTACTGGCGAAGAGTTGCTACCAGCAATTTTTAAAACGCTGACGCAACCAGACGACAACCCAAATATTATTGATGGGCGTTCATCCTGGTTCGAGATAACCGCCCCGCACGACATTACCTTTAACCTTGATGGCGAGCCGCTGACCAGCCAGAAATTCCGCATTGATATCCATCCCAATGCGTTGAGCTGCCGCCTGCCGCCAAACTGCCCGCTGTTAGGTTAACGGGTTATTTACTGCTGCAAAGCAAAGAAGGCGATCGGCTGGTGGTAAAAAGCCAGCTGGAGCCAGTTAATTGTTTGATATTAAGAAAAAACTTCGCATCGGGTTCTAAATAGAAGAGCGGGAATGTTCTCTTTAATAATGGGAGGTCCGTTGGGCTTCCAGTTGAATCCGTCACTGACTTTGAAATGAGAAAATAATCATTTCCCTTACGCTGAAAATCAAAAAATACATTCTGGCTTACTTGTTCAACCCGAGTATTATTCGATATAACCTCACCCCGTAGCATCACCGCCCCGGTATCACCATTAAAAACATATTGCATCGTAACATTTGCAACATTGTCTTTACGATGAAGGGTTAATTCCCCAGCACAGCTAAAATGCGTATTTTTCCAATACAGATATACCTTAACCGTCGCGATACAGGATGCGATGATCAGCAAACCTACTAATATCCATGCAGTATTATTTTTCAAACGCATTTCCATTATCCGTTATAACATAATGTGTGACACAGTGATTCTTTCGCCAGGCACTAAATGGACGTTCACAGGCCACAGCAGAAAAACGGGCAAAATTGTTATAAGCTGTTAAATAGACATAATGAAAATTTTCACAATTCAATTTAAAATCACGCGCAAATAAGCGATGTTTTTTATAGTCAGTGGTATCGGAATTCACAAAATAACTGCAGTTACTTTGAGTTATTAGCGGTGTAAATTCTGTGAAGCGGTTATCCATGCTGGCTTGCCAAGCCAAAAACGTGCCACCTAAACAGAGCACTAGCACCATTGAACCTAAACCAAATCGCCCCTTACTGAACGAAGAAGACAAACGGCGCGCAATCTTACGCGGCGGTGTTGGCTCAGGCGTAGAAGGTTGTGATAGCTCCGTAGCAATGATTTCAACTTCTTCACTGCGGGTTATTTTCAAGGTATTTTCAAGTTTGACCCCCACCTTTGGGACCGTGACGATATAGTCCTCATTAAGGCCAAACTCTTTAAATGCCCGCCGCAAAAGGGAAATATTTTGATAGAAGGTATTATTGGTTACCTGGGCTCCATTACTCACCCAGACTTCATGGAAAAAGTGTTCCCGAAGCACCACTTCCCCTTGATAATTAACCAACAATGCCAGGCATCTGCTCGCAGGTATACTCAGTGATAAGGGTGGTCGGTCGCTATTAATAGCGATAATCCTGTGTTTTTCAGGTAGAAAGGCCGCCACGCCATTCAAGATAATTTGTTTATTCACGCTGTTCCTTACGTATTCAGATCTGGGGGTGTAAAGGCTTATTAGATCTGTTTATTTAATCGACAAAGCATAACCCCACTGATTTCCCTCATCGTTTATTATGACAAATTTAACTACACCGTCCTGTAAATCTACCTTATTAAACGTAAAGAGCGGCTGCTGCGAAAAAGGACTTAAGGTCATTCCCGAAGCAGAATACCCGGCTATTTCTACCGCAGCCAAAGAGATATTCCAGGGCGTAGGGTTGGATACTGTCACTCCCTCACCCGAGCGCGTAAAACGTAATTGATTTCCCACATCTTCAGTCAGCTTCCCAACTCCAGCTGGACGCCAAAACACTTTCAGCTGCGTACGAAATGCCAGCAGGATTTTTTCATCCTGTACCGCTGGCTGATTAGGTGGGATCTCATAAATATTTAGCCAAAACAACGACTCACGGTCATCTGGCAAACCTTTAGCGCTGGTTAGCAGCCTGACAGAACGCTGCTCAAGCGGCGCCAGACGAAAAATGGGTGGCAGTACGACAAACGGTGATTCGGCAGTTTGCGGAATACCGTGAGGGTCGCCATCGTCAATCCATGCCTGCACCATCACCGGATAATCAGCACTGTTAGCAAGCGTAATAGATTGGGTCGCCGCTCCCTTATCAAAGACCACCCGCGTGGCACTCAGGTTGACCACCGCTTGAGCGGGCAAGGCTAAACATAGCCAAAAAAACAGCAATCTACTGAAGACGCATAAGGATTTGGGCATGAGCCTGATACCTCCCTGCTTCCAGTTGATCACTTGAGAAACGTTCAAGACGCGCTTCAAATGTTTCGTGGTAGCTATCAACACCACTCTGGGTTGCGGTTTTTACCTGCGCGCCCCCCAACACAGGCACCCAACCAGCGCCTGCGCCTGTTCCAGCGACGTCGGTGGTCAAGAAGTTCATCGGGAAACCATTGCGTAATATCCTGACGCCAACACCCCGTGCATGACCCGGTGCGCCGTAAGCATCATCAAGTAAGTGAGTCACCGCATTCCCGCTAATCAGGCCGTATTTTTGCGCTGCCAGGACATTCGCTTCCGGAGCCAGAAACCCGAGTGCGACGTTCTGCTTGTTGGTGACAACCCCTGAAACCACATTGGATTCGCAAGCAAACTCCAGCGAGAAAGGTGCACTGACGCTGTGCCCAGCTCTGATATCCGTGGCACTGACTCTTGGTAATTGCACAAAAGGTGTGAAATGGGTTACCTGGCAAATCGCCCCTCGCCGCACGGTAATCCCATTATTGTAAAGGCTAATGACCGATGGCCATTCGTGATACCAGCCAGCCCAGTTACCGCCACGATGCGCCTGGCCCACTTTGATGCCGTTCGAATCAAGTCCTGGCCCGCGAAACACAACATAAGCATTAGGGTTTACCCCTGCAAAAGTGTACGTCGCAGCCGAGCTAATAAAATATCGCGTATCCGCTGTTTTCATCAGCTCCACACGAATCGGCGAAAAGTTTTTGGCTTTAATTAAAAAGTTGCCGTCTTTATCCGTATCAAGGTTAGTCATGGCGATCTGCTGCCAGATATCCGTGAATACCTGTCCGGTCGCTTCCAGCGTAATGCGCATCGCCACATTTCTGGCAAGCGTCAGATAAGCCCCCGGTACATCTTGCGCTTCATACCAACCGGCATAGGCGTCATCCCCGTTGGTGGAAAACGCCTGGTAAAGCTGGCCTGCGGTATCGGGCGTACAGCGGAAAAACACCAGTTCAGGGTCCCACCCACCTTTGTGCGCATATTGGGTAAAAGGAATGCCCCCAGCTGCCGCAAGCACCGTGCCAGGCGGTTGGAAAATATTATTGCTGCTGACATCAATAGATTTACTCACGCCGGTCAACTGCCCGTTCTTGGCATCGGCCCCACTGTGACCCCACCATGAATCAGCTTTGCCATCACTGGCCGAACTCAGGCGATGTGAACCGAATTGACTGTTCGCACCGGTATACGGGTAAATAATGTATTCACATGCCGCCTGTGCCGTAGCGCTTAACATCATCAGAATGACGATCGCGAGTTTTGTCCTGGTTTTCACTTAATGGTTTCCTTACGCATCCGAACACTGAGCAGTAAGCGCGATCATCGCCCGCTGAGGTTGGTCATCTGTTAGCTGATATTGAAAAGCGCATCTTTCATCAGGGCCCTCGCCCCAACGCACCGTCAACTGTCCTTTCGTTGTCGGTAAACGGGCATACACCTGGTTTGCCTGCCCCACCATCCCGACAATCTGATTGTGTTCATCAAAGACTTCTGCTCCTGCAGGGAGCGAGCCACGGCGTGTAGTGACATCAATCAGTGCTGCGGTTCCTTTTATCGTTGAGAACGATAATTTCACTGCGGCTCCGGCATACGGTGCAACGCGTTGTTGGTTATCCTCAAGCTCAATGTCGGCCGCCATATTACGGGTGTCTAACTGAACATTATTAAAACGATAGGGAGTTAGCGATGGCACAAGCGCGAAGCCTTGAGCGTTGATGGCTGCGCCCTGGCCATTACTGACGCGTGCCCCTTCGGCGCCCTTGGCTTCCACCAGCGCAAAGGTGTCGCCTAGCCATGGCCCAAGCGTAACGCCTCCGCGATGCACAACTGCGGCACCCCGCATTCCACCTGACCATTGCTTATAGTTTTCTGCCTGCGAATAGCTGCCGTTGAGGGTGCCAAACGAAGTCATTTTTTGCAGCGAGGCGCTCCAGTTCTTTTGTGCCGCCTCGCCCGATGCGTTCTGGTAACCCGCAGAAACGGCATAACTTGCGCTATCGTCTTCAGTGATGGAGCCTGCCAGCGATGCCTGATAATTCGTGCCACTGCTTTTACTATGGCTAGTTGAAAGCGAGAGATAATCTTCACGCTCACCAAACTTCAGCGGCACGGAGAATGTCAGCGTGACAATATTTTCCGTCTGGCCGTGTCTGGCATTTTGCGCTGGCTGCCCATCTGCCCGTCGTGTGGTATCACGCCAGAATGTTTGCTGGCGGCTCGCGGCCAGGTTATAGCTAATTTGTCGCCACTGATTGGCATAACCAAACTGGAGCTGTGTATTGCGTCCCCGTTCGCCGTAGTAATCGCTCACCGAGCCGGAAAGCCATATCGAGCCATAGTCACCCAATTGCTGGTTAACGGTGGCGGTAAACTGGTTGCGCTGCGAAAGTGTATCCGAGCGCCAGACGTCACTGTATTTAGCGGCATTCCGCTCACCCAGCACATCACTGAAATCACGATATCCGGCAGTGGAATAGCGGTAGCCCGCCAGTGCCACGTTGGTACCGGTTGCGTTAAATGAACGGCTCCAGGAAAGCTGTGAACGCCAGCCCGTTTGTTTGCCATCCGGGAGTTGAGCGGACGACGCCGTCACATCCGCACCAATCGCCCCAAGCTCTGAAGCCCAGACGCCACCCAGTACCGTGGAGGCGTACTCTTTCCCCAGACGAACGCCACCGTTAGCCGTCAGGCTATTGGCGATACCGCGTTCAAGGGTGAAATCACCGAACCAGTTGTCATCCGTATCGTAATCACGCGCACGGCCAATAACCGCGTTATAGCGCCAGACACCCGGGCGCAATGAAAGCGGCAGCGCAGAAAACGGCACAGTGAACTGGCTGCGGCTACCATCGGCTTCAATCACATCAACCTGTAAATCGCCCTGCCAGGCGGTGCTGGCAAGGTCGTTAATCACAAACGGCCCTTGCGCCACATTGGTTTGGTACAACGTGCGCCCGTTCTGGCTGACGACCACACGTGCGGCACTTGCTGCCGTGCCGCGAATTTCTGGTGCGTATCCTTGTCGGGATTGAGGCCACATCCGTTGGTCGGTTTCCAGTTTGACGCCAGTAAACGCCATGCTGCTAAACAGGTTGCCACCACTGTAACTTTGCCCTGCACTGAGTGTGCTTTGCAGCGCTGCAACCGGGCGTTGTAGCCAGGTTTGTAAGTTATCCCACTGATAACGTTTCTTATCCCCATAACGGCTATAGCTTGCTGAGGATTGCTGGCGCAGTTGCCATAAACCAAAGTTAATGCCCGCTGTGAGCCCCAACCAGCCGTATTCGCTCTGGCTTCCACCCGCATCACTGTAATAAAAGTTACTGTTGTAGTTGGTAAACAACAGGCTTTCCCCCGCCTGCCATTGCTCGGGGGCGACGTAATCGTGCGGCACCTGCACCATTTCAGCCTGGGGGATGGCAATATCCAGCCGTAATAGCGCATTATCAAATACATAACTTGCCCCTGTGACGCGTTTCGCAGGGCTTAAACAGCTTTCGCTGCCGGGTGTGTTTAATGCCAGCACACCATTTTGTTCATAAAATACCAACGGCAAACAAGGCGTAACATCCTCGCCTTCACCACGAAACATCACTCCTTCACGGGCGATAAACCGCCCGTTTAGCCAGATATCCACCAGATACTGCCCCGGAGCCACCGAAGCCTCTCTGTTGAAGCGAGCAAGCCCCTGCCCGTAATCGCTCCCCAACAATAACGCTTCATCGAAGGTGTAGTTTTCAGCCTGCGAGAGGAACGGCAACGCCCATCCACCCAGCAAGCAAAGGCTCAGCCAGTGATGTTTTTCCATAATTTTGCTTCCCTGCAAAGCCGCTAATGCTTCAGTGGAAGTGTTCCGCTCAGATAAGCGCCCTGATCGTTAATCCATGTCATCTGCACGCTGTCACCCGAAGGTGTGCCAGCTAAGGGCCATGATTTTGTCGCACCGGGGGCAATCATCTCGCCACTCAACGTCACGGATCTATTGGCAACCGTCACCACCACATGGGCAATCGATGCGAAATAGCCGCTGTTGTTGGTGAGGCTCAGTTGGCGGCCTGAAACCGAAGCGGTTGTCGTTTTGTTCATCGTGTCCGGCGAGCCCTGTAATCCAGCGGGACGCCAGAACACTTTCATACGACTGCGCAGCATCACGATCATCTGATTGGATGCTTCACTCCCTTTAGCCACCGGCGGGATTTGCAAGGTATTGAGCCAGAACACCGACTCTTTATCCTTTGGCAAATCCGCACCGGTATATTGCAAGCGCAGGGTTTGGCCGCTGTGTGCGGCCATGCGAAACATAGGAGGGGTCAGAATAAAAGGTGCGCGCGCGGTTTGCGGTGTTGACTGCTCATCGCCGCTGTCCAGCCAGGCCTGCATGACATTCGGAAAGTCATCCCGGTTGGTTAACTGCACGCTGACTTGCTTTGCATCCGCTGGATACACCACACGATTGCCCGTCATCACAACACTTGCCTGGCTGCTCAAACAGGTACCGATGAGTGCAAACGTAAGCAAACTTCTCCCTAAACTCATGTTTCATCCCCTACGCCGTGCACTATTAAAGATAAGAAATCGCGTACTGCACTGCGGCGACAACATCACCCGCGGTAGCATTGCCGGTTGGCGAGAAGTAGCGCACGGCGTAGTCGTGTTCACCGGACTGTTCTCCTGCCGGGATAGATATCCCTGCAACAGCCATTGGGTTACTTAGGTCGATAACCGTGCTGCCCGATGCATCTGTTAGCAATTGCAGCTCAACGTTAGTAGCCGAACCGCTGGTTGCAAGGTTTCCGCTACTGGTAACGTTAGTGCCGATAAATAAGGTTTTAATCTCTAATGTGGCGCTGTCTACGCTGCATCCACTGACGCCCATAGTGAACGTGGTCAGCCCTGCCGAAGAAGCAGCGTCCTTAAGTTCACTTTTAGAGATGGTTGGCAACAGTACAACAGGGTGAGCATCTGAACCGTTAACGGTCACCGAGCAGGTTTGTTCAGTGATCTCACCTTTAAAGGTAATGGTGTTTGTTGATTCCGCGAAAGCCGCGCCACTTAATAAAGCTGCCGTGCCGAATACTACAGGTAATAAAGTTTTCATCTTGTTATCCTTGTTGTGTTGCTTCGTCCTTATCGTGCAATGCGGAATCCCAGAGCAAATAAGCCTGTTACTGATAAATAAACAGATAAGGTTAAGCAGTTGAAAATGAGATATATAACCCTAAGCAGAAACATTGCAGAAGGTATGGTCATGTTATTGCTTATTAGGAAATTTCCTAGATTTGTTTTCTGAATAATCTTTGGTGTCTTTCTTATATAAGAAAAATACCTTATATAAGAACAAATTATTTCATATAATTTATATAGTTATGAAAAATTCAGGGGAGTGAGAACGGAAGTTGAAAGGAGCAGAATTATTAATCTTAACCATATAAAAATGCGCCAGGTTTTGCCTGACGCACGGTATTACTGAAAGCAATCATTAATTAAAACTGAGCCACCTGACTTGCCATCTCCCGGCTATATTGCCGACTGGCATTCACCAGCATTTGGGTATAAGGATTTTGCGCCGCACCGCTAATTAAATTATCGGTGCTGAGTGACTCAAGAATCTTCCCGTGTTGCATTACACCGACGCGATGGCATAAATGCGCAATGACGCCTAAATCGTGCGTCACCATTAAATAGGTGAGTTTCGATTCTTGCTGTAAATCCGAAAGTAAATTGAGAATTTCCGCCTGCACCGAAACATCCAATGCTGAAGTAGGTTCATCGAGCAGCAGTACTTCCGGTTCAAGTATCAGCGCACGTGCAATCGCCACACGCTGGCGCTGCCCGCCAGAAAGCTGATGCGGATAACGGCTGCGAAACGCCCGGTTCAGGCCGACTTTATCGAGCATCATGTTGATGCGGCGATCGCGGTCGGTGAAACCATGTATTTGCAGCGGTTCTTCCAGAATGTCGCCGATGGTATGGCGCGGATGGAGCGAACCGTAGGGATCCTGAAATACCATTTGCACCATACGGCACCGTTCGCGGCTGATTTTGTGCTCAAGTTCCGTCCCATCAATTACCAGTTTTCCCTGCCAGTGGGTAAACAACCCCGCCAGGCATTTCAGCACCGTCGTTTTCCCGGAGCCCGACTCCCCCACCAGGCCAAAAATCTCGCCGTGCCCAACGTGAAAATTCACATCGAACAGCACCTGGTTGGTTTTCGCCCCTTCGCCAAAGGTTAAATTGAGCTGGCTGACTTCAATCATGGATGACATTCGTTGCTCCTTATTGGGTTAGCCAACTGGTCTGGCGTTGCAGAACCGGCAGATGCGCACGCCGTTTGTCCATATCCGGCAAGGCGCTGATAAGCCCCTGCGTGTACGGATGCTGCGCATTATCCAAATCTTTGGCGGCGATAGATTCCACTACCCGCCCGGCGTACATCACCAGCACGCGGTCGCAGAAACTGCGCACCAGGTTGATGTCGTGGCTGATGAAAATCAGCCCCAGGCCACGCGATTGCACTAAATCATCTAGCAGCGCCAGCACCTGTAAACGCACTGACACATCGAGCGCGGAAGTCGGTTCGTCGGCAATCACCATTTCCGGGTCGGTAATCAGCATCATGGCAATCATGATGCGCTGCCCCTGGCCGCCAGAAACTTCGTGCGGATACAGGTTATAGACGCGTTCCGGCTGGCGAATACGCACCACTTCGAGCATTTCCAGCACCTTTTGCTTCGCTTCTTTATGCCCGACGCGATGGTGCGTCAGCCAGGCTTCCGCAATTTGATCCCCGACGCACATCACAGGGTTTAGCGAGTATTTCGGGTCCTGCATAATCATAGAAATACGTTTGCCACGCACATTTCGCATTTGCGCATCCGTGGCATTGAGCAGGTCAACGTCGCCAAACTGCATACGATCGGCGGTGATCTGCGCTTTTTTAGGATGAAGCTGCAACAGCGCACGCCCCACGGTGGATTTCCCGGAACCTGACTCGCCGACAATCGCCAGCTTTTCGCGCCCGAGCTGGAATGAAACGCCACGCACCGCGTGGGTTTGCTGGCGACCGTTCACAAACGTCACATTGAGGTCGCGTACATCAAGCAGTTGCGGCGAATTATTCGCTGCGAGGATCGAGGATGTCACGTAGGCCGTCTCCCAAGAAGTTGAATGCCAGACTGTTGATTAAAATCGCCAGCCCCGGAATCGTTACTACCCACCAGCACTCCATCATGTAAGTGCGCCCGCTGGAGATCATCGCGCCCCACTCTGGCTCTGGAGGTTGTGCGCCAAGGCCCAGGAAGCCAAGCCCGGCAGCCGTCAGAATAATGCCCGCCATATTCATGGTGATACGGATAATGACCGACGGCATGCACAGCGGCACAATGTGACGCCACAGCACACGCACCGGCGAAGCCCCTTGTAAACGCACCGCAGAGATAAAATCAGCCTGCCGTAACGAAAGGGTTTCCGCACGCGCCAGGCGGGCAATCGGCGGCCACGCGGTGAGCGTAATCGCAATCACCACATGCTCAAGGCCGGGGCCGAGTGCGGCCACAAACGCCAGCGCCAGCACCAGGCTTGGGAACGAGATAAAGATATCGGTAATACGCATCAGCACCATATCGACTTTGCCGCCAAAATATCCGGCGGTCACACCGAGCAGTAAACCCAGCGGGCCAACGGTGACTGACACCAGCAGCACGATGTAAAGCGTAATGCGCGAGCCATAAACCAGGCGGCTGAAGATATCGCGACCAAACTCGTCGGTGCCAAACCAGTGCGTCGCGTTGGGTGCCGTCAGCGCACGATTCAGATCCTGAACCAGCGGGTTATACGGCGCTATCCATGGCGCGAAAATCGCCACCATCAGCAGCAAGAAGACAATCCCCCCACCAATGGCAGTCAGCGGATTTCGCGCCATTTTGCCGATAAACCCAACCGCGCGAAGACCTGCACGTTTAACGCGCAGCGAGCGCTCATCCGCCGCCGTCAGTTGTGGTGTTCCAAAGGAAACCGTCATGATTTTGTCCTCGGATCAAAGAGTTGGTAGAGCATGTCGGACAGCAGATTGAGCAACACGAAGATCACCCCGACCACCAGCACGCAGCCCATCACCGCATTCATATCGCCGAGCAGCAAACTGCCCGTTAAATAAGAACCAAAGCCCGGCCACGAGAACACGGTTTCAATTAACACTGCGCCTTCGAGCAGTGAGCCGTACGCCAACGCCACCACGGTTAGCAACTGCACCAGAATGTTTCGGAACGCGTGGTTCCAGATAACCTGGCGTTCGGTCAGCCCTTTTACCCTTGCGGTAATTATGAATTCCTGCGACAGCTGCGCCAGCATAAAGCTGCGCGTCATTCGGCTGATGTAGGCCATCGAGTGAAAACCGAGCAGCGAGGCAGGCAGAATCAGGTGATTGAGCGCGTTGAAAAACACCGCGCTGTTTCCAGCCAGTAGCGCATCCACCAGCAGCAAACCGCTGCGGCGCGGCACAACGCCATCCAGCCCTAAATCAATGCGCCCTGCACCGCCTACCCAACCCAGCCAGGCGTAAAACAGCAGCAATCCCATCATCCCGACCCAGAAGATCGGCGTCGAATATCCGGCGAGGCTGATAATTCGCACTGCGTAATCCACCACGCTGTTGCGACGCGCCGCCGCCCAAACGCCTAGTGGAATACCAAGGCCCGCACCGACGATAATCGCCACCGTCGCCAGTTCAAGCGTTGCCGGGAAGACACGCAGAATGTCGTCCACCACCGGTTTCCCGGTCAGCAGCGCGTTGCCTAAATCGCCATGCAGCAGGCCGCCGAGATAAATCCAGAACTGCGTTGCCAGCGATTGATCAAAACCGAGCTGGTGATAAACCTGCTGATAGGTGCTTTGGTCGGCATCCGGGCCGACAATCGCCAGCACCGGGTCGATAGGCATCACGCGGCCAATGAAAAAGGTCAGCAACAGCAGCCCAAACAAGGTGATCAACACCTGGCTTAAGCGCTTTGAAAAACGCCGGGCGCGGCCGCCCGGTGCCAGCAAAATCATGCTCATCCTTTGTTCTCCCCATGCTCTGCGGTTTGCGTTTTATAAACATCGCGCAGGAAAGTGGTGGCCGACGGGTGCGGCTGGTAGTTCTGCACTTCGTTGCGCACCACTACCGAGTCCACCATTTGCGAAAGCGGCAGCAACGCCGGGATCAGCTCGTCATAACGCGTCTGAATGGCCTGATATTCCTCGAGCTGCTTTGCCGGGTCGCGCTCGACCAGCGCCTGGTCGATTTGCTGATTAATTTGTTTGTCGTAGAAGCTGGTGCGCCAGCCCTGGAAGTTAGTCAAACGCGCCGCGTCGCTGTTATCCGGGTTATAGACCAGCGATCGCAGGCTGGAATGGGGATGCGGTTCTACGCCACTGCCGCCACGCCCAACCAACATGTCGAACTTACGTTCACGCATCGCGCCGTAAATCTGGTTGCCGGTTCCGGTGACAATTTTGGCGTTGATGCCCGCCTGCATCAGCGTGGATTGCACCGCAATGGCGATGTTCAGGAACGGCTGATCCGCCAGCACGCGCAAGGTGGTGTCAAATCCATCCGGATAACCCGCTTCCGCCAGCAGTTTTTTCGCACGGGGAATATCCAGCGCGTAACCAGGATTGGGCAAGGTGGCAGGCATTCCAGACTGGATTGGGCGCTGGTGCAGCACGCCATAGCCCGGCATTAGCGCTTTGTTGATGCCCTGATAATCAATCAGATAGCGCACCGCTTCGCGCACTTTCGGGTTGGCAAAATGCGGCTCTTTCATACTCATGGCGACGTAATAAATGGTGCCTTTTTTTACTGCATCGACCGTCAATTCCGGGTCTCTACGCAGGGCGTTAACGTCCGAAACCGCCATATTGCTGGCAATATCCAGGTCGCCTTTGGCAATCATCAGGCGCAGGGTTTGCGATTCCTGGAAGTGGCGGAACACCACGCGTGCCAGTTTCGGTTCGCCGCGCCAGTAATCCGGGTTGCGCTTCATGCGCAGCACGTCCTTCGCCTGCCACACTTCGAGGCTGAACGGGCCGGAACCGGCCTCGTTGGTCGTCAGCCAGCGATTGCCCCAGTCGTCGTTTTGCACATGCTGCTCGACCGTTTTGCTGTCCAGTACCACCACGCTACCGAGGGCGGCCAGCGAGTAAATCACCAGTTGCGGGTCGTTGGCTTTCGGCAGCGTGATTTCCACCGTTGAAGCATCAAGAGCTTTCACATGTTCATCGACGTTCTTTTTGCTAAAGCCGTAGGATTTCCACACCGATGCCTGCGCCAGGTTCAGGTGCAGCACGCGGCGCATCGACCACACCACGTCGTCTGCGGTGAGTACGTTGCCAGAGTGGAATTTCACGCCATCGCGCAGGTGAAAGGTCAGGCGATTACCGTCTGGTGAAATCTCCCAGGATTTCGCCAGTGCCGGGCGCACGTTAGTGAGTTTTGCCGGATCTAATTCCACCAGCGAGTCATAGAGGTTTACCACCAGCCCCACCACTTCATTGCCGGTCATCGCGGCCGGATCAAGCGTGAGCAGGTTATTCATATTCATGCCGATAATCAGCTGGTCAGGCGGCGTTTTGGCCACCACCGAACTGCTGCCGAACATGAACAGGAGCGTGAGTAGCCACGCCCCCAGCCGGGAGCTTCGATTCATGATAGATACCGTTTTTGTAGGGTCAGTATTCCCCGGCGTCTTTCGCGCCGGGATTATTATTTTTGCGCGGGTTAATCGCGGCTAACGGTGTTCATCTCGATATATTCAAAATTGATGTCTTCACCCAGGCCCGGACGCTGTGGCAAATGCACAAAACCGTCGGCGTCCATCGGGTCTACGATGCTGTTGAGGTAGGCTGCGGGTTCATCGTATTCGAGGAACGGATGCAGTAAACCACGCTCGTACCAGCGGCAGTTGCGAATCGCGCCCACCACGGCGAGGCTTGCCGCACCGTTGCCGTGCACTTCGCAGTCCATACCGAAGGATTCCGCAAGTGCCGCCACTTTCATAGTTGGCGCAATCCCGCCGACGCCGTTCGCCCCGGCGCGCAGAATGTCGCAGGCACCCGCCTTCACCCAATCGGCGCGGCTGTGGTGCTTGCCACCAAGACTTTCTGGCCCGACAACATCAATCGACAGGTTCTCAGAAAGCCAGACGTAAGACGCCATGCTCTCTTCTTCCATCGGCTCTTCAAACCACGCGAAGTTGAGTTTTTCCAGTGCCTTGCCGATGTACAGCGCCTGGCTGCGGCTATACCAGTGGTAGCCGTCGAGCATTAAATCAATATCCGGGCCAACGGCTTCGCGCACGGCGGCGCAGGCTTTGACGTCCATTTTTGGGTCTGGCGCGAACGCAACAGGCGGCATCCAGGTGTGGAGTTTTATGGCTTTGTAGCCACGAGCGACCAGTTTTTCAGCGAACTGGCCAAATTCGTCTGGCGTAGATAACCCGCCTTCCAGTTCGTCCCCGCACATGGTGCTGCCGTAGGCCGGGACTTTGTCACGGAATCCACCGAGCAATTTGTAGACCGGGACTTTCAGTTTGCGGCCAATCAAATCCCACAGCGCCTGTTCGACAAACGACAGCGCACGTTCGGTGAGTTGATGGGCGCTGCCACGCTGCCAATGCACCAGATCTTGCCAGATGCGCTCGCGGTTAAACGGATCTTGCCCGACTAACACTTTGCGGAAAAACGCATTGACCACATAAGGGCGCACCACTTCTGGCGGCGCGAACGAATACCCGCAATCCCCTTCATCGGTGGTGATCGTGAGCATCGCCATTTTTGCGAGGCTCTCAGGGCCTGGGTGGGAGTGACCTGCGCTGTCAGAAACACGGCGGGTTGGGTAAGTAAAAACGGTGACGTTTACAGATTCAATTTTCACGGCTGTTAGTGTCCTTTTGTGATTTTAAAACAGCGTTTCACCATCTACTGTATGCGTAAAAAAGCACCTTCGCCTCGTTCAAAGGTGCCTAAATAGGCGTGATTTTTTGGACATTTGCACAGGGGAAAGTGATGTTTTTCACAAAGTGTTATGGAATTGTGACGGAGATAACGGGGGATGGGGGCGGTGAATTTCCGTTCACATGAGGGGATGCCTATGGCGGAGCGGTGATTTTCCGTTCACCTGAACATTATTCGATCCCATAAATATCAATGAACGGTGAACGTGCCATGGGGATTACGACATCCCCCTGGCGACCCCGTCGCCCGGCAAGTCAATCGCCGCTGCGCGGTAAACACCGTTTTTTACCCAACATTCGCGGTCGTTCGCGACTCGCTCCAGGCGATCGCTCTCTCACGTGGTTCCCGACCACGTGACCACGACTGAAGGGTAAAAACCGGCGCGATTGAAGCCGGGAATGAAGGTCAAGGTCAAAACCTAAAGCCGAATCGGTTTTGACCTTGAGTCCCGGTATAAATTGCCCCAGTGTTCCCCATAAGTCAGGGTTGAGCTGCCGGGAGCAGCGAAAGTGAGCGATCGCCGGGAGCGAATCGCGAACGACCCTGAACGTTGGGGATAAACTGGGGTTTACCGCGTAGCGGCAATTTAATCACCGGGCGACGGGGTCGCCAGGGGGATGTCGTAATCCCCATGGCACGTTCACCGTGAGCAGGAATATGTAGGAACACAGTTCGCAAAGGTGAACGGAACATCACCGCACTTCCATAACCTTAAACATTCAGGTAAACGGAAAATCACCGCTCCCCGGCAAGCGAGCAATCACGCTATCCCCACCTTCCCATCCAGATAAACATCCTGAACCGCATTAATTAACTTCACGCCCTCAGACATGGATTTCTTAAAGGCTTTGCGCCCCAGAATCAACCCCATGCCGCCTGCGCGTTTGTTAATGACCGCCGTGCGGACCGCATCCGTCAGGTCAGTCTCACCACCCGCAGCACCGCCGGAGTTTATCAGCCCGGCGCGACCCATATAGCAGTTCGCCAGTTGGTAACGCACCAGATCGATTGGGTTATCGCTGCTCAGTTTGGTGTACACGCGGTCGTCGGTGTAACCAAAGTTCACCGCCTTGTAACCGCCGTTATTTTCGGCCATTTTCTGCTTCACGATATCCGCGCCAATGGTCGCTGCCAGATGGTTCGCCTGCCCGGTAAGATCAGCACTAACGTGGTAATCCACACCATCTTTTTTGAAATCGGGATTACGCAGATACGCCCAGAGCACCGTCACCAGGCCGAGTTCGTGCGCCCGCTCAAACGCAACCGAAATCTCTTCAATCTGGCGGCGTGATTCTGGCGAACCGAAATAAATGGTCGCGCCAACCGCCACCGCGCCCATATTGAACGCCTGCTCAACGCTTGCGTATAGCGTCTGGTCGAAGGTGTTCGGATAACTCAGCGTTTCGTTATGGTTGAGTTTGACGAGGAAAGGAATGCGGTGCGCGTAACGGCGCGACACCGAGGCCAGCACGCCATAGGTTGAAGCGACACAGTTACAGCCCGCTTCAATCGCCAGCTCGACGATATTCTTCGGGTCAAAATAGAGTGGGTTTGCGGCAAACGATGCACCCGCGGAATGTTCCACACCTTGATCGACAGGTAAAATGGAAAGATAACCGGTGCCTGCCAGCCGCCCGGTATTGTACAGCGTTTGCATATTCCGTAGCACCGCTGGCGGGCGGTTGTTATCCACCATCACGCGGTCTACATAATCCGAGCCTGGCAGATACAACTGGTCTGCCGGAATAGTCATACAACGATGCTGTAACAAGCTGTCGGCGTCTTTGCCTAGCAACTGCGCAATATCAGTCATAATGCACTCCCGTTATTTCAGCGAGCACCCTGCCCGCTGACAATGGTTATTCCTGGCCTGCCTTCGAATAAAACAGGCAGCCATAATCCTGGTCGTGACTGGCAACCTTCGCCACCCAGGGCAGCACTTTAGGTGGGTTTTGGCTTGTAACGGTTTGTCTCCAGGCGGTGTATTTTTGCAACGGCGGTCAAAGAAACAACACAAAGGTATTTAAAAGGTATTTAAAAGGTATTATTGATTGGTATTGTTGTGGCGTACCCAACACAATCATGAAGGTTCTAAATATGAAACGTACAACAATTAGCCTTTCATTCATGATGTTTATTGAATGGTTTATCTGGGGCGCCTGGTTCGTCCCTCTTTGGCTGTTCCTGAGTAAAAGTGGCTTTAGCCCGACTGAAATTGG
>Ga0160439_1000411_pt1 | contig 21669 bp, 15 predicted proteins | sample HID1975M_E0MG_FD_108201 | JGI IMG/M metagenome (GOLD analysis project Ga0160439, IMG submission 108201) | Enriched soil microbial communities from UW Madison campus, WI, USA - HID1975M_E0 MG | ecosystem: Environmental > Terrestrial > Soil > Unclassified | place: USA: Madison, Wisconsin... | reverse complement strand
AACTCTCCTACCGGCGACAATCTTAATGAATTGATGATTGACACCTATCCCACTCCCATGGGGAGTTTGACCAAATATAATGAATTATCTAAGCTCTCAATAGGAACCAACAATGTCTGCGGCGAAAATTTTTATCCTTCTGGGATTACTGACCAGACCCCTAAACGCCAGTTCAAGTGGAATATGTCTCGTTTCAAGTTGTATGTGAAGAAATCGATCCTGGGCGAAGAAATCATTCCCTCGACAGCCATCGTACAAAACTATTCATGCCTGTCGACCAATAACTACTGTAGCCAAACGTCAGATAGCACCCTGGTGTCAGAAATATTTCTCAGTGGCAGGATCACCGCCCCGCTTACTTGCACGATAAACGCAGGCAGCACCATTGAGGTTGAACTTGGGAATATCGTCACCTCTCAGTTTGTCACGCAAGGCCAACCCCCGGCGAGCTATACGCTCAAAGACGTTGATATCAGCTACCATTGTGACGATCCGGCTGCGGGTAACGCTGGAAAAATTAAATTCAGCCTCAGTGCCGATCAAGGGGTTGTACCGGGGAGCAACAATCTCATTGCCAGCATGATCGGTCGGGATGACATTGGAGTACGTATGTATGATCAAGACAACAATAACGTCGTGCTGGATGGATCGCTGGATTTACCAGTGACGCTGGATGAACAAGGAAATGGCAGTATTATGATGACCGCAGCGCCGGTCAGCACAACCTCTAAAAGGCCAGAGGCCGGTAAGTTTGAGGGAAATGTGACGGTGAAAATGGAGTTGCGCTAAGAGGATTCCGCCCGGATTGCTCCGGGGGATAATGATATTCAAAAATCTAAATCCGATTGATGGTGAGGTATCCTGCCAAACCGAACATCTGACCCTGGTATAATCTAAAAAGCCACGCAATTGCGTGGCTTTTTTGTTCATATTACAACGCTTTCAGAAAGCGTCCCCGGTCACTATTTACTTATTAACCGTTTTAATTAGTGAACGAGTCATTCAACAAACCAATATCCAGACCATTCGAAAGGTTAATATCGCGAGTTAACTTAAATGTTCTTCCATAAGATTTAATTATAGTGATGCAGCGGTTCGGGCCGCATTATCATAGAGCGCCGAAATGGCACGTAATAATTGTGCATTTTCTCCAATAGATTTAGCAGAAATGCCTGTCTCAACCTGCAAACCAATAAGACATGTCTCGCGGACCTCACGATATTTAGCACACAGCACTTTACCTTTTTCAGTAGCGGAAAAGTAAAGTTCCTTGCCCTGCTTTTCACTTTTAACGTAACCCGACTTAACCATTTTCTTTAATGCATAGGCAACGATATGGGTGTCTTCGACGTTCAGAACAAAACAAATATCCGCCAGTTTTTTTTGCCGATCGCGGTGATTGATATGATGCAGTAACGATACGTCGAGCGGCCCCATATCTGGCTCTCCGGCTGCCGTCATGCAACGTACCATCCATTTGTTAAACGCATTGCTGGTCATGATTAATGCGTATTCCAGCTCCGACAATTCCGCACATCTTTCAGAAACCAGATGGTGAGAAGAGACAATGGGATCTTTTAACCCTGCGCTATTAGCGATTGTTCCTACTGCTGAATCGAGTCTTTCTTTCTCATACGCCATTGGCTGCCCCTTAATATGATATCCATAAAACATAATTGAATTCGAATAAAACACCAATAAATTAATGATAATTTATTTTCATTTTGTCTTCGTTTTGCTATATGTTTTTACCTCTTCGTCATTCTAAAAAAACACAACACACATAGACAGGGTAAAAATAATGGATAGTGCCACCCTTTTACCGCTCATCGGAATACCCGTTGTTGTTATTGGTTTTGCACTCCGATTCAATCCGCTGATTGTTGTCGTTATTGCAGGATTAACAACTGGACTCGCCGTAGGAATGGATTTCGGAATGCTACTGGAAACCTTTGGCGAGAAATTTTTCAATAGCCGCTCGCTCGCCACCTTTATTCTGATTCTGCCCGTGATTGGCCTGTTGGAATATTACGGTTTGAAAGAACGCGCTCAGGCCTGGATTGCCAAAATAGCCAGCGCCACGTCCGCACGCATACTGATGATTTACTTTATTGGCCGCGAAGGAACCGCCGCACTTGGGCTGATGTCTCTTGGCGGCCACGCGCAAACTGTTCGCCCGCTGTTAGCGCCAATGGCGGAAGGTGCGGCCCTGAACAAGTACGGCGAACTTCCTCTGCACATTCGCGATAAAATAAAAGCCCACGCCGCAGCCTGCGACAACATCGCCGTCTTTTTTGGCGAAGACATTTTCATTGCCTTCGGTGCGGTTCTGCTAATTGATGCGTTTTTGAAAGAAAACGGCATTACGAATATTGAACCGCTGCATATCGGCCTTTGGGCTATTCCCACAGCGATTGCCGCGCTGATCATCCATATGTTCCGCCTCACGCGACTTGATGCGAGCCTCCACCGCGATGTGATGGCCTGGCGTGCTCAACAAGAACCTGAAATGAAAGAGGTGACAAAATGAGCACTCTGCTAACCATTAACCGTGTTTATTACCTGATTGGCATCATCGTCATGATTCTGGTGGTGATGACACTGCGCGATCGCGGCAACCCTAAACGCCTGACCACGGCTCTCTTCTGGTTCTTATTCGGCGCGATTTTCCTGTTTGGCGATCTAATGGTAGACACCCTCGGAAAATCACTGGCTTACCGAATAATAGGCGGAAGCGTGATTGTCATTGCGCTCCTGGCAGGCTTTGGATTAGTGGGCAAAGGGCATTACGCCATGGCGACAGACGAGCAACGAGAAGCCTCTGCCTCGCGCATCAAAAACTGGTTATTTCTGCCCGCGCTACTGATTCCCGTCATCACCGTCATCTGCACCCTATTCATGAAAAACGTGTCGATTGGCGGCGTTTACCTGCTAGACCAGAAGCAACTCACGTTGGCCTCCTTGTGTGTGGCAAGTGTCGCGGCAATCTTAACGGGATGGTGGATAACCAAAGGTTCACCGGTGCAGGCCATTGCGCAGTCGCGCCGAATTGTTGACACCGTGGGCTGGGCAATTATTTTACCTCAAATGTTAGCGATGCTTGGCGGGGTGTTTATCGTCGCCAACACCGGTGAGTCGGTACGCAAAGTGGTCGAGTTGTTTGTTGACCCGGAAAACCGCTTCATGCTGGTCGTTATTTACTGCGTGGGCATGGCGGTATTTACCATGATTATGGGTAACGCTTTTGCTGCATTCCCTGTTTTAACGGCAGGTATCGCGATGCCGTTTCTTGTCATTCACCATAACGCTGACCCCGCGCCGTTGCTGGCGATTGGGATGTACGCAGGCTATTGCGGCACGTTAATGACGCCGATGGCCGCGAACTTCAACATTGTCCCGGCCGCGTTGCTCGAGCTTAAAGATAAATACCAGGTCATCAAGATTCAGATCCCGAGCGCCCTGGCCATATTGCTGGCGAACGTGTTCTTGATGTACTTCCTGTCATTCCGCTAAAGCACTGAAAAACGATGAATCTCAAAGGAGTTTTTATGTCATTAAGCCCGATTCAGGCTGAAGCATTTGCCAACATGCCGCTGACGTTTTTACGCCAGGAATATCCAAATCACATCATGCATTTGCTCAATGATGATGGTGACGTGTTGCCACCCCGGGAATTACACCCGATTTTTTACGGCTGTTTTGACTGGCACTCAGCGGTTCACGGTTACTGGTTGCTGCTGCGTTGTTTGCGCCGTTTCCCGGAACTGCCTTCCCGCGAGGCGATCATTAGCCTGTTTGATGAACACTTTACCGAAGCCAATGTAACCCGCGAACTGGCCTATTTTACTGCCCCGTTCCGCGCGTCGTTCGAGCGCCCTTACGGATACGGTTGGCTGCTTGCGCTGGCGCAAGAACTGGCGGAATCGACTCTGCCGCAGGCAAAACGTTGGTCTGCTCTGCTTGAGCCGCTGACACAGGATATTCGTGCGCGCCTGATAGGCTACCTGGAAAAACTCACCTACCCGATTCGCGTCGGTACGCATTACAACACCGCTTTTGCCCTGGCGTTAGGGCTGGACTACGCCCGTTCGCGCCACGATGCGGAACTCGAGACGGCTATCATTGATGGAGCAAATCGCTTCTATCAGCACGATGTCAATTATCCCGCTCACTATGAACCGGGCGGCGACGAGTACGTTTCAGGTGCGCTCTGCGAAGCGTTGCTGATGAGCCAGGTCAGCGCGGATTTCCCAGGCTGGTTTGACCGTTATCTGCCAGAGGTCGCCAGTATCAATGCGCTGATGCATCCGGCCGTTGTCAGTGACCGCACCGACCCAAAAATCGCGCATCTCGATGGCCTGAATCTCAGCCGCACATGGTGCTTTAAACGTATTGCGGCGGCACTACCGGCTGAACACCCTGCCCAGCAAGCCTTACAACAGGCGATAACCCGCCATCTTGACGCCAGTCTTGATCATGTGGTCGGCAGCCATTACAGCGGCGGACACTGGTTAGCCAGTTTTGCCATGTTGGCACTGGAGTAACCTCCCCGTTTAAACGCTTTCCCCGCACACCCGAGTGCGGGGAAATAAAACCGCTATCAGGCTTTACTCACTTCCGGCGTCAAAAACTGGCTGCGCGGCGAATTACGCAATGTAAAGAATGAGATAGCCGTGAAGCAGGCAGTGATCAATCCTAACGTCAGATAAGCCTGGCTAAAGCCCACCGAGTCATACATTGACCCCGCCCACGTAGAGAGCACAACGCCAGAAAGCTGTTTGGATAAGTTAAAACCAATCAGGAAGAGCGTCGCCGACAGGCGAGGATCAAATACCGAAGAGATATATTTGAACGTTCCCACCAGCAAGAATGGCAGCTCAAACATATGCAGCATTTTCAGAATAATGACTTCAACGCCGGTCGTGGCAAACGAGGAGCCGATTATCCGCACAGACATAATCACGCCCGCCACCAACAAAGCATTTTTAGCCCCTATGCGATTAATAATGAAAGGTGCAAAGAACATAATCGTGGCGTTCAGTAATTCTCCGCCGGTGGTGACAAAACCAAATATTTCAGTCCCTCGCTGCGGCGATGAGAAAAAGCCTTTAAAGAAGTTGGCAAACTGCTGATCGAACACATCGTAAATACTGGCCACGCCAATCACATACAACAAGAATGCCCAGAAGCGCGGCATCTTAAGCAATTCCACCACCATATGCAGTGAGAATTCCTGCTTTTTGTTTACGCCCGTCTCGGCAAGTTCAGATTCCGTTTTAGGATCGGGCTTCGAGAGCAGTAAAAGTACCGCCAGCACCAGAGCGAAACCGGAGGCTATCCAGAAGGTAATATTCGGGTTAATGCTAAATAAGATGCCGGTCAACGAGGCGCAAATGGCCCAGCCCACACAGCCTGATACGCGCACCTGGCCGTATTCGAAACGGTTATTACGGCTCACACGTTCTATATACGCTTCCACAGCACCGGAACCGCCGGAAAAAACACATCCGAGATAGATCCCGCCCGCCATCGCCCCCAGATAAATATTGAATTGTAACAGCGGCGATAACACGTAGATAAAGAACGGCGCAAACAGAACCAACAGCACGACGATGAACCACAGTAAATGCTTCCGCAATCCTAGCTTGTCGGAAATTAAGCCAAAAGCAATCTGAAAGATAATGGCGAATAACGAGATAGACGAGAACACCACGCCGGTTTCGGTTTTGGTCAGATGGTTTACATCTGCAAGCCATACCGGAAAGAACGGAAAGTAGGCAGACATAATGAAATAGTAGAAAAAGAAGAACAGCATAAAATAGATGAAATTATGTTGTTCCCGACGACTCAACGCTGACAGTTTCATAGGGTATTTCCACTTATTATTATTTATGGATTGAGGGGCAAAGGCTGATAAACGTTTTTTGTAGAGGGACAAGCCTTAGCGTCATCCACCATTTGCATCAGTGGTGTCGGATGACGCTGCTGTACGACCTACATAAGTCTAAGAGTCAGTTGGTAATGCCATTGTGTATCCAGTAACAACCATTTCTTCAGCACGGACGGCGTCCAGGAATCATCACCTCCAACGCCCATATGCTGGGCATCAAGCGAAATAGTGACCCCGTCTTCTGGCACCATTTTGTGCCAGTGCGTAACCGTCATCAGTTGTTCGATGCTCCAGGGTTGAACAGAGAAATGGAAATTCCCGCGCGCCTGCCAGATTCCCCAGTCGAGCGATTTTGTTCCGCCACGTAAACCATTTTCCGTCGGGAAGATATACGGCGTGCTCATCTCATCTAGCGGTAATGCCCAACGCGAGAAAATCGCGCTATTACGGCGGTCAGGGTAGTTTTCATGCGGCCCGAGTCCCAGCCAGCTAACCTCTTCGTTCTGCGGTTTCACTTTGAAAACCACGCCGACACGAGGCAGCGGCGGCAGGGTTTCTGCGCGTTCGCCGGTCACGGTAAGATGCAATTGCCCAAGGCCATCAAAGCGCATCTGCCAGCAACTCACGATCGCCACACCTTGATGATTGTGATATCGCCATTCGCTGACCACCACAATATCGTCGCCAAATTGTGTCGCTTCGCAACGCACGCACTCCCTTTCCAGTTGATAAAGCCCTGCACTTTTCCAGCGTTCCGCCCACGCATTAGGATCGATGCGCGTCACTTCGCTGACGCCGATATCGTTGTCGATAGGGGCGCGGACAAAGTTGTCACGCAGCGGTTGCAGCAACTGCTCATCGCTGCCCTTCAACCAGCTGCAAAGTAAGCCGTTGGCGCGATCGACTTGCCACTGCTGGCCTGCGGCCTGCACGGTAAATCGGCTTGCTGAGGTGGTGAGAACCGGCGGGTTAGCCGCCGTAGGTTTGGTTGTTAAAACCAGCGGTGCGGCGATGGAAAACTGCTGCCATGCCACGCGATGCCCGGCGGCTGACCACGGCGTTTCATGAGGCTGAATCACTTCAAGCGTCAGCCAGACGTCTTTTGCATCGGCCGGGAGAATCAGGTTTTCGGTCAATGTCAGCTCAACACTGCCTTCGGCTGCCAGAGTCAGCGTTTCACGCCCGTTTAGCACCGGCAACCCCGCCGCCTCGATACGCCATTGCAGCGTTTCGTTATCGGTATCGCGGAACAAATACTCACTGTGAACTCGCACTCTGAGCGGCTGCTGGCTAATCAACTCAAACTGGAAGTATTGCTGCGCTTGTTTGGCTTCAAACAGTGCCGGATGTGGCGTCCGGTCAGGGAAAACCAGGCCATTCATACAGAACTGGCGGTCATTCGGCGTGTCGCCAAAATCTCCGCCATAGGCCCAGCCTTGTGAACCATCGTCGAAAGTTTTCATGATGGCCTGATCCGCCCAGTCCCAAATGAATCCGCCCTGCAAACGAGGATATTCACGGAATGCCTGCCAGTAATCAGAGAAGTTACCCAGGCTGTTGCCCATCGCGTGGGAATATTCACACAAAATGAGCGGACGCTGCTCACCGGGCAGGCTGATCCACTTTTTAATCGCCCATTTCGGCACCGCCGGAATAATCAAATCCGTTTCAACGCGGGAATACATCGGGCAAATAATATCGGTGACTGCCGTATCCCCGCCGCCGCCTTCATATTGCACCGGGCGCGATGGATCATTTTTTTTCAGCCAGTGGTAAACCGCATCGTGATTTGCGCCGTAGCCGGACTCATTGCCCAAAGACCAGATAATAATGCACGGATGGTTGCGGTTAGTCTGAACCATGCGCGTGACGCGTGCACTGTAGGCAGGCAGCCAACTGGCATCATCAGAAAGACGGTTCATCGGCACCATGCCGTGGGTTTCGATGTTTGCCTCATCAACCACATACAAACCATAGCGGTTACAAAGCTGATACCAGAGCGCGGTGTTCGGATAATGAGAGCAGCGGACGGCATTAAAGTTATTCTGCTTCATCAGCAAAATGTCTTGCACCATATCGGCTTCGGTCACGACCTGGCCGCGAAGATGATGGTGTTCATGGCGATTAACGCCGCGAATCAACAACGGCTTGCCATTCACCCGCAGCAGCCCGTTTATGATCTCGACCTGGCGGAAACCCACGTCGCACGCTTCGGCCTGAATCAGCTCATCACCCTTCCACACCGCCACAACGGCGCGATAACAGTGCGGCGTTTCCGCGCTCCACAACAGTGGGCGCTCAACTGGCAACCTGAGATAGGCACGCTCGGCGTAATTGCCCCGGTCGTCGATCATCGGCGTGCCAAGGGGCTGGCGAATGGCGGCAATTTGCTGGTTTCCCTGCCAGAGAGTCGTTTCCACTTCCAGTTCGGATAAACAGGCTGTGGGAGCCGCAACCGCGATGTGGATATTTAGCTCCGCATCGCGATACAACGCATCCAGTTCGGGGGTGATCTGCATATCGGTCAGATGAATTTCGGGCAAATTCATCAGTGAAACCGAGCGGAAAATACCGCTCATGCGCCACATATCCTGATCTTCAAGCCAGGTCCCGGCACTCCAGCGCAACACCATTACACAAAGGCGATTTTCCCCGCCGTGTAAAAACGGAGTCAAATCGAACTCGGCTGGCAAACGGCTATCGACCGAATACCCCACCCATTTGCCGTTACACCACAAATGAAAAGCGGAATTCACACCGTCAAAAATAATGCGTGTCTGCCCGGATGCCAGCCACTGGTCGGAAATATCCACCGTGCGGGTGTAACATCCGGTGGCATTTTCCTCCGGCACAAACGGCGGCGTGGTTTCGATGGGATAGCGCACGTTGGTGTAAATCGGCGCATCGTCGCCGGTCATTTGCCAGTTCGATGGCACGGTAACGGGACGTGCATCCGCCAAATCGCGCTGCAACCAACTGGCGTCAACAGCCTGCGGTTGAGCCCGCCAGCTAAATTGCCAGTCACCATCAAGCGTTCGATGCTGTGGCGACACATGCTCGTCACGCGCTGCCGCAATATCCCGCCAGGCCCTGAACTGCGGGTGCGCCGGTAAACGGTTAATCTGCGTCACCGCCTGTTGCTGCCAGTCACGGCGGTTAAGAATTGCTGCAAACTCTGCTTCTGGGCAGAAAACGCCCGAACTTTGCGTCATGCTGATTCACCTGTAGTCGTTAAAATGTTATGCGCAATACAATTGAGCAAATTTAGGCAGAGAATCAGCATCACTGGCAAACACAGGTTTTATCAATTCTAAGCACGATCGCAAAAGCGGTCGATTAATCAGCATTTCTGTCGTGAGCATGACAATAAATGTTAGCGCTATACATTTCATGCATGCTGGCTTGACGCAGCCACATCTGCCCCGCATTATGCGAACAAAAAAGGGGTACGCGATGAGCACTCGGCAGGCAACATTAAATGATGTAGCACGTGAAGCGGGCGTGTCGCAGCAGACGGTTTCACGGGTGTTGAATAGCCCGGATTTGGTGTCGTCCCGTACCCGTGAAAAAGTGCTGCATGCGATGAACGTGCTGCACTATGTGCCGAACCGTTCCGCTCAGTTACTGGCGGGTAAAACGATGCCTGCGCTCGGGCTCATCACCTCTTCTCTCACATACCACGCGCCGTCACAAATTGCCGCGGCCATAAAAAGTCACGCCGAAGAACAGCAATTGCAGGTTTCTGTCGCGATGCCAAAAGGGGCGGAGTACGAAGCATTGCAGGCAGTGCTTAACGAATTTCGGGCGCAAAACATTCGCGGCGTGATTGCGAATCTGCCGCTCGAGAGCACGCTCGCTGAACAACTGGCGCGGGAAAATGACGATCTGGCTTGTTTATTTCTGGATGTTCCGCCAGAGACTGACGTTTCTTGTGTGCGCTTCGATCACCAGGACGGTTCTGGCGCTTGCGTAAAGCATTTGTGGGAACTGGGACACCGACAATTTGGTTTGTTAGCAGGCCCGGCAGAGTCGATTTCTGCTCGTCTGCGCCTGGGTTGCTGGCGTGAAACACTTCATCGATTTGGCGTCAGCAATGCCATAACAGCCTGGGGAGACTGGAGTGCCAGCAGCGGCTGGGCAAAAACCTTCGAGTTGATTCATGCCAATCCTCGCATCAGCGCCATTATCGTCGCCAACGATCAGATGGCCTTAGGTGTATTAAGCGCGTTGGCGCAACTTAAACGCAGCGGCGCAAATGCGGTTTCAGTGACGGGTTATGACGATACCGCAGACAGCCTCTTCTTCCAGCCCGCGTTAACAACGGTTGCGCAGGATTTCGATTTGCTCGGCAAACGTGCGGTGGAAATCGTGACATCGCTGATGGCACAATCGTCGTCACCACAAAAAATACTGAAACTCCTTCCTACCCGTCTTATCATTCGCGAGTCAACTTATCCCTTTCCACACAATGAGACACCGACAGATATTGTGGCGCAGCTGAAATTGCTCATTAATCAGCTATAAATATATGGACATTAGCAGCCACAAATAATGTGTAAAAATGGATATTGGTTGGCGGCGCTATTATAAAACAAACTGATTAGCATTACCTCCGCATTAATTATAGTGATATAGTAGAGTTTGTTCTTGCCACACCGATTACAACTCAACCCACAACTAAGCAACGAATGAATCACAATATAATCATAAGAAACACGAAAAGCATCATTCATCAATTAAAAATAGCTTTTATTAACAATCGTATTTCGCAAGCGGTTCTGAGTTGCACCATGGCTATTATGCCATTTTCAGTTTTACGCGGAGTCGTTATTGTTGCAGGTACGTTATCCCTGAATTTTCATTGGGTAAAAATTTCACAATGGTTAGGTGATTTGCAACAAAATATGCTTATTTTCTTGCCTGTTTTGTTAAATATTATCTTTTCATTACAATGGGCCGTCAGATATCGCCTTTCAATCATGCTCAGTATTTCTCTTAGCCTGACGGTACTGTTTGGAATTGCTGGCCTTGAAAACAATCATGAAGCTAATTTTCTTTTTGGCGTGAGCCTGCCCGTCGCCTTACTCTCCGCTATTTTCACAAATTTAATACTTGAAAAAAAACATCACCTTATTTAGAACCAATAAGATTCAATTAAACTGGAAGTCGGCAAAAATATTATCTTTTTTCATTGCCAGGCTAACTTCGCTAATTGTTGTTGGGCATATTATATTAAGTGCCTGCAGTTGGTTAACAAAAGATATTTCAATTGCCATTTACCCTGATGGTTTTTTTCATGGTTTGCTGTATGAAATGATCCGTGAATTTACCTGGTTCTTTGGTATCCACGGGTTTTATATTTTCCAGGATATCGGGTTCAGATTCATGAACAATACGATATCTAACATGGACGCCTGGAAAGCCGGTCATGGGTCTTTAAATATCCTGAGCATCACTTTTTATGAGATGTGGTGTGCGTCCGGCGGATGCGGCGGTACGTTAAGCCTGTTAATCTGCTTATTAATCAGTCGCAACCCGTCTAACCGTCATCTTATTAATGTCTCACTGCCACTGGCGATATTTAACATCAATGAACCGCTGATTTTTGGCGTGCCCGTGGTGCTCAATCCTGTGATGTTCGTCCCTTTTCTGATGACTCCAGCGGTAGATTACATCCTCGCTTACTATGCTACGCTGTGGCACATCATCCCGCCCGCGCAGCAACTGGTGGGTTGGGCAACACCGGCCATCATTAATTCATGGCTGGCCACCAATGGCGCATTCAGCGCGGTCTTCTTCCAGGTATTGCTCATTTGCGCGGGAATTGGTATTTACTGGCCTTTCCTGCGCTATATGGAAAAGCGTGACTATAAAGAAATCGCCTTGCCGTGCGGCAAAAAGCGATTTGTTCCGCTAAAAGGTAATCAGTTCCAATTGACGGTGCCGGGTCATCGAGAGGCAGAATCGCCGCATCATTACCTTTCTGAAGTAAATGAATATATAGAAGCAAGACGTCATATTAACGCTCTGCAAAATAGCGGTAATTTTGTTTTGTGGTTTCAACCTCAAATTACACTCGATGAGCGGAAAATAGTGGCAATGGAAGTTTTACTTCGTCATCAAAGTGATGATGGTAAAATTACCCCACCGTATTTTCTAAAATATTATGAACGTATTGGTATGATGCCCGAAGTTGATTTTTGGGTACTGGAAAATGCTGTTGAAGTGATTCATCACGAATTTTCTCGCTTTCCTGGCATGACACTTTCGGTAAATATTTCACCGCAAACGTTGCTTGAACCTAATTTCCTGAGCGTGGTGAGTAAATTGCTCCGTAACCCGTTGCCTTCTGGCTGGCAGTTGGAAATGGAAATTACCGAATCACAAAAAGTGAAAGAACCCCAGCAAGTGATTGAGGTTCTGGCAGTGTTACGCCAGTTTGGTATCAAAATAGCACTGGATGATTTTGGTTCGGGTTATTCAACCTTATCCTATTTGACACAATATGAACTGGATAAAATTAAGCTGGATCGTACTTTGGTGCTGGGCCTGGCCCGAGAAGGAGGCGAAGCGTTTCTCCATCATGTTGTGCAGTTATGCAAAACCTCCGGCAGCATTGTGTTGATTGAAGGGGTGGAAACCGAAGAAGAACATCAAATTGTACAAAATTGTGGAATCCATTTAGCACAAGGTTTCCTGTTTCACCGTCCACAACCTTTAAACCAATTATGCGAACTTTTAGAAACAAATACTTAGCCGGACATGGCGCCTATTTTATGCATAAAACACAGGAGTGGATTGTCCAGCCCTAATAAAATAGTTGAGTAAAAATACACGAACAGCAACACGGTTGCGTTAATATTTATCGTTGACGCTTTAATTAGCCAACTTTATAATCCTGTTAATTAAATGAAAGCGCATTTCTCATAAATCGAACAAGTCGATAAAAACCTACATTGCGCTAACATCAGTTAAACAACATATTAAAGTACAGCAGTATACAAACAACAAATAAAAACGATAATTTATCTCATTGAGAATTCCTTTCGAGCCTTCTTTAATCGCTTATAAAAGAGTACGAATAGAAAAAATGGTTGTTAAAGAACTCATTCAACATGAAGTTGTGCCTGTCTGCGAACAGGAACCCCAGCTGCGTGGGGGTTATCATTGGTATCATTCAATTACCGGGAAAGTTGCTATCTATCTGATGCTAGGGGTTTTAATTGCCTATGGCATTGGTTCAGGCGCTGGAGTTTTTGAAGTAAACCGTATTTCGCACGAACAATGGTACAAACAAGCCGCCACCAATTCTCAAATCACCAGTTATATTATTCGTAATATTTATACCTCCACCACGGTTAAATCCAACCACGAAGGACAAGTGGTTTCTATTGAATCCGAACGACCGCTCAGTGATGATGAAACCATTATCCAGACCGGATTTAACCCGGCCGATATGCTCACCCTGGTATCAACACAAACTCATAATCCAACCTGGTTATTGTTGTATGACAAGAAGCACGGTTTTACCGACCTCAATAACACGGACAACATCTCGCAAAAAATCACCACCGCTACGGATACCGCCAATAGATCAGCGTTAACGGCCTATTATCGCGGCTTCGCGAATATTGGCGGCAAAGAGTATTTCGTCGGTTCGATTCCTATCGTAGACCCCTCAGGAAAGTTACTCGGTGCCGTAGTAAGCAGTATCGGAGAACGAGACGCGCTATTTGCCACCCACAATGCACTGCTGAAAAATACGCTACTGATGCTGATTTTAATCCTCGGCATTACGGTTGTGGTGGTCAATTGGCTGGTGCGTAACCTCTTTCGCCCCGTTCCACGTCTGATTCAAGCCGTCTCACTTATCGCCGATGAAAAAACCGATCAGGTCACTCCTTTCCAGACCCAGGATGATGAAATCGGTGAACTGGCGAAAGCCATTGAAAAACTTCGTGTGGCTATGGTTGACCGGGGTTATCTGCAACGGATGCAGGAAATGGCGCAAAAAATGGAGTACATGGCGCATCATGACTCTTTGACGCTGCTGCCTAACAGGGTTTCTTATCGAAATTCTATCGACGAGCGGCTGATAAAATTGAGAACCGAGGGCCGCATTTTCAATCTGTTGCTCATCGATTTAGATAATTTCAAACCGGTTAATGATACTTACGGCCACGTGGTTGGCGACGAACTCCTGATTGAATCATCAGTACGTCTGTGCGCAATTATCGGTGAAAAAGATATGGCCATTCGCCTGGGCGGCGATGAATTTGCCATTCTTCAGGAAGTGCAACGCGACTCAATTCTTGAAGCACAAACGCTGGCAAGAAAAGTGTTGGCGACGCTGAACGAACCGTTCACCTGTAGCGGAAATACATTTTCTATCAGTGGCAGCATCGGGATTTCCTGTGCTCCGCAACATGGAAACACGCGTGAAGATTTATTCGCCCATGCCGATCTTGCGTTGTACACCTCTAAAAGTTTCGGGCGCAATTGTTTCCATTTTTATTCTCCGGGGATGACGATGAACCCTTCCAATAACCTGCTCTTTAGCCAGGAAATTGAGAACGGCATCAGAAATAATGAGTTTTTCCTGCACTACCAAAAAATTGTCAGCCTCGATAACTGCCGCAGCGAAGGCTATGAAGCGCTGGTCCGCTGGCAACACCCGGTTCGCGGACAACTGCAACCCCATCATTTTATTTCGGTTTCTGAAGATATAGGGCTGATTGCCAGGCTTGGCGAGTGGCTGATACGCAGCGCCTGCATAGATGCAGCTAACTGGCCCGTGGCGAAAACCGTTTCAGTGAATGTTTCCCCGCACCAGCTTCGTCATCCAGGAATTTTAGATACCATTCGGAACGCCTTGCGTGACAGCGGCCTGGATCCTGCCCGTCTGGAAATAGAAATTACCGGTTCTGAGCCGTTGGACAGAGAGATTATTCTTCCCATTCTCAATGCCATTCAGGCGCTGGGGATAGGAATTGTTCTCGATGGGTTCGGCACTGGCTTTGCCACGCTCGATTATTTAATTATTTTCCCATTCAGCCATATCAAAATTGCCCGCCCACTGATTGATATGCTCGATAAGTGCGAGGAGAGGCAGGCGTTAGTGAGTATGTTGGTTCGTTACGCGCTACAACGTGGGCTGAAAGTGACCGCTGAAGGCGTTGAAACCCAGCAACAGTATGAATTCTTGCTCTCACTGGGTGGCGTAAAAATGACGGCACAAGGATTTTACTTTGGCAGAGCCGTAGAAAATTCAAATGTAGTGGCAGAACTGGAGCAAGAGAAAATGGAGCAACAATGTCACTCTTAATCAAGAGTTTATATCAAGCATCATGCTTTGCGGCCGCAGCATTAATATTTTCCCTTGGTATGCTCATTCCTTCGAGCGGCCACGCGGAAGACATTTTGGCTCGTATCACCCAAAACAAAACCATCACTCTGAGTTATCAGACAGATGTATTTCCTTATTCTTATTTCGAAAATAATAAGCCACAAGGTTATTCCATTGATATCTGTCATAAACTGATCGACATGATTAAACAGGAGTTAAAGCTTCCTGAGCTTCGCATCAAATGGGTTCCCGTCACCACCGCCACACAGTTTTTAACCGTCAAAAATAAAAGCATCGATATGGGCTGCATCCCCACGATTTACACGGCAGAAAGGCAAAAAATCGTGACCTTTTCTGAACCGTATTTCTTCTCAGCGACCCGCTTTGTGTCGCGTATGGAAGATGATATTACGGATATTGAAGAGCTGAACGGCCATACGGTTATCGTGAAAAGCGGTACGGTCTTTGTCAGACATATTCAGGAAGCGAACGCCCAGCACCAACTGTCATTGAATATTGATCTCGGCACCGACAATACGAAGGCTTTTTCCGAGCTGGAAAGTGGCAGAACGCCGGTGATTGTTTCCAGCGACGTGTTACTGCTTGCGCAAGCAGCGCTTTCAGGGCACCCGCAGGCATTCAGGATTTCTGCACAAACCCTCAGCCCGCGATTGCCCATCGCCATGCCGATTAAGAAAGGGAATCCGAAATTTACCGCGCTGATCAATACCTCGATGAAACGTCTGCTACAAAGTCCAGATTTCATGACTATTTATAATAAATGGTTTATGCGGCCGATAATGCCTGAAGGAGTGACTCTCAACTTGCCATTATCGCCAGAATTGAAGAAGCGTATTTCTTCGCAAACCCCGTATGCTTATTAAATATTTTTCCGGTGAGCACCCGAAGATAACGACAAACGATAAAAGCCTATCAATGAAACAGAAACCGTACCTGAGTTATATATTAAGTTTGTTTATGCTAATTACCGTGACTGCGGTGAAGGCAGAACCGAATATGTCTACGCTGGAAAGAATTTCCAGCCATAAAATCATCAATATTGGCTATCGCGATGCACCGCCCTATTCCTACAAAACTCGTGATGGACAGGTTGTTGGGTATGTCATTGAATTGTGCAAAAACGTGACGGAAAGTCTCAAAAAGAATCTGCACATTAATCATCTGGAAGTTAACTATATTCCTGTGCCCATATCCATGCGCATCCCGATGCTAAAACATAATGTGATTGATATGGATTGTTCGGTTAATACGGATACCGTAAAACGCCGAAGCGTCGTTTCATTCTCCCGCCATTATCTGTTAGTTCAAACACGATTCGGTACCCCTGTCGGTACAAATATTCATACTTTTTTAGACTTAGCGGGCAGAACAATCAGTGTAACCAAGGGAACGGCAGACTTAATTAGTGCTAATACCCTCAATCGGGTACAGAATCTTAATCTATTTGTTTTGACTCAACCGACAATGAAAGATGCCTTTATTACTATGACTCAGCATAAGAGTTTTGCGACAGCAACGAATGAGGTGTCGCTTAAGGAACTGATTGAAAGTAGTGAACATCCTGAAGATTATCAGATGTCAGATCTGACGCTGGGTACGCCGCAAAATCTGGGTATCATGCTCCGTTATGACGATCAAGAATTCAAAAAAATAGTCGATGCCTCTCTGGCAGATCGGTTCAAGCGCCATGATTTTAAGTCATTTTATGATCAATGGTTTAATAGCGTCTTACCCGATAAAAACTTCAACCTGCATCTTCCTCTAACAGCTGGAATGTATAAATATATTGCACAGAACACCTGATTTTAAAACTATAACTCCGCGCAATAAAAAAGGGAGAAAGTAAACTTTCTCCCCTGATACGCGATATTAATTACATCAGTTGAAGCAACATGCAGAAAGACATTCCGCACAATACACCATATAACAAATTGCTCTGCGCCGTTTTACGCACACGTTTTTGAGAATGAATGGTAACGTCTTCCAGTCTTTTACGAACGTTGCGCGAAACCTGTGTATGGTGTGTTATGACATCTTTTGAACAGTGCCGGAACCTTGCGATGTCATCCCTTATAAACTCATCGACAACGCCTTTGTTGGCTTTGAGTTCGCGGACAATTCCTTCAAGCATTTTTTCCATGCCTTTTACCCGCAGGACAACATCTTCTTCCATTTCCAGTGACAGCATAATCCAAATCCATGATTAATTATAACGCCTGGGGGTAATTCATTTACCGCCCATCCCTTTCAAGATAATAATGTCGTCAAGAAACAACCTAAGCAAGACAATAAACATTAATAAAACTTAAGTTGAAAATATTTCAGGTGAATTGACGCTATATTGTTCACTCATAAAAAATAATTAATCGCGATCTCCATTTGTTATTGCATCAATACTTTCTGGTAACAAACGAATTTCCGCCGCGCGGCGATGAGCCTGCATTCCTTCAGTGCGGCTTTGGCGGACAGCAGGTTGCGCGACGGCTGCAATTCCATGGTCGTCAATCCACTGGTGGGTGCAAATTTTCACATACGCGCCAACCCACAAACCGCCGGTATAGCGAGCCGCAGCCATCGTTGGCAATGTATGGTTGGTTCCGCAGCACTTGTCAGAGAACACAACGCTGGCATTTTGCCCGATGAACAACGAACCATAATTACGGATTTTGCTGGCCGTCGCATGTGGGTCGCGGGTGTGCACTTGCAGATGTTCCGTGGCCATATGGTCTGCCCAGGCGATGAGTTGTTCCTCGTCGCGGCAAATCACAATTTCGCCCTGTCGTTTCCAGGCTTCACCTGCGGTTACTGCCGTGGGTAAATTCGACAGCTGGCGTTCAATTTCAGCCAGCGTCGCGCGGGCGATTTGTGGACTGGTGGTCGCCATCCCGACGCGGGTATGCACATCATGTTCAGCCTGAGCCAACAGGTCTGCCGCCAGAATTCGCGGGTCTGCGCTGTCATCAGCAATCACATAAATCTCACTTGGCCCAGCCAGGGCGTCGATGCCGACTTTACCAAACACCTGGCGTTTAGCTTCGTTAACAAAGGCATTGCCCGGCCCGACAACTTTATCCACTACCGGGATAGATTCTGTCCCCCAGGCCATGGCGGCAATCGCCTGTGCGCCACCAACCTTAAAGATGCGGTGCGCCCCCGCAAGGTGGCAAATGGCTATCATCGCCGGATGCGCCCCCGGCGGCAGGCAGGCAATAATCTGGTCACATCCAGCCACTACCGCCGGGACAATTGACATTACCGGCGCGGATAAAATGGGGTAACGCCCGCCAGGCACATAACAGCCCACAGTCTGAATAGGGATAATGCGGTGCCCGAGATGCACGCCCGGCAGCGTTTCGATATCCAGCGGTTGCATGGTTGCCAGTTGCGCCTGCGCAAAGCGTTTAACCTGCGCAATGGCAAACTCGCTGTCCTTGCGCGTTTGCGGGTCGAGATCCGCCAGTGCGCTGGCAATTTCATGTTCCGAAACTTCAAATTTGTCCGGCGTGGTTTTATCAAACTTTGCCGAGTAGTCACGCAGCGCGGCATCGCCACGCTCGCGCACCTGGTCGATAATATTCTGCACCGTCTCGGTTAGCGTGCGGTCAGCCTGAACATCTTGCCCCTGCGGACGTTTAATAAACTCAACATCAGCCTCAGAAATCGTTGCCATTTCTTACTCCTCCATTTGTCCCAGTTTAATTTGTGCCAGCAGAGCCAGATGGTCGTAGACCACCCATTCATCAACGATTTTGCCGTTGACGATGTGATAGTGGGACATCCCCATAACGAACAGGCGCTCACCGGTCGGTTTACCCAGCTCGCCGTAACCCAAGTGGTGGCCTTCCATGATCCAACGCACCGCCACTTTGGTACCGCCTTCTTCGCAAGGATTGGAGCAGACATGCTGCGGCATCCACGCCCCGTCCGGGATCATGCCAATCAGCGCCAGCGTCTGGTGGATAACCGCCGCCTGACCGTACAACTCTTTCATCAGCGGCCCATGCCACTGCACATTCGGGGCATACACATCTTTGATTTTACCGAGCATGCGGCGGTTATAAATTTCGTGCAGCCAGCGCAGGCACTGCTCTTCGGTATCGGTATGCGCAATGGAGACATCGCATTCCATTTCTGGCGGATACTGCCCGACCATGCGGCGGTTTTCGCCGATATCGGTGACACGGAAGCCCTTATCGAACTGCTCTTTTGCCATGCCGTAGGCTATCGCGTCGGTATCCAGACCCAGCTGACGCATCATCGCCATGTTGTCGCTGACCACCCACTCGCGATAAATCTTGTTTTCGTGGATCATGCAGTCCGCCACGGTGCGGGTCACAAACGTACGGTTAGTCGGTTTACCCAGATGGCTGTACTGAGTGTGACGGCCAGTGCCGGTTACCAGATGGGAGGTGTAAAAACCGTCAACGTCGTTACCATTCCAGATAACTTGCGTTGCCATACCGCGGCGTTCCGGGAAGGCAATTAAGCGCTGCAACGTATCCTGCACAACCTGCTCGCGGTTATACATGGTGCCGAGTGCGTTATATAAAACACAGTTGTGGGTATAGTGGGTGTAAATTAAACCAACGTCACGCTCGTCCCATATTTTATGGGTGCAACGCACAATGTAATCGACAATATCCGTATAACAATCATCAAAGCCACGCAATGATTGCACGCGCGGGCGTTTCTCCGGGACTAAATCAACAAAGTCACGGCGCTCCACTTGTAATACCGGTTCATCGCGCGTGGATTTTACATTGGTTTTTTCCGAAGCTACCGGCGTTTTATTGGTTGTTTCAGTTGAAGACATATGACCTCCTGCGTTATTTGATTGCGCTATGGATATTGTCAGCGCACCTTATTCAGGGATAGGAATATCCCTCACCTGCAAATGGCGATAATATTTATTTCTTGGGTTAGATATTTGGCGAGGAGATATTCCCCGCCAATAAATTTAATTAATTAAAAATCTGTGACCATACCGCTAACTCATCAATACCCAGATATTCACGGATAATTAAACCATCGCGTAATTCCAGTTGGCTGATACCGGTAATGGAAACCGGGCGACGGGTCGGCGTACCGAATTTCCCGTAACCGTCGTGCCAGGTTAACAGCGACCAGCGTAACGAGAGGCGCACCGGTTCATTGGCATCACGGCGCACCACCAAATGATGGAGATGCGTTTCGCTGTCGGCAAACGACGCGCGGTATCCCGAAAGAAAACCGCCGATATCCTGCTCGCCGGTACACAACACGTGGCCTGGCCCATGCAGCGTTGCTGCCGGGTGGTACAGCCCCGGCACCACGCCGCTGTTGCCACCGGCCCACATCGATAAATAGCGTTCAACAAGTCCGGCTAGTGGGCCATCAACGTCATCCCCTTCAGGGCCGCCCGCCCAGCGAGCGTCCATCTCTTCGGCACTGATATTTTCCAGCCCGGCTTCACGACGTGAATCTGCGAGTTGTCTCGCAAAATCACGCACTTCCATGCCCGTTTGCAAAATGATGGCTGCGCGGTCTTGCAATAACCACTCCTGACGCACCGCGCCTTCAGCGCAAACGCGATCCGCCCAGGTGCGCACCCAAATCGATTTGCCGCTCGGTTTACCAAAGAACCCCTCGCCCTGATGCTGGATACAGGCCACCGTGCGCTGCGCGGCGTAATATTCAAATTGTGGCGAGTGGGTACAGAGAATATCTTCGGTTAGCACCGTGCGCTGCGGGAAACTGTGCATCGCTTCAAGCGTGAGCCGCATAAATTGCGACAGGTCATTGAGCTGTTTTTCTGGTGTGTTAAATACCACCGGAGTGGCGTAGAAATCTGCCAGTTGGCCGATGTCTTTTTGCTCCCACACCACGTGGGTCAGCGTCAAAATAAACTGCTGGATAGAATCAAACTGAGGGCTAAAGCCCGGCAACCTGGTCATTCAACCTCCTGCGGCTGGAACAATGACAGCCCATCTTTTTCGATAACGCCAAATTGTGGCCGCCTTGCGGAATGACGCACCACCAGCACACCAGGAACCACAACCTGTTCCGGTTCAATGTTTTCACTTTCAATCTGTTTCATCAGTAGCGCTATGGTGGCCCCGACCATGGCATCAACAGGCTGAGATGCCGACGTCAGAGCGTAAGACGGCCAACCTGAAGGGCCGGTATCGTCATAACCGATGACCGAAAGATCTTCTGGAATCCGCAGGCCAAATTCGAACCGGGCAACATCCATCACGGTAAGCGCCATATGATCATTGGCAGCAAAAATGGCATCCGGTGGCTGTGGCGAGGAAAACAGTTCCCAGGCCGCTTTTGCGGTTTTTCTGGCATCGTAATCCCCCTGCACCACGCGGACATCCTTAATTCCGTGGTGATTAAGCGTATTGATATACCCACTCTGCCGCGCCAGGTT
>Ga0160439_1000410_pt1 | contig 21703 bp, 16 predicted proteins | sample HID1975M_E0MG_FD_108201 | JGI IMG/M metagenome (GOLD analysis project Ga0160439, IMG submission 108201) | Enriched soil microbial communities from UW Madison campus, WI, USA - HID1975M_E0 MG | ecosystem: Environmental > Terrestrial > Soil > Unclassified | place: USA: Madison, Wisconsin... | reverse complement strand
GGGCCGGACAGGGTTTCCGCTTTGACGGCCTCGCGGATCAAGGACCGCTCCAGCGCATCCGACATACGGGCATTTTTCAACGCGGTATCGCTCATGATTCTCTCCTTGAGAAAGGCGATGTGGAACAACACGAATTCATGTTAGATCCGCGTTTGCTGCGTTGCAACGAAAATATCAACCATTAATTTGTTCGTTGCGCAATGGGTACAAACACCACCATAACGGTGCATGCGGCACCACATTAAGCACTGCTTTTGTGCGGCGCAATACGCCTTTCAGCCGGGCAAATGGACCTGGATCAGCTTATCGGCCATCTCGGCCACCCTTCCCGCGGGGCCTCCTTCGCCGAACAGCTGGCTGGAAACGAAAGCGCCCTCGATCAACAGCAGCAAGCCATCGGCCAGCGCCGCGGGGTCGCCCGCGCCCATGCCCGCCGCCATCTCGTTCAACCGGCGGCGTAACTCCAGCTTGTGTCCGACGGCGACCGCCCGGGCAGGATGCTCGGGTTCGGGATACTCGACCGCCGCATTGGTCAGCCCGCAGCCCCGGTAACCACTGAGCACGGCGCGCTTGCTCAAACCCGACAGGTAATCCAGCAGTTGCGCGCGCGGATCGCCCGGATGCGCATCACAAGCGGCATTGAAACGCGCCCAGAATTCCGCGTCGTAATCGCGCAGATAGGTCGCCGCCAGCTCGTCCTTGGACGAAAAGCTGCGGTACAGGCTGGGCTTGGTCACGCCGGCCTGGGTCACGATGGCGTCGACTCCGACCGCCCGGATCCCATCGCGGTAGAACATTTCGCGCGCGGTCTTGCGGATGCGGTCGGCCGCCAGCAGCGGTTTGGTTGCCGGCTGGTCCGGGGTGGCGGACGGGGCGGAGGGTTTGCTGGCCATTCGGGTCTCCATCAAATAGTGCTTGACGATGTTACTGACCGGTACGTACTATTCGCAAACCTAAATACGTACCGGTCAGTAACATGAGTATAGCCCACCCCCCCATCCCGTTCCGGCGCGCCGGCCAAAAGTACGCTTTTGTCGTGGTCGCGGTGATTTTCCTTTCGTTGCTGGTGTCGGCCGGGCTGCGCTCGTCGCCCAGCGTATTGCTGGTGCCGCTTGAAGAAGCGTTCGGCTGGAGCCGCAGTTCGATCTCGTTCGCCGCGGCCGTCGGCATCTTCCTGTATGGCCTGATCGGCCCCTTCGCCGCCGCCGCGATGGAGCGCTTCGGCTTGCGCCGCATCCTGATCGGGGCGCTCGTGCTGATGTCCGCCTCCAGCGCCGTCAGCGCCTACATGACCGAACCCTGGCACCTGCTCATGACCTGGGGCGTGTTCTCGGGCATCAGTTCGGGCGCGGTGGCCTCGGTGTTGGGCGCCACCATCGTCAATCGCTGGTTCACCAAGCATCGCGGCCTGGTAATGGGCCTGCTGACCGCCAGCACCGCCAGCGGTACGCTGGTGTTCCTGCCGGTACTGGCCACGCTGGCTTCCTCCGGCGACTGGACCCGCGTGGTCTGGACGGTGGCCGCCGCCGCCGCCGCGCTGGTGCCGCTAGCCTGGTGGCTGGTGCCCGACCGCCCTTCCAGCGTCGGCCTGGTGCCGTTCGGCAGTGATCCGAACGCGCCGCCCGCCCCCGCCGCACCGCGCACCGGCATGGTCGCCGCCACCTTCGGCGCCCTGGCGCGCGCCGCCAAGACCCGCACGTTCTGGTTCCTGTTCGCGACCTTCTTCATCTGCGGCTTTACCACCAACGGCCTGGTCGGCACGCACCTGATCGCGCTTTGCGGCGACCACGGCATGCTGGAAGTCCAGGCAGCCGGCCTGCTGGCGATCATGGGCATCTTCGACTTGATAGGCACCACGGCCTCGGGTTGGCTGACCGACCGCTACGACCCGCGCAAGCTCCTCTTCGTCTACTACGCGCTGCGCGGCCTGTCGCTGATCTACCTGCCCTATTCCGACTTCTCGTTCTACAGCCTGTCGATCTTCGCGATCTTCTTCGGCCTGGACTGGATCGCCACGGTGCCGCCCACGCTGCGCCTGACGACGGAAGCGTTCGGCGAACGCGATGCGGCAATCGTCTTTGGCTGGATCGTCGCCGGCCACCAGTTGGGCGCGGCCACCGCCGCGTGGATGGCCGGCGCCATCCGCGAAGCGCAAGGCAGCTACATGACGGCCTTCATCATCTCGGGCGCAACGGGTTTGATCGCCGCCGTGATCGCGCTTCGCATCGGCAAGAAGCAATTGACGGCGCAGCCCGCCTGACAGGCGCGGGCCGGGTTCAGGATTTGACCGCAGCGCCTGGGCGGCCACGAAGGTTGTAGGCCTTCTTGCCGCCCACGTGCTTGCGGATCAGCGTTTCGGCGCGCTTGCCGTCGCGCGCCATCAGCGCCTGCACGAAGGCCTCGTGGTCCGCGACCGCCGTCGTCCATTCGTCCAGATCAAAGTTGGACTTGTAGCGCAGCGCCTGCACCTGCAGGTTCAGCCGGTCATAGGACTGTGTCAGCGCGGGATTGTGGGCGGCGCGGTTGATCGCGATATGCGTGCCCATGCTGGCCGCGAAGTACGCGCGGATATCCCGCTTCTCGTAGTTTTCAAGCATCTGCGCATGCAGGCGAGCGATCTCGGCAAGCTCCGCCTCGGACGCGCGCTCGGCCGCGCTGCGCACGGCCAATCCCTCCAGCACGGACAGCACATCGAAAATGTTCTCGATGTCCTCGGCCGACAACTCGATCACCATCGCCCCGCGCTTGGGCTGCAACGCCACCAGGCCGTCCGAGGCCAGCATCCGGTAAGCCTCGCGCAACGGCGTGCGTGAAATCTTCAATTGATCGCACAGGTCCCGCTCGTTGAGCCAGGTGCCGGGCTTCAACGTGCCGTCGATGATCAGCTGCCGCAGCCGCTCGGCCACAACCGCCGGCAGGGTCGGGTGGTGGATCGCCAAATCGGGGACGGACACTTCCGGGATCGGACTTTCAGGGTTAGCCATGGGTTGTTCACGCTCACAACATCGATTATTTTTGTATCTGGTATACCAAACACCAACGGAATACCAACCTGACCCCATCATAAATCAAGCAACGCCTGGGCAGGTTTCATCCACCAAGGAGACTCCATATGAACAAGCATGCTCGCGCCTGGACGGGCGCGCTGGCCTTGGCGGCCGGCGTGGCCGCCGCCAGCCCCGCCCTGGCGCAGGATCCAGCGAAGTGGCCGGAACGCCCCATCCGCCTGGTCGTCGGGTTTGTGCCCGGCGGCGGCACCGACGTCTCGGCGCGCATCGTGTCCGCGCGCCTGTCCACCCTGCTTGGCCAGCAGATCGTGGTCGAGAACAAGCCGGGGGCCTCGGGCCTGATCGCCGCCGATTACGTGGCAAAAGCCGACCCCGACGGCTACACGCTGCTGCTGGCGAACATGCAGTCCACGGTCGCCGCGCCCTATGTCGTGCAATCCAGCATCGATCCCATCCGGGATTTCACCGCAGTGCGGTACATCGGGTCGGTGCCCAACGTGCTGGTCGTGAACCCCACTAAGCACCGCTACGCCACCGTCCAGAACCTGGTGGATGACGCCCGCGCCAAACCCAAGCAGCTGCTGTACGCCTCGTCGGGCATGGGCAGCCCGCAACATCTGAGCGCCGCGCGTTTCTCGCAGATCGCCGGCGTGTCGATGGAGCACGTTCCCTACAAGGGCAGCGGCCAGGCCATGACCGACCTGCTGGGTGGCAATGTGGACATGAACTTCGACACGCTGCCCGGCGCCATCAACCAGATCCAGGCGGGCAAGCTACGGCCGCTGGCGGTCACCAGCGCCGAACGCAGCAAGCGGCTGCCCGACGTGCCCACCCTGGCGGAATCCGGCATCAAGGGCCTGGACATCGTGCAGTGGTACGCGGTGCTGGCCCCGGCGCAGCTGCCCCGCCCGATCATGGACAAGCTGGACCGGGCGCTGGCCCAGACCCTGGCCGACCCCGAGATCGCGGCAAAGCTAGCCGACCAAGGCATGGACCTGGGCGGCGGGCCGCAAACCCCTGCGGCCTTCGCCGCCTATGTGCGCGACGAATGGACCAAGTACGGCAAGCTCACCGCCAGCCTAGGCCTGACGAAACAGTGATCCCCTGCGGGGGCTCGCCCCCGCGCCCGACCAAAGGAACCCCATGAGCGCTACTTCTACCCTCGACTCCACGCCCATCCTGCTGCAACGCGACGGCGACATCGCGACCGTGGTGCTGAACCGGCCCGAAAAGCTCAACGCCTTCACCATCGACGGCTGGCGTCTGCTTGGCGACATCTTCCTGGAACTGGACCGCGACGACAGCCTGCGTTGCGTGCTGCTGCGCGGCGCTGGCGAAAAGGCGTTCTCGCCCGGCAACGACATCAGCGAATTCGAAACCGCGCGCAGCAACAAGCGGCAGGCCGTGGAATACGGCGCCGTCATGCGCCGCACGATCGAGGCCATCGGCGGCTGCCGCCATCCGATCGTGGCGCAGATACACGGCATCTGCGTGGGCGGCGGCCTGGAAATCGCCAGCCTGGCCGACCTGCGCATCTGCGGCGAAAGCTCGCGGTTCGGCGTCCCGATCAAGAACCTGGGGCTGGTGATGTCGTATTCGGAACTGGCGCCGCTGGTGCGCCTGGTCGGGCCGACCACCGCGCTGCAAGTGCTGCTGGAAGGAACGATATTCGACGCCGCCGAAGCGTTGCGGCTGGGCGTGGTCACGCGCGTCGTGCCGGACGATCAGGTGGCCGAGCAAGCCCAGGCCGCCGCGCGCCGCATCGCCGACGGAGCGCCGCTCGTGGCACGCTGGCACAAGAAATTCGTGCGCAACCTGGTCCAGGGCAAGGCATTGACCGACGCCGACCGCGACGAAGCCTTCGACTGCTTCGACACCGAGGACTTCCGAGCCGGCTACCGCGCCTTTCTCGCCAAGGCCAAACCGCAATTCAACGGCCGCTAAACGCCGATCAAGGAACCTGCATGCATAACGACACCCGCGGCTCCGGCCGCCCGCCCTCCTCCAGCTCCGATGCGCCCGTCGGCGCGTTGGCCGGCATGCGCGTGATCGAGCTGTCGCAGATCATGGCCGGCCCTACCTGCGGCATGATGCTGGCCGACCTGGGCGCCGACGTCATCAAGGTCGAAAAGATCGATGGCGGCGACGATTCCCGCCAGTATCGCGACCCGCAGATCAACGGCATCTCGGCGCCCTACCTCATGCTCAACCGCAACAAGCGCGCCATCGCCCTGGACTTGAAACACCCCGAAGGCAAGAAGGTCCTGCTGCGCATGATCCGCGACGCCGACGTCGTCACCGAGAACTTCCGCAAGGGCACGATGGAAAAGCTGGGGCTGGGCTACGACACGCTGCGCCAGGAAAACCCCGGCCTGATCTATTGCGCCGTATCGGGGTACGGCACCACCGGCCCCTACGCCGACAAGGGCGGCTTCGACCTGGTGGCGCAGGGCTTCTCCGGCCTGATGGCCATTACCGGTGAACCCGGCGGCCCGCCGCTGCGTACCGGCAATTCCGTGGCCGACATCAATGCGGGCCTGCTGGCCGCGTTCGGCGTGCTGGCCGCCTATCAGCACAAGCAGCGCACCGGCGAAGGCCAGATCGTCGAGACATCGCTGCTGGAAGCCAGCCTGCAGCAACTGTACTGGCACGCCGCGATCTACTTCGGCAGCGGCGTCTCCCCCGGCCCCACGGGTTCGGCCCATGTGCTGAGCGCGCCCTACCAGGCATTTCCCACGGGCACGGACTGGATCATCATCGGCGGCGCGAACGAAAAGAACTGGCAGCGCATTGCGCAAGCGCTGGGCAAGCCGGAGTGGGCGGACGATCCGCGCTACGCCCGCAACCGCGATCGCATGAATAACCGCGACGAACTGGTGGCGGAGATGTCGGCCATCCTGGAGACGCGCAGCGCGCAGGAATGGCTGGACGTTTTCGACGAGGCCGGTGTGCCCGCCGGCCCGGTGCATTCGATCGCGCAAGCGCTGTCGCATCCGCAGACGCTGGCGCGCGGCATGGTGGTCGAGCAGGACCACCCGGTGGCCGGCAAGGTGCGCACCGTCGGCATGCCGGTGAAGTTGTCGGCCACTCCCGCGCAATACCACCGCGCGGCGCCTCGCCTGGGCGAGGACACCATCGCGATCCTGGGAGAGTTCGGCTATGGCCAGCAGGAAATCGACGCACTGATCGAGGCCGGCGCGGTCATGGCCGTGGACCGTGAACGCGCACCGGCTTAGAACGTTTTTGGCTGGACTGCTGACAGTCGGGTTCGGGAGACAGGGTTCTTGAGTCGCCGGCGTCCGAACTGCGGGATTCCGATGCTCGCCCCGACGGGGCTGCGCTTCGGATCCCTCCGCCCGGCCGCCGGCTCACGGCACCTGCCCATGATCGGGGTCCAAAACCAACGCATGAGGCCGCCGTCAGCCGAGGCTGCCCGGAGCCATCCGAAGCGCAGCCCCACCGGGGCGAGCATCGGAATGACGCAGGGCAGCCTCGGCGGCTGAAGAACCTTGACATCCGCAAGTTCGAAGCCCTGCGCAAGATCGGCGCGCCCTACTCGGACTCGCCCAGATAGGCCGCGCGCACCTTGGGATCGTGCAGCATGTCGCCGGCGGGCCCGGACAAGATGATCTCACCGGACTCCATCACATAGCCGCGATGGCTGGTCTCCAGCGCCAGGCGCGCGTTCTGCTCGATCAGCAGGATCGTGACGCCTTCGCTGGCGATGGTGCGCACCACCTCGAAGACCTTCTCGACCATCAAAGGCGCCAAGCCCATCGACGGCTCGTCCAGCAAAAGCAGCTTGGGGCGCGCGATCATCGCGCGGCCCATCGCCACCATCTGCTGCTCGCCGCCGGACAAGGTGCCCGCCGCTTGCTTGCGGCGTTCGGCCAGGCGCGGGAACAGCGTGAAGACGCGGTCGGTGTCCTGGCGGATCTGCGCGGCATCGCGGCGGATATACCCGCCCATTGCCAGGTTTTCCTCGATGGTCAGCTGGCCGAAGATGCCACGGCCTTCCGGCACCATGACCAGGCCCTTGCGGACCAGTTCATGCGACTTCTGGCCGCCGATCGATTGGCCGCCATAGACCACTTCGCCGCCCGCCAGCGGCACCAGGCCGCAAATGGCGCGCAACGTCGTGCTCTTGCCGGCGCCGTTGGCGCCGATCAGGCACACGAGTTCGCCTTCGTCCACGCGCAGATCGATCCCGCGCACCGCGCGGATGCCGCCGTACGAGACCTGCAGGCCGCGCAGTTCCAATAAGGGTTGGGATGCCGTCATGTTGCCGGGCTCTCTTTGTTAATCAGCGGGTCCTGCGCCGCGCCGGCGCCCAGATACGCTTCGATGACCTTGGGATCGCGTTGCACCTGGGCAGGCTTGCCCATCGCCAGCACCTTGCCGTATTCCAGCACCAGCACGCGGTCGCACAGCCCCATCACCAGCTTCATGTCGTGTTCGATCAGCAGCACCGTAACGCCGTCGCCGCGGATCTTCTCGACCAACTTGCGCAGCACCACGGTTTCCGACGCGTTCATGCCAGCGGCGGGTTCGTCCAGCGCCAGCAGCTTGGGATCCGTCGCCAGGGCGCGCGCGATCTCAAGTCGGCGCTGGTCGCCATAAGGCAGCGAACGCGCGACGTCGTTGGCGCGATGGCCGATGCCCACGTAGTCCAGCAGCTCTTGCGCCCGCGCCTCGATGGCGGCCTCTTCGGCGCGCGTGCCGCGTGTGCGCAGCACGGCGCCCAGCACGCCCGCCTTGGTGCGCATGTGGCGCCCGATCATCACGTTCTCGATGGCCGACAGGTTGGCGAACAGGCGGATGTTCTGGAAGGTGCGCGCCAGGCCCGCAAAGGCGACTTCATGCGGCTTCTTGCCCGACATGGATTCGCCATTGAAGGTGCAGTTGCCCTCTTCCGGGATGTACAGGCCGGTCAGCACGTTGAACAGCGTGGTCTTGCCCGCGCCGTTCGGGCCGATCAGGCCATAGATCTCGCCTTGCTCGATATCGAAACTGACGTCCGACAAGGCTTGCAGGCCGCCAAAGCGCTTGCCCAGGCCCTGGGCTTGCAGCAGTTTGCTCATGCCGCGCCCCCTTGCGTCTTGGTGGCCAGTTCACGCTTGCGCACCGCCGACGGCCACAGGCCCGCAGGACGGAACAGCATGACGCACACCATCGCCAGGCCGAACAGCAGCATACGGATGCCTTCGGGGTCCAGGATCACGGCGCCGAACACCATGTGCTGGAACGGCTCGACGACCGCACGCAGGAACTCCGGCAAGGCCGCCAGGATCAACGCGCCCAGGATCACGCCCGGGATATGGCCCATGCCGCCCAGCACCACCATGCACAGGATCGAGATCGACTCCATCAGCGAGAAGCTCTCGGGGCTGACAAAACCCTGCATCGACGCGAACAACGCGCCCGCCACACCGCCGAACGAAGCGCCCATCGCGAACGCCAGCAGCTTGATGTTGCGGGTGTTGATGCCCATCGCCTTGGCGGCGATCTCGTCTTCACGAATGGCTTCCCACGCGCGGCCGATACGCGAATTCTGCAGGCGCACGCACACCACGATGATGATGAGCGTCAGCGCCAGCAGCAAGTAGTAGTACTTCTCGGGCCCGGTAAAGCGGATGCCGAAGAGGCTTTCCGTGCGCCCGAACGCGAATTCGCCCACCTTGAAGGTGTCGATGCGGTTGATGCCCTGCGGCCCGTTGGTGATGTTGATCGGGGCGTTCAGGTTGTTCAGGAAGATGCGGATGATTTCCCCGAAGCCCAAGGTCACGATGGCCAGATAGTCCCCTCGCAGCTTGAGCGTGGGCGCCCCCAGCAGCACGCCGAACAGGCACGCCACCGCCAGCGCGATCGGCAGGATCGCCCAGAACGGCAGGTGCAGCCCGAAGTGCGGCGAGGCCAGCAAGGCCCAGGTATAGGCGCCCACCGCGTAGAACGCGATGTAGCCCAGATCTAGCAGGCCGGCAAAACCCACCACGATGTTCAGGCCCAGCGACAGCATCACGTACAGCAACGCGAAGTTCAGGATGCGCACCCAGCTCTGGCCGGCCATGCCGATCACAAAGGGCAGCACCGCCAGCACGATGCCGATCAGCGCGATGCCGATCAGGTTGCGGGTCGACAGCCCGCTTGCTTTCAACGAGGAACTCATGCGCGGTCTCCCACACGTTCGCCCAACAGGCCGGACGGACGGAAGATCAACACCAGCACCAGCACGAAGAACGCAAACACGTCCTGGTAATGGCTGCCCAGGAAGCCCCCGGTCAGGTCGCCGATGTACCCGGCGCCCAGCGATTCGATGATGCCCAGCAGCAAGCCGCCGGCCATCGCACCCACCATGTTGCCGATGCCGCCCAACACGGCGGCCGTGAAGGCCTTCAGGCCCAGCATGAAGCCCATCGTGTATTGGGACACGCCGTAATAGGTCGCGACCATCATGCCCGCCACGGCGGCCAGCGCCGAACCGATCAGGAACGCGGCCGAAATGACCGTATTGATGTTCACGCCCATCAGGCCCGCGACTTCACGGTTCTGCGCGGTAGCGCGCATCGCCGTGCCCAGGCGGGTCTTGTGCACCACGGCCAGCAGGCCGCCCATGATCAGCGCCGCAATCACCACGATGGCGATCTGCAGCGTGCTCATGCGGGCGCCAGCGAATTCGAAGACGTGCGGCGACAGCACCTGCGGGAAGTTCAGGTAGTTGCGGCCCCAGCCCATCATCGCCACGTTCTGCAGGATGATGGACACGCCGATCGCCGTGATCAGCGCCGCCAGGCGGGGTGCCCGGCGCAGCGGCCGGTAGGCCACGCGCTCGGCCGTCCAGCCCACCGCCATGCACAGCGGCACGGACACCAGCAGGCCCACGCCCAGCACCACGAAGGCGGACACGCCGGGATCACCGCCCACCAGCGAAATGGCGATCGTCGTGGCCGCCATGGCGCCGATCATGACGACGTCGCCATGCGCGAAGTTGATCAGCCCGATGATGCCGTACACCATGGTGTAGCCAAGGGCGACCAGGGCGTACACGCTGCCTAGCGTAACGCCGTTAATCAATTGTTGAATGAAGATATCCATAGGGGCCGCGGAAATAAGCCTGGAAAAGTCGCGCGGGGCGCGCGGCCGGAGCCGTCACGGGCCGGGCGCGGGGTGCGCGCCGCACACGCCGGGCGGCGCGTGCGGACAAAGTGGGCGGACATCGGCGCGGCCGGCATCCGCCTGGTTCAACCCGCCTTAGTTGGCCTGGCTGACCATCGTTTCAACCATCTCCCACTTGCCGTTCTTGACTTCGTAGATGGTGACCGAGATTTCCTTCAGATCGCCCTTGGCATCGTAGGAAATGTGCTCGCTGGTGGCGCCCTTGCGGTCCAGCTTGGCCAGCACGGGCAGGTACTTCTCGGGCTTGGCGGAACCGGCCTGCTCGATCGCGGTGATCATGTTCCAGGCGCCGTCGTAGGCATAAGGCGCGTACACGCCGGGGGCCTTCTTGAAGCGCGCTTGGTAGCGCTGTTCAAAGTCCTTGCCCGCGACCATCTTGTCCAGCGGCACGCCGGCAAGCGAGGCGTAGGTGCCGTCGGCGGCGTCGCCGGCCAGCTTGATGAACGTGTCGCTGCGGGTCATTTCACCCGAGACCAGCGGCGCCTTCAGGCCCAGCGTGGCCAACTGACGCTTCATCGGGCCGGATTGCGCATCCAGGCCGCCGTAGAAGATCGCATCGGGCGCGGAACCCTTGATGTTGGTCAGGATGGCGGTGAAGTCGTTGGCCTTGTCCGTCGTGTACTCACGGCGGACCACTTCGCCACCGGCGGCCTTCACGGCCTTTTCGACTTCGTCGGCCAACCCCTGGCCATAGGCGGTGCGGTCATCGATGATCGCGACCTTCTTGGCCTTCAGGTTCTGCACCATGAACTTGCCGACCGCGGCGCCCTGCTGGGTGTCGCTGGTCATCATGCGGAACGTGGTTTCGTAGCCCTGCTTGGTGTATTCGGGCGAGGTCGCCATGGCGATCTGGGGCAGACCGGCCTCATGGTAGACGCGCGACGCGGGGATCGTCGTGCCGGAGTTGAAGTGGCCCAGGATGCCCACGACGTCCTGGTCGACCAGCTGTTGCGCCACCTGCACGCCCACGCGCGGATCGGCCTGGTCATCACGCGACACCAGCACGAATTTGGCCGGCTGGCCATCGACCTTGATGCCCTTCTTGTTCGCTTCTTCCAGGGCCAGGTTCAGGCCGTTCTGCATGTCTTCGCCGTAGTGCGATTGCGGACCCGTCAGCGGGGCGGCAAAGCCGAGCTTGATGTCGGCGGCGTGGGCGGCGGCCGTCATGCCGACGGCGGCGATGCTGGCGGCGAGAAGCTTCAAAGTGGTGCGGAACTTCATGGGGAATCCTCCGGGGTGTCGGACTTATTGCCTTGTTATACCTGAGCTTTTAGCCAGGCTTTTGGTTTCTTTTACTACCGCAGCCCCGGCGGTGACCAGGTGCTGCGCATGCATTTTCTGCAAAGTCCGGATGCCGGGTTGCGACATCCGGACTTGAGGTGCGACCGGATTTTGCTTCCAGTGCAACCTTGCCCGATATTGGAGATAACCCTTGGTTACTGGACGATAACCCCGGTGGTCCGGGAGTTACCGTCCGGTCACCTTCAGCCGATCGTCATCAGGCTGGCGTTGCCGCCCGCCGCGGCCGTGTTGACGCTGATGGAGCGCTCGGTCAGCAAGCGTTCCGGCACGTAGCCGGCGCCGGCCGCCAAGGCGTCAGACGTCAGGCCATGCACCGACAGGATGGCACCCGGCCGCTGCGCGATGCGCTGGTTCAGCGCCTGCAGCGCGTCGCCATCGCCCTCGAACAGCACGGCCTGGTAGTCCGCCTGATCGACCTCGTCGTCGGCCAGGATGCCCGCTTGCCCTTGCTGCTCGGCATCCAGCGTGGCCAGCAGCGCCTGCGCGGCCGGCGTGTCCGCGAACCAGGCATGGTTGCCCGTCAGGCGGGCCACCGACCATTGCGCCCGTGCGCCGGCCTCGGTCGCCGCCACGCAGTAGACGGCGCCGCGCGGTTCAACCATATAGGTATTGGTCTCGCCCGTGGGGCCGGGCAAGGCCATGCGCTGCGGCAGCGGCGCCGCGGCGTCCAGCGCCGGCGGCAAGCCCGCCGGACGCGTGCCCAGCAGGCGGTACATATACAGCGGGCCGCCCGCCTTGGGGCCAGTGCCCGACAGGCATTCGCCGCCAAACGGCTGCACCCCCACGACCGCGCCCACGATATTGCGGTTGACGTAGACGTTGCCGGCATGCACCTGCCCCGTCACGTGCGCGATCGTTTCGTCGATACGGGTATGCACGCCGAAGGTCAGGCCGTAGCCGGTGCCGTTGATGGCGTCCAGCAAGGCGTCCAGCTCATCGCGCTTGTAGCGCACCACGTGCAGCACCGGGCCGAACACTTCGCGCGTCAGTTCGCTGATGTGGTCGATTTCGATGATGGTGGGCGCCACGAAGGTGCCATGGCGGCATTCGCCGTTCAGTTCGACCTGGTCCACGCGACGGCCTGCGGTGCGCATCGTCTCGATGTGCCGCTGGATGCCGTTGCGCGCGTCGGTATCGATGACCGGACCCACGTCCACGGACAGGCGGTCCGGATTGCCCACGCTCAGCTCGCGCATGGCGCCGCGCAGCATCGTCAGCACGTGGTCGGCGTTGTCTTCCTGTACGCACAGCACGCGCAGCGCCGAGCAGCGCTGGCCGGCCGAGTCGAAAGCCGAGCTCAGCACGTCGAACACCACTTGCTCGGACAGCGCCGACGAATCCACCACCATCGCGTTCTGGCCGCCGGTTTCAGCGATCAGCGGAATGGTGTGGCCGTCGTCGTCCAGGCGGTCGGCCAGCGTGCGCGCGATGATGCGCGCCACGTCGGTCGAGCCGGTGAACATCACGCCGCGCACGGCGGGGCTGGCGACCAACTGGGCGCCCACGGTCTCGCCGCGGCCCGGCAGCAGTTGCACGGCGCCGGCAGGCACGCCGGCCGCGCGCAGGATGGCCACCGCTTGCGCGGCGATCAACGGCGTCTGCTCGGCGGGCTTGGCCACCACGGTATTCCCCGCGGCCAAGGCGGCCGCGACCTGGCCCGTGAAGATGGCCAGCGGGAAGTTCCAGGGGCTGATGCACAGCACGGTGCCCAGCGGGCGGTGCGTGTCGTTGCTGAATTCCTGTTCGGCCTGGTCGGCGTAGTAGCGCAGGAAGTCCACGGCTTCGCGCACTTCGGCGATCGCGTTGGGCAGCGACTTGCCGGCTTCGCGCACGATCAGGCCCAGCAGGGTCTGCATCTGCTCTTCCAGCAATTGCGCCGCACGGCGCAGGCACTGCGCCCGCTCCGCCACCGGCGTCGACTGCCAGATGGGGGCCGTGTTGGCAGCCGCGCGCAAGGCGGTGTCGGCCTCGTCGGCTTGCGCTTCAATCACATGGCCCACGATGTCGCGCAGGTTGGCGGGGTTGCGCACTTCGATGGCGCGCGCCGCATCCCAGGCCTCACCGCCCTCGCCCAGCATCGGACCCGCACGCCACGGCGTGCCAGCGCTGGCCAGCAACGCGGCGGACAGCGACCCCAGCCGGTGTTCGTTCGTCAGATCCAGGCCCGCCGAGTTGGCGCGGGCGCCCTGCTGCGGATTGCCATAGAGTTCACGCGGCAGCGCGATCTTCTCGTGCGGCGCGCCCAGCGGCACAATGCGCGAGGCGGCTTCGACCGGATCGGCCACCAGCGTTTCCACCGGAATGCTGTCGTCGCCGATCAGGTTCACGAATGAGGTGTTGGCGCCGTTTTCCAGCAGGCGGCGCACCAGGTAGGCCAGCAGCGTTTCGTGCGTGCCGACAGGCGCATAGATGCGGCACGGACGGTTCAGCTTGCCCTGGGCCAGCGGGCCCACCACTTCGTCGTACAACGGTTCACCCATGCCGTGCAGGCACTGGAATTCGTACTGGCCGGGATAGTAGTTCTGGCCGGCCAACTGATAGATGGCCGCCAGCGTGTAGGCGTTGTGCGTGGCGAACTGCGGGTACACGGCTTCGGGCGCGCCCAGCAGCTTGCGGGCGCACGCCAGGTAGGCCACGTCGGTGTATAGCTTGCGGGTATAGACGGGATAGCCTTCCAGGCCGTCCACCTGGGCGCGCTTGATCTCGCTGTCCCAGTAGGCGCCCTTGACCAGGCGCACCATCACGCGATGGCGGCTGCGGCGGGCCAGGTCGATCACGTAGTCGATCACGAACGGCGCGCGCTTCTGATAGGCCTGGATGACGAAACCGATGCCGTTCCAGCCGTCGAGCTCGGGCGCGAAACAGAGCGCCTCCAGCAAGTCCAGCGAGATCTCCAGGCGATCGGCTTCTTCGGCGTCGATGTTCAGGCCGATGTCGTAGCTGCGGGCCAGCGCCGTCAGCGCCTTCACGCGCGGCAGCAGTTCCGCGATGACGCGTTCGCGCTGGCTGCGCGAATAGCGCGGGTGCAGCGCGGACAGCTTGATCGAGATGCCCGGGCCTTCATAGATGCCGCGGCCGGCCGCGGCCTTGCCGATGGCGTGGATGGCCTGCTCGTACGATGCGTAATAGCGTTCGGCGTCTTCCGCGGTGGTCGCGGCTTCGCCCAGCATGTCGTAGGAATAGCGGAAGCCACGGGCTTCCATCTTGCGGTTGTTGGCCAGCGCTTCGGAAATGGTCTGGCCCGACACGAACTGCTCGCCCATCATGCGCATGGCCATGTTCACGCCCTTGCGCACCAGCGGTTCGCCGCCCTTGCCGATCAGGCGGGTCAGCGCCTTGGACAGCGATTGCTCGCTGCTCACGGCCACCAGCTTGCCGGTGATCATCAGGCCCCAGGTCGCGGCGTTGACGAACAGCGACTGCGAACCGCCCATGTGGGACTTCCAGTCGCCGCGGGCGACCTTGTCGCGGATCAGCGCGTCGCGCGTGGCGCGGTCGGGAATGCGCAGCAGCGCTTCGGCCAGGCACATCAGCGCCACGCCTTCCTGGCTGGACAGCGAAAATTCCTGGATCAGCCCTTCGACGCCGCCGCCCTTGCGCTTGCCGCGCAGCTTTTTGACGAGGTCGGACGCCATCGCATGCACCTTTTCCAGGTTCGGCATGCGGGCCTGGCCCAGCAGCAGCGGCACGCACTCCGGCTCGGGGCGGCGATAGGCCGCGGTGATGGCTGCGCGCAGCACGGACTGCGGCTGCACGTCCTGGCCAAACTCGTAGAACGGCGGGGTGGGCGCCGACTGGCTATCGCCGGCGTCGTCTTCCGTGCCGGCATCGATGCCCAGATGCGACATTTCGGCAGGCAGGTGGCCGCGCTCGATCTTGTCCAGGTAGGCAAGGATTGCCTGCTTGTGCAGCCAATGCGGCGTGCAATTGAGCTTGTGCGCGGCTGCCTTCAGGCGGTCGCGTAGTGCGTCATCGACTTTGACGCCAAGGGTCGTGCTGGCCATAAGAGATTGCTTCCTGTCGCATGGCAAAGGTAATACTGGATCCGAAAGGAATCCAGCATGGGTAGGACCGTATGCTAGACAGGTTGCAACCGTGTTTGTATTAAGGTTAACCCTAGGTTAACCACTTGAGATCACGCGGCTTTCTCAGTCCTTCAAGGCTGAGCAACCCAGCATTTGCACCGAACCCGAGCCTGCCGGGGTCTGCCCACGCATGGCCGAGGCCATGGCGCCAGCCAGGCTGACCACCGCGCGCTGCTGGGCGGCGATCAACGCCGGCACGCCGGCTTCCGAAACGTTCTCCGTGACCACGCTGCGGCAAATCAGACCCGTGCCCTTCATGTTGACCGGGCGTACGCGCCAGGTGGCATCCAGCTGCGCCATGCTGCCGGAGACCAGTTCAAAGCGCTGCACGTCGGTCTGCACCCGCCACACCGCGGCGCCGGGGCCGGGCTTGACCATCTGCACATCCAGCGCGCCCAGCTCCCGCTTCAACGCATCGGATAGCGCGCCGCGCAGCTCGTCGCCCAGCGGCGAACTCCAGCGTTCGGAATACAACGCCGACACGCTGCCGTCGCCGGTGCGCACCATCAACTGCGGCTGATCGGCCTGCGTCGACAGGCTGACGGGCTGGACTTCGATCAGGAAGGCCGCCGGTGCACCCGCCGCCGACGCCGGAGCCGCCGGCCCTTGCAACGTGTAGTAGTGCACCGGTGGCGACGAGCCGCAGCCCGCCAGGGCAGCGCCCGCAATCAGCAGGGACAGGACGGTACGCATCGAGAAAATAGTCATGTTCTTCAGTTCCTGACAGGGCCTGCGCCGGGAATCGGATCATTGCCGCGGCCACGCAGCAAGGCTTCGGGGTTCGATTGCAGGAAGTCAGCCAGTGCGCGCAGCGAACGCGCAGCGCGGCTCAGCTCCTGCATCGCCTTTTCGGTATTGACCGGCAGGGACGCGTCCGAGGCCAGCATGGCATTGATGTTCGCCATGGACTCCTTGGCCTGCTTCAGCATGCTCTGCGCTTCCGGCGCCACCTGCTTGTCCAGGCGGTTCATCAGCTTGGACGTGCTGGCCAGCGTCGTCCGCAGGTCTTCGCCAATCTTGTCGAACGGAATCTTCTCGATCTTGGCGACGATATTGCTGACCTGCTGCTGCAACTGATCCAGGTTGCCCGGGATAGTCGGAATGATCGCCGGGTCGGACGGCTTGAAATCCACCGGCTTGGCATTCGGGAAATCATCCAGCACCACGTACAGCTGGCCCGTCAGCAGGTTCGACGTGCGCAACTGTGCGCGCAGGCCGTGCTTGATCATCACGCCCAACAGTCGGGTGCCGGCCACATCGCCGTCCTTCACTGCCCGGTCGCGCACTTCTTCGTACACGCGGCCCAGGCGTTCCGGGTACAGCGTCGCGTCCACCAGCGAATAGAAGCGCTTGGAGACCGGATCGAAGTCCAGGTTGATCTGCGTCACGTTGCCCAGCGTAATGCCGCTGAAGTCGATCGGCGCGCCCACCGCCAAGCCTCGGATCGACTGATCAAAACGCATGCGGATCGGGAAGGCCTCGCCGTCCGGGTTGGCCTTGGCGGCCGACTCGGTGGGATACAGGTCGAAATGGGCATCGGCAGGTGCCGGCGAGGTGCCGTCGCGCGCACTCTGGACGGGCTCGAACGCCACGCCACCCACCGCCATGGACACCAGCGACTGCGTGCGCACCTTCAGGCCGTCCGCATTCACGCTGAAATCCACGCCGCTGGCATTCCAGAAGCGCGTGCCGTTGGTCACGAACTTGTCGTTGGGCGCATCCACGAACACTTCGACATTCACGGCGCCGCCCGTCTTGTCCAGCGCATAACCGATCACGCGGCCCACATTGATGCGGCGGAAGTAGACGGGTGACCCGATGTCCAGCGAACCCAGATCCGAGGCCTTGAGCATGAAGCGCTTGCCGGCGCGGTCATGCGTGACCGCCGGCGGAATCTCCAGCCCTTCGAAGTTGAGCTTGGTGGCCTTGCTGCTGGATCCGTTCTTGCCCTCGACCGCGTCCACGCCGATGTAGGCGCCCGACAACAACGTGCCCAGGCCCGACACCCCGCTGACATCCAGCCGCGGCCGGACCACCCAGAAATTGGTGCCTTCGCGCGCCAGGTCCGCCACTTCCTTGGCCAGCTCGGCCTGCACGACCACCTTGCTGCGGTCGCTGTTGAAGCCGATGGACTTCACCGTGCCGATGTTCACGTCCTTGTAGCGCAGCTGGGTCTTGCCCACTTCCAGCCCTTCGGCCGTATTGAATGAAATGGAGATGTCCGGGCCGGCCTGCATCCACGTGCGCACGACCAGCGATATGCCCATCAGCGCCGCCACGATCGGCACCAGCCAGATCCATGAAATCCGGCTCTTTTGCTTGCGCGAGATGGTCGGCGATTGGTACTTCTTTTCGTCACCGGATCCAGGAGCTTGGTCGGACATCAATTTTCCTTTTTTCTTCTTAAGCGGCGAACCACGGGTGTTGCTAGCCCACTTCTTTGCTTGTTACAGGTGCCACGTGAGACGGCGGGGTCTGCGGCGCTTGCTCGGGGCGGGTCCGGCCCTCGACCTCAGGCATATCGATCTCGCTTTCGCCTGCCAGATCCCAACTGCGTCGCAGATCGAAGCTCATGGCCGCCAACATGGTCAGGATCACCACCACGCCAAAGGCCGCGGCGCCCGCGCCGGCGCTGATTTCCATCAGTCCCTGAAAATCGGCCAGCGCCGCCAGCAATATAACGACAAAAACGTCCAGCATCGACCATTGGCCGATGAACTCGACCATTTGATACAAGCGGGTACGCGGCCGCAGATTGGTGGTGCTGCGCCATTGCTCGGTCAGCAGCAGCAGGATCAGCGCCAGCAGCTTGGTCAGCGGCACGGCCACGCTGGCGATGAAGACGATCAGCGCGATGTCCCAGGACCCCATCTGCCAGAGCTCCACCACGCCGCCCAGGATGGTGTGGGCGCTGTCGCCCAGCACGGAACTGACCTGCATGACGGGCAGCACGTTGGCGGGAATGTAGAAGACGACCGCCGCCAGCAGCAGCGCCCAGGTGCGGGCCAGGTGGTCCGGCTTGCGGTAATGCACGACGGCTTCGCAGCGCACGCAATGGTGTTCTTCTTCGGGGTCCGCGTCGCGCGGCAGGGCCTGGACCTGACCGCAGACATGGCAGCCGGCCAGCACCGTGTCAGGGCTGCTTTCGGGGATATGGACGGGTGCGACGCCCGCGGATTCCGCGAAACGCCACAGCACATGCGGCGACAGGCGCCCCAGCATCGTCAGGAAGATGGTCAGCACGCCGAAGGCGCCCAGCCCGATGCCGGGCGACACCGCGGCCATGCCGGCCAGCTTCACCACCGCCACCAGCACGCCCAGCAGGAACACGGGCACCATGCACCAGGGCCGCAGCACGCCCAGCAGACGCATTGCGCCACGGAATCCCGCGGGCTCGCGCCCTTGCGACAAGGGGCCCAGCACCCAGAGCAGCACCGTCAGTTGCAGGAGCGGCAGCGCAAAACCGGCCAGGCCGGTCATGATGGCGACCACCCAATGGCCTTGGCGCCAGGTGATGGAAATGGCGTCCAGCAACGACGCCTGCTGCACCATGCCCTGAACGGACATGGAAGCGACCGGGTAGGCGTTGGCCACCCCGAAGATGATCAGGGCAGAGATGGCGAGGGCCAGCCAATTGGACAAAGTAAGCCCGCTGTAGCGCCAGAGTATGGCTCCGCAGCGGGCGCAATTGGCAGTCTCGCCAGGTTCAAGCTGATGTCGGCGATAAACGCTTGCGCAATGTTCGCACTCGATCAGCGGCTGGCGGTCCGCGGTCATCAATCGATCAGTTCGACTTCCTGCTTGTCCGGCGCATCCGACGAAGGCGGCTTGCCGCTGTCGTCGAAGTCCAGCGTCACCTTGCCCGCATCGTCCAGGTCAACCGTGACCGAACCGCCGTCGACCAGCTTGCCGAACAGCAGTTCGTCGGCCAGCGCGCGGCGGATGGTGTCCTGGATGAGACGTTGCATGGGACGTGCGCCCATGAGCGGATCGAACCCCTCCTTGGCAAGGTGTTCGCGCAGTTTCGTGGTGAACACGGCTTCCACGCGGCGCTCATGCAGCTGGTCTTCCAGTTGCATGAGGAACTTGTCCACCACGCGCAGGATGACCTCGCGGTCCAACGCGGCAAACGGAATGATCGCATCAAGGCGGTTGCGGAATTCCGGCGTGAACATGCGGCGAATTTCCGCCATTTCGTCGCCCAGCATCCGCGAATTGGCAAACCCGATCGACGGGCGATTCAAGGTTTCGGCGCCCGCATTCGTCGTCATGATCAGGATGACGTTGCGGAAGTCCGCCTTGCGGCCGTTGTTGTCGGTGAGCGTGCCGTGGTCCATGACCTGCAGCAGGATGTTGAACACATCCGGATGCGCCTTTTCGATTTCATCCAGCAGCAGCACGCAATGCGGCTGCTTCGTGATGGCTTCGGTCAAGAGGCCGCCCTGGTCGAACCCCACGTATCCCGGCGGCGCACCGATCAGGCGCGACACCGCATGGCGTTCCATGTATTCCGACATGTCGAAACGCAGCAGCTCGACACCCAGCGTGAATGCCAGTTGGCGTGCCACTTCGGTCTTGCCCACGCCCGTGGGACCCGACAGCAGGAATGCGCCGATCGGCTTTTCCGGCTTGCCCAGGCCCGAGCGCGCCATCTTGATGGCGGCAGCCAGCGCATCGATGGCGCCGTCCTGGCCGAACACGACCGTCTTCAGGTCGCGGTCCAGCGTCGCCAGCTTGCTACGGTCGTCGTTGGAGACGGACTGCGGCGGAATACGGGCGATCTTGGAGACGATGTTCTCGATGTCCACCTTGCCGATCACCTTCTTCTGGCGCGAACGCGGCAGCAGGCGCTGTGCGGCGCCGGCCTCGTCGATCACGTCGATGGCCTTGTCGGGCAGGTGACGGTCATTGATGAAGCGTGCGGACAGCTCGGCGGCGGCCGACAAAGCGGCAGCCGAATAGCGCACGCTGTGGTGTTCTTCGAAGCGGCTCTTGAGCCCCCGCAGGATCTGCACGGTCTGTTCGACGCTGGGTTCGGGCACGTCGATCTTCTGGAACCGGCGCGACAGCGCGTGGTCCTTTTCGAACACGCCGCGATATTCCGTATACGTGGTGGCGCCAATGCACTTGAGCTGCCCGGAAGACAGGGCAGGCTTCAACAGGTTGGACGCATCCAGCGTGCCGCCCGAGGCCGAACCGGCGCCGATCAGCGTATGGATTTCGTCGATGAACAGGATCGCATCGGGGTTGCCGCGGATCTGCTTGAGGACGCCCTTCAGACGCTGTTCGAAATCGCCGCGGTACTTGGTGCCGGCCAGCAACGCGCCCATGTCCAGCGAAAAGACCTGGGCGGCCTGCAGGATTTCGGGCACTTCGCCGCGCGTGATGCGCCAGGCCAGGCCTTCGGCGATGGCGGTCTTGCCCACGCCGGCCTCGCCGACCAGCAGCGGGTTGTTCTTGCGGCGGCGGCACAACACCTGGATCACGCGCTCGACTTCGTGCTCGCGTCCGATCAGGGGATCGATGCGGCCCGCCAGCGCAGCGGCGTTCAGGTCGGTGGCGTACTGATCCAGCGGCGACTGACGCGATTCGCCCTGCTCTTCACCATTGGTCTGCTGCTCTTTCTGCACGGCGGCGGACTCCACCTGGGGCTGTTTGGTAATGCCATGCGACAGGAAATTGACCACATCCAGCCGTGTCACGCCCTGCTGTTGCAGGTAATACACAGCGTGGGAATCCTTTTCGCCGAAAATGGCCACCAGCACGTTTGCGCCGGTGACCGGCTTCTTGCCGGTGCCGCCTGCGGAAACATGCATGATCGCGCGCTGGATCACGCGCTGGAAGCCCAGCGTCGGCTGCGTGTCGACCTCGGCGCCGCTCGGGATCACGGGCGTGTTCTCCGAGACGAACTGACGCAGGTTGCGGCGCAAGTCGTCCAGGTTCGCCGCGCAAGCGCGAAGGACCTCGACTGCCGAAGCGTTATCGAGCAGTGCCAACAGCAGGTGCTCGACGGTAATAAATTCGTGCCGGGCCGAACGGGCCTCGACGAAAGCCATATGCAGGCTGACTTCAAGCTCTTGAGAAATCACGCTTCCTCCGTATTGCATCGAAGCGGTCAAATACACGATTCATATT
>Ga0160439_1000409_pt1 | contig 21736 bp, 14 predicted proteins | sample HID1975M_E0MG_FD_108201 | JGI IMG/M metagenome (GOLD analysis project Ga0160439, IMG submission 108201) | Enriched soil microbial communities from UW Madison campus, WI, USA - HID1975M_E0 MG | ecosystem: Environmental > Terrestrial > Soil > Unclassified | place: USA: Madison, Wisconsin... | reverse complement strand
GGCGGAGGCGGCGGAGGCGGCGGCGGCGGCGGCGGAGGCGATGGGCAAGGCGGCGAGGGCGCGCCGGGTGCCGAGCAATCTATCGCCGATCGCAGGAACCAGCTATTGGCCGTGTTGGCGGTAATGGCATCGGCCGCGCCGCCCTTGTAAAGGAAGTACTCATAGGGGCCGGCTATGACGGGCGCTGCCAGGCGGAAGGAGCCGTCTGACGTTGTCGCATCTACTGCCTGGACCAACAGGATACCGTTGGCGACCGTCATTGCCCCGCCGCCACCGCTACCCCGCACCTGGATCCGACTCTGCCCGGTGGCCGCTCCCCCCATGATCACCAAACGGTCCGACGGAGAGTCGTCGCTCCCCAACCAGGTGTTCATGGCGAGCAGGCCGTCGTTTCCCGAATAGTTGGTGAGGGTGAGCGCCATGTAGCTGGCAGGCAGCTCTGGGTCGGCGGCAGGCGCCGCAAAATCAATCAGTCCGCCCTGTTGGTACAACGAGGTCAGCACGGACGAGTCGCCCATCGACCAGGTGCTGTCGTTCATCACAACGGTTGAAACGCTACCGGGTTGGGTCGATGCGAAGCCACTCATTGTGGAGTGGTCGGCTGTCAGGTAGACGTCTGCGGGATCGTCTCCGGGGTTTGCGCCCACATACAGCCACTGGTCGCTTCCGCCTACGCTTGTATTGGTGAGGTCGACCCTGACGCCGTCCGTCCCATTCACGTTGATGGTGGGACCCTCCACGTTGCTGATCTGGCCTCCGGTGAAGTCCACCCTTGGGGCTTGGCCGGTCATCCACAGTCCGGGCGCGTCTTGGCCGCTCGCCAGTACACTTGTATCTGAAGCACTCAGCCAGCCCCCATAGAATGCGCCGATACCGGCTGACTGCGCTCCTTCGACGGTGATGTCGACGTTGTTGAGAAGAACCCTTCCCCCCTGCGCTACCGCGCCGTGACTGGACGTGCCAGATGTCTTGATGGCGCTAGCCGTCAGTCTGGCTTCTCCACCGGCCTGCCCTGCTAGTCCCCACGAATTCTCCGTGCCTATGCCGCTGATCACCAAGCCGGTACCGTCGAAGAGCCCCGTTGCCTGGGTGAAGACCACCGGTTCAAAATTGACGCCTCTACCTACGAGCGTCCCTCCGCCGGACATGACTACTTGACTATAGGAGTCCGTCACGGACACGGCGGCGCGTTCTGCAGTCACGCTCACACTGCCGGGCAGCTGGACTACCGAGGCGCCTGTCACAGCTATGCCCCCGCCAGAGGACACTACGGTCAGTGGGCTGCTGGGCGTACCGGTGAGCCGCGAAGTTGGATAGAGATGGATGGCAGGCTGCTCACTCTGGCCCTCCACCGTCAGGTTGCTGTTGTTCCGCATCTCGAAAACAGCGTTGGTGCCCACCAAGCCCTGGCTACCTCCGAGCACAGTCAAGGTGCCTGGATCGAAGTACACGCGGCTGGCGTTGTTCTCGATCCCTATCGACCCCGTTCCCGCCGCAGAAATGGCAGTCTGGCCCGACATCGTGAGTTCCGCCCCGCCGTACAGCAGTGCACCATAACTGTTGCTGCCCGTTCGCACCTGCGTGTCTGTGAGTGACGCAGAGCTGCCCGCAACCATGTACAGCCCCCAGCTCTGAGCGCCGACGGTGAGGCGTCCGCGCGTGTCAGCCAGGCGCGCGGGTGCAATTGCACCCGTACCCCACCACCCCACGCTGTTGTTGCCCAGCGTGAGCGAGGTGTCGCTCAGGTTTGTGCGCGAGCCAAGTACGGGCGAGCTGTAGGTGGCGCTGAAAATGTTGTAGATGCCAACCGAGTAGTTGCCCAGCTCGAAGGCTCCGTTGGCAACGTTGAGCTCCGATTCGCCAGCTACGAATCCACCAAACGTGCGCGCCGAACTTCCGCTGCCGCTTCCAAGGCGCACCACCGTGTTATTTGCGTTGATCCGTGCCAGCGCGCCGTTCTGGCCAGGCAGACCGCCACCGGGATCGGTATTCATGACCTGCAAGCCGTATGCAATCGTGGTGGGTATATCGACCAGGGAGTTTTCCACATTCACCTCGCCGCCACCGAAGGCCGCCAGCGCTGCCAGCGTCTGTGTGGGGGCATAGGTCTTGCCAGGATTGAGTGCGATGGTGGCATTGCGAAGATTCAACGTGCCTTGCGTAGTGGCCACGGCATTGGCAAGGCGCTCGGGTGCCATGTACACCGTTGCATTGATGAAGGTGGCATTCGCAGGTGAATAACTCGCGGGCCCACTGAACACGGTTATCGGGCTGAAGTAGCTGCCTGCCGGGCGCTCGGCAACGGTTTGGTAGTCGGTGAACGTCGCCGTCGTGCCATAGCCCACGCGCACCACGTCCCACACCGTCTGCGTGATGACTGCGTCGGGCAAGCTGTAGGTGCCACCGTCGCAAAGAGCGAGCCCGCGCGGGTTAGCAGTGATGCCGAAACAGCCCACAGGCGCGCCTGGCGCGGTCGAGAGTGTCGTCCCGCTGCCGACCGGCTCATAGGCGTCTGGCAACTGCGCATCTGCCGGTGGGGCCGCCTGCGCTTGATGCGTGGTTAGGTTCAAGATAGCCGTCGCAAGCGACACTACCAGGCATTTCCGATCCATTTCTCAACTCCGGGGCAGCAAGGCCCATCCTTCAACCTGGAGCCGACCGGAAGCGAGAAGTCGCGCGTACAGTCGCCAAATGCATGCTGCAGCATTTGCCTCGCCTTTACTTCTGCGGATCTACGCAGACGACTTCAGTAAATCTACTTTGCACCCTGTCACCTCCGTGCTCCTGTCGAGCTACTGCGCCAATAGACGCCCGCGACTCGCGACCGGTTGATCTCGGTCCGCGGGGGGCAGTGGGAGATGCCTTACGGCTCGGCGTCTACAGCGCGCTGCCCGTAGCGACTGTTGTCCAAATTCCGACACGGGTCGACGCGTATGTTTACTTAAACCGGTTGCGCTTTTTACCCTTGTCGGCAGTGGTCGGGCACTCCACCTTGGGACTACCGCAATCGAGGGGTGCTGCCATGCCTGTTCATACGGATCGAGCCGGCGGGGTGAACTATTGGCCTGAAGAGTTGTGCGCATTGAGCGTTGCCTTGGCAGTGGCGATGGCATCACCTGTCGCGGCGCAGACCTGCCCCACGCCCGCCGTGGCCACCGCCGGCGGCGAGTGCACCATACCGACCGGAACCGTCGTTGTCGTGGCAGCCAATGCCACCGGTGCTTCGGCACAATCGACGGGATCCATCATCGCTGACGGCATCACCGAAAACCTGGGCGGTGCCAATGCGGTGGGTGCCTACGCACAATCGGGCGGCCGGATCAGCTTCAACGCGAGCACGGTACGAACCATGTCCACGGCCGCTGCCGCCAGCGGGCAGATCGGGCTGCGCGCAAACGGCGCGGGCAGCTCCATCACCTCCAGTGGCGCCATCATCACGATGACACCCACAGGCACCAGCACGCCGGGCAACCTGCGCGGCGTGAGCGCCGAGGCGGGAGGGCAGATCCGCCTGGATAACGCGCAGATCCAGGTCACCGGCGGCTCCAACGCGCTCAACAACCATGCCGTCGTGGCGACCGGCGCCGGCAGCGCGATCGAACTGACCTCCGGCAGCATCAGCTCCAATTCGCGCGGTGCATTTGGCGCGGCAGCACTCGACGGTGGGTTGATCACCTTGAACGGCACCACGATCAGTACGGCGGGTGCGCAGAACACCACCACCCAGGACGGCAGCCATGCCATTCTGGCGCGCGGCGCGGACAGCCGGGTCACCGGCCAAGGCGCGGTCGTGACCACCACCAGTACGCTGGCCAATCTGGTCCGCGTGGACGCCGGCACGGTGTCGCTGAGCGACACCCTGCTCTCGCATGTCGGCGCGGGCAATGTCCTCAATCCCGCAGCAGGCGTGCGCGTGACCGGCGGCGGTACTTTCACGCTCGACGGCGCCAGCGCACTTACCACCAGCGCGCTGTATTCGCCCGGTCTGCTGATTGCGGATGCCGGCTCAAGCGCCCGCATCGAGGATGCAACGATCACCGTGGGTGGCGCTCGTTCCATCGGCGTTTCGGTGCTGGCAGGGGCAACCGCATCGCTGGTCGATACCCAGGTGCTGATGCGCCCGTCCGGTGCCACCGGTCCCTGGGCGCCGGCGGTACTGGCGGACGGGCTGGCGGCCAACGTGACCCTGCAGGGCGGCAGCGTGAGCACCGAAAGCGCCACCGCCTACGGCGTGCGCGCGTTGGCCGGCTCCACCATTGCGGTGGACGGCACCACCATCAGCACGCTGGGCGTGGACGCGGCCGCGCTCACGGCGGGCAGCGCCAGCATCACCGCCAACAACGTCACGATAGTCACCCGTGGCAATGACAACGCCATGGGCGCGCTGGCCGACAGGGCCGGCACCGTGACGCTGACGGGCGGCTCGATCACCACGTACGGCAACCAGGTGCGCCAGTCGTCATTCGCCCATGCGCTTGGCGCACGCAATCCGGGTGGACTGCTGCTGGCCAGCGGCACCGCTGCCCGGACCTACGGTACCTATGCGATGGGCGTCTGGGCCGACGACGGCGGCACCGCCACGGTGGATGCGGTGACCGTAAGCACCGAAGGCAGCGGGGCCAGCGGCATCCTGGCCATCACCGAGCAGTTGGGGACGCAGTTTCCAGCCCAGGTGACCTACAGAGGCGGCAGCGTGGAGACGTTCGGCGACCTCGCCCACGGTGCCAATGCGCAGGCGCGCAACGACCTGGAGACGGAACTTGCGGCTATCAGCCTCACCGGCACGCCGGTGACCACGCTTGGCAGCGGCGCAGTCGGCCTGCGTGCGGTGCTGGTGGACTATGGATCCCCACCATCCGGCCGCGGCCAGGCGCGGGTCATCGCAGAGAATCTTACCGTCTCTACCGGGGGCGCGGGCGCACACGGCGCGCTGGCACGCGATATGCCAACACAGGTACAGATGAACAACGTCGCGTTGCGTACCACGGGCGCGGCGGCGCATGGAGCGGTGGCGCTGATCGGAGGGCAGTTGATCGGCACATCCACGACCGTGGCCCCCACCGGAAGCGACGCCATGGCCTTGTTCCTGGCGGGAACGCCCACGTCCGTTTCGCAGGCTGACTTCACCGCTAGCACGCTGACCAACGCAAGCGGGCCGACGGTTGGGGTTGCGGGCAACGGCAGCATCCGTCTGACCGAGACCAGCGCCAGCGGCGCCAACGAGTGGCTTCGAGTGGGCGATCTGACCTCCTTCCCAGTGCTGGCGACGAGCGAGCCGGGCGTTCGCGGCCCCGCCGATTTTCCTGATGAAGACGGCAACCTTCCCACCGAGCCGTCGCCGCTGCCGCCAGGTGCACCCATCCCCACACTGCCGGGCGCCGCCGACATCACGGCCACCCGCAGTACACTGGTGGGATCAGCCTCTACCGCGGCTGGCAGCGTCTCCAACCTCGTGCTGGAGGAGTCGCTGTGGCGGATGACCGGAAGTTCCAACCTTACGACACTGGTCAACGACCCCAGCCGAATCGAGTTCACCCCGCCCAGCGGCGATCCCACCCTGGCGGCGTCCTACAAGACCCTGACGGTGTCCGGGTACAGCGGCGATGGCACGCTTGCCCTGAACACCTGGCTCGCGGGGGATGGTGCGCCTTCGGATCAGCTGGTCGTCCTCAATGGCACCAGCAGTGGCCCGGGCATGATCGAGGTCAGCAACACCGGCGGGTTGGGCGAGCTGACTCTCGCCGATGGCATCCGGGTGGTGCAGTCGCTCAACAGCACAACGACGGCAAACAACTTCGTACTCGCGGCACCGGTGGTCGCCGGACCCTATGAGTACTTTCTCTATCGCGGCGGCGGTCCTGCAGCCTCAGGTAATGACATCGAGAACAGCTGGTACCTCCGTTCGGTGATCGACTGCGCCGCAGCAGGCGCACCCTCACCGCCGTGCCCGGCACCGCCGCCGCCGCCGCCGCCGCCTCCGCCGCCCCCTCCTCCCACCCCACCCACGCCTCCCACCCCACCCACGCCTCCCACCCCGCCCGTACCGCCCGATCCTCCGGTACCGCCTAATCCCCCGACCCCGCCCACGCCCCCTACGCCACCGGACCCTGACCCTGATCCGCCTAGTCCCCCTGTCCCGCCCACGCCGGCCATTCGCCAGGAGGTGTCACTGATTGCCGCCGCGCCGGCAATGGCGCAGGTCTATGGACGCACCCTCATCGACACCCTGCATGAGCGGGTGGGCGATGAGCAGCTGCTGCACCAGCGTACCGACCTTGATCCTGATCGCAGCGGCTTCAACGGCGCGTGGATGCGCTATGTAGGCCACGACGGCGAGCACGACGGCGGCCGCCAGGGCATCTACGGCAATCGCGGCCCTGATTTCGACTATCGTTTTGATGCCCTGCAGATCGGCGTGGACCTGTACCGTCATGTCGATACCGAAGATGGCAGCCGCGAACACGCCGGCTTCTACCTGGCCTACGGCAAGGGCAAGGGTGAGGTCCGGCACAACCTGCTGGACTACCAGTTCCACGCCGGCACCGATCGCTTCAAGGCCGGCTCCGTGGGTGGCTACTGGACAGGATTCAACGACAAGGGTGCATACCTGGATGCTGTGGGTCAGTACACCTGGTATGACCTGCGCATCCAGTCGCCGCGGATGCAGGACAGCTTCGTCGATGCGTACGGCCTTGCGCTGTCATTGGAGGCGGGCTGGCCTTTCATCCTGAATGACGGCGACGGCCGCACCATCGAGGATGGCCGCTGGCGGCTCGAGCCGCAGGCGCAGGTGATCTGGCAGCGGATCGACGTAGATGACCTGGACGTTGGCAATGCCCAGGTCCACTTCAGCGACGGCGATTCGCTGGTGGGGCGCGTCGGCGCGCGACTCAACCGCAATGGACAGCGCGAAAGCAGCCAGGGGCAGCTGCGCGCAGACAACGCATGGCTTCGCGCCAACATCTGGCGGGAGTTCCGCGGCGAACCCCGGGCGGAGTTTGCAACCAGCAGCGGCTACGTGCCGTTCGCGGTGGATATGGGTGGCAGCTGGGCCGAGGTGGGCGTGGGTGGCACCTGGCAGGTCTCTGAAACGGGCTATCTGTTCGCCGACGTGGACTACAGCTGGAGCTTCAGCGGAAATGAAACTGCGTGGAATGGCAAACTCGGACTCAGATGGGCATGGTAGACGGGAAGGGTCGCGGCAATGCACGTTGACTGATGCGCACTCCATCGGTCGGTAGGGCAAAGCAAATGCTCGGGTCGCACGATGGAATCTTTAGCCGCCTGAGCGCTGTACTGGGTACTTCCGTGTTGGCGGTCTTCATTGCCGCCAAGACCCATATGTGGCGGACGCTGCGATTCCCTTTCCTCCGATAAGGCTCACTAATGCGGCCAAGCCTCATGTTCCCTTTTCGTCAGAAGCGATGTTCGCCCTAGCCCCGATAAACATTGCTTATCTCTCGCCACGTGTGTGTCGGCTTCCGGCCAGAAGCAGACATCGCTTTCGGCGGTCCGGAGTGCATAACGACGCTTCAAGGTCTAGGCGCCCGCCGCTCTACCCGCAATCGGTCTATTTCTGCCCGTAGCCTCACTCGGTGTCGCGTGACCCACAGGTCCGAGCCGGCGACACCCTGCTCGCAACTACTGCATTCTCGAAAGGTCCAGTGCGCAAGCTCCGCCCGTTGAGTGTCCAGGCTAGCGAACCATCTGCCATTGTTGGTTCGCTGTGACAACTTCACGACTTGGACCCTGTCGCACAATGACTGAGTCGTCCTTTCCGTCAGAGCCGGAGGCAACGGAACGCCAATGGAATTAGGGGGGAGCATGGCGCGCAATCCTACGGCTTGCCGTCTCAGGGGACGCGACGTAGGCGTTCAAACGACCACCAGCGGATCCGCTGGCCACAACAAGGCCAATCTATTACGGCAAAGGTGTGCCTGCGAATCCGCCAGACGTCCTCCAGAGCCATCCAGCAAAAGCTGTTGGATGTGCCCCCGTTGTTGGGGCGGAATGTCTCTCGGATCCTGTGAAAGCGATGCGACAGGCCTTGACTTCAAAGCAGTGGGCTACCTCTCGGGCTAGTGTCGAACGGCCCCACATCCACATAGGGAATTACCAGCTGGCTGACGCGGTCAATCCCGGTCGGGACCTGGTCGATATCCACTTCGTCGCGGCTACCCAATCCCCGCCAGTCGCTGACCTCTGCGATACGGAGGTCTTCGGTTTCCACCGGCAACCAACGCATGGACCAGAAGGGGAAGCGTCTCCCGCCCCCTTCGCTGCGGCCTAGCTCTACGACGCCCTGATGGCTGGTAGCGTTGATGATCCGAGAATAGGCCAAGGCCAACCCTTCCTCCGGCCCCTCAAGGTACTGAAGGAACCTCTTGCCATCGGTGAGCAATACCCCGGTAACGCCCGCGATTGCGTTATGGGCAGCGGCGTCCTTGGCCAGGTCGTCAATTTGGTCAAAGGTCAGCCCTGGTATAGCCTTGCTGCAGTAAACGAGTGCTTGCAGAGGCATCGTGCCTCCCTCCTTCGTCATCGGCCCCCGATAGGCGCGACCCTACACCCGTCCACTGGACCCGTGTACACCGCGCGACGGTTTTCGGATAAACGGTAGCGTATGTTCCCGCCATATGCGCCGATTTGTCTAGGCGCCGATTCGCGATGCAGGCAGCCTGGCCTCCCCTCAGGTGATGGGCGGCTTGTTCCATGCCGGCGAGCTACAACCTGGCTCCGACACAAAGTACGACCTTAGGCTTTGCGGAGCCGCGTGGTGGCGCAGCGCTTGGCATAGGAGTTGCGCCCCTTCTGGGCCAAAACGAAAGGCCTGCGAAGCTCAACCATCGCTTGCGTGTTCGTTTTCCTCAACCCGCAGGCAGGTGGCCTGCAGCTTTTTCTAATGCCATGGCGGTACCGTTTTGGAACAACGTAACCGAGAGATGCCAGCCAGCGCACGATCCGCCAATGATCACCAGCAGTGGCGAAGGACACCTGTAGGATCCATCTTTTGTGATCGCCTGCATGGCGCGCAGGTCGGAATGACTTGGCGTGGGCGATGCATGAGGGTGGAAGTGCCACTCTCCCAGGTAATACAGGCCAGTCTCCCACCGCTGACGCAGAAGCGCTGCCAGGCCGTGGTTGGAGCGTTGGAACCACGCCCAGCCTGCCAACGATCCTTTGGGCTTCGGCGTGGCCTCCAGAACATCTGCTACCCATCCCATGGGTCCATAGCGGCCGATGAGGATCCCGCCGGTCTCCTTCTTTCCGGCTGCTGAGGCTGCCGCAATCATGCACTTAATGGCAGCGGGCCCAATCCACACCGAGACGCCCTCCTCACCTGCCGCGATGAATTCCTGCGGATTAAGCGTCAGTGCGTTCAACGCTTCCATCCTCATGTTGTTTGTACAACGCTGCCACCCTTTGACGATCCACGATCGACCGCATCACAAACTTGGTGCCGACTGCCGCCCATAGGTTGACATCGCCTGCAGTGGCTGGAAAGACCGGATGCCAGCACCCGATGCCCTCCATTTCGCCAGCGTCCTCCATATCACCAGGAGGCGCTACGGCCAAAAAGCGCGCTAGTACTTCAGTTGCCGGGAAGCTGGTATCAGTAACTGCGTAGGCAAACAGCCCTTGCGCCTGCCACGTCATTGCCAGACTTACAAAGGTTCGGTCGATGCCCCAGTCGAAAGTCTCCATCGCCTTTAGTACGGCATCGGATGCGGTGCAATCCACGATGACATCCCAGCTGGACAGTTTTCTGGCGTCCTCAGCATTGATGGGCGGAAATGAAAAGTTCATCGCCGTCACGCGCGCATCGGGCATGGCTGCATTGAGGCGCCTGGCCATTCGCTCGGCCTTCGACTGCCCTACATCGGCGAGGGTCAGCAGATGACGGCTGAGGTTGCCGACCGCCAATGTATCCTCATCCAGCAGCGCCATCCGGGCCATCCCCATTCGGAGCAGGTTTTCGGCCACCGCCGCACCAAGTGTGCCTATTCCCAGAACGAGGATGGATTTTGTGCGAACTGCCTGCTCGGCCTGGCCACGCTTGCGCAGTTGGTCCGGTGCCCAGTTTGCGGTGCGTCTCCACTTCAGGGGCCGGTCGGCGCCCGCCGCTTCTCGATCCCATTGCCCACGGGCAGCCGACGTCGCCCGGAAACCATTGCGGACCTCGCGCCTGCCGCACAGCAGCATGTTTCGCACCGCCAGCCAATGCAGTCGCTGCAGCGGCCCCCCGACGATTTCGGCTACTGGGAAGCCGAGCAACAAAGTGGCCGACATCGGGTGCTTGGGGGGTTGGGTGCGCCGCAGTACCGCGCCTGCCTCGGCGAGGATGGAAGGAAGATCAACCTCGGCATTCGCACACAGCTGGGCGAGCTGACTCCACGTTGTGGGAGCTTGCCAAGGCTTTACCACGATCAAGGAGGGTAATGCGATCCAGACCGCGTCCGGGACCAAGTCGCGATGGAGGATCGCCTCGCTCCAGGAAATCTCCCGCAGTGAGCGCAACCGTCGATCCATGAAGCGGCTGACCACGGCGGTATCAAACGCTCTTGGCACCGGCGTGATCGTGGCGAAGCCCCATGGGTGCGCCGGATTGCCAATCCAGCCGATTTCGTGTGGTGATTCGGAAAACCCCAACATCGTGCTGGGCGGCGTTACGAACTGCGTGGGCAGCTCCAGCGCATCCCCCTTGATCAGCAAAGTGTCCTGTCCGGCCGCTTGGATCCACTCTAACAAGCGGCCGATATGCCAATGCAGTCGCTGCGGTAGTTCCTCAGGCTCCCCGGCCCACCCCGCTCGCTGAAATGCCGAGGCGGGCCGGACCAGACACGGCTTGCCCAGCCGCCACGGCCGTCCTTCGGCGACCTCCACGTTGAGGTCCTGGTGAGGAAAGGTGACGCGGATGCCTCCGTTTACGTCGGGATATATGCCAATGGCTGGATCGATGGCCGATCCAGACACAACCAAGTGCCACCGGGTCCACTCCGGTAGGTACTTGGTTGGAGCGCAGCACAGCTGCGCCTCCAAGGGAAGCGACCACTGCGCCTCAGACCATTGCTGCCATGGCCCCAATACTTGAAGACGGGCGTCGTATGGAAAGCCGGCAACCGCTGCGTCCAAATCGGCGCGGGTGGCCATGGCTCAGGCAAACCGCCCAGACTGCCGCGGCATGGCAGGCGCTGCCGGTGCTGCAAACCCGCGCCCACGATCACCGCCACCGGGAGCAGGCAGGGGGAAGCTATCGCCGAGCAGCTCTCGCCACAGTGCCCCGCTGGCATCTTTGTCGTTCTCGTTCAGTGCAAGCCGGGCCAGCTCGGCCGCCTCGCCTACCTTGACCATGAAGGCGACGAAATCCTCTTTCCCAAGGCGCTGCAGGACGTTGTGGGTAGGCACGCCGTGGTCGGGAAGGACCGGAACGATGCCCGCTGAGGCATGAGCCGACCAAGTGTCACGAATCCCCTCCAATGCCAAAGTGACACCTTCAGCGACGCATTGAATTCCATCGGGCAAGACCGCGCCAATCATGTGCTCGAGAGGATAGCCTTTGGGGTACTTGGGCAGCGTATCGGCATGCTCATGCCGCCACCACTTGATGGACCGCACCACGTTGATGAAATGACCGTTGCAGCTGCGGTTCTTGCCCGCCGCCCACTGGATCTGCGCCAGCGGATGGGTGGGACCCCATTTTTGCACGGGGCGGTCAGGCAGCATCAAGGGCTCATCGCGCCAGTTGGAGGCTTCTTCACTGAGGTTCACCAAGCCGCCGTTGGCACGCTGCGGATCCCACCCCTTGTTCAGGACCCAGTCGCTGCGCTCTTCCAAAGACTCATCCAACTGGACCACTTGGCTGCGATATAAGGACTCCAATGCGGCGCGGTTGGCCGGCTCTGCCGGAAGCGCGGTTACCACCAGGTCCAGATCGACGTAAGACATTTCGATCCCGAACGAACGGTCCTGCTGGGTCCATTTCCCTTGGTAATGCTGCTCCAGGAAGGGCTCAAACCGCTTCATCGCCACAAAGGGCGTTTCCCGGGTGTAATCGATGGTGGTGACGATCACTACATCCACATCCGAGCGCTTGCCTCCCGTTGGGCGAACGGCCGTGGAGCGGCGCACGCTACCCTGCAGAAAGGTGGACGTGATGATCGGCGACAACTCCTCGTCGGCCATCAGCCGGGTGCGCAGGGTGTTCGAACCTCGCTTCCACTCCTCGCGGTTCCTCTCGCTCGGGCGAATGTCCTGCAGGAATTCAGCAAACTGGGGACGAAGTTCCATGTCGATGCCCTCAAATGGTGAAGGTAGGGTGGTAGCTGCCGTCGATCTGGCCAGCCATGTCGTACTCATACGGGATGCAGCGGCCGATCGCGTCGGTGTGTTGTCCCAGTAGGAACGCAAATGCGTTGGGCGTGGCCAGGAAAAGGTGCGTCGTATTACCCGGCTTGCGGGTGTCTTTCACCACGTCAGCAATGCGTTGGGCAATGGCCGAAGCATGCTGCCCGCCGGCGATGGTTAGGGGGCCAGCTCCGTCAACCAGCGATATGCTGATCAGCGTTCCGACCTGCGGCAGACGAGCGGCGACGAACTGCCCCACCTTCTGGCCCACGTTCTGGCTCAGGCCTACAGCGACCGCGATGTCGGCACCCTCCCCAAGAATCTGCACGTCAACCAAAGGCTCCGGCCCTGCGGTCCCGTCATGGGCATCCCACACGATCCCAGGATTCTTGTCGCCGCGCTGAACAACCTCAACATCGGCGCCTTCCTTGAAACGCAGTGCCGCCCCGGCCAGATAAGCGATGGACGAATGCGTCTCCAGGAACAGTCGCATGGAAGGATCCTGCGCCAGCTTGGCCTTAAGGAAAGCCCCCACCTGCTCCTGCACCTCCTTCCAGCTGTGTCCGTCGTCTAACCAGCGCCCTGCAAACCGGTCAGTCAGATTCAGCGTGTTATCCGGCTCGGCGTCGGCCATGTGCAGCGGGGTCGGCCGTGGCGCGAAGGTTGCGATCGCCACGCTCCGGCGCGGTTTGGGTTTGGGACCCAGATACCACTTCTCGTCGGTGCACCACTGGCGGAAGCTAGCTCGGTTGAAGCAGTTGATCTTCTTACTCACCAGCTGTTTGGCGGCATCGTCGTACAGAAAGACCGTTTCGTTCTCGTGACCGGCCAAGCCCACCAAGCGGAACTGGATGCTGACCTCACGACGCATTCTGTCCAAATCTGGCTGGCTGTCCCGGATGTAGAACCGGTCAAGGACGGCATAGAGCTCCTCATCGCTGGCTAGGCCCAGATGTTCGCGCCAGCACTTGCGAACTCTTCCCATTTCACTGTTGTCGGTCTTCCCTACCTTGAGCGCCTGGAGGCGCAACGAACTGTCGTGGCCGCCCACCAGCTTGCCCAACGGGTCCTCATCGGCGATGCGATCGATGGTAACCAAGTGGAACGCGCCGCCTTCTCCAGCTACTTTTTTGGCATCTCGCAGCCGCTCCAATATGGAGTGTTTAGTGGCACCGATGAACTTGGGGTCGATCAGATCGGCAAACCCGAAGCGGCCGGCCTTGTTGGCATGCCACTTGATCTGATGATAGTCGGCGGTGATGTAGCCCGGTCCCGAGCGCCGTGAGCGGCCAGGGTCATACCGGACGACGACATCGTCGAAGGCCTTGGGACCATCGGCCTCGAAGGCAACCTCTACGACGTGGGGTTGCTGGGGATCCAGCAGCAACGCGGCATGGGTCCAGAAAAAGCGAGCCTGGTAGCTATCGCCATGCCAACGTGGCTCTACGGCACTGACCATGTGTCTCTCCGAAAGATGCAATCCGTGCGCCAGGTCACAATATTAACTCAGCCGCCCAGTGACCGCACCGTGTCTGGCCGGCCAGCCACGTCCGCTATCTCATTGATTAAAAAGCCTTGTTGCGCCCACAGCGCTTGGCCCTTACGGCGGAGCGCCCAAAGGGCGAGTTGCCTGGCTAGAAGCTGAAATGGGCCATGCTCGCCCATCCGGCTGCCGCCAGAACCGGACATTGGTCGTATTCCTGTTGACCGTCCTTTGCCTCTCCGCAGACCGCTCCCATCAGAAGCGCACTAGTATTCCCCAAGCCGGTCTGAATTCAGACGCGACACGGGCACGGGGCTAAGTCTGACGCCGCGCAAATGAGTTCAATATATTTATATCTTACAATTCAACCGCTTGCATTGCGCGCCTTCGGGGTCTATATAGAATTTGGCTCCCTGAGCGCGACTAGACATGGTTCATGCCCAAATCAAGTCAGCAGCTGACCCCGAGTCTTGCGCAAGTAGGGCGGTCTCCGGCGTGTCGATCCCCGACAGCCCCATATTCTCTGCAGCTGACACTGCACGATTGATGGGCTTCCCCTCACGGGCGGCGCTCGCCAAGGCTCGACGCACCGGCAGGCTCTCTATTTCAATGTTTCAGCTTCCCGGGCGACGCGGCTGGTTTGCCAGCCGCCAAGAGGTCTTAGGCTGGCTTCATCGTTGTCTGAATACGAAGGAGACGGCCCTATGAGCTAGCACTGACTAGGGCCCTCAATAGAAAAGGCCGCACATTGCAGTGTGCGGCCTTCGGTATGGCAAACGGCTGTTGAACTCCGTTGCCAGATATTGAGCTTCGCCCTCCTGGAAAGTCAAGCCCCGTGGCTCACGCCGCGTGCCTGTCCTTTTGTTCGCCGACACCCCTGTGCTCGGCGTGGGAGGCTGTATGCGATTGACGACTGAACAGTTTGATTCCTATGCCCTGCGGATGGCGCTCTCGACCGCCGCCGTTAGCTACATCACCCACACCCGGCACAGCGCCCCAGCCCGGGCTGTCGGATCAAACGGCAGAAATAACACTGTCTGGCGCTACCCCAGTCACAAGATGGGGTTCGCTGTCGCGCTGGAAAGTTCCGAAGAACATATCTACGCCGCCCAGCTTGAATACCAGGCCGACGTGCTGGAGTACTGGGACCAGCCGGCACGCGTGAGCGTTGACGCACTGGACCGAAGAGGAGGCAGACGGAGAGTTACTTATGTTCCAGATTTTCTAGTTCTTGGCGAACACGGCGCAGAGCTGATCCAGATCAAGACGGCATTGGATTGCGAACGTCTTGCCGAAGCGAATCCAAACAGGTGGTCCTGGGATGGCCAAAGCGCAGCTGACGCTGCTGCAAGCCAGCATTTCGAGGCCATGGGGCTGAGACACCGGGTTGTGTCAGATGGCCAAGACCGCAAGATTTTTGCCGAGAACTGCCTGCTGCGCCTGCGCCTCAAGAACATCCCCTCCTCTGCTATAGACACCCAACGCCTGCTACAGGCGGTTAGAGCAATTGAGCCGAATCAGGTTCTAACCTTGGCCAAGCTACTGTCCGATGCTGGGGTGGTCCAGGCGTCTGTCGCCGTCCGCCTTTTCGACCAGGGCCTGCTTTACACCGATGTCTACCGATGCAGACTTTCTACCCCTGAGCATTGCCTGATCAGCCGCACTGATGGAGCTGTGTCGGCTCATCTTGATAGACTTGAGGTCATTGAGACGCAGTCTTGCTGCCCCGTCCAATTGACCGCCGCCGAGGCGAAAGACGTCTACCAGCGGTTGCAGATCGTCCGCGACAATGTAGCCACGGACCGTTCGGCACGGACCAGGCGGCGATGGCGAGCCGCGCTTCGCAAGCAGAACAGTGCACCTGAGGCGCTACGACCGAGGCATCGGGAAAAGGGCAACAGACATAGACGCTTCTCCGAAGCCGAACTGACCTTGGCGCGCGCCTCCGTGCGAGACCACTATCTAGTTCCCGACGCGGTTAGTATGCAAGCTGCATACGCGCACTATTTGATCGACCATGAGCAGGCCGTCGCAGAAGGTGCTCTGATAACAGTCTCAAGGCCGATTTCGAACAAGACATTCAACAAGTTATGCAGCGAGGTCCCAGCCGAAGAAGTTCAGGCGAGTCGGAGCGGCTCACGCTCTGCTTCAGCCCACGCCCCCCCGGTTGATCCGAGCCTTGCACACCTGCGTCCAGCCCGCGCATTCGAGCGTGCTCACGCGGACCATTACCTTTGTGATCTACACGTCGTTGTGATCGACACCAACCCGCCGGTGACGAGACAGCCGTGGATCACAGCGCTTAGAGACCAAGCCACGGGCCAAATTCTGGCCACGTCGCTCAGCTTTAGTAGCCCCAGCAGGTACGGCGCGATGGGTGTTATCCGCGACTGTGCCAGGCGCTGGAATCGCCTTCCGGAAACGATCATCGTCGACAACGCGGCAGAGTTTCACTCGACGTACTTCGAAACTACCCTTGCCAGTCTTGGCATCTCAAAGCAGTCGCGCCCTCCAGCGAAGCCTCGCTCCGGTGGCCAAATCGAGGGATGGTTCAAGACCCTCAAGAGCTACCTAGCCAAGCAGCGTGGGAACACCAACAATGATGCACGTGGCCGCCTTGCCAATAGCTCCCATAAGGGCGGACGACGCACCACCTGGACGTTGGCCGCCGCTTACGCCTCCATTGATGAGTACATATTCGGCATCTTTAACCACAGCATTGGCGCTCAGCCGCTCCTCAGCCGCTCGGCCGCAGCCGAAACACTCCTGACTGCCTTTCCTGAAAGTGGAGTCGCCGCTCAGTTCACTCCATTCCTGCTCGCACGGACGGCAATTCCCCTTCCTCGCCCCATAAAGCTTGATCGCGCCAGAGGCGTACGCCACAGCGGTCGCTGGTACAGGCATCCGAGTTTGTTCGGTAGGGGAGTGGCAGAGAGGCTTGAGGCTTACCTTGAGCCATGGGACGTGAACGTGCTCTATGTCCTTATCGATGGGAAGCGGGTCGCCTGTCTTCACGGGTCTCCGCACGCGGCGGATCTGACCGTTGACTTCACTCCGGCGCTGGACTCGATCCGCTTCCTTGGAAGCGCACGTGGTCGCGCGCTCCTTGCTCAGGCAGATGCCGTTGAAGTTGCAAGAATGACCAGACAGATGTCTACCCGGGCACCCAAGCCGCCAGCGGCCGCACGACCTCCTGCCAGCAGCGATGTTCGTCGCTCGCTGCCGCCCAGCAAAGACAACATTGAACCCTACAAGAGCGAGGGTACTCCATGAGCAGATCCCTCAGAACACTCATTGCCGATGCGAGGTTCCCCCACCCTCGCTACGTAGAAGCAGTGCGGGCGGCGGCCGGGTTGATTACCTTCAGCGGGCCAGGGTCGGTGGTTGCGATGGTAGGTCCCCCTCGGGCCGGCAAGAGCACCGCAGGCAGGGCAGCTGCCCGCGAAGTGTATCCAGACGCCGCGCCGGGTAAGGCGCCATACGTCGTGGTCGACTGTAGCCGCACCGACGCCGGCTACATGTCGATGCGGTATTTGACACTGGACTTGCTGTCCCAGCTGGGACATCCGTTCTATGCGGATCACGACCAGCCGTTGCGGCTGAATCTTACCGAGACCAATGCTCGGCTGCAGCTCAGACGTGCCATCGAGTATCGGCAGACTAGCTTGATCATAATTGACGAAGCCCATCACCTGTTGCGGGTCAAGGTACGTTCTGGGCGAGAGGCCGCCTTGGAGTCACTCAAGTGTCTTGGCAATGAAACCGGAGCTCTGATCTTCCTGATCGGCGGCTACGAGCTCTTAAAAGACTGCTTCTGCTCGGCTCACATGAACGGGCGGCTGTGTATTCTTCACTTCCCCCGCTACGGTGTTGGGCAGGCCGACGCGGCTTGCTTCGACCGAATCCTGGCCTCCTACGACGTGCTGCTCCCATGGGCAAAAGGCCACTCCCTTCTAGAAATGCGCGACCTGATCTACCAAGGGTCCCTGGGCTCTTGCGGGCTGGTGAGCAACTGGGTATTGCAAGCTTTAGCACGGATGTCGTCCACCCGATCACCTCAGCTTCGGATGGAGCACTTCAAATCGACCCGATATCAACAGCAGATCGATGAGATTGAAGCTGATATCCAGTACGGCGAGAGCGCGTTGGTGCCCATTGAGAAGGACCCAGCCCGGGCGCCGCTCTTTGTCTCATCGACTCACGCTGCACGAGCAAAGTCGACCCGCCGCCCAGGAAGGCGAACACCAGTGCGGGACCCTGTAGGGGATGACCAATGACGCCGTACTTTTCGGTACCGCCGATTGGGTTAAGTTCCCCCCAGGTGGAGTGCCTCTCGTCCTACGTGCGTCGCCTGTCCCTTGCTCATGGCGTCACCCAGCATCAATTTATTTCGCATCTGCAAAGTCGATGGAAAAGCGAAACTGGAGACCACCTGCCACGTTGTGACGAGTTGAGGTGGGACGGCTACAGTCCTAACGTAGCCGTTGCCGTATCCGCATTCAAGTTCGCGCTTGGATTTGATTTAACGGGCACCACGTTGCTGCCATTGCGTCAGATCTGCTCGCCCACCTGCATCGGATCGATTAAGCACGAGCGGGTGTGGTGTCCCGGATGCTTGTCCGATGATCGCGGCAGTCATCGCCCACCCTATGATCGCCTTCTTTGGCGCATTCATGGCATTGACCGATGCGCTCTGCACAAGCTCCAGCTGCGCCGAGTGTGTCCACACTGCGGTGCGTGCCAGCTCAAGCGACTCAGCAAAACTGAGCTGGACCGTTGCTGCATCTGCAGCCAAAGCTTATGCAGCCGAATTTCGGTTGGTGAATACGCTGCACATCCGGGGTTCGGCGAACTCCAAACCGAGCAGCTGATCACGCGCCTTCGCGAGGTTGAGGGCGTCTCTGGAGGGTCGCTCACGCAGTTTCTCGCAAGCATCGACACACCTCAGGTCGATCTCCAGCGAGAACTTGGGGACCTGTTCCATACGCGGCACCGGCCGCCTCGGCCCCACCTAACATCTTTGGTTGCCGTAGCCGCCCACTTCAATGTCGACATCATCCAACTAATCGTGGATCCCATATCAGCTGCTGCACAGGCAACCTTGGACGTCGGTGGCGCAATACCGCAACGAAGGCGGCGGCAGACTACACACCTTCGAGGCGAGCGCTCGCGATGGTTTAAGAGGGAGCTGGAAGAGGCTATCGCGGCTGGGCCTCCCTACCCTTCTACTGCAGAGTTTTGCCGCAGCCGAGACTACAGCGTCTGCGCTGCAAGCACCACCTATCCGCTACTGACGGCCGAGCTGAGCAGGAAGCATTTCGAGTGGTGGAACGATCGGGCTGAGCGCCGTAAGCGCGCCGCCATACGCATCATTGCAGCACTGATGCGGCGCGGGGGGACAAATCTTCCCATCAAGGCCCTCACGCAATTGGTCGTTGAGCGGTCTGGTGCACCGGTTCACGTCGTGCGTCGGTTGCTGGGCACTCAGCTTCCGTCCTAAATTAGCATTGGTGACTCAACGGTGTCGCCATGACCGCAGGAGGGGGCGTCGCCCTCAACACGTAGTACTTGTCGCCTGCCATTTTACCGGCAGTGCATCCTTAAACGCCCTTCCCGCGATGTACATCGGCCCTACTTGGGCTAGCGACGGTCGCCAAGGCAACCAGTGACTGGAGCCCATCATTGTCCTCGGCGGCCCGGTGAACAGAGCGCCGACCGTCGTGCGTTCGGTAATACCTGGGATCACACGTGTCCGTGACGCCTTGAGCTACCGCATCTCAGAGCGCTAGCCAAGTCTGGCCTGCAGGCGGACATCTTATGGTTCCGCTGGAATCATAAGTTGGCCAAAACGGACAACTTATGGTTCCAGGAACAAAACATCCCTATCAGAGATCGGATGTGGTGGGCCCACCAGGATTCGAACCTGGAACCAAAGGATTATGAGTCCTCTGCTCTAACCGTTGAGCTATAGGCCCCCGTAGCCCGGAAGTGTAGTGGACCCGAGGCCCGTCTTGCCACTGGGCTACGCGTCCGAAGCGCGATCATCCGAACCGCAGTCCCATTGCGCTGACCCGCCGCGCGTTCTCTTCGGCTACGTCTCGGAGGACTGGGGAGCGCAGCAGGCTCGAGCCCGCCACGCGCTTCCAGAAGTCCACGGCCAAGGGCGCAGCCCACTGCAGGTGTGCTAGCTCTCCGGCGCGCAGCGGTGCCACCGGATTGATCGGAGCTGTCGCACGCAGCACGCCGGTGCGCGATGGAGCCAGCGACATAGGAAGCATGTCGTAAGCCGGGGCAAGCGGCAGCGAACCCCGGTCCGCCAAGTGGAACCCGATGTTTCCCTGGTGCATGTCCGAGTTGCCAATCAATCGGCCAAACGCGTATAGCTGCGCCATGCGGCGAGCCGCGTCCTGATCGACCCATCGTAGGTCCAGGAGCTGCTCGCCCGCTTGTCCCCAATCAACGGTCACCTCGCCCACAAAGGCCGAAGACAACGCCAGCAGGGAAACGAATCCGCGCCGCCCCAAGGTATCCGGGGTTCGATCAAAGCGCTGGACTTCAAGGAAGGTGTGCTGGGCCGTCTGGAGAATGCACGAGGCCGCGGCGCTTACACCCGAGTCGCGCAGCACCTCCAAAGCCAAGTGCTCACAGACCAGTAGATCCGCCCAACGCTCGGATGCTTCGCCCGCGCCTGGAAGGGCAAACTTCACCAATGCCGCATAGCGCCCTCCCAGGTGCTCGACTGTGGCGGTGAACTTGGGTTGCTCTCCTCCCGGCGATGATCCGACATCCTCACCCTCGAGCGCGGCTGTAGCCCATTCCGGGTAGTAGCGTGGGCGGTCTTGCGCACGTACACGGTCGGGCGGCGCGTCCAACGCCGCCAGCGCCCCTGCAACCGAATCGCCCCCCAGGAGCAGATCGCCAGCTTCGGTTCCTCCCGCCCTCACCAGAGCCTGCAGGGTGTCACCGAGCTGCCAACGGTTGATGTCCTCGGGGAGGCCCAGGTGTCGCCCACGCCTGTGTGCAAACGTGCGTCCCAGGAAGCCTTGGGGACGCAGATCATCGAGATACCAAGGTAATCCCGGGAAATACCCGGCAACGTCACCCTCCGGCGGGCGGACAAGATTGGGACGATCACCTTCAAGCTGTACATGGAAAGTGTCGCCACTGAGCGCAACCATCTGCCCGAGCTCTTCGAGGCTCCCGTCATCCCGCATACGGTACAGCGGCCACTCGCTTCCGGCAGCCGTGACTTGGCGCATGGCATAGGCGGTTGCGCGCGTGCGCCCCAATCGGACCACGCTCCCCCTCGCCTCGGCGACCAGCCGGCCCAAGGTAGGCCGAGTGATCCCAAGGCCTTCCAAGAGGTCTGCTGCAGGAACTATCTGCCCTGGCGGAAGCCTGTCCAGCAGATCTTGCAGTTGATGGATACGGGGGCGAGCCATGAGGCTAAATTCTTACGAATTAACTTACGTAAAAGTCTCACACCCTCATGGCTCCTGCAAGCCTTCATTGAAACAAGTCATTGATCTTGCTAGGGCATGAAAGTTACATCCCTCGGGGTATCTGCAATTTAATTACGAATTACATTACGTAATTCCATAAAAAAACCCCGCCGAAGCGGGGTTTTTTCATTTACGCGACTACCTGGAAATCAATCGATATCCAGGAAGCTGCGCAGCTGCTCGGAGCGGCTCGGGTGGCGCAGCTTGCGCAGCGCCTTGGCTTCGATCTGGCGGATGCGCTCGCGGGTGACGTCGAACTGCTTGCCCACTTCCTCGAGGGTGTGGTCGGTGTTCATGTCGATGCCGAAGCGCATGCGCAGCACCTTGGCTTCCCTCGGGGTGAGGCCAGCCAGCACGTCACGCACGGTTTCCGACAGGTTGATGTTGGTGGTGTTCTCGATCGGGG
>Ga0160439_1000408_pt1 | contig 21772 bp, 19 predicted proteins | sample HID1975M_E0MG_FD_108201 | JGI IMG/M metagenome (GOLD analysis project Ga0160439, IMG submission 108201) | Enriched soil microbial communities from UW Madison campus, WI, USA - HID1975M_E0 MG | ecosystem: Environmental > Terrestrial > Soil > Unclassified | place: USA: Madison, Wisconsin... | reverse complement strand
GTCGACCTACACCGCCGCCCTGCACCTCATGCGCACGGGTGCCGCGGGCGTCCTGGTCGGGTTCGGCGGCGGCGCCGCGCACACCACGCGCACGTCGCTCGGCATCCACGCGCCCATGGCGACGGCGGTCGCCGACGTCGCGGCGGCACGGCGCGACTACCTCGACGAGTCGGGCGGCCGGTACGTCCACGTCATCGCCGACGGCGGCGTGGGCCGCTCCGGCGACCTGGTCAAGGCCGTCGCGTGCGGTGCGGACGCCGTGATGCTCGGCGCGGCCCTCGCGCGGGCCACCGACGCGCCGGGCCAGGGCCACCACTGGGGCCCCGAGGCGCACCACAGCAAGCTGCCGCGCGGTGAGCGCGTCGAGGTCGGCACGGCCGGCACGCTCGAGCAGATCCTCTTCGGCCCCGGCCGCACCGCCGACGGCACGCTCAACCTCATCGGCGCCCTGCGTCGCGCGATGGCGACCACCGGCTACTCGGACCTCAAGGAGTTCCAGCGCGTCGAGGTCGTCGTCTCGCCCTACCAGCCGCACTGACCCGGACCGGCGGTCGTCAGCGCGGCTGGTCGCCGGCGACGATGCGTCGGAACAGGCGCTCGTAGTCGTCGACCATCCGGTCGGCGGAGAACCGGCTGACCGCGTCCGCACGGCACGCCGCCCGGTCGAGCCGCGCGACCGCGGGAACGGCCGCTACCGCGTCGTCCACCGTGCCGACGAGCGCCCCGGAGACTCCCGGGCGGACGATCTCCGGCATGGACCCGCGCGCCCAGGCGACCACGGGCGTGCCTGTCACCAGCGACTCGACGACCGACAGGCCGAACGGCTCGTCGAACGCGATGAGGTGCAGCAGGGCGACGGCCCTGCCCAACAGGCGGTCCCGCTCGTTCGGCCCGACGGGGCCGATGTAGGTGACCGATCGGCCGTCGACCAGCGGCGCGACCCGCTCCCGGTAGTACTCCTCGTCCTGCACGATGCCGGCGATGACCAGCGGCAGTCCTGCGCGCCGCGCGACCTCGATCGCCGCCACGGTCCCCTTGTCCGGGTGGATCCGACCGAGGAACAGGAGGTACCCGCCCCTGCCGGTACCCGGGCTGAAAGCGTCGATCTCGACGCCGTGGTGGATGGTCGCCGCGTAGGTCAGGTCCGGGTGCCGGTCCGCGTCGCTGATCGAGACGTAGTGCGCGACGTCGTCGTACGCCCGGAAGACCGGCACGATCCGCTCCGAGGAGAAGCCGTGGATCGTGGTCACGACGGGGGTGGCGGTGAGGCGGCTGAAGACGAGGGGGAGGAAGTCGAACTGGTTCGAGATGACGTCGAACTCGTCGGCGGCCTCGAACAGCCCCGCGATGTGCAGCGCCTCGTGCACCTTCGCGTCGAGCGACCGGTCCTCCTCGTAGCCCGTGGGCGCCGTGGCTCGCAGCCGGGCGGACGTGAGTGAGTCCGCGGTCGCGAAGAGCGTGACGTCGTGGCCACGCTCGACGAGGCCCTCGGTGAGGGTCGAGGCGACCTGCTCCCACGGCCCGTAGTCGCGCGGTGGGACCCGGTGCGCGATCGATGCGAGCACGGCGATCCTGACGGCAGCCTCCCCGGGTCGCAGCGAGCGTACGTCGGGTGCGCCCGGCCCGCGCGGGTTAGCCTGACCGGGCACCACCATCAGGACCGGGCCACGACCCGGTCGCGGCGCGGACCCTCGGGTCGGCGCCCGGGACGCGGCCCCTCCTCCTCTCCGTGCACGGCGGCACCCTTGCCGCGATCGAGTCACGCGAGAGCAGGACCGTATGGGCATCAGTCTCGGCATAGTCTCCACCTACCCCTCGACCCAGTGCGGCATCGCGACGTTCTGCGAGTCGTTGGTCACGGCCCTGGTCCGTGCCGGCGCGCAGGTGGGCGTCGTCCGGGTCGTCGACGACCTGGACCGCCCGAGGGCGCCCGTCGTCCACAACTGGGTGGCGGGCGAGACGGGTGCGACGCAGCACGCGGCCGCGGTGCTCGACGGGTTCGACGCGGTGCTCGTGCAGCACGAGTACGGGATCTTCCCCGGTGCGGACGGCGAGGAGGTGCTCGACGTCGTGGCGCGCCTGCACGTCCCCGTCGTCAGCGTGCTGCACACGGTCCTGACCAGCCCGACCCCCAACCAGCACCGCGTGCTGGCGGGTCTCGTGGCGCGGTCGTCGGCGCTCGTGACCATGACCGAGACGGCACGCGACCGCCTGCTCGCCGGCTGGGACGTCGACCCGGCCCTGGTCACCGTCATCCCGCACGGCGCCGTGGACAACCGCAGCCATGTCGTGGGCGCGTGGACAGCGGTCCCGCCCGAGCGACGCACGGTGCTCACGTGGGGGCTGCTGTCCGAGGGCAAGGGCATCGAGTGGGCGCTCCTGGGCCTCGCGGAGCTGCGCGAGCGGATCGCGCTGCCGACCTACGTCGTGCTCGGCCAGACCCACCCGCGCGTCCTGGAGCGGGAGGGCGAGGCGTACCGCGACCGGCTGGTCCGGATGTCGCGGGACCTCGGCCTGGACGACACCGTGCGGTTCGACGGCCGCTACCTGGCCGGTCCGGTCCTGCGTCGCGCCGTGCGCGCGTGCGACGTGGTGCTGCTGCCGTACGACTCGCGCGACCAGGTCACGTCGGGTGTCCTGACCGAGGCGGTCGCGGCGGGCAAGCCGGTCGTGTCCACGGCGTTCCCGCACGCCGTCGAGCTGTTGTCGGGCGGGGCGGGTGCCCTGGTCCCGCAGCGTGACCCGTCGGCCATCGCCGCGGCGCTCGAGCGCGTGCTGACCATCGACGGCGTCGCCGAGCGGATGGCGGCCGTCGCCCGTGGGCTGACACGCGAGCTGCTGTGGCCCACGGTCGCCGAGCGGTACGTCGCGCTCGCGGCCGAGCTGCGCGACGCGCGGGGCGCGGCCGCCCTCCGCCCCGCCGTCTGATGGACGCGCGGCTGCGCTTCGACCACCTGGAACGGCTCGCGACGCCGACGGGTCTGTACGAGCACGCCCGCGGGGTGGTCCCGCGCGTCGAGCACGGGATGTGCGTGGACGACGTCGCCCGCGCGCTGCTCGTCGCCGTGCGGACCCCCGAGCCCGACGTGGGGCTGGTGGCGCTCACCGACATCTTCCTGGCGTTCCTCGCCGACGCGCAGGCGCCCCAGGGGCTCATGCACAACCGACGCACCGCCGGCGGCGACTGGGTCGACGTGCCGTCGGCCGACGACCACTGGGGCCGTGCGCTGTGGGCGTGGGGGACGGCGGTGCGACGGTCGTCGTCGACGACGGTCGTCGCCGGGGCGCGGCACGCGGCGCACGTGGCGATGGCCGCCCGCTCCGTCCACCCGCGGGCGACCGCCTACGCGGCGCTGGGTGCCGTGCAGATCCTCGCGGCGGCGCCCGACGACACCCGCGCCTTCGCCCTCCTGCGTGACGCCCGCGTCGCGCTCCGGGCGGACCCACCGGGCCCGGGCGCGCGCTGGCACTTCGGCCGGCTCACGTACGCCAATGCGGTGCTGCCCGAGGCGATGATCGCGATCGGTGACGCTCTCGGTGATGCCGACCTGCTGCGCGACGGCCTCGCGCTGCTGGAGTGGCTGGTGGACGAGCAGACGACCGGTCGTCACCTGTCGGTGGTACCCGCCGGCGGCCGAGGACCCGGTGACGCGCGGCCCGGCTTCGACCAGCAACCCATCGAGGTCGCGGGCCTGGCGGAGGCGGCCACGACCGCCTGGTCCGCGACCGGGGTCGACGACTGGCTCGGCGTGCTGGCCATGTGCGTCGGCTGGTTCGAGGGTGACAACGACAGTGCCCTGCCGATGCGGGACGCCACCACCGGCGGCTGCTACGACGGGCTCGAGAGCGGCTCGGTCAACACCAACCAGGGTGCCGAGTCGACCCTGGCGTGGCTCGCGACCCAGCAGCTCGGCCTGGCGGGCGTGCGGGCCGTGCGATGAGTCCCGGCCCCGACTGGGTGCGACGGACCGACGTCGTGCTGCGGCCGGATGGGTCTCGCGTGGTGAGCGCGCTGTTCCTGCCCGGCCAGGAGACGGTCACCGCGGGTGAGTCGCGCTCGGTGCAGGTGGTCGACCGGGTCCTGGCCCTGTCCGACGACGAGGTCGCCGCCGAGCTCGACGAGCTGGCGCGGGCCTTCGACGAGCGTCACCGCGACCTGCGCGGCGTGTGGGCCGAGCACTTCGCCCTCGTCGAGCACCGTGTCCCGGACGCACGCTCGCTCGGCGAGGAACGGCGTCTCCTCGTCGGTGCGGCGTTCACGCACGAGGTCGCGATCGAGGGTGCTGCGCTCTGCAACCCGTCGATCGTGCCGCACCCGGACCAGAGCGGGCTGGCCCCCGGGGCGATGCGGTTCGTCCTGACGCTCCGCGCGGTCGCCGAGGGGCACGTCTCAGGCGCCGAGCTTCGCACCGGGACGATCGACGCGGCCGGGTCCGTCGTGCTCGACGCCGCCCCGAGGTTCGCGGTCCGGGCGGACGCGCGCCCGACGTCGTACTCGCGTGCGGGCTTCGAGCACCAGCTCGACGACTTCGGTGGGGACCTGACCAATGCCCGCTTCGTGCTCACCTCGCTCGGCGACTCGTTCGACCGTGGCGAGCTCGACCGGGCGCTCGCGGCGCTGCGCGAGCAGAAGCTCACGCGCGGAGCGGCGGCGCGCACGATCGAGATGTTCGAGCGGATGGCGGACTGCTCGTACGCGGTGCAGTTCCCTGCGGCCTCCGCCCTGGCGGAGCGCGTGCTCCTGCCCCGCGGACCCGCGGAGAGCCACGGCATCGAGGACGTGCGGATGGTGCGCCTCGACACCGGCGAGTACGTGGGCACCTACTCCGCGTACGACGGCTCTCGGGTGTCGGTGCAGATGATGCGAACCTGGGACTTCGTCTCGTTCACCATGACGGCGCTCAGCGGCCCGGGCACGCGCGACAAGGGCCTGGCGCTCTTCCCGCGCACGGTCGGTGGCCGTCACCTGGCCCTCGCACGGGCCGGCCGTGAGAGCAACGGCGTCTGCTCCTCGGCGGACCTGCTGCGCTGGGGCGAGCCTGTGCTCGTGCAACGGCCCGAGCAGGGGTGGGAGGCCGTCCAGCTCGGCAACTGCGGATCCCCGATCGAGACCGAGCACGGCTGGCTGGTCCTCACGCACGGCGTGGGGCCGATGCGCGTGTACAGCATCGGTGCGGTGCTGCTCGACCTCGAGGACCCGACGGTCGTCGTCGGCCGCCTGCGTCGCCCGATCCTGACGCCCGCTCCCGACGAACGGTCCGGTTACGTGCCGAACGTCGTCTACTCGTGCGGCGCGATGCTGCACGGCCGCACGGTCGTCCTCCCGTATGGACGGAGCGACACGACGACCGGGATCGCCCTGGTCGACCTCGACGCGCTGCTCACCGAGCTGCGCTCGGGAGCACCCTCGACGCAGGAGGACCGATGACCGATCCGCGCGCCGAGTTCTCGCGCACCCAGCTGCAGGACAAGCCGTGGGGCCACGAGGCCATCTACGCGGCGGGGGAGCACGGCTACGTCGGCAAGCTCATCGCGGTGAGGGCAGGGCACGCGCTGAGCCTGCAGTTCCACGAGGAGAAGGACGAGACGCTGAGCGTCGTCTCGGGAGAGGCCACCTTCGAGCACGGCGTGTCGGCGGACCGGCTGGTGTCGCGCGTCATGCGACCGGGGGACACCGCGCACGTGCCCGCAAGGCTGCTGCACCGGATCACCGCGACAAGCGACCTCGTGTTCGCCGAGTCGTCGACGGCCGCACCCGGCTGGCGCGACGACGTCACCCGGCTCGAGGACCGGTACGGCCGCGACGGCACGACGAGGCCGTGACGCGCGGCGGGGGCGACGACCCCGCCGCGGGCGGCGAACGTCAGCGCAGCGCGTCGGCGGGCAGCGGGGCATCCGGCGCGGAGCGCTCGTCGTCGCCCCCCGACGCCGGTCCGCTGTGGTGCCGGCCGACCGGCAGCACGAGCGGCGTCTGCGAGACCGGGTCGGTGATGACGCGGGACGTCATGCCGAAGACGTCGGCGACCATCTGCTCGGTGACGACCTCGGCGGGCGAACCCTGCGAGTACAGGCGTCCGGAGCGGATGGCGACGAGGTGGTCGGCGTAGCGGGCGGCCAGGTTGAGGTCGTGCAGGACCATGACGATGGTGGTGCCGCGGCGCCGGTTCAGGTCCGTGAGCAGGTCCAGGACCTCGACCTGGTGCGCGACGTCGAGGAACGTCGTCGGCTCGTCGAGCAGCAGCACGTCGGTCTGCTGGGCCAGGGCCATCGCGATCCAGACCCGCTGGCGCTGGCCGCCCGACAGCTCGTCGATCGAGCGGTCCGCGAGGTCCAGGGTGTCGGTCGCGGCGAGGGCCTCCTCGACCGCGACGTCGTCGTCGTGCGTCCAGCGCCGGAACCAGCCCTGGTGCGGGTAGCGGCCGCGGCCGACGAGGTCGGCGACAGCGATGCCCTCGGGGCTGACCGGCGTCTGGGGGAGCAGGCCCAGCACGGTGGCGACCTCGCGCGACGGGAGGTCGCCGATGGGCCTGCCGTCCAGCAGCACGGTGCCCGAGGTGGTCTTGAGCAGACGAGCCATCGCGCGCAGCAGGGTGGACTTGCCGCACGCGTTGGCCCCGACGATCGTCGTGATCGCGCCCTGGGGGATCTCGAGCGTCATGTCGTGGACCACGACGCGCTCGTCGTACCCGATCGTCGCGGCCTCGACGGCCAGCGTGTGCTTCACAGGGATCCTCCCGAGCGGTTGGACCTGGCCAGGAGCCAGAGCAGGTAGGGCGCGCCCAGCACGCCGGTGACGACGCCCACCGGGAACCGGAGGCCCAGCAGGTGCTGACCGGCGTAGTCGCCGACGAGCACCAGCAGCGCGCCGACGAGCGCGGCCGGCCACAGCAGCGCACCGCTCCCGCGCACCAGGCGGTGGGCGATGGGGCCGGCCAGGAACGCGACGAACGCGATCGGCCCGGCCGCCGCGGTACCGACGGACACGAGGGCCACGGCGACGACGAGCAGCACGAGCCGGCTGCGGTCGGCGGAGACGCCGAGCGCGGTCGAGGCGTCGTCGCCGAGCTGGAGCGCCGAGAGCCGCCGGGACAGCACCGTCGCGAGCGGAGCGAGCACGGCGACGGCGACCGCGAGCGGGCGGACGACCGGCCAGAAGGCCGAGTTCAGGCTCCCGGTCAGCCAGCGCATCGCCTCGTTCACGTCGTAGATCGCGGCGCGCGACAACGTGTAGGAGATCACCGAGTCGAGCATGGCCCCGACCGCGATGCCGATCAGAATCAGTCGCGTGCCGTGCACACCGCGGCGCCACGAGAGCGCGTAGATGACCCCGGCCACGCCGATGCCGGCTGCGACGGCGACGGCGGACAGGGCCGGCCCGCTGATGCTGAAGGCCGTGATGGCGACGACCGCCGCCGCGCTCGACCCTGCGCTGATGCCGATGACGTCGGGGCTGGCCAGGACGTTGCGGAGCATGGTCTGGAACATGACGCCGCCCATGCCGAACGCGATCCCGACCAGGATCCCGGTCAGCGCACGGGGCAGTCTCAGGTCGCCGACCGTGAAGCTCGCACCGTCGACGTGCTGGCCCAGGACGACGCGGAGCACGTCGACCGGGGAGTACGAGCGCTCGCCGACGCACAGCGTGAGAAGCATGACCGCGAGCAGGGCGACGACGAGCACGACGAGCACCAGCCGCCAGCGGCGTGCACGAGCGCGTCGACCTGCGCCGACGACGGCGCCGGGGGTGGGCGCGGGAGCGGTCAGCGTCGCGGTCACAGCTCACGCACCTTGCTGCGGCGGATGATCACGATGAAGAACGGGGCACCCAGAAGCGCCGTCATGATGCCGACCTCGAGGTCCTGGGGGCGGGTCAGGATGCGGCCCAGGACGTCCGCGCCCAGGAGCAGCGCGGCGCCGAACGCGGCGGAGTACGGCAGGAGCCAGCGATGAGTGGGTCCCGTGAAGGTGCGGGCCAGGTGGGGCATGACCAGGCCGACGAAGGCGATGGGGCCGGCGATGGCCGTCGCGGAACCCGCCAGCAGGACGGCGGCGGCGGCGCCCAGCAGCCGGATGCTCCCGGTCCGCTGACCGAGCCCGACGGCCAGGTCGTCCCCGAGCGCTAGCGCATCGAGCCCACGGGCCGACGCCAGCGCCAGCAGCGCACCGACGACGAAGAACGGCAGGACCTCGCCGATCTGGGAGAAGTCGGCGCGGCCGAGCGAGCCGACCTGCCAGAACCGGAAGCTCTCGAGCACGTCGTTGCGGGCGAGCAGGACCATCGAGACCATCGAGCTGATGGCCGCGGTCGTGGCTGCGCCCGCCAGCGCCAGCTTCAGGGGTGTGGCGCCCTCGCGGCCCAACGAGCCGATGGCGTACACGAGCCCGGCCGCCAGGGCGGCGCCGAGGAATGCGAGCCAGATGTACTGGTTCAGGTCCGACAGCCCGAACCACGCGATGCCGACGACCACGAACAGCGATGCTCCGGCGTTGACGCCGAGGATGCCCGGGTCGGCCAGCGGGTTGCGCGTCAGGCCCTGCATGACGGCGCCGGCGAGGCCGAGCGCGGCGCCGACGAGCAGGCCGAGCACCGTGCGGGGGATGCGGGCGTGCACGGCGGCCTGCGCGATGTCGTCGGGCGCGGGGTGCAGGACGCCGCCGACGACGTCCGGCCAGCTCACGACGCGGGAGCCGAACGCGAGCGACGCGACGGAGAAGAGCACCAGCACCGCGACGCAGACGAGCAAGCCCAGCACGCGTCGCCGACGCATCGACACCGGCCGCCCCACGGAAGGGGCGACCGGTGCGGGTGCTGGTGCCAGGGTCATGCGTGGGTCACTTGACGTTCTTGGCCGCAGCCTCGAACAGGTCGAGGTACTTGTCGAGGCCCCACGGCACGGACAGGATCGTCGGGCCGGAGGTGGACGCGGCGAACGGCGTCGCGTCGGGGACGACGACGACGGCGCCGTTCTTCACCGCGGGGATCTTGCCCAGCAGCGGGTCCTTCTGCAGCCACGCGAGCGTCGTGTCGTCGCCGTAGGTGACGAGGATGTCGGCGTCGGAGAGCTTGTCGGCGTTCTCCGAGCTGATGTACCCGCCGAACCCGGTCAGCTCGCTGAAGCCGGCCACCGAGGGCGCCACCTTCATGCCGAAGTCCTCGACGTACTGCACGCGGGCGTCGATGCCGGTGTAGATCCACAGCTTGCTCTTGTCCGCCTTGTCGGCGGACGTGTAGGCGAACGTCTTGCCGGCGAGGTCGGGCCGGCTCGCGAGCGCATCGGTGATCTGCTTCTCGATCTCGTCGATCTTGGCCTGCGCCTCGGCCTTCTTGCCGATGGCCTCGCCGTCGACCAGGGCCATGTCGCGCCAGTTGGTGCCCCACGCGACCGTGGGGAAGGAGACGGTGGGGGCGATCGCCGAGAGCGTCGTCCAGTCCTCCTTCGTGATGCCGGACTGCGCGGCGAGGATGACGTCGGGGTTCGTGTCGTTGACGGCCTCGAAGTCGGTGCCGTCCGTCTCGTCGAACAGCTTCGGCGCCTTGTCGCCCGTCGCGCCGAGCTTCTGCAGCGCGTCGTGGGCCCACGGCAGCACGCCGTCCCCGTCGTCGTCGCCGTAGTTCGCCTTGGCGAAGCCGACCGGGACGATGCCGAGGGCGAGCGGGACGTCCTGGTTGCCCCACGCGATGCTGGCGATGCGCTCCGGCTGCTTGTCGATCGTCGTCTCGCCGAACGTGTTCTTGATCGTGACGGGGAACGCGGCGGCGGACGCCGTGTCGCTCGACGTCGCGGCGGGCACGGCGTCGTCGTCGCCCGACGAGCAGGCGGCCAGGGCCAGGGCCGCGACGGCGGCGAGAGCAGCGAGCCGGACGGGCCGGAGTGCGGTGCGCATGGGATTCCTCGGATCGGGGGATCGGATAAGGCGAGCCTCACCTTACGGTCACCCGGCCGGTTCCGGGAATCGGGACGTGCGTCACAGCCCCGTTCCCACATCCGTTCATGCCCGAATCTGTTTGATTCTCTTGACATGTGTCCGTTTCGGGTCCACTCTCGACATCAGAAGGGCCGGAACGGACCGGTTCGCAGGACATCGGAGCTGATGTGTACGCACCGGAGCGGCACCAGAAGATCCTCGCCACCGCGCGGGCCGACGGTCGGGTCGACGTCGCCGGCCTCGCGGCCGCGCTGGACGTGACCCCGGAGACGATCCGGCGCGACCTCACGGCGCTCGAGCGGCACGGGCTGGTCCGGCGCGTCCACGGCGGGGCCATCCCCGTCGAGCGGCTCGGCTTCGAGCCGGGCATCGCGGACCGCGAGGGCATGCTCGCGGGGGAGAAGGAGCGCATCGCCAAGGCCGCGCTCGACGAGCTCCCGGACGGTGGCGCCGTCATTCTCGACGCCGGCACCACGACCGTCCGCCTGGCCGAGCTGCTGCCCGACGACCGCGACCTCACCGTCGTCACGCACGCCCTGCCCGTCGCGACGGTGCTCGCGCCGCGGCCCAACATCACGCTGCACCTCGTCGGGGGGACCGTGCGAGGACGGACCCTGGCGGCCGTCGGCTCCTGGGCCCTGCGCGAGCTGGGCGAGATCCACGCGGACGTCGCCTTCCTGGGGACCAACGCCATCAGCGTCGAGCACGGGCTGAGCACACCGGACCTGGCGGAGGCCGCGGTCAAGCAGGCGCTCGCCGCGGCGGCCCGGCGCACCGTGGTCCTCGCGGACCACACCAAGCTGGGTCGCACCGACTTCGCCCACGTGGCCCCGCTGTCCGCCGTGGACACGCTCATCACCGACTCAGGGGCGGCCGTCGAGCTGGTCGACGAGCTCGAGGCCGCCGGCCTGCAGGTGGTGCGCGCATGATCGTCACCCTCACCCCCAACCCGAGCCTGGACCGCGCGCTCGACGTGCACCGGCTGGTTCCCGGCGAGGTCGTCCGCGCGACGGCCGTGCACGTCCACCCGGGCGGCAAGGGCACCAACGTCAGTCGCGCGCTGGTGCGGCACGGGGTCGTGTCCCGCGCCGTCCTGCCCGTCGGCGGCGCGGACGGGCAGCGGCTCGTCGAGCTGCTGGCCGCGCAGGGCGTCCCCGTGGTCGCGGTCCCCGTCGCCGGCGACACCCGCACCAACATCACGCTCGCGGAGCGGTCGGGGACCACCACCAAGGTCAACGCCCCCGGCGCCACGCTGTCGGCCGCAGAGGTGGACGCCCTCCTCGGTGCCCTCGCCGCGGCGCTCGACGGCGCGAGCGGGCTCGTCGCCGCCGGGAGCCTGCCGTCGGGTGCCACCGACGACCTCTTCGTCCGCGCCGCCGCGCTCGCGGCGGACCGCGGCATCCCGTTCGCGCTCGACACCTCGGGCGCACCGCTCGAGCGGTCCGCGCGGGCGGGCGGGCTGGACCTGCTCAAGCCCAACGACGACGAGCTCGCGGCGCTCGTCGGGCGGCCGCTGACCACCGTGGGGGACGTCGTCGACGCCGCCCGCGAGGTGATCGCCGCCGGGACGCGGTACGTGCTGGTGTCGCTCGGCGCGCACGGCGCGCTGCTGGTCACCGGCGAACGCACGTGGTGGGCCGGCGGCGAGCCGCTGGTCCCCCTGTCCACCGTCGGCGCGGGAGACATGACCCTCGCCGGCTTCCTGTCTGCGGACGGCCCCGCCGCCGACCGCCTCCGCACGGCCGTCGCGTGGGGGCGCGCGGCCGTGCGCATGCCCGGTACCGCCGTACCGGATCCCGCCGCCGTCGACCTCGCCGCCGTGCGGGTGCTCGAGGCCCCCGACCCCCGCCTCACCCCGAAGGAGCTGCTGTGAGCACCCCACTCATCACCGCGGACCTGGTCGCCGTCGACCTGGCCGCAGCGGACCGCGACGACGTGACCCGCCACCTCATCGGCCTGCTGGCCGCGGCCGGCCGCGTCACCGACGCCGACGCCTTCCACGCCGACGTCCGGACCCGCGAGGCGCAGATGGCGACGGGGATGCCCGGCGGGATCGGCCTGCCCCACGCCCGCTCCGAGCACGTGACCGCCCCGAGCCTCGCGATCGGTCGCCTCACCCAGGGCGTCGACTGGGGAGCTCCCGACGGCCCCGCCACGCTCGTCTTCCTCATCGCCGCGCCCGCCACCGGCGAGGGCGACCACCTGCAGATCCTGGCCGCACTGGCGCGGCGTCTGGTCCACGAGTCGTTCAAGACCTCGCTGCGCGAGGCGCCCGACGCCGCCACCGTCGCCGAGATCGTCACCCGAGAGGTCGTGCCGTCATGAGGTTCGTCGCCGTCTCCTCCTGCCCCACGGGCATCGCCCACACGTACATGGCCGCCGAGGCGCTCGAGCAGGCCGGCCGCGCCGCCGGCCACGAGGTCGTCGTCGAGACCCAGGGGGCCGCAGGCTCGACGCCGCTGGACCCCGCCGTCATCGCCGCGGCTGACGGGGTCATCTACGCCGCCGACCTCGAGGTCCGTGACAAGGAGCGCTTCGCCGGCAAGCCGTTCGTGGACGTCGGCGTGAAGAAGGCCGTGCACGACGCGCCGGGCGTCCTGGCCGCCGCGATCGCCGCCGTCGAGGCGGGGGCTCCTGCCGCCACGTCGGCCGCCGTGCACTCGCCGTCGCCCGCCACCAAGGTGGACAAGAACGCGAGCGTCGGCACGCGGGTCCGGCAGTGGCTCATGACCGGGGTCAGCTACATGATCCCGTTCGTCGCCGCGGGCGGCATCCTCATCGCGCTCGGCTTCATGCTGGCCGGGATCGCGTGGGACGGCGGCAACGGCGCCGTCGAGGTCACCAAGATCCCGGTCACCGACCTCGTCTCGAACTTCGACCCGACGTCGCTGCAGCAGTGGTCGGCGGTGCTGTTCCAGACCGGCGCGCTCGCGTTCGGGTTCCTGGTGCCGGTGCTGTCCGGCTTCATCGCCTACGCGATCGCCGATCGGCCCGGCCTCGTGCCCGGGTTCGTCGGTGGCGCCGCGTCCGTCGCCGTCGGCGCCGGCTTCCTGGGCGGCCTGGTCACCGGCTTCGTCGCCGGTGGTCTGGCCTGGTGGATCAGCCGCTGGAACGTGCCGAAGGGTGTGCGCGGCGTGATGCCCGTGGTCGTGACGCCGTTGCTGAGCTCGCTGCTCGTCGGCATCATCACCCTCGTCGTCATCGGTCGGCCGATCGCCGCCGCGATGGACCACCTGAGCAGCTGGCTCAACGGCCTGTCGGGCAACAACCTGGTGCTGCTGGGGGCGCTGCTCGGCGCGATGATGGGCTTCGACCTGGGCGGCCCGGTGAACAAGGTCGCCTACACGTTCGCCGTCACCGGCCTGGCGACCGAGGGCCTGGCCGCCGACGCGAACCAGTACAAGATCATGGCCGCGGTGATGGCGGCAGGCATGGTCGCGCCGCTGGCCATGGCGCTCGCGACGTCCGTCCGCAAGAGCCTGTTCACGCACGCCGAGCGCGAGAACGGCAAGGCCGCGTGGCTGCTGGGGGCCTCGTTCATCTCCGAGGGGGCCATCCCGTTCGCCGCGGCCGACCCGTGGCGCGTCATCGTGTCCTCCGTGGTCGGCTCGTCGGTGGCCGGTGCGGTGTCGATGGCGTTCGGCGCCGGGCTGCGTGCCCCGCACGGCGGCATCTGGGTGCTTCCCCTGATCTCGAACTTCTGGGGCTTCCTGGTCGCGGTGCTCGTCGGCATGGTCATCAGCTGCGCCATCGTCGTCGCGCTCAAGAGCGCACGCCCCAGCGCGGTCGTCCAGGCCGAGCAGGCCGCCGACGCCCAGCTCGCCGCCGCCGTCGCCACGGCCGCCTGAGCCCGCCAACCGGAGAGGAACCCACCATGTCCCAGCGCACCGTCGCCGTCGCCTCCCGCGTCGGCCTGCACGCCCGGCCCGCCATGATCTTCACGCAGGCCGTCGAGGCCTCGGGTGTCCCGGTCACCATCGCCCGGCCGGGCGGCGAGCCCGTCGACGCCGGATCGATCCTGTTCGTGATGTCGCTCGGCGTGCCGTCGGGCGAGGAGGTCACGCTCGAGGCCGACGGCCCCGACGCCGACCGCGTCCTCGACGAGCTGGTCACGCTGCTCGCGACCGACCTCGACGCACCAGAAGCCACGGAGGCGTCATGACCGCCGGGGTCGCCGTCGTCCTGCAGGGCGTGGGCGTGGGACGTCGGGCCGCGGTCGGGCCGGTGGCCCGGGTCCAGCCCGTCCCCGCGGTCCCGGGCGACGCTCCGTTGGTGGTCGGCGGCGAGGTCGTGACGGGGGAGCGGGCGCAGGAGGTGGTCGGCCGCGCGTTCGCCGACGTGTCCGCCGCGCTGGTCGGCCAGTCGCAGCGCGCCACCGGCACGGTCAAGGACGTCCTGGCGGCCACGGCGCAGATGGCCGACGACCGCGCGCTGCGCAGCCAGGTGCTGGCGCGCATCGGCGCGGGCGAGCCGGTCGTGGCCGCCGTCGACGGGGTCGTCGAGACGTTCGCGACGATGTTCACGCAGGCCGGTGGCTACCTCGCCGAGCGCGTCACCGACCTGCGCTCCGTGCGCGACCGCGTGGTCGCGGCGGCGATGGGGCTGCCGGCACCGGGCGTGCCGGAGCTGACGGAGCCGTCGGTGGTCGTCGCGACCGATCTGGCCCCCGCCGACACCGCCGCGCTCGACCTCGACAAGGTGCTCGCGATCGTCACCGAGCTGGGCGGCCCCACGGGGCACACGGCGATCATCGCCGGTCAGCTGGGCCTGCCGTGCCTGGTGCGCGTGCACGGGGTCACGGACCTGGCCGACGGCATGCGGGTGGCGGTCGACGCCGCGAGCGGGCTGGTCACCGTGGACCCCGACGACGCGCTCGTGGCGGAGCTCGACCGCCGCGCGGCGGCCGAGCGGGCGCTCGAGTCCGACACCGACCCCGGAGCCACCGCCGACGGGCACACCGTGCAGCTCCTGGCCAACATCGGCACCGCCGCCGATGCCGTCCGGGTCGCGGCCACCGCCGCGGAGGGGGTCGGGCTGTTCCGCACCGAGGTGCTCTTCCTCGAGGCCACCGCCGAGCCGACGGTCGCCGAGCAGTCCACCGCGTACGCCGCGGCCCTGGCCGCGCTGCCCGGCCGCAAGGTCGTCGTGCGCACGCTCGACGCGGGCGCCGACAAGCCGCTGGCCTTCGCGACCCAGCCGGACGAGGAGAACCCGGCTCTCGGTGTGCGCGGCTACCGGCTGGTGCGCACCAACGCGGACCTCGTCGAGCACCAGCTCGAGGCCCTCGCCCAGGCGCAGCGCAGCACGGGGCAGGCGCCGTGGGTCATGGCGCCCATGATCGCGACCGCCGACGAGGCGCGCGACTTCGCCCGGCGGGCCCGGGCGCACGGCATCGAGCGCGTGGGCGTCATGGTCGAGGTGCCGTCCGCGGCGCTGCGCGCGGCCGAGATCCTGGCGGAGGTCGACTTCGTCTCGCTCGGCACCAACGACCTCGCGCAGTACACGATGGCGACCGACCGGCTGCGCGGCGAGCTGGCCGACCTGCTGGACCCGTGGCAGCCCGCGGTCCTGGACCTGGTCGCGGCGACCGCCCGCGCGGGGACGGACCTCGGCAAGCCGGTGGGTGTCTGCGGCGAGTCGGCCGCCGACCCGGTGCTCGCGCTCGTGCTCGTCGGGCTCGGGGTGACGAGCCTGTCGATGTCGTCGGGCGCGCTGCCCGCCGTGCGGTTCGCGGTGCGGCGGCACACCCTCGAGCGGTGCCGCGAGCTGGCCGCCGGGGCGCTCGCGGCGGCGTCGGCGCAGGCCGCGCGCGACGTCGTCGTCGACGGGCTGGACCCGGAGGTCCGCGCGGCGCTGGGCGTGTGAGCGCGTCGGCGTGCTGCCCGCGCCGGGCGGCACGCCGCGCCGACCGATCGACCGCGCGGCGCGTCGCCGATCCGGACCGGACTCGCGCGTACCCTGACGGGCATGGCGCACGATCCTTCCGGAACCGGCCCCGCCGAGCTGTACGACCCCGAGTCGGACCCGCTCGCGACGTACGTGCTGGAGCCCGACGACGTCCGACCGCTGCTGGCCCGCATCGTCGCGTCGCCCGGCGCCTCGACGCACACGTCGCTCGCACCGTTCACCGGTGCGCCGATCGCGGCGGTCCCCCTGTCGACGCCCGACGACGTGGCGCGCGCGGCCCGCACGGCCCGGGCGGCGCACCGGCTGTGGGCCGCCCGCCCCCTGCACGAGCGCACCGCGGTCCTCCTGCGCTTCCACGACCTGGTGCTCGACCGGCAGAGCGACGTGCTCGACCTCATCCAGGTGGAGAACGGCAAGGCCCGCGTCGCGGCGTTCGAGGAGGTCGCCGACATCGCGCTCGTCGCCCGCCACTACGCCGCGCGCGCCGGCCGCTACCTGCGCACGCGTCGCGTCCCCGGCGTGGTCCCGGGCCTGACGAGCACGCGCGTGCTGCGCCACCCCGTCGGTGTCGTCGGCATCATCGCGCCGTGGAACTTCCCCCTCACGCTGACGATCGGCGACGTCCTGCCCGCGCTCGTGGCCGGCAACGGCGTGGTGCTGCGGCCCGACCCGCAGACGGCGCTCACCGCGCTGTGGGCCGCCGAGCAGCTCGAGGAGGCCGGGCTGCCGGCCGGCCTGCTGCAGGTCGTCGTCGGCGACGGGCCCACGGTCGGGGCGGCCGTCGTCGAGCACGTCGACCACGTGTCGTTCACCGGCTCGACGCGGACCGGTCGCGTCGTGGCCGCGCAGGCCGGCGAGCGTCTGGTCCCCGCCACGCTCGAGCTGGGCGGTAAGAACCCCATGTACGTCGCCGACGACGTCGACGTCGAGGTCACCGCCGAGGGCGCCGTGCGCGCCTGCTTCGTCGGCACCGGCCAGGTGTGCGTGTCGATCGAGCGGATGTACGTCCACGAGGACGTCTACGACGACTTCGTCGAGGCGTTCACGCGCCGCACCCGGGCCCTGCGCCTCGGCGCGGGCCTGGACTACCGCGCCGAGGTCGGGTCGCTGACGTCCGCGGCGCAGCTCGCGACCGTCGTCGAGCACGTCGAGGACGCCGTCGGGCACGGCGCGACCGTGCTGGCCGGGGGAGTGCACCGCGCGGACCTGGGCCCGTGGTTCTACGAGCCGACGATCCTGACGGACGTCCCCGAGCAGGCGCGCCTGTACCGCGAGGAGACGTTCGGCCCCGTGGTCGCGCTGTACAAGGTCGCGTCCGACGACGAGGCCGTGGCCGCCATGAACGACAGCGAGTTCGGCCTCAACGCGAGCATCTGGACCGCCGACACCCGCCGCGGCGCCGCGCTCGCACGCCGCGTCCGGGCCGGCAGCGTCAACGTCAACGAGGGGTACGTCGCCACGTGGGGGTCGGTCGGCGCACCGCAGGGTGGCGTCGGCTCGTCGGGCCTCGGTGCGCGCCACGGTCGCGAGGGCCTGTGGGAGACGACCCGCCTGCAGACCGTGGCCGTCCAGCACGGCGTGCACGGGCTCGCGGGCGGCCGCATCCCGAGCATCGGGCTGAACCGGCTCTTCGAGCTCGGCACCGCGACCTGGCCGACCGTCTACACCGAGCTGCTGCGCGTCATGAGGGCCGCCCGCCTGCCCTGATCCGGTGGCCGAACCGGGCCCGCGCGGCGGCGCTTCCTGCCAGGATGCACGCATGACGACTGCGACCGCGCTGCTGGTCGATCCGGCGGTCGTGCCGTCGGTGCCGTACGCGGGCTGGGCGCGCCGCGTGCTGGCTTCCCTGCTCGACGCGGCCGTCCTGAGCGCGGTCGCCTGGCTCAGCACGGGAGCGACGCTCGGCTGGGACGCCGCGATCGTCGTGTGGGGATGGAGCGGGGAGCACCGCTCGTCCTGGTGGATCGTCGCCGCCTACGTCGGCATGCTCGTCCTGCAGGCCTGCACCGGGAGGACGCCGGGCAAGCAGGTGGCGGGCATCGTGGTGGTCCGGGAACGCGACGGCCGGCCGGTGGGGATCCTGGGCACGGTCGGGCGCACGCTCGCGCACCTGATCGACGCGATCCTGTTCATCGGCTACCTGCGCCCGCTCTGGGATGCGCGCCGGCGGACGTTCGCCGACTCGATCGCCTGCTCCGTGGCGCTGGTGAGCGCGTCGCGGTGGACGTCGGGGCCCCGGCGCTCACGCGTCGCCGCCATCGCCGCGACCGTCGCTGTCGCCGGTGCGCTCACCCTGGTCCTGACGCCTGCCACGGTCACGTCTGCCGGAGCCACGTCGTGCCGCGTGCCCGGGGGAGTCGAGCTGGACGGCCTCTGGTGGGACGTGGCTCCGGGCGTCGAGACGCGCCTGGGCATCACGCGCACGCGACCCGACGTCCCGGAGGGCACGGTGGAGTGGAGCACCTCGACCACCGTCCCGGCCGAGGACGGGACGCAGCTCGAGGTGCTCGCGGGGGACGGCCAGGTCGTCGGGAGCGCCACCTTCGACGCCGGCACGCTCGCGGACGACTACTCGGGCAGCGAAGAGCTGACGATCCCCACCCTGGGTGGTCCCGCCGACGTCGACGCGCTCCCGGCGTCCGCCCGGTTGGTGCGACCGGACGGCACGCTCGTCGAGCTGTGCGCGACGAAGGACCGTGCCTGACGCAGCCGGTGACGCTCCCCGGCGGTGCGTCGTGCTCAGCCCGCGGCGATGATCGAGCAGATGTTGCCCGCCGGGTCGGTGAACCACGCGATGAGCGGGCCGTCGTTCCTGGCCACGTAGTCGTCGTCCGTCGTGTCGCCGTACTTCTCGAACGGGACGCCACGCTCGCGCAGCGCCGCGACCGTGCCCGGCACGTCGTCGACCGCGAAGTTGAGCACGGTGTACGACGCCGGCTGGTGCGCGGGGCCCTTGGGGTACACCAGCACGTCCTTGCCGCTCAGGTGCAGCCAGAGCATGCCGTGGTCCACGCTCACGTCGAGGCCGAGGGTCTCGCCGTAGAACGCCTGCGCGGCGGGGACGTCGTCGGTCGAGAACCCGCTGAACGCGTTGCTGAGATCCATGCTGTGCTCCGGTTCGTCAGGCGTGCCCCACCGCTGCGGGGTCCGCGTCGTCGCGGGACAGGCCCGCACCCTCGGTGACCTCGAGGGCCTGACGCGCGATGGCCAGCTCCTCGTTCGTCGGCACGACGAGGACCGTCGTGCGGCTCCAGTCCGCGGAGATTATCGTCGGCGCCTTCTTGCGCCCGGCGTTCCGCTCGGGGTCGAGCGCGATGCCGAGGCCCTCGAGCCCCGCGCAGGCGGCGGCACGGACAGCGTCGTCGTTCTCGCCCACGCCCGCGGTGAACACGAGCACGTCGAGCCGGCCCAGCACCGCCAGGTACGACCCGATGTACTTCTTGAGCCGGTGCGCGTAGACCTCGAGCGCCACGCGGGCGTCCTCGTCGCCGTCGGCGACGAGCTGGTGGATCGCGCGCAGGTCGTTCTCCCCGGCCAGGCCCTTGAGGCCCGAGCGGCGGTTGAGCAGGTCGTCGACGTCGTCGACGCTCATGCCCGCGTTGCGTTGCAGGTGGATGAGCACCGCGGGGTCGAGGTCGCCCGACCGGGTGCCCATCACGAGGCCCTCGAGCGGCGTCATGCCCATCGACGTGTCGACCGCCTTGCCGCCCAGCACGGCAGACGCCGACGCGCCGTTGCCCAGGTGCAGCACGATCGTCGCGAGGTCCTCCACGTGCCGGTCCAGCACGCGTGCCGCCTCGTGCGCGACGAAGTGGTGCGACGTGCCGTGGAACCCGTAGCGCCGCACGCCGTGCTCGCGCGCGACGTCGCGGTCGATCGCGTACGTCGCGGCGGCCGCGGGCAGACCGTGGAAGAACGCCGTGTCGAACACGACGACGTGAGGGACGTCCGGGAGGAGCTCGCGCGCGACGCGGATGCCGGTCACGTTGGCGGGGTTGTGCAGGGGGGCCAGCGGCGAGAGCGCGTCGATCTGCGCGACGACGTCGTCGTCCACGAGCACGGGCGTGGAGAAGACCGACCCGCCGTGGACGACGCGGTGCCCGACGGCGACGACACCGGCCGACGTGAGGTCGGGGCCGACCTCGTCGAACAGTCTCAGCACGGCGCGAAGGCCCTCGCCGTGGTCGCCGATCGCCTGCTCCCGCTCCACGGTCGTGTCGCCGGACGTGTGCTTCAGCGTCGCGGAGTCCTCGCCGATCCGCTCGACGATCCCGGAGGCGACGGCGGTCCCCACGACGAGGTCGACCAGCTGGTACTTGATCGACGACGACCCGGAGTTGACGACCAGGACGGTAGCGGTGCTCATCGGGTCTCCTGCGTGGTGTCGGACGCGGCCTGCGCCTGGATGGCGGTGATCGCGACGGTGTTGACGATGTCCTGCACGAGCGCGCCGCGCGACAGGTCGTTGACGGGCATCCGCAGGCCCTGCAGCACCGGCCCGATGGCGACGGCGCCCGCCGAGCGCTGCACGGCCTTGTAGGTGTTGTTGCCCGTGTTGAGGTCGGGGAAGACGAAGACGGTCGCACGCCCGGCCACGGCGGAGTCCGGCAGCTTGGTCTTCGCGACAGACGCGTCGACGGCCGCGTCGTACTGGATCGGGCCCTCGATCGACAGGTCGGGTCGGCGCTCGCGGACCAGCGCGGTCGCGGCGCGCACCTTCTCCACGTCCGCGCCGGTGCCGGACTCGCCCGTGGAGTAGGACAGCATCGCGATGCGCGGCTCGATGCCGAACTGCACCGCGGTCTGCGCCGAGGAGATGGCGATGTCGGCGAGCTGCTCGGCGCTCGGGTCGGGGATGACGGCACAGTCGGCGTAGACCAGGACGCGGTCCTCGAGGCACATGAGGAAACAGCTCGACACGCTGTTGACGCCGGGACTCGTCTTGATGATCTCGAACGACGGCTTGATGGTGTGCGCGGTGGTGTGTGCCGCCCCCGAGACCATGCCGTCCGCGAGCCCGAGCTTGACCATCAGCGTGCCGAAGTACGACACCGACGGGACGATCTCGCGGGCGCGCTCGACGGTCATGCCCTTCGCGGCGCGCAGCTGCGCGTACTGCTCCGCGAACCGGGTCACCCACTGCTCGTCGTGCGGGTCGATCACGTCGGCGTCGTCGAGCGACAGCCCCAGCTCGGTGGAGCGCGTGCGGATAGCGGCCTCGTCGCCCAGCAGGGTCAGGCGCGCGACCCCGCGCTGCAGCAGCGTGGACGCGGCCCGCAGGATGCGGTCGTCGTCGCCCTCCGGAAGGACGATGTGCTTGCGGTCGGCGCGAGCCCGGTCCAGGAGCTCGTACTCGAACATGAGCGGCGTGACGACCTCGGGTCGGGCCACGTCGAGCGCCGCGAGCAGGGCGGGGCCGTCGATGTGCTGCTCGAACGTCGCCAGCGCGGTGTCGACCTTGCGCTGCGAGTCGGCCGTCAGACGTCCGCGCGTGGAGGCCGCCGCGCTCGCGGAGCGGAACGAGCCGAGCGTCGTCGCGATGATCGGCAGGCGGCTGCCCAGCCCCTCGATGAGACGCGCGATGGTGGGAGCCGGGCGGAAGCCGCCGTTGAGGATGATGCCCGCCAGGTTGGGGAAGCCTTCGGCCTGGTGGGCGAGCAGCAGGCCCAGCAGCACGTCGGACCGGTCACCCGGGGTGATCAGGACGGCGCCGTCGGCGAGCCGGTCCAGCAGGTGCTCGATCGACATGGCGCCGACGAGCACGTCGAGCACCTCGCGCGCGAGGAGCTGCTCGTCGCCGGAGATGAGCTCGCCACCGACGGCGTCCATGAGCTGGCGGACGGTCGGCGCGGTGAGGAGCGCCTCCTCCGGCAAGGCCCACGCCGGGATGTCCGCGCTGGTCAGCGCCGTGCGGACGGCGTCGAGCGAGCCGGGGGCC
>Ga0160439_1000406_pt1 | contig 21866 bp, 21 predicted proteins | sample HID1975M_E0MG_FD_108201 | JGI IMG/M metagenome (GOLD analysis project Ga0160439, IMG submission 108201) | Enriched soil microbial communities from UW Madison campus, WI, USA - HID1975M_E0 MG | ecosystem: Environmental > Terrestrial > Soil > Unclassified | place: USA: Madison, Wisconsin... | reverse complement strand
TTCTCGCGTCGTGAATTTATCGACGCGGGCGAGCCGGTTCCGGGTGCCATTATGCTGTTCACTGCAATGGATGGCAGCGAGATGCCAGGTGTTGTGCGTGAAGTTAACGGCGATTCCATCACCGTTGACTTTAACCACCCACTCGCCGGGCAAACCATTCATTTTGATATCGAAGTACTGGAAATTGACCCGGTACTGGAGGCGTTGAATGCAGATCCTGTTGGCTAACCCACGCGGTTTTTGTGCCGGGGTAGACCGCGCTATCAGCATTGTTGAAAACGCGTTGGCTATTTACGGCGCGCCGATTTATGTCCGTCACGAAGTGGTGCATAACCGCTACGTGGTTGATAGCCTGCGTGAACGTGGGGCTATTTTCATCGAGCAGATCAGTGAAGTGCCGGATGGCGCAATCCTGATTTTCTCCGCACATGGTGTTTCCCAGGCGGTGCGTAACGAAGCCAAAGGCCGTGATTTAACGGTGTTTGATGCGACGTGCCCGTTGGTGACTAAAGTGCATATGGAAGTGGCTCGCGCCAGCCGTCGTGGTGAAGAATCCATTCTGATTGGTCACGCCGGTCATCCGGAAGTGGAAGGCACCATGGGCCAGTATAGCAACCCGAAAGGTGGCATGTACCTGGTTGAATCACCGGAGGATGTCAGCAAGCTGGATGTGAAAAACGAAGGAAAACTTTCGTTTATGACGCAAACCACGCTTTCTGTTGATGACACTTCCGACGTGATTGACGCGCTGCGTAAACGCTTCCCGAAAATCATCGGCCCACGTAAAGACGACATTTGTTACGCAACGACTAACCGTCAGGAAGCCGTGCGTGCGCTGGCGGATGAAGCGGATGTGGTACTGGTGGTAGGCTCGAAAAACTCGTCCAACTCCAACCGTCTGGCAGAGCTTGCACAACGCATGGGCAAAGCCGCATATCTGATTGATGATGCGATGGATATCCAGGAATCCTGGGTTAAAGATGTGGCATGTGTTGGTGTTACGGCAGGAGCGTCCGCGCCAGATATCCTGGTGCAAAACGTTCTGGCTCGCCTGCGTGAGTTAGGCGGCAGCGAAACCCGCGAGTTGGTCGGGCGCGAAGAAAATATTATCTTCGAAGTGCCGCGTGAACTGCGTATGGATGTGAAAGAAGTGTAGGGCGCATAAGCAATACCGTCATCCGTTTTAAATGGGGAGCTTAGGCTCCCCATTTTTCTTTGCCAGAAACTCAGGCGTCTTCCTCATCCTGCATAATCGCGCTTCGCCCGCCATCCATCACAATCGTTGTCCCGGCAATAAACCCGGCTTTATCACTGGATAAAAACAGGCAAAGATCGCCAACTTCATCTGAACGGCCAATGCGCCCAACCGGGTGCTTTTTGATGGTTTTCTCGCGTGCCATTTTTCCATCAGCATGCGAGTCGAACCACACCTGATTGCCATCTGTATCAATAAAGCCAGGCGCGATACCCACGGTTCGGATTTCTGGTCCCCATTCGATAGTCAGGCTTTGCACCAGCGACAATAGCGCCCGCTTACTGATGTTATACGGCGCACAGCCCGGCATAGTCGAAAATGCGTGATTCGAGGTAATAACAATAATCACCCCGTTGCTTTTGCGCAGCGCCGGGCGGGCGCATTTCGCCAGGTACCAGTGGGATCGTAAATTCAAATCGAAGTTATGCGACCAGTCACTCTCTTCACAGTCGATGCCTTTGAATACGTTTTTGCCCGCGTTAGAAATCACGACATCAATGCGACCAAACAGCTTTTCGGCATCAATAACAAACTGCTTAATAGATTCCGTTTTGGTGACGTCGACGGAAAAATAGAAATAACGATCGCGATATTCAGCCAGCATCTTCCGGGCATTGGGTGCTTTTTCTAATGCAGAAAACGCACAACCGATAACGATGTCGCCATTATTCAAAAAAGTCTGTGCAATGGCCTGGCCGATCCCCTGACTGGTTCCGGTAACAATCACAACGCGTGCAGATTGTTGGGTTTTCATAATAAGTCCCTGATGAAATGATCGATAAGCTGACTATCGTCTGAGGAAAGCGGCCAGCCAGGCTTGCGGCAATAATCCGTTGCGATAATTCCCCGTCGTTTCAGAATCGTTTTCTCAACCTGAATGATGTATTCGCAATGCGTCATCCAGCGCTGGATATACGGTAATAGTGCCTGATGCAACGCCTCGGCCTGGGCCGTTTCGCCCCGCTGCCAGTGCTGATAAATCCGCACATAAACGTCGGTAAACGAACAGCCCGGCATCACACCTTTTCCGCCTGCCGCGAGCATTTGCAGCATATATAAACCCGCATAGCCGTTGAGCACGCTGGCCTGCGGAGCCAGTCTCAGGAAATCGCGGGTGTAGTCGACTGGCGGGTTACACTCGATTTTGAACACCGCATGCGGATATCGCGCCGCGACAGCCGCCAGTTGTTCCGGCGTAATCGCCAGGCCGGTTTCGCCCGGCGCATACTGCACCATCACCGGAATATCTACCGCTTCCAGCACGGCAAAAATATGCTCCTGAATCGCCTGTGGATTAGGGCTGAGAAAGAACGGTGGCAACAGCATTAGCGCATCCACACCCAACCTGGCGTAGTAACGCGCGCGTTTGACTGCCAGCTCGGTGCTGTGATCGGTCACTGACATCGCCCGATAAAGCGGGCTACCTGCCAGAGTGCTGACAAACATTTGCGCCAGTCGATCGCGTTCCTGGTCATGCAATTTCGGGAATTCGCTGGCGATGCCAAACAGCGTGGTGCCTTGCGCGCCGCTGGCGGAAAGATGCTCCAGCAGACGCACAAAACTCACTTCATCAATCTCGCCGCCAGCGGTAAACGGCATTGCGGTAATCGGATTCACACCACCAATGTCTTGCGCCGTATAGTGCTTAGTCATCAGTCTTCCTCCCGGTCGGCCAGCACCGCACCTTGCGCGGCAGGTAGTGCCCAACGGCGATACAAACGCAGGAAACCGCGCGGGACTTCTTTATCGACCGGCTGCCAGTTTTCACGACGCGTAGCCAGTTCGGCCTCGGCTACGTGCAGCGTCAGGGTGCGTGAAGGAATATCAATCGAGATTTCATCGCCATTTTCCACCAGCCCCAGTTCACCGCCGTCTACCGCCTCAGGCGAAATATGACCCACGAACAAACCACGGTTGGAGCCAGAAAAACGCCCGTCGGTGATCAGGGCGCAAGTATCAGAAAGCCCCATGCCTTCCAGCGATTTCATCGGCTTATACATTTCCGGCATGCCAGGCCCGCCTTTTGGCCCTTCGTAGCGTAGCACCAGCACGCTGCCCGGCTGAATTTGTCCGGACATAATCGCTTCTACGGATTCCAGCTCGCTGTTGAACACCACCGCAGGGCCACGGAATACCATCAGGTTTTCAGGTACGGCAGCCGGTTTCACCACGCATCCGAGTGGCGAAAGATTACCGTGCAGCACGGCAACGCCCGCTTCATTTCGCACAGGAATCGCCAGCGTATGAATCACTTCCGGGCGGCAACTCGGTTTTGTTTCGGCAATCAGTTCGGCTTTGGTTTTGCCGGCTACAGTCAGCGCATCCAGATGCATCAGCTTGCTGATTTCAACCTCTACAGCCTGCACGCCACCCGCTTCCCAGAAATCAATCATGTCATGCTCGGAAGCCGGATACAGCGACGCGACTAACGGGACTTTATGGCTCAGTTCATCAAACGCTGACAGCGGCAGGTGGCCCAATTCTGCTTCGTAATAAATGGCCTGAAGGTGAAGGATCGCGTTGGTTGAGCCGCCCGTTGCCAGCAGATAAACCATCGCATTATGGATGGACTCCCGGGTAATAATTTGGCGCGCGTTCACGCCATTGAGCACCAGCTCTACCGACTGGCGGCCGGTTTCTACTGCACAATCACGGCGCTCTTGCGACACGGCAGGTAGCGTGCTGCTGCCCGGCAAACTCATGCCCAGCACTTCGCCAATACAGCACATGGTGTTCGCGGTGCCATACATGGTGCAGGAGCCAGGGCCAGGTTCGGCGATATTTTCAATATGCGCGAACTCTTCTTCGCTGATTTCACCGCGTTTTTTCCAGCCGATGGCTTCGGTAACGATATTGCCGTCCCAGTGTTTGCCTTTGTATTCAGCCGGATACATCGGCCCGCCGTTAACCATAATCGCCGGGATATCCAGGCGTGCCGCGGCCATTAACATCGCCGGAACGATTTTGTCGCACGAGCCGAGTAACACCATGCCGTCAAAACGGTGGGCGCGCATCATCACTTCAATCGACGCGGTAATCACTTCACGGGCGGCGAGGATATAGCGCATCCCCAAATGCCCTTCGGCAATGCCGTCGCACGGCGCGATAGTGCCAAACACCATGCCCACGCCGCCTGCCTCTTCAATGCCTTCGAGCACTTTAGCGGTCAGCTCATTGAGGTTGGCATGGCCCGCCGTTGCATTGGTGTAGCTGTTAACCACTGCAATGACAGGTTTGCGCAATTGTTCATCGGTATGACCCATTGATTTGTACAGCGCACGTTTCAGTGCACCATCGTCACCTTCGAGGATCGGGTTGAAATGCGTGCCACAGCTGGCACATCCGCCACATCCACTCATAGTTTTTATCTCTTCTAAACGTTAGCGATCGATTGTCGCGTTGATATGTTGAGCAGCGTCAGAGCGCTCAGTTGACTGTTCGGGTACAGCGATAACTTTCTTCGGGTTTGCCAGCCGGGCAGGCAAAGTGAGAATGAGCGGGGCGCACAGCAGCAAAAAGGCGGCGAGAATATATAAGCCCGTGTCGGTGCGTCCGGTGGTATCTTTCAGCCAGCCAAGAACCGTTGGGCCAAAGAACCCGGCCAGGTTGCCGATGGAGTTAACAAACGCGATACCTGCGGCAGCAGCTGTGCCGGAAAGCAGGGCGCCAGGCAGGCTGATATAGGTTGGAATCAATGCCAGGGTGCCGGACATTGCCACGCAAATCCACGCCATCATCCAGAAGGTAGACCCGCTACAATAAGCACTCAGTGCCAGGCCCTCGCAGCCAATCATGGCGGGAATGGCGATGTGCCAACGGCGTTCTTGTTTCAAATCAGAATGGCGACTGTTCCACACCATAAAACAGGCACCGAAGACATACGGCAGTGCCGCGAGCAGGCCGATATGGAAATCGTCGCTGACGCCGGAGGATTTGATGATCGACGGCAGCCAGAAGTTGATGCCGTAGTAGCCAATGTTGAAACTAAAGAACACGACTGCCAGCAGCCAGACATAGCCGTTTTTCAGCATCCCTTTCAGGCTGCTATCCACTTTGCCTTTATTGGCACGCTCACGGTTGGCGGCATCTTTTGCCAGGTCGTTAATGACGACCTGTTTTTCGGCATCAGTTAACCATTTGGCCGATTTCACATCGTTATCGAGATAACGCAGCACCACAAAAGCGAGCAGGAAAGAGGGAATCGCTTCAACCAGGAACAGCCACTGCCAGTTGTGCAGGCTGCCAACGCCTTCAAAAAGTTTAAGGATCAGGCCGGAAAGCGGGCTGCCGATAATGGTCGAAAGCGGCGTCACCAGAATAAACAGACCCAGTGTGCGAGCGGAGCGCCACGACGGGAACCACAGCGTGAGATAGAACACGATGCCAGGGAAGAAACCGGCTTCCGCCACACCGAGCAAGAAACGCACGATGTAAAATTGCGACGGGGTGGTGACAAACATCATGCCAGCCGAAAGCACCGCCCAGGTTGCCATAATGCGCGCAATCCAGAAGCGTGGCCCGAAGCGTTGCATCAGCAGGTTGCTCGGCATCTCAAACAGGAAGTAGCCGATAAAGAAGATGCCCGCCCCTAGCCCATAAACAGTGTCGCTAAAGTTCAGCGCATCCTGCATGTGGAGTTTGGCGAAACCGACATTAACGCGATCCAGATAAGCGAAGAAATAACACAAGATCAAAAACGGGATCAGGCGTCGCGTTATCTTGCTGTAGACCTTTGATTCTTCCACCGCAGCGGTGGGATTGTTGCCCAGAGTTTTCTGCATTTTGTCTGCTCCAGAGGTGAGATTTATTGTTATTTCGCCGCGGCGGTACCCGGGCGTGTTGCCTTGAAAATTTGCTGGCCGATAAGACGCAGCGGTTCGCCACGCATCAAATTACGTTCAATGTTTTCGAGGGAAATATTTTTGGTTTCAGGCACAAAGAGGATCGTCAGCACGATGCAGACGATGTTCATCACGCCGTAAAGCCAGAAGGTATTCGGACTGCCGATGGTGTCGATGAGTGTCAGGAAGGTCGCGCCAATGATCATATTGGCAATCCAGTTCGCCATTGTTGAACAGGTCACACCAAAATCGCGCCCGGCCAGCGGTTGGATTTCGGAACACAGCACCCAAATCAGCGGGCCTGCACTCATGGCAAAACCAACGATGAAAATAAGCAGGACGATAACGGCGGCGTACTGCTCCGTCGGGTTTGATATCCCGCTATGGAACATATAACCGAGAATACCCATGCAGATGGCCATGCCGGAGAAACCTAATTTCAGGATAGGTTTGCGCCCCCAACGATCCACCAGGGCGATAGCGATAAAGGTCGCCAGCACGTTCGTTAACCCGGCAATCACCGTTCCCCACATTTGTTCACGCGTGGTAGAGAAACCGGCAATTTCGAAGATTTTCGGCGCGTAATACATGATGACGGTCATGCCGGTGAACTGCTGCATGAACTGGAGTAATACGCCAAGATAGGTGGAACGGCGAAAATGCGAGTTATGGCGGAAAAGCTGCCATCCGCGCTGTTTCATCTTCAGACTGTCGCGGATCTGATTGAGTTCGTTCTGCGCTTCTTTGTCGGAATTACGTAGCAGTTTCAGCACTTTTCCTGCCAGTTCATGTCTGTCTTTCATCGCCAGCCAGCGCGGGCTTTCCGGCAGTGTTAACACACCGATAAACAGAACAATCGCCGGGAAGGTGATCACACCCAACATCCAGCGCCAGTGTCCACCTTCACTCAGTGCCGTGTCAGACAGGAAAGCCACCAGAATCCCGATGGTGATCATCAGCTGATAGAGCGAAATCATGCTGCCACGAATACGTTCCGGAGCGATTTCTGAGAGATACAGCGGGGCAGTAAAAGAGGCGACGCCGACCGCCAGGCCGAGGATAAAGCGGGAGACCGTGAGGATCTCAACATTGTGTGCAAACGCGCAGCCAATCGAGCCAATCACAAACAGCACCGCACCCAGTAGCAGGCTCTTTTTACGGCCCAGAGAAGATGACATCGGGCCGCTACACAAGGCACCAAACGCGGCACCAAACATCATCACGCTGACCACAATTTCTTGATGGTGGCTGCTTAAACCAAATTCTTTAGCAATAAATGGCAGTGCACCCGCGATAACGCCCATATCCAGACCAAACAGCAATCCAGCGAGGGCGGCAAGAAGGCAAACAAGTATTGTTTGCCTGTTTGTTTTTGTAGGGTTCATAGTTAAGACCTTAATAATTTTTAAAATAGGAATCGATGGCTCTGGGCGCGGTAATCGCCAATGATTTGCAGGCTGCCGCTGATTAATGCCGCCATGATTTATTCTGCACACTCGCGCCAGGCGTGTTGATAAGCCTGCGCACGCATGCGTAGCAAATTCATGCTCATTCCCGCCTGATACAAACCCCCGCCAAGGCCAAAACCGTTGGCACCCGCCTGAATGTAGCTACGCATTTGCGCGGCATCGGGCTGAATGCCGCCAACGGGAAGTAACGCCACCTCTGCGGGGATCACCGCGCGAAAGGCTTTAGTTATCACCGGGCTGATATGTTCGGCGGGGAACAGTTTCAATGCGCTGGCCCCGGCTGCCATGGCGCTGAACGCCTCGCTTGGGGTCATGATCCCCGGCATGCTGATAAGCCCGAGCTTGCGGGTATAGCGGATCACCTCCGGGCAGCAGTTCGGGGAGATGATCAATTGCCCGCCGCATTCGGCGACAGCATCAACTTGCTCAACTGTCAGCACGGTTCCTGCGCCAACGTAGCCGCGTTCGGCGACCACTTTTCGCATCAGGGAAATTGACTCCAGCGGTTTCGGGCTATTGAGCGGTACTTCAAGGTAACGAAATCCGCAGTCGAGTAGGATTTCCGCGGCTTCCAGGGCGTCTTGCGGCGTAATACCGCGCAAAATAGCGACCAGTGGTAACGGCTCTTTTTGCCATTGGGCGATGAAATTTTCTGAGTTCATGATGGGGTTCCTTGAAGTTGGCAAAAGAGATGCCACAGGCCGTGAATAAAGCAGTCATCGCCATTCGCCGGGATGAGATTGAGATCCAACGGGCCTGCCGCAAGCTGATAGCGAGCCGTCAAAGCCGGGCTGCCAACCACCCACGCCTGCAACCCCGTGGGAAGTGCCTGCAATTCGTAGCCAATAGTTAAACCGGACAAATAACTGTGAACGCTCGTTTCAGCAATTTCACCGGCCAGGCGGCGGGTGCGGGCTGAGAAGATTAAGTGGGTGAAGGGCGCACCTTGCTGAGCGGTTTTCACGCCCAACAAGAAAGCATCTGCATCTTCCTGCTGTTCAGGCAGTGCCCGCCCAAGAATGGAATGCTGGCTGAGGAGCGAGAATATTTCGCCTGTCATAAACGTGGCGAACGAGGTGATTTCACCGTTCACCATATACGCATGTTTACTGTGCGTACCGGGCAGTAATGCGGTGTGCTGGTAGGCGGGGTGCAGTGATGCCAGGCCTAATAATTGCACTTCCTCGCCGCGCATCACGTCGGGTTGAGAGAACGGACTGTTGCCGTTAGCGCCTGGGATAATCCACGCCGTGCTGCCCCAGGGGGTGGTGAAAGCCAGCGTGCGGGCAGCCAGATTTTTTGCCATACAGGGGAGCGGCGCATAAGACACTTCATGCCAGCCCTGCTGCGAACCGACCATTCCCGCCATCACAATCGGCAGGTTGCCGTACTCTTCTAACCACGTTTGCAGCAAGGCTTGCAGCGTCGGCGCAAATTGATCTTTCTCGACGGATAACAATCCGCAAGGCTGGCTAATTCTGGAAACTGGCTTTGAACCCTGCATCAAAAATGCACGGAAGTTGGTCGTTCCCCAATCAATGGCAATCCAGTGAGTCTTCATTCAAGTAATACAAACCATGTAATCTTGTAATACAAGAATGCTAGAGCAAAAAACACCCACAGTGTGTGAGGGAGATCGAAATTACGTCAGATGAGGATCAAATAATGTGGTCGAACATTTCCGGACGATCTTGCCAGATACGTTTTTTGGCAGCATTGAGCAAAATATCGCGCATTTTAAGGCGGGCGTTATCGACCTGTTTCAGGCGAATCGCATCGAATAACTGGTAGTGTTCATCGACGGCGGCTTTGGTCTGACGCACATCTTTTTCGAGGGTTTGTTTAAACGAGAGCGCCATGGCCGCAGAAAGCGCGTTACCGAGGGCTAAAAGAAAGGGGTTATGCGTGGCGCGTAATAAGGCATGGTGAAAGGCCATATCGCCTTCTTCAAACAGGGAGCGCTGCGCCTCGAGCTGGCCTTTGCGCATTAACTGTAACGCATCCTCCATCGCCGCCAGATCGTGTCCGTTAGCGTTTAGCGCCGCAAGCGTTGCCACGTTTGGCTCGAAAATCAGGCGCGTTACAATCAGTTGCTCAACCAGTTTCAGGTCGAGCTCACCTTCAGCCAGCCAGCCGAGCACGTCAATATCCAGCAGACTCCACTGCTCGCGGCTATTCACGGTGCTGCGTTTTTTGGCCTGAATCGAGATAAGCCCTTTTGCCGCAAGCACTTGCAGGGCATTGCGCACTGAGGTGCGGGAGACTTCATATTCCACGGCCAGCTCATTTTCACCTGGTAAAGAAAGCCCCGGCGCGAGATCGCCATGCATTATCCGGCGTGCAAGATGCTGGGTGACAGATTCTGAAATATTTGTCTGTGGGACTTTCATTACACTTTCTCGGTCGAGTCTGAACATGGAAATGAGCTACATAGTAAGCTAATCGCGCCGTATTCGCACCGTATGTACTTAAAAGATAAGAGAGCAACGTATGAGCAGAACTCCCATTATTCTCGATACCGACCCAGGCATCGACGACGCCGTAGCCATTGCCACCGCACTCTTTGCCCCACAGCTTGATTTAAAGTTGCTGACGACGGTCGCAGGCAATGTCAGCGTCGAGAAAACTACCCGCAACGCCTTGCAATTGATGCACTTTTGGCAGAAGGATATTCCCGTTGCGCAGGGGGCTGCTACGCCACTGGTGCGTAAATTACGCGATGCGGCTTATGCGCACGGCGAGTCTGGCATGGAAGGTTATGCGTTTGTGGAGCATCAACGTCAGCCGCTGGATAAACCCGCTTTTCAGGCGATTTATGATTGTTTAAATGCCAGCCCTGAACCCGTCACGCTGGTGGCGATCGGCCCGCTGACAAATATTGCGCTGTTGCTCACCCAATATCCAGGCTGTAAAGCGAAGATCAAACGCCTGGTGATCATGGGCGGATCGGCAGGGCGCGGCAACTTCACGCCAAATGCCGAGTTTAATATCGCTATCGATCCTGAGGCGGGTGCGCGCGTATTTGAAAGTGGCCTGGAAATTGTGATGTGCGGCCTCGACGTCACCAACCAGGCGCTGCTGAGTCCTGAATATCTGGCAACGCTGTCAGAACTCAACCAAACCGGGAAAATGCTGCATGCGCTGTTTAGCCATTACCGCAGCGGCAGCATGGCGACGGGTTTACGCATGCACGATCTGTGCGCCATCGCCTGGCTGGTAAAACCGGAATTATTCCAGACTCAACCGTGTTTTGTGGCAGTCGAAACTCACGGTGAATTTACTGCAGGCACTACAGTTGTGGATATTGAAGGGCGCTATCAGCGCGAGCCAAACGCCCATGTGGCGTTGGATCTCGATGTTGCCGGTTTTCAGACATGGGTTGCAGAAGTCCTGGCACTAGCACCTTAAATATATAACGCGACGTAGATCGAGTTTCTTCGGCCTGACCATAGGGTTAATCGATTAACCTGCTATGCTGATTAAGCAGTTCTCCTTGGGCCGGAGAAACAAAATGAATATACCTGTCATCATGCCACCGGGCGTGGCATTCCAGAACGGCCATTTCACGGCTGAAAATATCATTAATAAAACCACACACAGTGGCGATCTTGTGGGCGTCTTTCACGACGAAGCCGCATGGCTTGCGCTACCTGCTAATACACCCATCTATCAGGTTGAAATGCTGCAATCTGCGCAAGGGGAAGGTGAGCTTTTTGTCGGCACCACGCACCTCAATCCGGGGCGTGTTGGCGATGAGTTTTATATGACGCGTGGCCATTTCCACCAACGACGTGAACAAGGCGAAGTGTATATTGGCTTGCGCGGAACGGGCTTGTTGCTGCTGCAAGACGAGCAGGGTAAAGCCCGGCTTGAGCAGGTTTCTACGGGGTCAGTGCATATCATTCCAGGTGCTACAGCGCACCGCCTGATTAACACCGGCAGCGAAGTTCTCTCTGCACTCGCCGTTTGGCCAACCATTGCCGGGCATGATTACGCGGCGTTGGCGCAAGGCTTTGCGCTGCGAGTGGTTTTGCAGGACGACAAAATCCAGGCAAAAGAGGTGCAAAATGGCTGGTCAGCACCTGAATTTTGGGTTGGATATGAAGATCCACCACCAGCCGATGGGTTTTAGCTACGGCGAAGAGGTGATCGGCCCGGTGCCGGAGATCCGTAAACTCGATCAGATCCGCGCCTCGTTGCGCGATCCCTCGTGCAACGGGCCGGAGGATGTGTACGCGATTGTGATGGATGTGGCGCGTTTGCAGGACAGAGAAGAGCTGAAGAAACGCATGCTGTTATTTGGCGTGGTGACTTACGCTTCTGGCCGCCTGGGAGACGAGCCGATCCGCAGCCAGGGCCACATTCACCGTATCAGCAGTCACAGCGGTTGGTCGCCGCCTGAGCTGTATGAAATCTGGCAGGGCAAAGCGATTATCTACATGCAGGAGTATGTGGCGGACGATCCGGGGCGTTGCTTTGCGGTTTGCGCCGGGCCTGGCGAGAAAGTGCTGGTGCCGCCGGGTTGGGCGCACGCCACGATTTCAGCTTCGCCGGATGAACCGCTGACGTTTGGTGCCTGGTGCGACCGCGAATACGGTTTTGAATATGATGCCGTCCGCGCCTACAAAGGGCTGGCATGGTATCCGCTGTTGCAAGACGAGCATATTGCCTGGCAGCACAACCGCAGCTACATGCCGGGGCGTTTGCAGGTGACTTCACCGCGCCAGTATACCGAGTTTGGGATAACCGAGGAGCCGTTGTATCAGCAGTTTATTGATGATCCCGCGCGGTTTCAGTTTATTTCGAAGCCGGGGATAGTCGGGCAAAAGTGGGTAGGGTTTCATCCTTAAAACAACCCTCACCCTGGCCCTCTCCCTGAGGGAGAGGGAATTAACTCGATTTTCTCCCTCTCCTGGGGGAGAGGGTCGGGGTGAGGGCATACAACTAAGAAAATAACCCCACCGCCACGCCAACTGCCGCCAGCACCAGTAGCAACAGCATCGCTTTCACCGGTGATACGCCGCGTTTCGCCATCAAATACCAGGTGCCAATCACCACCAGCAGCGGCAGCAGATTAGGGAAAATTCCGTCCAGCATCTGCTGCACATGAATATTCACGCCATCTTTGGTGACAAATTCAAGCCCGGTGCCGAGCTTCACGTAGCTTGCCGCCACGCCGCCCATCACGAACACGCCTAATAACGATAGCGCTTCACGCAGGCGCGTCGATTTACTGCTGACCAGCATCTCAACCGACGTCGACCCCATACGGTAGCCTTTCAGGAACAGGAACCACGAGCCGGGAATGATAATCGCCAGCCACGCCACGCAGTAAAACAGTGGCCCGAGGATATTCCCGCCTGCCGCCAGCGCCATGCCGATACTGAGCAAAATTGGGATCAGCATGCCCGGAATCATCGAATCGCCAATCCCCGCCACTGGCCCCATCAGGCCGACTTTCAGGGTGTTGATGGTTTCGCCGTCAATCGGCTCGCCGTTGGCGCGTTTCTCTTCCAGCCCCAGCACCATGCCGTTCACAATCGCTCCAAGCTGTGGCTCGGTGTTATAGAACGAGGCGTGGCGTTTAAGCATCTCTTTGCGCTGTTCGTCATCGGGATACAGCTTTTTCGCCACCGGCAACATACTCAAACAAAAGCCGAATGATTCAAGACGCTCAAAGCTCATGGACGAAAGGTTGTACATCATCCAACTGCGCCAGCAGCGGCGCAGATCCTGGCGAGTGAGTTTACGTTCTTCCATCAGAATTCATCCTCATCATCAGCGGGCGTGGAGGCTGCACGTTCAGCCTGCGGCTCAGGTTTGTAGTTGTAGTGAATCAGGGCCAGCAATGCGCCGACGATGACCAGCGCCACCATGTTCAGTTTCAGGAAAACGATGCAGATAAACCCCACCAGGAAGTAAATCAACATACTGTAATTTTTGATGATTTGTTTAAGCAGAATCGCGATACCCACCGCTGGCAGAATGCCGCCGAGCACGTTCATCGTCGAAAGCACGATGTGCGGCAGGCTGTCCATAAAGGCGTTGATGTACTGCGCGCCGAAATAGACCGCGATAAACGTCGGAATAAAACGCATCAGGAAATTGGTCGCCTGCGGCCAGATAGCGCTGTTGAGATACACGCCACGCTCGTCGCCTTTTTCCAGCGCCAGATCTGCGCGGTGGTTCCACCAGGAATTGAGCACCATCATGGCGTTAAACAACACGGTGCCTGCAATACCGATAGTGGCCGCCAGCGCCACGGCCACTTCCGGGCCTTTGTTGGAAAGAATACCCAGCGCGATAGCCGGGAAAGCTACAAAGTTGAGATCCGCAGGCATTGAGCCACCGGGGGTTACCATCGCGATATATACGGCCTGAACCGCCACGCCGATGATAATCCCGGTCTGCACATCGCCGAGAATGAAACCTACCAGCATCCCTGAAACTAATGGGCGGGTAATCAAATACCAGCCGCCGGTTAGCCCCAGCAGCCATGGGCTACTTAACGCACCGAGGTAACAGAGAATGCCGATCAAAGCCGCTTCAAAAGCCATATTGCACTCCTTTATTTGAGTTTTTGGCGAGCGTCCTGCCAGCTATAACTGCTGGCATCGGGCACCAGACGAAATTCAATCTGATGCCCGCGCAGCATCAGGTAGTCGAACGCAGCACTCTCTTCCGGATTCACAGATTGATTAGGGCCAATGGTGGTGGTTGTGGCTCGTGCGCTCATCGGGCCGACGTTGATTTTTTTATTGCTGTTTTGCAGGCTGATACCTGCTTCTTCGATGCGCTTTAACGTGACGGGTGATTTGCCAATCACGAAGTAATGCTTCTCGCTGGCGATGATTTTTGGCAGTTTTTCGATGGCCGTGGCGGTGTCAAACAGCCAGACTTTGATGTCCTGAACCGCGCCTTTCATCACCGAAGAAAGTAAAGGATCGGCGGCGACGGCATCGTCGATGGCAATAATCCCATCGCACGGCAGCTCTTTTGCCCAGCGGGTGACGAGCTGGCCGTGGATCACGCGATCGTCGATTCGTACAAATGAAATGCTCATCGTTGCCCCTTAAAAATCATCTGACTGCGTAGTTTCAGCAAGCGTTGCCTGCACCAGCGTGTCCTGGGTGTTTGCAAGCAGTTGTGCGGTGGCCTGTTCGATATCCGCGAGATCTTTTATCTCATCGCTTAACAGCACCATGGGGAAGTTGACGCCCCCCAGTACAGTGACCGGCGGTTGCGTATCAGGGTTAAAGGCGTAGTGGCAGGCGATATTCCACGGCGTGCCGCTTTGCAGATCGCACAGCACCACGACGCCATCAGCATCTTTGCTGGCCTGTTTCAACACCGCCGCAAACTCATCGCCAAAGCTATTAATGCCTTTGTTTTCGGTGAGCATGACCGGGAAGACATGCGGCAATTCACCGTAGACCATGCGTGAACTTGCCAGCAGGGCTTCCGCCAGCGAGCCGTGTGTTGCCAGAATGACGTTGATCATAATTAACCCCTTACCCAGGCTTTCATGGTGGCGAGTTGCTGACTGGCACCCCGACCATACGGTGAAATTCGATATTCCCCGACGGCAGCAGGAATGATGAAGGTTTCGGCGTAATGCACCACAAACGGCTCGAACGCGCCGCTCGGGCTTTCAACCAGAGCCTCGTCGCCTTCCACCAGGTTCAGAACGTTCACGCCGCCGTGCGTGTGGTGTGTGACGGGCTGTGTAAACCAGTGGCGACGCGTTTCAATAAACTCGCGTTCATGCAGGCCGGTGCGCTCCTCGCGCCAGCCATCGCCTTCGGCAATCGGTTCAAAATGGTTAACCAGGTGCTCGCTTACCCATTGGGTATCGCGTTGCCAGTCAATGACTTGTGCGCCGTGATCCAGATGCACCGGGCGCGGCAGACCGTCCAGCCCCAGTCGTCCCCAGTCCCATAATTTGAAGGTGAAAATATACGGTGTCGCGCTGATCTCCAGCACCATGGCTCCCGATCCGGAACAGTGCACGGTGCCTGCCGGTATCAGGAAGTGATCGTGTTTACGCGCCTGGAAACGGTTAACGAATTTCTCGTCATCAAACGCTTTTTCGCCACGCTGGGCGCGGGCCAAATCGTCGAGCATTTCCTGCGGGTCGATCCCCGTTTTTGTGCCGAGATAGACTTCTGCGCCCGGCTCGGCTTCCAGCAAGTAATAGCTCTCATCCTGGGTGTAATGCATCCCGAAATGCTGCTGAATATATTCGGTAATCGGGTGAACCTGGAAACTCAAATTCTGCCCGCCGATGGTATCGAGGAAGTCGAAACGGATCGGGAATTCTGCGCCAAATCGGGCGTGGACGCGCTCGCCAAGCAGCGGACGCGGGTAGAGCAACACCAGATCTTGTGAGGGGATCTCGATCCGCACATCACCAAAACGCAGTAACAGGCTGTTCTCCTCGGGCACGCAGTCAAAACACCAAGCGTAATTTGGCTTTGAGGGATCGAGATCAAACTTGTCTTTCATCCATTGCCCGCCCCAGACACCGGGGTCGAAGAATGGCACCACGCGGAACGGTTGCTGCGTGGTTTGTTGTAGGCCATGACGCAGCGCATCTCCGCTCACCATCGCCGGTTGTTGCGCATTATTGGTATCGAGCAGGAAATCCGCGCGCTTGAGAAGCGGGGTTTTATGGCGGTCGAACACGCGCCACTCAATGAAAAAGGCACGTTTATAGCGGCGCAGAATATCTTCATTAACGTTATCTGCCCCCCAGTTGCCCAATTCTCCACGGCGAAAACGCTGCTGAATTTCCCAGCGAGCGAGATCGGCATAAATCAGCACATCACCCGGATGAACTAAGGCAGCACCTGGGCCGTAAATCACCACCAGGCCAGACGTCGTTTCTGCGACTTCACGCTGTGCTTGCGCAAGTTTGTCCGTGCAGAAAAACTCGCTGAGTTCGTGGCAGGAAAGCACGCCGAACACCCGGTCGTCCGTCAAATTTCGGGCCAGCAAATCATGCAGATGCTGTTCACTCAGACGCGCGGATTCAGCGTTGATAATGTGTTGCGGGTTAAGTTGTTCAATGAGCTGCGTGTGCAGTTCGTCGAGTTGAACGCCGGGATAACAGTCAATCACCAGTACCGTTTTGCCCGAAGCGGAAAGCCGTTCGCTCACGGCTTGTTTAATGGCGGGCCAACCCTGCCAGGCCTGATGCTCAAACCCCGAAACGCGGACTTCGGGATACTTATCGTATGATGCCGGATGCATAATCTTCTCCCTGTTTCTGATGAACTAAGATTAATCGATTAACCCATTTTGAACAGCGTGGTAAACGCGATTAACCCGCCATTTTTAACAAGGTGTTGCTTAAAGTTGAGTTATCTGTGACGGCATTCACATGGGGATATGCAATTTTTGGGTTATTCGATTAATCTGTGTGGAATTGCTTAATTTTGAGGAGTGCTAATGAGCACTGTCACCCTTGCCCTGGTCGCGAAACAGGCTGAAGTTTCAACCGCTACCGTTTCAATGGTGTTGCGAAATCGGGGCCGTATTTCTGACGCCACTCGCCAGCGCGTGCTCAAAGCGCTGGATGATTTGGGTTATGTGTATAACCAAACGGCGGCCAATTTGCGCAACCGCACCAGCAATCAGGTTGGGTTGTTACTCCACGACATCACCAACCCGTTTTACGGTGAAATGACCGCCGGGCTGAGCCAGGAGATGGAGCGCCACGATCTGTTGCTCTTTCTGGCAAACAGCGAAGAATCCGGCGAGCGGCAGCAAAAGTTTGTCGATTCTCTGATGCGCAATAACGCCTGCGGCATGGTGTTGTGCGCGGCACGAGAAACACCGCCGCTGTTTTTTGAAACGCTGAAGCGGCGCAACATTCCGGCGATTATGGTGGTGCGCCCGATGGACGACGTGGACTTCGATTTTGTCGGCACCGATAACTTCCTTGGCACCCAACTGGCAACACAACATCTGCTGCGTCTGGGGCATCGTCATATTGCGTTTATTGGTGGGAGTGAAAATTCCATCAGCCGCGCGCAACGTATTGGCGGCTACAGCAGCAAATTGCTCGAGCATCGTATTCAGCCGAAAAGCGAATGGGTGGTGTCTTCTCTTGCCAGCCAAAGTGACGGCGCACGTGTGGCCGAGGAGCTGTTCCGGCAATACCCGGAAATCACCGCAGCGGTCTGTTATCAGGATATCGTGGCGTTGGGCGTGATGCAGACTCTGCGCAAAATGGGCCGCCAGCCAGGTGTTGATTTTGCGCTGGTGGGGTTTGACGATATTACCGAGGCGTCTTTGGTTCAGCCTGCGTTGACCACCGTTTCGGTGGCCGCCAAGGAGATTGGCCGCAAAGCTGGGGAGTTGTTATTTAGCCGCATTCAGGGCAACGATGAGCCGCCAAAACGCATTATTCTCCCGCCTACATTGGTGGTGCGGGAGTCTTGCGGGTTTGGGCTATGAATGGGTTAAGCGCCTGACCAGTTCCATTTCACTGTGGCGGAAGGGAATGCCATATTCATCCAGCACATCGTGGAACCACAGGTGCGCGTAATCGACGCCACATTTGCGCACTGACGGCCAGGGGAGGGTGGTTTGCGTTTTGCCGCGCACCAGCCCCCACTGGAAACAGCCGACATTCAGGGCGGCAAACAGCGGCAGTTGTTCTTCCATCACGCAGCCGACATGCCGCGCCAACCATTCTGTGCATAACATCGGACGCTCGAATGTTTGCCAGTAGCGCAATACCTGGAGCATTTTCGGTGTGGCCATGTAGGCGTGGAAGCTGATCACATCCGAAAGATCGGCTGCTGCCTTATCGATAGGATGGGCAAAAAACTCCGCTTCCGGTTCGTTGGGATCTTGCGAAATATGCCACGCACCTACGGTCAGTGGTTGCCGGGGATCTTCGTCACGCGCCCAGGCGAAAACCTGTTGTAGCAGCTCCAGCGCAAAATGCTCCAGCTTTTCATCGAACTGAATTTCCTCAAGCCCGCTGGCAAACGTGCCGCGGTTGCCAGGCTCGTTGTACAAATCCCAGATAGCGATGCGTGAATCGTCTTTGAAATGGCGCACTATGTCGCGCACATAGCGTTCAAGCTGCGGCCACATCTCGCGGTTACATACCGTTTCACGCCCAGGGCTCGCCGCCGCCTGGCTGTTGTGTTTACCGGGTTCGGGGGCTTTTTGCGGCCCTAAAAATGGCTCATCTCCAGAAAAACCACAGTCGTCCATCAGCGTCAGCATGACTTTTATTTGATGGCTTTCGGCGATACGCAGGAAGCACTCGATGCGCATCAGCAATCCATCGCGATCGTGCTGCCAGACGATAAACGGCAGGTTGATGCGCAGTTGGTTATAGCCGATCTCTTGCGCCCAACCGAGTTCCTGATCGATGGTTTCGGGATCAAAGGTTTCGCGCTGCCATAGCTCTGTCCAGTTTACGGCGCTGCGGGGCAGGTAATTAAACCCGCAAATCCAACCCTGATTTTTGTGCCACTAAGCGGCCTGTTGTTTGCTCCATTGTGTACGCATGACGTGGCTCCTACGGTGATTCCGGCGTTAAGCTAGATACCGATTTACGCCCTGGCGTGTTGCCCCAGACTTTGTCGTATTCATAGCCGGTCAGGTCTTTGATGACTTTACGGGTTTCCATATCGCAGTCTGCGAGGTTTCCGCCCAGCTTGAGTCGGGCGACTTCTTTAATCAGCGTTTTATGGGATTCACGGGTGAGTTTGAATTTAAAGGTCATCCAGAAACTGATCGCCAGCAACGCTGTGGTGGCAAAGACCATTAGCCCGACAATCGCGTGTAACGCTTCAATAGGTTGCTCGCCCTGGCCTTTAACAAAACCGCTTTCTTCCAGCACCACACCAATCAGCATGATGGCCAGCGCCACGGTACTTTTCCGGGTTAAGACCATCACGCCGGCAAAGATGCCTTCGCGGCGTTTTTTAGTCACGATTTCATCGACGTCAGGAATAAAGCTGTAAATATTCCAGGGGATAAAATAAAGACCTGCACGTGAAATACCCAAAATGACAAACACAGCGGAGAACAAGATCACGGATACATTGATGTTATTGATATAGGCATAAAACAGGAAGGCTAATACTGCAAAAATACAACTATAAGATAAGCGCAGTGCGCCGGAAGGCGTGAAATTCAATTTGCTGAGTAACAGCATAAAGACAAATGTTCCCGGAACAGAAACAAATGCGGCCACGCTTAAATAACCTGAAACGGCGGCGGCATCCTGATGTAATCCGTAAACGACATAATAAGTAAATACTGAGCCGAAAACGTCCATTGCGGTAAACGAAGCAATATAAATAATAATATGCTGGCGGAACATGCGGATCTTAAATGAAGAGAGTAAATCTAACACCAGGCTTTTTAAATGGTGCCAAAGATTACCGCTATTTGCTCCTTCGGGTTCGGGTTCAAACTCTTCGCGCACATCTTTGGCTTCCCAAGTGCACATCCAGGTGGTAAATACTGCGAGGCAAAAAATCGCTGAGAAAAGCAGGCCTGTGTAAGTGTAGGTTATCGAGTTATCTTTGCCGGTGAACTGCATGATTACACCTGGCACAGACACCGCCAGAAAACCGCCAAGCTGTGAGCAGATCATACGCACTCCGGATAAACGGGCGCGTTCGGTGTAGCGGTTGGTCATCTCTGCCGCCAGCGTTTCCCACGGCACCAGCACCATTGCGGAGAGCAGTTCGATTGAGAGATAAGTGCCGAGATAATACCAGTAGCCCATATCCGTCACCCAAAGCAGGGCGTACAAAAACATCAGTGGGGCGCTGAGTAATAAAAAGAAGCGGCGGCGACCGAAGCGTTTACCCAGCCAGGTATTAGCGAAGTTATCGGTGATGTAACCCATAATTGGACTTAATACCGCATCTATCACGCGGGCAATAGCAAATATCGAACCGGCTTCTAATACCGATAATCCACAATAAGTGGTGTAGAAAAATAGAAGCCAGGTGCCAATAATAGCAAATGCGCCACCACCAAATAAATCGGTAACACCATATCCTATGGCTGTTCCATAGCCAACTCTGCGTTCTGTAGGTTTCATATTATTATTCCATTTCTGTGTAGGGTGAAAAGGAAAACGTTATTGTTGTTAAATTTTTATCCAGTTTCTGGTTATAGAAGACTGGTAAATTGCTTCGACCATGCGCAGAGATGTTTCCGCCTGGTATATATCAACGTAATTATGATTGTCGGGTGTTTGTATTGAATGATAAAAATTATTAATAGCCTGCTGGTGGCTGCTCCCCCAATAACACTTTTGGACTTCACGTGGTATTTCGTCGCAGGCCAATAGATTTTTCTCCTCACCAGCAATAAACCACAGATTATTGTGATGAAGTTGCAGCAGGCCTTCTTCGCAATGGATCTCAAGAAATAGCGGCGAGTCGGTGGTGTGACAGTTAGTCGCGTAAAAAATCCCTCGCGCCCCGTTGGCTAATTGCATATTCGCCATCGCGGTGTCCTCGGCCTGGGTGGCATTGCTGAGAAAACTGCTCTCCACCACGCCTTTTACCGACTCGACTCCGCCAGCAAACCACTGCATTAAATCCAGCGTATGAATCGCCTGGTTGATGAGCAGGCTGCCGCCTTCTGTGGCGAAACGCCCGCGCCACGGGCTTTGCGCATAGTAATCTTGCGTTCGATTCCATGTCAGCACCGCTTTGATACTCAGCACTTTTCCGTAGGTGTTCGCCTCCAGCAACGATTTGATCTTCTGACTGCTCGGGTTCAGTCGGTTCTGATAACAGACACCAAGCTGGCTCGTTGCGTGCTTCAGCGCGGCTTTAATATCTTTTACTTCACCTGGATTCAGCGCCACCGGCTTTTCCGTGAAGACGTGTTTTCCGGCGGCAAGGGCGGCAAGAATCACTTCTTTGTGCGCGACATGCGGCGTGCAGACGTGCACCACGTCAATTTCGCTATCACACAGCATCTCGCGATAATCGGCGTAATAGCGGCAACCATAACGATCGGCAAGAAGCTGGCCTTTTGCTGGGTCCGTTTCGACAATTGCCCGAAGCCTGCAGGCTGGATTCGATTGAATTGCCTCGACGTGCAAGGTGTGGATTGCTCCACACCCGACGACTGCGGCCTGTGTCGTCTTCATCGCTATTGCACCCCGTTTGCCAGCATTTGCGCGCGCACGCACAGTTCGGCGGCTTTGAAGGCATGTGCCTGAGTCATCGCATTTTCGGTGCGATTCAGGCAGTCAAGAATCAGTTCGCCGAAGAACGGAAAGCCCACATTTCCGGCAACCGG
>Ga0160439_1000405_pt1 | contig 21897 bp, 15 predicted proteins | sample HID1975M_E0MG_FD_108201 | JGI IMG/M metagenome (GOLD analysis project Ga0160439, IMG submission 108201) | Enriched soil microbial communities from UW Madison campus, WI, USA - HID1975M_E0 MG | ecosystem: Environmental > Terrestrial > Soil > Unclassified | place: USA: Madison, Wisconsin... | reverse complement strand
TAAAACAGCGCTTCGAGTTTGGCGCGGTTGGGCAGGGTGTTTTCTGGCAACGGCAAAGAAAGATTGGTCACGTCGTCGTAAATACCGACGGTAAAGCGCGGGCGCGGTTTGGCCTGTGTCAGTTCGTTGAACACCGCCAGCACGCAATCCGGGCCAAACTCTTTCGAAGACAGACCGTAACGCCCGCCAATCACGCGCGGCAGCGTTTCGCGCTCGGCACGGTTAAAGGCTTCGGCAAGAGAGGTCATCACATCAAGATACAGCGGTTCTGCGAGTGCACCCGGTTCTTTGGTGCGGTCAAGCACGGCAATCTGACGCGCGCTTTCTGGCAACACTTCCAGCAAATGGTCGGCGGAGAAAGGGCGGAACAGGCGAACTTTCAGCACGCCTACTTTTTCGCCGCGCGTCAGGAGTTCATCAACCACTTCCTCGCACGTACCAATGGCGGAGCCCATCAGGATAATCACGCGTTCGGCTTGCGGGTGGCCGTAGTATTCAAATGGGCGATACTGGCGGCCAGTAGCTGTGGCAAAGCTGTCCATCGCCTGCTCAACGTGTTGGTAAACCGCGTCGTACCACAGGTTGCTGGCTTCGCGAGACTGGAAATAGGTATCCGGGTTGGCGGAAGTCCCGCGAATCACAGGGTGCTCTGGGTTTAATGCCCGGGCGCGGTGTTCATCAATCTCTTTTTGCGGCAGCAGTTCCAGAAGGGTGCTGTCGGCCAGCGGGACGATTTTGTTGATTTCATGCGAAGTGCGGAAACCATCGAAGAAATGAATAAATGGCACACGGCTTTTGAGTGTCGCAATGTGTGAAATCAGCGCGAAGTCTTGAGCTTCTTGTACGCTGCTGGCACACAACATGGCGCAGCCCGTCTGGCGAATGGCCATCACATCGGAATGGTCGCCGAAAATCGACAGTGCGTGAGTCGCAACCGTTCGCGCCGCGACATGCAATACAAACGGCGTGAGCTGCCCGGCCAGTTTGTAGAGTGTTGGGATCATCAGCAGTAAACCCTGCGATGAAGTGAACGAGGTGGAGAGCGCGCCGGTTTGCAGAGCGCCGTGAACGGCGGCGATGGCACCTGCTTCGGACTGCATTTCTACCACGCGAGGCGTATCGCCCCAGACGTTTTTGCGCCCGTCCCCGGACCACGCATCGGCAAGTTCTGCCATGGTGGAGCTGGGAGTTATCGGGTAGATGGCAATTACTTCGCTGGCACGAAACGCGACAGACGCGACTGCACCATTGCCGTCGGTTGTGATCATGAGAACACCCTTACATTGCGCAATAAGAACTGAAATGACCCGCATGCTTGCGCGAGTCGAAGAATAATCTTTTAATTCTAGCAAAGGACACAAAAGGTGATTTTCGCTTTTGTGTCTTGCGTTGCGCTTTGATTGAGGTTGTAAAAAGGGTAATTGGCGATGTTTTGCGCAATAAAGTGATCTGCTTTGCAAAATCACACACATTTTATGGCTTTACGGCCTCGACGGAACCTAACGCCTGCGCTTATGATTCTTGGGTTTTGCAACGTTTAGGGGGAGTAGAGTCATGCGCGCTGCGTTTTTAGCCGGTTGTGCGGCAATTTTATTGTCGGCATGTAGTAATGAACCACCGCAACAAGCCACTGCGGCCCACGTTCCACCTGGAATGCGTGCGGCAATGTCGAATCAGGGTGAAGCAAGTTGTGCAATGATTGGTGGGACGCTGAGTGTTGCTCGTCAGCTAGATGGTTCGGCTATCGGTATGTGTGCGATGCCCAACGGCAAACGTTGTAGTGAAAACGCGCTTGCCGCCGGAACATGTGGAACGTACTAGCTCATCAGATCTAGTTGACCAGGTCGGCCAGTTTATAAACTAAAGTATGCTGGCTGGTTTTCAGCGTCAGCTGTTGCGGGGCTAAATCCACTTTTGCGCCGCTGGTCAGCATATCGTTAATCATATGGTCAAGCCCGTTAAGCTGCGGCTCGGCACACATCATCATGGTCATTCCCAGACCTTTCGCTTTCAGCGTGCCGTCTTCAAGTGTGGCCTGGCCCATAAATCGGTTACACATCGCACCTGAAACATGCATATTCTCACCGAAGCTCAGTTCCGGCGTGCGATCAATGCCCGTTAACGGCTTGCCATCAACGCTTTGCAGAACATAGCGATGGTGTTGCAGATCTTGCGCAGTGACAGTGGATTTGTCGTTCGATTGTGCGCAACCGGCCAGTACCATTGCAGCCAGAGCCAGTGAAGCTAATTTTTTCATCTTCTTTTCCCTAAGTTATTCAGTTCATCAATGAGTTGGCGACACTTTGGCAAAAATCGTCGCGTGATTCTGTAAGGATAATCTTAAAACCACCCTCATCCCAGCCTTCTCCCTGAGGGAGAAGGGGCAGAGCGGTTAATCCCCTCTCCTGGGGGAGAGGGTTAGGGTGAGGGCATTAATACTGAAACTTAATTCACTTGATTAACACAAGGCTCGCCATTCTCTAACTGACGCAAGTTTTCCAGCGTTGTCTCGGAAATGCTGGTCAACGCTTCTGCTGTCAGGAATGCCTGATGCCCGGTAAACAGCACGTTGTGGCAGGCTGACAGGCGACGGAACACGTCATCCTGAATCACGTCATTTGATTTATCCTCGAAGAATAAATCACGTTCGTTTTCATAGACGTCCATGCCCAGCGCACCAATTTTTTGGTTTTTCAGCGCATCAATTGCGGCCTGGGAATCAATCAAACCGCCACGGCTGGTGTTGATCACCATCACGCCATTTTTCATTTGATCAAACGCAGCATGGTTAAGTAAATGGTAGTTTTCCGGCGTCAGCGGGCAGTGCAGGGAAATCACATCTGACTGCGCGAACAGCGTCGGCAAATCGACATATTCCACGCCAAGCTCAAGCGCTGCTGCACTTGGGTATGGGTCGAATGCCAACAAACGCATACCAAATCCTTTCAAAATTCGCAGCGTTGCGATACCAATTTTACCGGTACCAATGACACCCGCCGTTTTACCGTACATGGTAAAACCGGTCAGCCCTTCGAGTGAGAAGTTGGCATCACGAGTACGTTGATAAGCGCGGTGAATACGACGGTTCAGGCACATCATCATACCGATGGCGTGCTCGGCGACCGCTTCAGGGGAATAGGCTGGAACGCGCACCACAGGCAAGCCGAGTTCTTTGGCCGCGTCGAGATCGACGTTGTTAAAGCCCGCGCAGCGCAGCGCGATAAACTTCACACCTTGCTTTTTAAGCTCTTCGAGAACCGGACGGCTACCGTCGTCATTAACGAAGATACACACCCCGTCACAGCCATGAGCAGTTTTGGCTGTTTTTTCGGTTAGTAAGAAGTCATAAAATTCAAGAGAGAAGCCATATTCATTGTTAACCTGCTCCAGATACTTTTTGTCGTACTGTTTTGTGCTATACACTGCGAGTTTCATGGGACTTATCTCCAGAATGATATTAGTGTAAAATTACCACGCTTAAAAAATTCTTACAAATTTTAAAATTTATTTTTAGCGACATAATTCTGCTGCTGACTGAAGGTTAGCTACGCTTAAATCAGACACGACCTTCACGCCCGGTCCGAATCATGCAAGAATCATCTCATATGTCGGCTTAAATTGTCGCTGAATCAGGATATTAACCACCCATGAAGGGTAAATATAAAGCCATTATTGCACTGGTGCTGATACTCATTCTGTTGCCACTAACGCTCTTGATGACTATAGCCCATTGGCTACCGACGCTTGCCGGAATTTGGCTGCCGCAAGGGACGCGAATCGCCATGGAGGCCAGCCCACGTTTTGCCCGGGGTGCCATTCTGGTGCCCGATCTGCGCTACCTCGCCGGGGATTGTGAACTCGCCACCCTCAAAGACGCCACGCTCAGTCACCCAAAACGCTGGCGCATCCATCTGAACACGCTGAATCTGAACGTTGATTGCCTGAGTAAAATTCCGTCTGACGCCTCCGCACCTGCGGCACCTCGCTCTTTGCAAGAGTGGCAATCATTGCTGCCTGAAAGCTTGTTAACTATAGATAGGGTCAATGTGACCCCGTTTCAACAGTTCTCCGGCGCTTTGCGTCTGGCGTTGACTCCCCAGCAACAATCTCTGCATTACGATGGGCCATCAATAAATGTTGATGCGCAGTTGAACGGTCAAATACTGGAACTGAAAAAGCTAAAAATTCAGGCATTGGCGGGCATGGAACCGCTGGAGTTAGCCGGAACCGTCACACTGCCGTTAATGACTGACGGAGTACCGGAACAGGGGCATTTATCCACGAAGTTGCGCATTCCGCAGGAGCCTGAACTGGTGGATCTGGTGCTGGACTGGAGTGAAGAAGAGGGCACCTTTATCGTGTCTAAACCTGGCTCCGCCGAAGCGCTGCTCAGTCTACCGTGGGCAATCAGTGAAAACATTTTTGAAGTGAATGGTGGACAGTGGTTCTGGCCGCATGCCGGTTTCCCGTTGCGTGGTGGGGTTGCCCTGCGGGTGGATGACTGGAAGAAGGGGCTGGAAAACGCGGTGATCAGCGGTCGGATGAACGTCATCACTCAGGGCAGCGCTGGTAAAGGCAACGCGGTGCTCAATATTGGCCCAGGGAAACTCAGCCTTGAAAACAGCGCATTGCCGGTACAGTTAACCGGTGAGGCAAAGCAAAATGGGATGGTGTTTTACGCGATGTTGCCAGGGGAAATTAGCGGTGCCATTGCCGACCCGAAACTGCTGTTCCGCCCTGGCGCACTTTTACGTTCACGTGGCCGGGTTATTGATTCTATAGATGTGGATGAAATTCGCTGGCCGCTAGCGGGTGTCAGTGTTTCGCAGCAAGGTGTGGATGGGCGTTTGCAGGCGATTGTGCGCGCTCATGAAAACGAAATGGGAAGTTTCGTTCTTCACCTGGATGGGCGAGCGGACAACTTTTTACCCGATGTCGGATTGTGGCGCTGGAAATACTGGGGTAATGGCGAGTTCAATCCAATGCAGGCGAAGTGGGATGTGCGTGGTCAGGGTGAATGGCGCGATAGCGTCATCGAACTCAGCTCGCTTTCCACAGGGTTCGATAAACTTCAGTATGGCTCGATGTTAGTCACTCAACCGCGCCTGAAACTGGAAAAACCATTGCACTGGCAACGCGCCGTAAATGCCCCGTCGTTTGATGGAACATTCACGCTGAATGCCGGAGAAACTACTTTTAGCGGCGGCAGCACGCTCCCTCCTTCAATATTAACATTTAGCGTGAACGGCGAAGACCCGACTTCGTTCCAGTATAAAGGAGACTTACACGCGGGGGCGATTGGCCCGGTGCGCGTGAATGGCCGCTGGGACGGCGAGCGCCTGCGAGGCAATGCGTGGTGGCCGCAACAGGACCTGACCGTGTTCCAGCCGCTGATCCCCGCCGACTGGAAGATGACCTTAAAAGAGGGAACGCTGTATTCACAGATCGCATTTTCCGCGGCTGCCGGGCAGGGGTTTGAAGCCGGTGGTCATGGCGTGGTGAAAAACGGCAGCGTCTGGATGCCCGATAACCAGATTAATGGCGTCGATTTTGTGCTGCCGTTTCGCTTTAGCCATAGCACGTGGCAATTGGGAACGGACGGCCCGGTCACGCTGCGCATTGCCGAGGTTAAAAACCAATTCAGCTCCACCAATATAACCGCCGATCTTGAAGGCTGGTATCCGTGGAGCGAAGCGCAGCCGCTGATGCTCAGTAACGTGAATGTCGATATTCTTGGCGGAAAACTTCGTGTGCAGCAGCTCCGCCTGCCACAGCACGACGCCGCCTTGCTACGCTTAGAGAACATCTCTTCGAGTGAATTGGTGACGGCGGTCAATCCTAAACAATTTACCATGTCCGGGCGCGTTAACGGGGCGCTACCTCTGTGGCTCAACCATCCGCAGTGGATCATTAAAGATGGCTGGCTAACCAACCCTGGGCCGTTGACGTTAAGGTTGGATAAAGACATGGCGGATGCCATTGTCGAAAACAATATTGCCGCAGGTGTTGCAGTTAACTGGTTGCGATATATGGAAATTTCTCATTCCTGGACCCATATCAATTTAGATAATCTGGGCGTGCTAACTTTGCAGGCGAATGTGCAGGGCATAAGCCAGGTTGAAGGGAAAAGGAATGCGGTTCGGCTGAACTATAGCCATCAGGAAAACCTCTTTACGCTTTGGCGCAGTTTGCGTTTTGGGGATAATTTGCAAACCTGGCTTGAGCAACATACCGAATTGCCGGATGTGCGTTGTCAGACACGGGATAAAGCTTGTGAGGAAACACAATGAAAATCGTCATCGCCACGCTCATGATTTTAGGGTTTGCCACCCTGACGGGATGCACGCCGCGTATTGAAGTCGCCGCACCCAAGGAACCTATCACCATTAATATGAACGTAAAAATTGAGCATGAGATTCATATTAAGGTAGATAAAGACGTTGAAACCCTGCTTAAAAACCGCAGTGATTTGTTCGGCCAGGAGTGAGCCTGATGAAAACTATCCTCAAGGCTGTTTTATTGACGAGCTTTTTGATGAGCCAGCAGGTTATGGCGTTGACGCTCACCGAGGCGCGTCAGCAAGGGCGCGTAGGTGAAACCTATAGCGGTTATATTGCGCCGATCAAACAAGATAAAGAGACGCTGGCCCTGGTAAAAAGTATCAACGAAGCGCGTTCACAAAATTATCAGAAGCTGGCAGATAACAATAACATCTCGGCAAATCAGGTTGCGGAGCTGGCAGGGCAGAAGTTAGTGGCACGCGCGCAAGCGGGTGAGTATGTCCGTGGAATTAATGGGCAGTGGATGCGTAAATAATAATATGCCTATAACAGAGCTTTATATTGTTCAAAATATATCTCTTAATGTTTATAAGTGTTTACCCTTCCAAGAAAGATCCCGCTGCAAAAACCCCATATCCAGATTTTAACTCCGCTAGAACATTATTTGGCAGAGTTAACGGCTGTTGATTATATAATGCACTGATTTTCATAAAATAAGTACAAGATAAAAACATTAAGACAACATACAGACATTAATAAAATAAAATATTGAGTAGAGAGAGAAAAGAACCTATATTGACGGCGTTTTTTACAGAGTGGTCAGTTTTTCTACATTTAATTATTCAACGGCTGATTAACGAATCGGCAGTTGTGGGAGAGATATGATGACGGATAAAGTCCGTATTGATAGTTTAGGTGCTAATTCATTAAATGGTAACAATGAAACCTATTTGGCCCGACAGGCTGAATTTGAATCGAATGTCAGGAGTTATCCGCGCAAACTGCCTTTAGCTATCGCTCAGGCAAACGGCGTTTGGATCACCGATGTGGAGAATAATCAATATCTTGATTGTCTGGCTGGTGCAGGTACGCTTGCCCTTGGTCATAATCACCCTGATGTGCTGCAAAGCATCCAAAACGTCATTACCAGCGGCTTGCCGTTACATACTTTGGATCTGACAACTCCGTTGAAAGATCAGTTCTCTGAATATCTTCTCTCTTTATTGCCAGGACAGGGTAAAGAGTATTGCCTGCAATTCACTGGCCCATCCGGTGCGGATGCGGTTGAAGCGGCGCTGAAACTGGCTAAGAAAGTCACAGGCCGTGCAGGCATTATCAGCTTCTCTGGCGGCTACCATGGCATGACGCATGGCGCACTTTCTGTAACAGGTAACCTGTCTCCGAAAGAAGCGGTTGACGGCATGATGCCAGAAGTCCAGTTCATGCCTTACCCGCATCAGTACCGCTGCCCACTGGGTATTGGCGGTGACGCTGGCGTTAAAGCATTAACTTACTACTTCGAAAACCTGATCAACGACGTTGAGAGTGGCGTGCGTAAACCTGCGGCTGTCATTCTGGAAGCGGTTCAGGGTGAAGGCGGCGTTAACCCGGCACCTGCCGAATGGTTGCAGCGCATCCGTAAAGTCACTAAAGAGCACGGCATTCTGTTGATTATTGATGAAGTCCAGGCTGGCTTCTGCCGTACCGGTAAACTGTTTGCTTACGAGCACGCCGGTATTGAGCCAGACATCATCGTTATGTCTAAAGCAGTGGGCGGTGGCTTGCCACTGGCTGTATTGGGCATTAAGAAAGAGTTCGATGCATGGTCACCAGGTCACCACACCGGTACATTCCGTGGTAACCAACTGGCGATGGCAACCGGCCTGACAACACTGAAGCATCTGACTGAAAACAAGATTGCTGACAAAGTTGCCGCACAGGGCGAATGGCTGAAAGGCCAACTGGCTAACCTGCAAAAACGTTACCCGGTTATCGGCCAGGTTCGTGGTCTGGGCTTAATGATCGGTATCGAGATTGTTAAACCAAACGAAGCGCAAGATCACATGGGTTGCTACCCGTCTGATCCAGAACTGTCCGCACTGTTGCAGAAAAACTGCTTCAAAGCTGGCCTGATTCTGGAGCGCGGTGGTCGTAATGGTTGCGTACTGCGTCTGCTGCCATCCCTGCTTATCACCAATGATGAGCTGGCTATTTTCCTCGATAAGTTTGAGCAAGCGCTGCTGGCGTCTGGCATCAAACCTGTTTGAGTGGAGTGAGTGACCTGATGTCCGAACTAAACCCAATTCTGGCAGGCTCAGCCGAAAGCACTGAAGCCTACCAGCAGGCCATTGCGCAAACCAGTGCGGCTGTTGTGCAATGGCTACAGCAACCTGAGATGTATCAGGGTAAATCCGTGACTGAATTGCGTGAGCGCATTCAGCTGGATTTCAATCCTCAGGGCCTGGGCAACCAGGTCGCTATTGAACGTGCGATTGAGTTTTTCTTAAAAGACAGTCTGTCAGTGCATCACCCGCAGTGTGTTGCGCACTTGCATTGCCCAAGTCTGGTTATCAGCCAGGCGGCGGAAGTGCTGATCAACGCCACTAACCAGAGCATGGACTCCTGGGACCAAAGCCCGTCAGCCACCATCATCGAGATGAAGCTGATTGAATGGCTGCGTGCTCAGGTTGGTTATCAGGCTGGCGACGCAGGCGTATTCACCAGCGGCGGCACTCAGAGCAACCTGATGGGCCTGATGCTGGCGCGTGACGCGTTCTTTGCGCGTCAGGGTCATTCCATCCAACAAGATGGCCTGGTTGGCGATCTGCGTAAGATTAAAGTCCTGTGTTCTGAACATGCACACTTCTCCTTGCAGAAAAACATGGCTTTGATGGGCCTTGGTTATCAGTCCGTGACGTTGGTGAAAACTGACGAGTTCGCGCGTATGGATATTAACGATCTGCGCGAGAAAGTGGCACAAGCTCAGGCCAACGGCGAGCAAATCCTGGCAATTGTCGCGACTGCCGGTACCACTGATGCGGGCGCTATCGACCCACTGCGTGAAATCGCAGCCCTTGCGGCGCAGCACCAGATTTGGGTGCACGTTGATGCGGCGTGGGGCGGGGCATTGCTGATGTCCGAGAAGTACCGTGACTATCTGGACGGTATTGAATTAGTGGATTCCATTACCCTGGACTTCCATAAGCAATACTTCCAGACCATCAGCTGCGGTGCATTCTTGCTCAAAGAGGCACGTCACTATGAATTGATGCGCTACCAGGCGGCTTATCTGAACTCTGAGTTCGATGAAGCGGCTGGCGTACCGAATCTGGTGTCTAAATCTTTGCAGACCACTCGTCGTTTCGATGCGCTGAAACTGTGGATGGGCCTCGAAGCGTTAGGTCAGAAGCAATATGCCGCGATCATCGACCACGGTGTGACGCTGGCGCAGCAAGTTGCGCAGTACGTGACTGAACAACCGTCTCTGGAACTGGTGATGAAACCACAACTGGCGAGCGTGCTGTTCCGTTTCCGTCCTGAACAACTGGCTGGCAGCGATGACGCAGCCATTGCGCTGCTGAACCAGAAAATCGGTGATGCTCTGCTGGATTCTGGCCGTGCGAACGTGGGTGTGACCGAGCACAACGGCGTGACCTGTCTGAAAATGACATTGCTGAACCCAACCGTAACGCTGGAAGATATTAAACTTCTGCTGGCGTTGGTTGAGAAAACAGCCCAGCCATTAATCGGCTAATTATGTTACCAAAGAGAGGCGGTTTTAAACCGCCTCTCTTATATTCCACTTCTGATTTATTCCCCGTTAATATTCATCTCGATATAATTTGTTTCGTGAATACATTGTTCAAGTTGTATATATTAAAGTTATTCATTCCTGTTTAATTAAATTCAAATTATTGATTTAACGTGCTTATTTTTATTTATTAGAATTAATTAACACTAATTGCAAAACAATTTCCAGACAGTTAATATTGCTTGAAATTTATTCCGTACATAATCAGCTTATACAGTGTTCACTCACTGACTGTGCCTGCGTTTCAAGGATGACAACGTTTTGATTATTCTGACAACATTAACTATTTTTATTCTACGACTCTGTTACCCACAATATGACTGGAATGGACTGCGCAAGCGCATTTTCCTTTGGTGGGTGATGAATTGCTTGTTCGCTTTTGCATTGCTTTATACAGAGTGGTTTGGGCTTTCTTTTTTAGTCTCGGCGTTCTTGTTGATCTTTATGTTGTTATAAAAATAAAAACGGCAAACATGACGTTTGCCGTTTTCAAAAATTAATATCGAACGATTAAGCAGTAACGATGCTATCAATCGCCGCTTTCGCGTCAGATTGTGCTTTAGTCGCCACTTCAGGGCCGTAAGCAATGCCTTCTGCGAAGACATAGTTCACATCGGTAATACCGATAAAGCCCAGGAAAATGTTCAGATACGGAACCAGCAGATCGGTTGGGGTATCTTTATGAATACCGCCACGGCTGGTCAGAACCACAGCACGTTTACCGGTAACCAGGCCTTCTGGGCCTTTTTCGGTGTAACGGAAAGTCACACCAGCACGTGCAACCAGGTCGAAATAGTTCTTCAACTGTGTTGGAATGTTGAAGTTGTACATTGGTGCGTTGATCACAATCACATCGTGAGCTTTCAGCTCAGCAATCAGTTCGTCAGACAGCGCCAGCGCTTCTTGCTGACGTGGAGACAGTGGGGCATCGCTTGGACGCAGTGCACCAACCAACTCGCCATCCAATACCGGGATTGGGTTTGCAGCTAAATCACGCACGGTGATTTCATCTGCGCTATGCTCTTCACGCCATTGTTCAACGAAATAGTCAGACAGCTGATTTGACTGAGAGTAACCTGCCAGGATGCTGGACTTCAGAACTAATACTTTGCTCATGGGTGATTCCTTTGTTGTGTTCATTCGGACAAATTGCCCGTTTCTGTGAAGTACTTTATTCACAATCCGATTGCAGTGATAGCGCAATATATCGAACTCTATGTTCGATTTTATTGAACAAGGCGTCAAAAGGCGTGATGTGCTAATCTAGCGCCAATTCACGATACAGACTTACCAGGCAGTGCGCTGCCCAGATGACTACGCAATGGAAAACATAAAACCCTCACTGTCCTCATTATTCTCTCGCCTCGACGGCTTAATGCTACGCGACAGACAACGCTTCTCCCGTCGAATCCATGGCGCGAAGAAGGTGAAAAATCCTGAATCGCAACAGGCGGTGTTAGATGCACTGGCCCAGGAAATCGAAGCGGCAGCCGGTAAGGTTCTGCTGCGCGCAGCCTCGCGCCCAAAAATCACTTACCCGGAAAACCTGCCTGTTAGCCAGAAGAAACAGGATATTTACGACGCCATTCGTGATAACCAGGTCGTTATCGTGGCGGGCGAAACCGGCTCAGGTAAAACCACGCAGTTGCCAAAAATTTGCATGGAACTGGGGCGCGGGTTAACAGGGCTGATTGGTCACACGCAGCCGCGCCGTCTGGCGGCGCGAACCGTCGCCAACCGTATTGCCGAAGAGTTGCAAACCGAACCGGGCGGGTGCGTCGGGTACAAGGTGCGTTTCACCGATCACGTCAGTGAAAACACCATGGTCAAACTGATGACCGACGGCATCCTGCTGGCTGAAATTCAGCAAGACCGACTGCTGATGCAGTACGACACCATCATCATTGATGAAGCGCACGAACGCAGTCTGAACATTGATTTCCTGCTGGGCTATTTGCGTGAATTATTGCCGCGTCGCCCCGATCTGAAAATCATTATTACCTCGGCGACCATCGACCCGGAACGCTTCTCGCGCCATTTCAACAATGCGCCGATTATCGAAGTTTCTGGCCGTACTTACCCGGTAGAAGTGCGTTATCGCCCGATTGTTGAAGATGCCGACGATACCGACCGTGACCAGCTACAGGCGATTTTTGATGCGGTTGATGAGCTAGGCCACGAAAGCGCCGGAGACATTCTGATTTTCATGAGCGGTGAGCGCGAAATTCGCGACACCGCTGATGCGCTAAATAAGCTGAATCTGCCGCACACCGAAGTGCTGCCGCTGTATGCACGCTTATCAAATAGCGAACAAAACCGGGTGTTCCAGTCGCACGTCGGGCGTCGCATCGTGCTGGCGACAAACGTGGCTGAAACCTCGCTCACCGTGCCGGGCATTAAATACGTCATTGACCCCGGCACGGCGCGTATCAGCCGGTATAGCTACCGTACCAAAGTGCAACGCTTGCCGATTGAACCGGTTTCGCAGGCGTCGGCAAACCAGCGTAAAGGCCGCTGCGGGCGTGTCTCCGACGGGATCTGTATTCGTCTGTATTCCGAAGACGATTTCCTGTCGCGCCCGGAATTTACCGACCCGGAAATTCTGCGCACCAACCTGGCGTCCGTTATCTTGCAGATGACTTCGCTGGGCCTTGGCGATATTGCCGCATTCCCGTTCGTTGAAGCGCCGGACAAACGCAATATTCAGGACGGTGTGCGCCTGCTTGAAGAACTTGGCGCGATTACCAGCGAGGCCGATCTCAGCGTCTATAAGTTAACCTCTTCTGGCCGTCAGCTTGCACAATTGCCGGTCGACCCACGCCTTGCGCGTATGGTGCTGGAAGCGCAGAAATTTGGCTGCGTGCGTGAAGTGATGATCATCACCGCCGGTTTGTCGATTCAGGACCCCCGCGAGCGCCCGATGGACAAACAGCAGGCGTCTGATGAAAAACATCGTCGTTTCCACGATAAAGAGTCTGATTTCCTGGCCTACGTGAACCTGTGGAACTACCTCGGCGAGCAACAAAAAGAGCTGTCGTCGAACCAGTTCCGCCGCCAGTGCAAACTCGATTATCTCAACTACCTGCGCGTGCGCGAGTGGCAGGACATCTACACCCAATTGCGCCAGGTGGTGAAAGAACTTGGTTTGCCGATCAACAGCGAACCAGCGGATTTACGCTCCGTTCATTGTGCATTACTGACCGGCTTGCTTTCCCATATCGGCCAGAAAGATGCCGATAAACAGGAATACACCGGGGCGCGTAACGCCCGTTTCTCCATCTTCCCAGGCTCCGGTTTATTCAAGAAACCACCTAAATGGACGATGGTCGCCGAACTGGTGGAAACCAGCCGCCTGTGGGGGCGCATTGCCGCCCGCATCGACCCGGAATGGGTAGAACCGCTGGCACAGCACTTACTCAAACGTTCATACAGCGAACCGCACTGGGAGAAATCGCAGGGTGCGGTCATGGCGACAGAAAAAGTCACGTTGTACGGTTTGCCGATTGTTGCTGCCCGCAGCGTGAACTACAGCCAGATTGACCCGGCACTTTGCCGTGAGCTGTTTATTCGCCATGCGTTAGTTGAAGGCGACTGGCAGACCCGCCATGCGTTCTTCCGCGACAACCTCAAGTTGCGCAATGAAATTGAAGAACTTGAGCACAAGTCCCGCCGCCGCGACATCCTGGTGGACGACGACACGCTGTTTGAGTTTTACGACCAACGCATTGCGCACGATGTCATTTCTGCTCGCCACTTTGATAACTGGTGGAAAAAGACCAGTAAAGAGACGCCGGACCTGCTCAATTTCGAAAAGAGCATGTTGATCAAAGAGGGCGCGGAACAGGTCAGCAAGCTCGACTATCCGAACTTTTGGCATCAGGGCAATCTCAAGCTGCGTCTGACTTACCAGTTTGAACCGGGCGCGGATGCCGATGGTGTCACCGTGCATATTCCGCTGCCGCTGTTAAACCAGGTTGAAGAGGCCGGTTTTGAATGGCAGATCCCGGGTGTGCGCCGTGAACTGGTCATTGCGCTGATCAAGTCATTACCTAAGCCAGTGCGCCGCAATTTTGTGCCTGCGCCAAACTACGCCGAAGCGTTTTTAGGTCGTGCCACGCCGCTGGAATTGCCGCTGCTGGAAAGTTTAGAGCGCGAATTCCGCCGTATGTCGGGCATTACCATTGACCGTGAAGACTGGCATTGGGATCAGGTGCCCGATCACCTGAAAATGACGTTTCGTATCGTTGATGAGCACAATAAAAAGCTCAAAGAGGGTAAAGACCTCACCGAGTTGAAAGGGGGGCTAAAAGACAAAGTTCAGCAAACCCTCTCGGCGGTGGCAGACGACGGTATCGAACAAAGCGGCCTACACATCTGGAGCTTTGGTTCACTGCCGGAAAGCTACGAGCAAAAACGCGGCAATTACCGCATGAAGGCATTCCCGGCGCTGGTGGATGAAAAAGAGAGCGTGGCTATCAAGCTGTTTGATAATCCGCTCGAACAGCAACAGGCGATGTGGCGGGGTTTGCGCCGTTTACTGCTGCTGAATATTCCATCGCCGATTAAATACCTGCATGAAAAGCTGCCGAACAAAGCCAAACTCGGCCTGTACTTTAACCCGTACGGCAAAGTGATGGATTTGATTGATGACTGTATTTCTTGCGGCGTGGATAAGCTGATTGCGCAGGCCGGTGGCCCGGTCTGGAGCGAAGAGGGTTTTGCGGCGCTGCATGAGAAAGTTCGCGCAGAACTCAACGAAACCGTGGTGGAAATTGCGAAGCAGGTCGAACAAATCCTCACGGCGGTGTTCAACATCAACAAACGCCTGAAAGGGCGCGTGGACATGACCATGGCGCTCGGCTTGTCAGATGTGAAAGCGCAAATGAGCGGCCTGGTGTATCGCGGTTTTGTCACCGGAAACGGCTACAAACGTTTAGGCGATACGCTGCGTTATCTGAATGCTATCGAGAAACGCCTTGAGAAAATGGCGGTCGATCCGCATCGTGACCGGGTGCAAATGCTGAAAGTGGAACATGTGCAGCAAACCTGGCAGCAGTGGCTGAATAAACTGCCGCCAGCCCGCCGCGTTGACGACGACGTACAGGAAATCCGCTGGATGATTGAAGAGCTGCGCGTGAGTTTCTTCGCACAGCAATTAGGCACACCGTACCCGATTTCTGATAAGCGCATTTTGCAGGCGATGGAAGCGATTACTGTTTAAAACAACCCTCATCCTAACCTTCTCCCTGAGGGAGAAGGGATCGCTTGGTTTTCTCCCTCTCCAGGGGGAGAGGGCCGGGGTGAGGGCGCCCATATAGCCAACAATGCAATAATCGCATCCCGATACCATACTCCATGGGCGGTCAAATTCTGACCGCTTCACTGGGGTCTTCTCATGAAACGATTAGCCGATAAAGTTGCCATTGTTACCGGAGCCAGTTCTGGCATCGGATATGTCACCGCCAAACTGTTCGCCGCTGAAGGCGCAAAAGTGGTCGTCGGTGCCAGGCGTGAAGCCGAACTTGCTCAACTGGTTGATGAAATCAAAGCTGCGGGAGGCGAGGCCGTCGCCGTAACGGGCGATGTGCGCGAAGAAGCCTACGCTAAAGCGCTGGTGGATAAAGCAGTGCAAACATGGGGGCGTCTGGATATCGCCTTCAACAATGCGGGGACGTTAGGTGAAAACGGCCCGAGTACTGAAGTCTCAGCGGAAGGGTTTGCCAATGCGGTTGCCATCAATCTGACCGGATCTTTCCTCGGAGCTAAACACCAAATTGCCGAAATGCTCAAACACGGTGGCGGCTCGGTGATCTTTACGTCTACCTTCGTCGGCTATTCCTTCGCATTCCCTCAAGTCGCCTCGTATGCCGCCAGCAAAGCCGGGTTAATTGGGCTGACGCAGGCGTTAGCATCGGAATTTGGCCCGCAGAATATTCGCGTCAATTCTGTTTTACCGGGCGCGGTGGATACCGACATGTATCGCGATATGAATGATACGGCGGAATCGCAGGCATTTATTACCGGGCTGCACGCGCTCAAACGCGTTGGGAAACCTGAAGAAATCGCGCGCGCCGTATTATGGCTGGCGTCTGATGAATCGTCATTTGTGACGGGTACTGCGTCCTTAGTGGACGGAGGGGCGTCGATTAACGGCGTATAGTCATTATTCTTTTTGTAGGGTGGATGAATGCCGATTCATCCACCGTTTTGTAAATGACCGGACTTATTTAGCCGCTAACAGACAAAGTTTCAGCGCCACGTTATAAGAGGCTTCAAACGCTCTCAACGGCAAAAATTCAAACTTAGAATGGAAATTATGCGCACCGGTAAAGAAGTTCGGCGTTAATAACCCTTTTGCTGAAAGTGCCGCACCATCGGTGCCACCGCGCATAGGAATAACCTTAGGTTCGATATCTAATTCCTTCATGGCCTCGAAAATAAGATCAATAGCGCGACGGTCGTCTTTAATGGCATTACTGATATTGCTGTATGTGTCGCTGATAGTAATTTCAACTTTTGCGGTAGGGTGTTGCGCGGCAATTTTTTCTGCGACATCGCGTAATTGCTGTTTACGGGCTTCAAAATTCTGCGTGTCAAAATCACGAATATTGGCTTTCAGTATTGCGTCGTTTTGTGTGGTGTTCATGCCGTTAAACCAAATATAACCTTCGCGGCCTTCGGTATTCTCTGGAGTTTGCTGGCGGTCGAAATGGCTGATGAAATCATACGCCATCAGCAGCGGGTTCACTAATACACCTTTGGCGGACATCGGGTGCGCGGTGACGCCGGTAAAACGAATTTCAGCATGAGCGGCGTTGAAGTTTTCGTACACCACTTCACCTAATTCACAGCAGTCGATGGTCCAGGCAAAATCAACGGCAAAACGGGCCAGATCCAGCGCTTTCGCACCGCATAAACCTATCTCTTCATCCGGGACAAATGCGACCACAATATCGCCGTGCTTCATATCCTCCGTCAGGTTTTCCAGCAGCGTCATCACTACAGTGACGGCAGATTTATTATCCGCGCCCAGCACGCTGGTGCCATCGCTGAAAATGATCTCTTCGTTCGGATAAGCCAGGATTTCCGGGTGTTCAGCGGTACGCAGCCAGATATCTTTCTCTGGGTTAAGACACAAATCATCGCCGGTAAAGCGCAGGACCTGCGGGTGAATATCCGGTGAAAGCCCGACATCAACCGTATCAATATGTGTGATAAACCCCACGCGTGGCGCACCGGGAACATTGCCTTTTTTGACGGCGGTGACGGTGGCGTGCTCGTCGATAACTACATCATCCAGACCGAATTCACGCAACTCTTGCGCCAGTAATTTTGCCATTTCATGTTGGCCGGGCGTGCTTGGCAATGTGGCAGCGCCAGCCTGACTTTGGCTGGTAATCGCCAGATAGCGGAAGAAGCGTTGTGTCAATTGGTCTGCAAGTGGCGATGACATTGTTATTCCTTTATTGAATATATTCGTTTGTTTGCAATCGATATTTAATGTTATGTATTACGTTGTTGAGTACAAGCGTTATTCTTTCTGGGTCAGGAAAATTATAAATAATAGGGCAAATATGAACATTCACATCACAAGAAAAGCCACAAAGCTTGCATTGATAATAGCGGCGGTAACAGTCAGTTCCACTGTTGCGGCAAAAACTCTGGTTTATTGTTCTGAAGGATCGCCGGAAAACTTTAACCCACAGTTATATACCTCGGGCACCAGTGTTGATGCCAGCGCAGTACCAGTTTATAACCGACTGGTGGATTTTAAAGTGGGCACCACTGAGTTACAGCCAAGCCTCGCAGAAAGCTGGGATGTCAGCGAAGACGGTAAGGTTTATACCTTCCACTTACGTAAAGGGGTGAAATTCCAGAGCAACAAATATTTTAAGCCGACGCGCGATTTCAACGCTGACGATGTCATTTTCTCGTTTATGCGTCAGAAAGATCCAAAGCATCCCTACCATAATGTTTCCAACGGAAACTATTCCAATTTCGAAAGTTTAGAATTCGGTAAATTAATCACCGCTATTGATAAGGTCGATGATAATACGGTGCGTTTTACCCTGACTCACCCCGAAGCACCCTTTATTGCCGATCTCGGCTGGTATTTCGCTTCTATTCTTTCGGCTGAATATGCCGATAACATGTTAAAAGCCGGTACGCCGGAACGCGTGGATATGGACCCGATCGGCACCGGGCCATTCCGCCTGGCGCAATACCAAAAAGACTCGCGCATTCTGTTTACCGCATTCCCGGAATACTGGCAGGGCAAAGCAAAAATCGACAAACTGGTATTCTCGATAACGCCGGATGCTTCGGTACGCGTCGCAAAACTTGAAAAGAATGAATGTCAGGTGATGCCATTCCCTAATCCGGCAGATCTCCCGCGCCTGAAAGAAAACGCCGATATTAATCTGATGCAAAAAGCAGGGCTGAATACCGGTTTCCTGTCTTTCAACACGCAAAAAGCACCAACGGATAATGTGAAAGTTCGCCAGGCGTTGGCCATGGCTATCAACAAACCTGCGATTATTGACGCGGTATTCCGTGGCACCGGAACCGCGGCGAAAAACCTGCTCCCGCCAGGCGTGTGGAGTGCTGACGAGTCGCTGAAAGATTACGAATACGACCCGGAAAAAGCTAAAGCGCTGCTTAAAGAGGCGGGTTTTGCCGATGGGTTGACTATCGACCTGTGGGCGATGCCGGTGCAGCGTCCGTATAACCCGAATGCTAAACGCATGGCCGAGATGATTCAGGCCGACTGGGCAAAAATTGGCGTGACGGCAAAAGTGGTGACTTACGAATGGGGCGAGTATTTAAAACGCGTGAAAGACGGTGAGCATCAGGCGGCGCTGATGGGCTGGACCACGGCAACCGGCGACCCGGATAACTTCTTCGGCCCGCTGTTTACCTGCCGTGCAGCTGATGGCGGCTCTAACTCGGCGAAATGGTGTTATCAGCCGTTTGATAAGCTGATCCTTGAAGCTCGAGCTTCAGGCGACCATGAAAAACGCGTCGAATTGTATAAAGAAGCGCAGCAGATGATGCATGACCAAATGCCTGCGGTGATGATTGCGCACTCGACGATTTTCGAGCCGGTTCGCAAAGAAGTGACAGGTTATGAAGTTGATCCGTTTGGTAAACACATTTTCTACCAGGTGGATGTGAAGTAGGGGAAGTTTAGGCATAGCGGGTACGTTTTGTACCCGCTGAATAAGGGATTTCATCATGATGGTTCTCAACTGCTCGGTCGCCGCTGCCGCCCATTTATACGGAAAATATAAAAAAGGACAGGACGAAGGTTTCTTCGAGCTTGCGTCTTCAAACATGGAAACGATTGAGGAGCGGCAGAAACGGCTTAACGTGCCAGGGATTATTCAGTGGGTCGTTCACGCGGTTAAAATCGGCCGCTCAACCGTTCTGATTGCCATGGAATATAACACCCGCTGGGTGCATGTTATTCATCAGGTGCGCAAGGGTGATATCAACGGTTTTATTGAACGCCTCAATACCCGCCTGGTTAATGGTATCGCATGGCTGGGAACAGATTTTTCGCTCTTCACTTCGATGCAGATAGAAGCGGCGATTGAACGTTACTTCACTTTGCACAAAGAGATCCGTTTTTACCAGCAGACTGACCGTAGCGCGATGACACATATTAATCAGGTTAGCGCCCGCTACGAGGATGTTTTTCACGATATAGGTGCTTTTCCTGATGATGAAAAAACTGCACTGGCATTTGATATACGGTTGAACCATGACATGCGATGCCGAAAAGGCGAGGTGTTCGAACTCATGGTTGACGAAAAAATGCTTGTACACTGGATGACGCATTATCTGGGGGAAGGGGACCCTGAGGGAGAGTTGGCTGTTTCAAAGGTAAAAGAAGTCCGACGGGCAATATTTATGAACAAATAAACTCGCACGATCAGCTCAGGCTCGTTCTGAGCTTTTCTTGCTTAGCACTGGCGGTGAGGAGAAGGGGCTACTGTTACACACATTATGGTGTGCTAACCAATGTATGGGTGGTGAGTTATCAATATATACGGGAGGATTTTTGGACATAAGTGACTTTGATACTAAACATGTGATCTCACGCTTAGAGCTATCTCTTTTTATAGATTACATTGCATAAACACATAGCATTTTTGGTTTCACATAGAGCGAGTTACCTGGCATAATTAGCATTGTTATTTTAGTAGGAAATAAATGAAAATTATTACAAACCCATTAGACATTGACACGGCTCTAGTTAAATTAATGCAGAAATATGCCAAATACCACATAGCAACAGCTTGGGCGTCAATGGGATCTATGGCTTCACATGAGTTGTTTAAAAACAAAGATAAAATAGCACAAATGGTTGTTGGAATGCACTTTCATCAAACCCATCCAGATTTTATTGAGAAATTTTCAAATAGTAAGGGAGTAAGGTTTATATTAAAGGCTGATGGTGTTTACCATCCTAAGGTGTATTTGTTCTCAAATGACAATGGGGATTGGGAGTGTTTAATTGGCAGTGCCAACTTCACAACTTCAGCGCTGACAAAAAATGACGAGTTAATGGTTCATTTGAAATGTGATGTTCAAGGATCAAAGGATGTATTTACTGATGTGTTAAATTCAATTAATATCTATTGGGCGAATGCCCGAGAAATGACCAATAATGAAATTGCTAATTATAAAAACGTATGGGGTAAAAATATACGGAAGCTAGATAGCCTAAAAGGTTTTTATGGTGGGCAACAAAGTAAAAATGGTATTGTGAGTTCAAAAATCTATTCTCTTCAGTGGGAAGGGTATTATAGGGGGATTAGCAGTGATAAACTAGATTCATTTCAAGGGCGCCTTGATGTACTGCGAATAATTAATCAATATTTTACAGAAAACAAAACCTTCTCTGAATTTAGTGAGTGGCAAAGAAAGCAAGTGGCAGGTGTTATTACTGATCCAGAGGTTAATTGGAAATGGTTCGGTAGCATGGTAGGTGCAGGAAAATTTAAAAATAGAATTAACAATAATAATGCCCACATATCCGACGCCCTTGATTTTATACCATTGACAGGTTTAGTGAGTGAGTCAGACTACGATAAATTTGTTGAGACATTTAAACTAGCATTTCCCGATGGAGGTGCCGGGATTGCAATTGCGAGTAGATTACTAGCAATGAAACGTCCCGACTATTTTGTGTGTTTGGATAGTCAAAATCGCTCTGAATTGTGCAAAGATTTTGGCATACCTGCAAATGTTACTTTCGAAACATACTGGGGAAATATAATCGCAAGGATTATTGATTCAGTATGGTGGTCATCTCCTCGGCCGAGTGATCCGACCGAAGAGCAAGCCTGGAATGGTCGTGCTGCAATGATCGATGCCATATTTTATGAAGGGTCAGAATAGATATTTAAACCCTGTTATCGGCATCCCATTGATTAGGAAGACATAATCAGTTTGTAGTGTCTATTTGTTGAACTCACAGCTCTCCCCGTAGTGGGTCAGGCGCAACAATCGCCCGACCCAAAAAACCATCAAACAATCCGCTGATTTTCCACCGACTCTGTCTTGCTAATTTTCACCGGTACAGATTTCGAGGTCGGCGTGCCTGTGTCATCACCAATACTGGTTAAAGGAACCAATGGGTTCGTTTCCGGGTAATAGGCCGCCAGGTTTCCGCGCGGAATGTTGTAAGGGACGATTTTAAAACCGCTAACTTTACGGGTGATGCCATCATTCCAGACGGTTTCAATATCCACTAAATCGCCGTCTTGCAGCCCAAGTTCCGCCAGATCTTCTGCGTTG
>Ga0160439_1000403_pt1 | contig 22174 bp, 17 predicted proteins | sample HID1975M_E0MG_FD_108201 | JGI IMG/M metagenome (GOLD analysis project Ga0160439, IMG submission 108201) | Enriched soil microbial communities from UW Madison campus, WI, USA - HID1975M_E0 MG | ecosystem: Environmental > Terrestrial > Soil > Unclassified | place: USA: Madison, Wisconsin... | reverse complement strand
CTCGGCTGTGGTACTGGCGCTTGGCATCGCTCGGCTTGGCTTCGGGTTTGGATTTATCCATGGGACACCTCCTTCAAGTATTGTCTACTTCTTCGGGTGTCCGGAAAACCCGGGCTAGCTCAGACTGCAATTTCCTAGCCGGTTCCTGTCAACGGGCCACTATGCCAGTGGCGCTGCCACCATGGGGAAAGCGGTGGCGTGGACGAAACAGTCTCGCGTCTAACGTTCCGTCATCTCCGCATGGGTCCCCGTATCGATCGGCAAGCCCTCCTTACGGCCGCCCGAGGTGGACAACCATGTTCATTCGATGACCCGACGTGTTGCGTCACGACCTACGCTCCTGGCTTTAGGAGAGGGTCATTATCGGTCGTTCATTCTGTTTGGCGTTCGTCGCCGGCGCAGCGCTGGTGCAATGCTTGCCGGCATTGCCGGGACGGACGCTGTTGTGGCTGGTCGCGGGTGGGGGGATCGTTGCCGCAGGCTGCTGGGCGCGCTGTCGCCACGACGCGCTCCGTATTGCCTGTGCCCTAACGCTGGGACTTAGTACGGGCACGCTCAACGCCAGCCTTCAGGCCCAACACCGGCTGGATGACGCCTTGGCTGACCTCCATCAGGATCAGGTGTCGCGTTTGATCGTGCGCGTAGCTGAGCTGCCGGACGGAGACGAACAACATCAGCGCTTCGTGGCCGAGTTGGCGGAACCTGCCCGGCCAGGCATTCCGTCGCGCATCCAGGTGACGTGGCAGGCGCCGCCGGGCGCAAAACGCGGAAGCTTGCAGGAACTGCCCCAACTGCTGCCCGGCCAGGTCTGGCGTATGGCGCTGGTCTTGCGGCGTCCGCACGGCGTGCTGAACCCGGCGGGGCCCGATGCGGAAGCGCGGATGTTTGCGCGTGGCTTGCGCGCGGTGGGCACGGTGCGGGGGCAGCCGCGCTTGCTGGATGACGCGCCTTGGGTGTCGCCGGGAATCGCCATTGAGCGGGCGCGGCATCTGGTGCGCGAGGGCTTGCGCAAGGCGTTGGGCGAGCATCGCTATGCGCCCGTGCTGATCGCGTTGGCGATTGGGGATCAGGCTGGTGTGGCGCGGGACGACTGGCGCATCTTTAACCGCAGCGGCATCACGCATCTGGTGTCGATCAGCGGCATGCACGTGACCTCAATCGCCGGCATTGCGGGGGTGCTGGTGGCGGCGCTGTGGCGGCGGGCGCGATGGCGGGGCGTGGGCTTGGCGGAGTTTGCGCCGTCGCGCGTTGCGGGCGGCGCGGCGGCGGCTGTCGTTGCCTTGCTGTATTGCCTGTTGGCGGGATGGGGCGTGCCCGCGCGGCGTACGTTTTTCATGTTGTCGGTAGTGCTGGCAGCGGCGATGTCGCGGCTGCCGCTGACGGCGGGCCGGGTGTTGGCGTGCGCGGCGGCGGGGGTGGTGGCGTTGGACCCCTGGGCGCCTCTTTCGGTGGGGTTCTGGTTGTCGTTTGGAGCGGTGGCGATTCTGCTGCGCATAGCGGATGCGCCGTTCGACGCGGAGGCGAGCTGGCGCCAGCGCTGGATGGCCAGGTTGGGGCAGGCGACGCGCCTGCAGTTGCTGGTCACCTTGGGGCTGACGCCGCTGCTGGCGTTCCTGGTGTATCAGGTATCGGTGGGGTCTCCGCTGGCCAACGCGGTGGCGATTCCCTCGGTGACGTTCGTTGTGACGCCGCTGGCGCTGCTGTGCGCGGCGCTGTCGGTGGTGCCGGGTGCAGAGGGCGCCGCGGCCTGGGTTGGGCAGTTGGGGGTGGCCGCGTTCGATTTCACGATGGTGCCGGTGGCGTGGGTGGGCAATGCGGGGTGGGCGAGCTTTGCGGTGGCGGCAGCACCGTGGCCGTGGCTGCTGCTGGCGATGGCGGGAATGGTGTGGGCCTTGCAGACACGGGGCTGGCCGGCGCGGTATGCAGGGTGGGTATGCATGTTGCCATTGCTGTGCTGGAGGCCGGACCGTCCGGACCCTGGCCATTGGCGGATGAGCGCGCTGGATGTGGGGCAGGGCAGCGCCATCCTGGTTGAAACCGCCAGCCAGACGTTGCTGTTCGATGCCGGCCCGCGCCATTACGGCGGGAGCGACGCCGGCGAACGCGTGGTGGCGCCGTTTTTGCAGGCGCGCGGGATCGGCGCGCTGGACGTGCTGGTGCTGTCGCATGCCGATCAGGACCACGTGGGCGGCACGCGGGCGGTGCTGGCAGCGGTGCCGGTGGGGCGCAGTTATGCGTCGTTTGATGTGGCGGCGTTTGTGCGGCGGGATGCTCGGCTGTGGCCGGATGCCGCTGCGCAGCCGGCCTTGCCGCAAGAGAGGTTGCGGTGCCGACGGGGCGACGCCTGGGAAGTCGATGGCGTGACGTTCACCTTCCTGCATCCGGGCGGTGGCGGCAGCGGAGCGGTTGCCGACCGCAACGCGGACAGTTGCGTGCTGCGCGTGGAGGGCGCCAGCCATTCGCTGCTGTTGACGGGCGACATCGGCGTTGCGCAGGAGCGCGAACTGGTCGCGCGCGGCGTCCCTGCGACGGATGTGGTGATGGCGGCGCATCACGGCTCGGCGTCATCGTCTGGACGGGACTGGGTGGTGGCGACACAGGCCAGCCACGCCTTGGCGCAAGCCGGTCACCTGAACCGTTTTCGGCATCCGGCGCCGGCGGTCGAGCGGCGCTGGTTGCGTGCGGGGGCAGCGTTCTGGCGCAGCGACCGGGACGGGGCGGTGATGGCGGTATCCACCACGCAAGGGTTGGACGTGTGGTCGCAGCGGGACCGCGGGCGGCGGTATTGGCACGGGCGCTAGGCGGAGCCGGGCGCGATGCCGTTCATGGCCCGCATGGGCACAAGAGGCCTTGGATCAGTCCGGCGCGTTCTTGCGGGTTTGCTTCACGAGAGGCGGGGGAGACTGCGGGGGAGCGATGTCGCTTTTCTCTACAACGTAACGCACGGGCAGCATGACGATTTGCTTGTCGGGCGCCATGTCAGGGGTGAAGGCGGGCAGTTTGCCGCCGCGCCGGATCATGGCGAGCGTCGCATTGTCTACCGCGACGTTGCCCGAGGATCGAGCGAGGGTCACGGTGTCGATGACGCCGCTGGGCAGGACGACGATGCGCACCTGGACGTTCAGGTCCGCGGACGCCTCGTGGATCTGTGGGGGCGCCTCGATCTTGCGTTGCAGCTGTTGGCGGATGGCGGTGTGCCATTCTGCCTGCGTGGTCAAGGTGCTGGCGAGCAAAGGCAAGGGCAGGCACAGGGCGAGGGCGGCGATAAGAGATGCGCGGAACCGCCAAGACATGAGGGGATCTCCTGGGTGGGGGCCGTCCGGCCATCCGCCGGACAAATTCCGGCCAGCATAACCGACGATCGCACGCGCCTTATGCCGTGCCCGTGGCCAGATCGTCGAACAGCCGGTCGCCGCCCATCTGGCCGCCCTTGAGCATCAGTTCGACGCCATCGATGACCGGATCGTCGCTGCGGGCGACGCTGACGGTGACCCCGGGCGCCAATACGCGATGGAAGGCCAGCCCCCACAACCCCAGCGCCAGCGTGGCCTGGCTGGAAGTGTCGCCGCCGGCGATGCCAATGCGTGACAGCCGCTTGCCCGCCTGGGCGCTTGCTGCGACGATCGACGCCGCAAGTTGCGCGGTGCCGCTTGCCGTGGCGGCCGCCTGTTGGGCGGTGACGGCTTGCGGGGGGCGGTCGGTATGGACCAGCACGTTGCGCCCTTTGGCCAGCAACGAGGCAGCCTGCTGCACCTGCTGCGCGGCATAGTCCGGGTCGTCCAGCAGTCGCTGGACCTGTAGCGGCTGGCGCGTGTATTGCTGGCACGCGGCGATCTGCCGGGCCGTGACGGGCGACAGGCTGCCGGCCACGATCAGGACAGGTCCCGCCGTAGGCGCCAAGGGGGCGGCGGGGGCGCTCGCGCGGCCGGGTGCGTGGGCGCGGGCCAGCGCTTGCTGCACGCTGCTGGGTCCGACCGCCAGCAGCGGCACGCAGGCGGCCGCGCGCCAGATCAGGCGGCCGATGATGGGTAATTGCTCATCGTCGATCACGTCGAACAACACGGGGCCGTCGGAGGTGTCGATGATGCTGTCGATCCAGTCCTCCACGCCGGGGGCGTCGGCAGCTTGCCGCAGGCGCGGGTAGGCGGTGTGCGGCACCGAACGGATGTCGGCCACCCCTTGGGCCGCCAGATGCAGGCGCAGGTCGGCCTCGTGCATGGGCGTGACGGGGTGCTGGCTCATGACAGGATGGCGGTCGATGCGGTGAATCTCGGGCGCACTGCCCGCGCGGGCGAACAGTTGGGCGAAGCTGCAATAGCGCCCGATGCCGGGTTGTCCGCCGACGATGGGCACGAGCGGGTTCGGCATGTGGCGGCGCAATTCGCGGATGGCGACGCCGATACTGCCGACGTGCGGCGCGCTGTCGAAGGTGGAACAGCATTTGTAGTGCAGCACGCGCGCGCCGGTGCCGGCCATGAAGCGGCCGACGGCGCGCAGCTCGGCTTCCATCTGATCGGGCGCCATGGCGCGCGCGGCGCCCGCGATGCCCAAGGCGTCCAACGGACCCGCGCGGCGCAGTTGTTCAGGCGTGGGCACGCCCAGGAACAGCAGGCTGCGCAGGCCCGCGCGGGCCACTTCGGCCAGCGTGTCGGTTGCGCCCGTGAAGTCGTCGCCGTACCAGCAGACGCGCGGTGCGGACGTGCCGTCTTCGGCGCCAGTCATGCGCGGTTTCCGAAGAAGGCCAGGGCGCGTTGCAGTTCCGGCGCATGCCGCGCGAAGTCTTCCAGCGACTGCCCTTCGCGCACGGCCTGCCAAGCCTGGCGGATGCTTTGGACGCCGGCGGCGGGGCCGTCCGGATGGGCCAGGATGCCGCCGCCCGACATGAACATCAGATCGTCGGTGCGTACCGCCGACCATGTGGCGGGGACGGTGCCGGCCCATTGGCCGGACGAGAATGCCGGCATGACGGGGTCGTCGATGCCCAGCGTCAGCGACGCCAGGCAATCGCGCGCGGACTCGACGACTTCGCGGTCGTCCTGGGCGAATTTGCCCTGCAAGCCGTGCACGTGCATATGGTCCACGCCCGCCAGCCGCCACAGCGTCTGGTAAGCCTGGAAATCCATGCCCAGCAATGGCGCGCGGGACAGGGCGCCATAGCCGTTGCGATGTCCGTGCAGGGCCAGTGGCGTGCTGCGGCGCAGGGTCTGGATCGCCGAGAAGCCGCACCAGTTCAGGCTGGCCATGACGCAGGTGCCTTCTTCGCGTTCGATCAGGTCAGCATGGCGGCGCATCGCGTCGGTCTCGTCGCTGATGTTGAAGGCCACCATGACTTGCCGGCCCGTGCGTTCGCGGTGCGCCCGCACCACTGCCATGACGGCGGCCACGCGCTGCGCCAGCGGGGCGTGCGCGGGGTTGGCGCAGACCTCGTCGTCCTTGATGAAGTCCACGCCTGCCGCGCACAGCTGCGCCACCAGATGCGCGGTCTGCTCGGGCGACAGCCCGACATTGGGCTTGATGATGGTGCCCACCAGCGGCCCGGTCGCGACGCCGGTCAGTTGGCGCGTGCCGGCGATGCCGACTTGCGGCATGTCGAACTGGGCGCGGTAGTTGGCGGGCAGCTCCAGGCTTTCCAGGCGCAGGCCGGTGACTTCGCCCAGGTCGTACAGGTTGCCGCCGACGGTTGCCGCCAAGGTCGCCAGGTTGGCGCCCACGTTGGCGACGGGGAAAGCGATGCGGACGCGGGCCCGCTGGTACTGCCCGGGCATGCCACCCGCCTGCCGCGCCAGCCAGGCGTTGGGCAGGCTGGGCGTGGCGACGGATTCCAACAGTTCGATGGACTCCACGCGCGCTCTTGCGCGGGCGCGCAGTTCGTCGGTTTCGCCCTGCACGCGGGTGAACGTGCCGCAGGACTGCTCGCCTGCCATGACCTCCGCGACCCGGGCGGGGTCCATCGGCGTTTCGATCAGGTAGGTAGCGCTAAACAATTGGGAATTCATGGTGGCGGGCGGCAAGCGGTGTCGGGGCGGGGGCTTTTACAGGCGGCTCAGGTCGGGGAACGGGCGGACCGGATCCTTGCCGTCCCAGTCGGTGGCGCTGTTGCGGATCAGGTCGAACAGGCGGCCTTTGGGGCCAGCCACTTCGGACAGTTCGATCACCGTGCCGGGGTGGTATTCGGTGTCGAAATAGATGAAGCGGCCTTTTTCGCCGACTTCGCCGCTCATCTTGGGCTTGAAGCCCTGGGCCAGCAGGCGTTCCAGATCGGCGTCGTAGCTTTCGGTCCAGTACGCCACGTGCTGCAAACCGGTGCGGCCCGCCTGCAGGAAGTCGCGGTACATGGACGGCACGTCGTTGCGGGTCTGGATCAGTTCGACCTGCACGAAGCCCGAGTTGGCCAGCGCCACCGAGTTGTGCGGTTCGTGGCTGACGCCGTCGTACTGGTAATTCACGATCGGCACGCGCGGGTTGTAGTACCAGGGGCCCACGCCCAGCGTGGTGCTCCAGTAGTCCATGGCGGCTTCGATGTCGTGCACCACATAACCGAGTTGGCGGATTTCGCCCAGGAAACGACTCATGATGGATCTTTATGAAAAGGTGGCTGAATAGGCGAGGCGTGCGGCAGGCGTCGGGCGCCCGCCACGTCGCGTCACAGGAAACCGATCGAGAACCAGGGGAAAGCGGCGACGACAATCAACCCGACCAGCAGCGCGGCGATGTAACCCCAGATCGGGCCGATGCCCTCGTTGGGGTCGACGCGGCTGATGGCGCAGGCGCCGTAGTAGCCCACTCCGAAGGGCGGCGCGAACAGGCCGATGCCCATGGCGAAGATGACGACCATCGCGTAGTGCACTTCATGCACGCCGGCCTGCACCGCGATCGGGAACAGCAGCGGCCCGAACAGCACGATGGCGGGAATGCCTTCCAAGACGCTGCCCAGGATGATGAAGGCGACGATGGACACGGCCAGGAAACCGTAGCTGCCGCCGGGCATGCCGGCCATCAGGCGGGCCAGGTCGCCCGAAAAGCCCGATTGCGTCAGCGCCCAGGCCATGGCGGTGGCGCAGCCCACGATCAGCATGATGGCGCCGGACAGCGAGGCCGTTTCGATCAGCATGGGCCGCAAGCGCGCCCAGTCGAAACGCCGGTAGATCAGGATGCCGATCACGGCGGAATACACGATGCCGATGGTCGACACCTCGGTGGCCGTGGCCACCCCTTCGACGACCGCAGCGCGGATCACGAAGGGCAGGGCGACGGCGGGCAGGGCGATGACGAAGAAGCGGCCGATTTCCTTCGCGCTGAAACGTTGCGCCAGGCTCAGGTCTTCCTTGCGGTAGCGCCACCACACCACCGAACACAGCGCCAGCCCCAGCACCACCGCGGGCAAGAGACCGCCCGTGAACAGCGCGGCGATGGACACGCCGGTGACCGACCCGATCGTGATCAGCACGATGGACGGCGGAATGGTCTCGGTCTGCGCGCCCGTGGCCGACAGCAGCGCCACCAGGTCGCCCGGCTTGGCGCCGCGCTTTTGCATTTCCGGGAACAGCACGGGCGCGATGGCCGCCATGTCGGCGATCTTCGAGCCCGAGATGCCCGACACCAGGTACATGGCGCCGATCAACACATAGGACAGGCCGCCGCGCACGTGCCCCAGCATGCTGGCCAGGAACTGGATCATGGCGCGCGCCATGCCCGTCATCTCGATCAGCGAACCCAGGAAGATGAAGAGCGGCACCGCCAGCAGCATCAGGTGCGACATGCCTTCGTCCAGCCGGCCGACCATGACCTCCATCGGCGTATTGGTGGTCAGCGCCAGGTACGAAAACGTCGCCAGGGCGAACGAGAACGCGATGGGCACGCCCGAGAACACGGTGGCGGCCACGATGCCGACGAAAAAGATCACCAGGTTGATCTTGCCCAGCCCCTTGAAGAGCGGCTGCGCCAACCAGAACACGGCTACCACCACGGCCACCCCCACCAGCGCCATCAGCACTTGCGGCAGCGGCTGGGTGCGCAACAGGCGCAGCACGGCTACCACGGCCATCAAGCCCATGCCCACCGGAATGGCGGACGCGCGCCACGCGTTGCTGAGTTCCAGCGCCGGCGTGATGATGAAGTGTTCTTCGTGGGCGTACTCGATGGCGGGCGCCAGGATCAGGATCAAAAACGCCAGCGACGCGGCCAGCGCCACGGTTTCCAGCTGCGCGCGGCGCGCCGGGCTGACGTTGTTGACCAGCGCCGTCATGCGCATGTGCTCGCCGCGCCGCAGGGCCACGACGGCGCCCAGCATCGACAGCCACAGGAACAGGATGGAGGCGAGCTCGTCGGACCAGACCAGCGGGCTATGGAACGCGTAGCGTGCGACCACGCCGGCGAACAGCACGAAGATCTCGATCAGCACGATGGCGGCGGCGGCGTGCTCGACGACACAGCCCAGCGCGCTGTCCAGCGCGCCGGCGGCCCGGCGCAGGGGATTGGCCGGCAGCACCGGGGCCGCGGCGTGGGGGGCGGACAGGGAGGACATGGCGCGACCTCAGGCCAGCTTGCCGACGCTTTGTTCCAGCAGCGACCAGGCTTCGTTGCCGAAACGGCCTTGCCATTCCTTGTAGAAGCCGGCGGTGCGCAACTGTTCGCGGAAGCTGTCGGCGGCCGGCTGGTTGAAGAGCAGACCCTTGGCTTCCAGGTCGGACTGCACCGAGGCGTTGAGCTTCTTGATGTCTTCCCGTTGCGCCAGGCCGGCTTCGTTGATGCCGCGCGCCACGATCGTCTTCAAGTCTTCCGGCAGGCCTTCCCACATGCGGCCGTTGGCGATGAACCAGTAGCCGTCCCAGATGTGGTTGGTCAGCGAGCAGTACTTCTGCACTTCGTAGAGTTTGGCTACCTGGATGATGGGCAGCGGGTTTTCTTGCGCGTCCACCACCTTGGTCTGCAACGACGAATACACCTCGCTGAACTGCAGGCTGGCGGGCGCGGCGCCCAGGCCCTTGAACATGGAGATCGGCAGCGAACTGACCGGCACGCGGATCTTCAGGCCATTCATGTCGGCGGCGGAGGCGACGGGCGCCTTGCTGCTGGTGGTCTGGCGAAAGCCGTTATCCCACATCTTTTCAAATGCGTAGAGCTTGCGCTGCGCGATGGCGGCGCGTACGTGCGCGCCCAGCGCGCCGTCCATGGCGCCCCAGACCTGGTTGTAGTCCTTGAAGGCGAAGCCGACGGCGTTGATGGCGGCCACCGGCACCAGCGTGGCGATGACCAGCGCCGACGGCGTGAAGAAGTCGATGCCGCCCGAGCGCACTTGCGCCAGCATGTCGGTGTCGCCGCCCAACTGGTTGTTCGGGAAAATCTTGATGTCCACGCGGCCGTTGCTTTCCTTCAGGATGCGTTCGGCGGCTTCCTGGGCGCGGATGTTCAGCGGATGCGTGACCGGCAGGTTGTTGCCGTATTTCAGCGTGTAGTCGGCGGCGCGCGCAATCAGCGGGAATCCGCCCGCCAGGGCCACGGCGGGAACGGCGCAAAGGCGGCGCAGGGCACTGCGGCGTGTCAGCAGCTTAATGGTTGTCTCCATAATCGTATTTATGATGTTTTTTGATGTGCCACAAAAACGCCAATCCCATGCGGCAGTGTGGACAATAGTGAATAGGCGGTAATATCGTCAAACCTTATTCATGATGGTTTTTGATGTGAATAAAACTGCCCCCGAACGCAAGCTCGCCCGCCTGGCCGACGTAGCCGCGCGCGCCGGCGTGTCCACCGCCACGGCCGACCGCGTGCTGAACCGCCGGCCCGGCGTGCGCGCCAATACTGCGCAAAAGGTCTTCAAGGCCGCCCTCGAACTGGATTACCTGCCCGAACAGGAACTGGGTGCGGCGGCCCCGGCCGAACCGATGCGGCTGGTGTTCCTGCTGCCGCGCGGCAGCAACCGCTACCTGCGCATGCTGGGCGACACCGTTAGCTACGCGCACGAGCACTTCGGGCCGCTGAATGCCAAGTGCCAGATCGAATATGTGGAAAGCTTCAACCCCGACGCCCTGGCGCAGGCGCTGGCTAAGCACGGCAAGCGCGCCGACGGCATCGCCTTCATGGCGCTGGAGCACCCGGTGGTGCGCGAAGCCGTCAACACCTTGGCGCAGCAGGGCGTGCCGACGGTCACGCTGATTTCTGATCTGGCCAACAGCGCGCGCACGGCCTATGTGGGGCTGGACAACCGCGCCGCGGGCCGCACGGCCGGCTACCTGATCGCGCGCTTCATCGGGTCGCGTGCGGCGCATGTGGCGCTGATCGCCGGTTCGCGCCACTACCGCGCCCACGAAGAGCGCGAAAGCGGCTTCCTGCAGCTGTACGCCGAGCAGTTCCAGGCCATGCAGGTGGTAGACCTGCGTGAAGGCTATGACGATGCCCAACGCAACTACGAACAGACGCGCCAGTTGCTGGAGCAATATCCCAATCTGGCGGGCATCTACAACATCGGCGGCGCGTCCGACGGCGTGGCGCGGGCGTTGAAAGAGGCGGGCCAGCAGCACCGGGTGGTGTTCATCGGCCACGGCTTGACGCCCGATACCCGGTCCTTGCTGATCGACGGCACGATGGACGCCGTTATCACCCAAAGCCCGATGGAGGCGCTGATGAGCTGCGTGCGCATCTTCTGCAACCTGCGCGACAAGCGCAGCCCGATGAACGGCGTGGAATTGGCGCGCAGCCAGGTGATTTTCCGCGAGAACTTGCCGTAGTCCGCGCGGGGTCTCACATCCGTACATGTATTGCTTGCGTTTTAACTGCCTAGGCAGATAAAATTCGCCAATCGACCTCAAGCGGCTTGAAGGCAACCATGTCCCCCGTCAAACCTACCGTGCTGGACCGTTTCCATACCGGCGAACTCGGCTTCATGGTGACGTCGGTGCGCAACAGCATCCACGAGGCCCTGGAACGCGAATTGGCCCCGTTCGAACTCACGACGCCGCAGTACGTGGTGCTGAACTGTCTGGCCAAGGGCTGGGGCCGCACGCTTAGCGACTTTTGCCGGGTACTGGCGTACGACTCGGGCGCCATGACCCGGTTGCTGGACCGCATCGTGGCCAAGGGCTTCATTCGCCGCGTGGAAAACGAAGCCGATCGGCGCAGCTACCTGATCGAACTGACCGAACAGGGGCAGGCCGCGTTGCCGCAAGCGCTTGCCGCGGCCGAGGTCGCCATGCAGCGTCTGTTGGCCGGGTTTTCGGAAGGCGATGCCGAGACCTTGCACAAGCTGTTGTCGCGCCTGCTCGTCAATGCCGCAGCGGACTGACATTACCGGGTGACACCACTGGCTGACATCGCCGGCTGACAACGCCAGCCGCATTTTTTTAATTATTTAGCTGCCTAGGCATATACAGCCTGGGCATAGACAAACGTTTACCGTACCGCCGCCATGAGTCCTACCCACCCCCCGGTTCCGCCTGCCTTGCTGATGACGATCGGTGCACTGACCTTCGTCGATTTCCTGCAGAACGGCATGGTCACGTTTGCCGCCGCGCCGATCATGGGCGAGATCGGTGCCAGCCCAGAGGAATACACAACGGTTGCAGTCATCTACGCCTGCGTCGCCGTGGTGCTGATTGCGTTGCAGGGGTGGCTGGTGCATCACCTGGGTTTGCGCCGCTACCTGCTGGCGTCGCTGGGCGCCGCGGGGATAGGCGCGGTGGTGTGCGCCTTGTCGCTCAGCGAAGCGGGCTTTCTGCTGGGCAGGGTGCTGATGGCCACGGGGTGCGCTGCCATGCTGACTTCGTCGCGGCTGACGGTAAACCTGATCCCGCCGGGCCCTGCGCGGTTCCAGGGCATCAAGGCGCTGGCGACCGGGCTGTGCACGGGTACGGCGCTGGCGCCCTGGCTGGCGTCTCTGGCGGTCGAGCATGACGGCTGGCCGCTGATGTTCTTGCTGGTGGCGGCGCTGTCGGTGCTGGCGATGATCCCGGTCGCTTTGTCCATGCCGGGCAAGGAAGGCGGCGCGACGGTGGCCGGGCAGGCGCGCCTGGCGCCGATCGCCGCGCTGGGGCTGGGCAGCTTCCTGGTGTTGCATGCCTTGCAGCGGTCCTATTACGACTTCTTCAGCAACCGGCATCTGCTTGTGCTGTTCGCGTTGGCGGGGCTGGCCGCGCTGGCGTATTTCGTGTGGTCGGAAACGCGCACGGGTGCGCCGCTGCTCAAGCTGGGCGGGATGAAAGAGGTGCGCTTCCTGAGTGGCCTGGCGCTCTTCATGTTCTGCTATCTGATGCTGGGCGCCAACGGCTATCTGGTGCCCCTGATGTTGCAGCGCGCGCTGGGCCATTCCTGGGCCAACACGGGCGTGTTCTTTGCGATGGGGCTGGGCGCGGGCGTGCTGACGTTTGCGGTGATGTCGCAGTTGCTTGCCCGCTGGCCGTCGCCGCGCAAGTTCTTCGTGGCGGGGTTCCTGGCGCTGGCGGCGTTCGGCGTCCTGATGTCGCGCCTGTCGCCCACGGCGGACGCCTGGACGGACGTGTTGCCCGCGCTGGCCTGCTACGGCGTGTTCATCATGATCGTCATGCCTGCCACGGCCATGAACACCTTCGCGGGGCTGACCCACGACCCCGCCGTCTTCGCCCATGCGCAGCAGGTGAAGAACATGTTGGCGCAGGTGGGACAGGCGCTCGGCATCATGCTGGCCACCGTGGGGCAGCAGTGGCTGACGTCCGAGCACTACAACGTGCTGCAAGAGAGGATCGCCACGGGCAACGCCAATTTCGAAGCGGCCAAGGCACAACTCAGCAGCGTGTACGCCACGGTGGCGGATCCCGCGCAGGCGCAGCAGATGGCCATGGCCCATATCTCGCAAATGCTGAATCAGCAATCGGTGCTGTTGGCGAATCTGGATCATTTCCGGGTGCTGGCCGTGCTGGCGTTGGCCGGCGTCCTGGTCAGCCTGACGCAGCGGGTGTTCCGGTAGGCCCGCGCGTCAATTGCCGTCTAACTGACCGCCTGACTGACCGCCCAATTGGCCGATCACCTGGCGCGCCACGTCCGCCAGCGCCAGGCCGGCGTCCATCGCGGCGCGTTGCAGGCGTTCATGCGCGGCTTGCTCGGTCAGGCCGTAATGGCTGATCAGCAGCAGCTTGGCGCGGTCGATGCGCTTTTTTTCGTCCAGCGCGCCGCGCACGACGTTCAGCGCGTCGTCGGTGCGCTGCAGGCGCAGCGTCTGTTCACGCATCATGTCCAGGATCGACCGCTCCAATTCACTGCCCACGCCGTCCGGGGGCGGCGTATCGACGACGCGGCTTTGCACGCTGTACAGCATGCTGGGAGCGCGGCCGCTGGCATGGTCGGCATAGCGGCTTAGCAGCAGGCGGCGGTCGTTCAGCTCTTGGCGGGTTTCGGCGATGCGCCGATTGCATTGCTGGGCCAATGCTTCGGCCAGCAGGCTTTCGACGTCGCGCATGGCATCGATGCGCGCCGTGCTCAGGTTGAACCACAGCTCGGCCAGGGTGCCATCCACGCGTTGTTCGCTGGAGGTGTGCTGCGCCATGTCGCGCATGCGCTGCACGGGCGGGTCTTGCTGTTGAAGTTCGGCCCAGCATTGCAGCGCGGCGCCTTCCGCATAGTGGGCATAGGTATCGAAGCTGCGCCGCTGGTTGGCGGCCAGGCCCAGCATGCGCGCTTTCTGGGTGTCGGTGAAATATCCGGCGGTAAAGCCCGTCACGCCGCAGGCGCGTTCCTGGCCGCTCAATTCCTTGCCCTGCATGAAGTTCAGCAGCGCCACCAGGATGCGGGTAACGCCGGGATCCAGCGCCGAATCGGCCGCTTCGAAGACCACGGCCAGCAGGCTGCCGATCACCTGGGTGAAGCGCGAATCGGCATCCTCGACGGGCACGGATCGGTCGTGGACTTGCCGGCGCAGCGCGGGCAGCTCATCCAGGCGGAACAGGGCGAAGGCGATGCAGTTGAGCAGGCGCGCGCGGCCGCTGCCCTGCGCGCTGTCGGCGGCTTCGCCGTCCAGGAACTGGCGTGCCTGCGCCTCGACGCTTGCGGCGTCCTGGCTTAGTCCGGCCAGGGTGGGTTGCAGGCGGCCCGGCGGGCTGCACAGCGTCAGGTTGGAGTAACCGCGCTCTTTTTGCAGCGTGTGCACGAGCGCACTGATGCGCACCACCAATTCGCAGGTGCCCGCCAGGGCTTCCAGGCCCTGGAGTTCACTGCGCCGGGCGGCCAGCAGGAAGCGCAACGGCGGCGGCAGGTGGCGTTCGGTCATGGCGGGTCAGGCGATTTCCACGGCGTCGCCGGCAAAGCGCGCTTGCCAGGTGCGCAGCTGCTGCTCGGGAAACTGCACGCAGCTGCCGTCGGCCAGCCGGAAGTGTTGCTTGTAGAGCGGCGAGGCCACCACCAGTTCGCCACCGATATGGCCGACCAGACCGCGGCCGATGACGTTTGCGCCCGATTTGGGATCGCGGTTTTCGATGGCGTACAAGTCGGGGCCTTCGGCGCCGGGCAGGTAGAACAAGGCGATCTGTTCGCCATCCACCAGCACGACGACGCCGGACTGGGCTACCAGATCCTGCCGCGAGCAGACGGGACGCCAGGAGCGGGAAGGGGCGAGGGCGGGAGCGTTCATCAGGCGATTTCCTCTGCGATGGGGATGACGCGCGCGGGCGCGCGCGCCGGGGCAGGGCGGGGCTGGCCGCGTTCCTCGACGAACTGGATGTCGGGATCACCGCCGCGATCGTTCACGAAAGTGCGGAAGCGCTTGAGCTTTTCCGGGTCGTTCAGCGCGTTGGCCCACTCGCATTCGTAGCGGTCCACCACCAGTTGCATCTGGGCGTCCAGTTCCGCGCACAGACCCAGGCTGTCGTTCAGCACCACGTCCTTCAGATAGTCCAGGCCGCCTTCCAGCGATTCACGCCAGACGGAGGTGCGCTGCAGTTTGTCGGCCGTGCGGATGTAGAACATCAGCACGCGGTCGATGGTGCGGATCAGCGCGGCGTCATCCAGATCAGTGGCGAACAGCTCGGCGTGGCGCGGGCGCATGCCGCCGTTGCCGCACACGTACAGGTTCCAGCCGTTTTCGGTGGCGATTACCCCGATGTCCTTGCTTTGCGCTTCGGCGCATTCCCGGGTGCAGCCCGATACCGCGAACTTCAGCTTGTGCGGCGAACGCAGGCCCTTGTAGCGGTGTTCGATATCCAGCGCCATCTGCACGCTGTCCTGCACGCCATAGCGGCACCACGTGCTGCCCACGCAGGACTTCACGGTGCGGGTGGACTTGCCGTAGGCGTGCCCGGTCTCGAAGCCGGCGGCGATCAGCTCGGCCCAGATGTCGGGCAGTTCATGCAGTTGCGCGCCGAAGAGGTCGATGCGCTGGCCGCCTGTGATCTTGGTGTAGAGCTTGTACTTCTTGGCCACCGCGCCGATCGCGATCAGGCCGTCGGGCGTGATCTCGCCGGCGGGAATGCGCGGCACCACCGAGTACGTGCCGTTCTTCTGCATGTTTGCCATGAAGGTGTCGTTGGTGTCTTGCAGCGGCACCAGGTGCGGGTCCTGGATGGGGCGGTTCCAGCACGAGGCCAGGATGGAGCCGACCGCAGGCTTGCAGATGTCGCAACCTACGTGCCCCTTGCCATGGCTGGCCAGCAGGGCCTCGAAGGTCTCGATGCCGCCCACGCGCACGATGGCGTACAGCTCCTGGCGGGTGTAGGAGAAATGCTCGCACAGGCTTTTGTCCACGGCGACGCCGCGGCTGGCCAGTTCGTGTTCCACCACCTGCTTGAGCAGGCTGGCGCAGCCGCCGCAGCCCGAGGCCGCTTTCGTGCAGCGTTTGACGCCGGCCAGATCAGTGCAGCCGCCGTCGATGGCGGCGCTGACCGCGCCTTTGCTGACGTTGTGACAGGAGCAGAGGGTGGCAGTCGCCGGCAGCGCATCCACGCCCAGCGCGGGCGCGGCCTGGCCCAGCGGCAAGATCAGGCCGGCGGGATCGGCCGGGGGCGCGATGCCGTTCTGCACATACTGCAGCAGGGTGTCGTAATAGCGGTTGTCGCCGACCAGCACCGCGCCCAGGACGCGCTTGCCGTCGGCCGACACTACCAGTCGGCGGTAGCTGGACCCGGCCTCGTCGATGTAGCGGTAGCTGCGCGCACCCGGCGTCGTGCCGTGCGCGTCGCCGATGGACCCGACGTCCACCCCCAGCAACTTCAGCTTGGTCGACATGTCGGCGCCCGAGAACGCTTGTTCCGGCGCGTCGCAGAGATCGGCGGCAACGATGCGCGCCATCTGATAACCCGGCGCCACCAGCCCGAACACGCTGCCGTTCCAGGCCGCGCATTCGCCGATGGCGTAGATGCGGTCGTCGCTGCTGCGGCAGCGGTCGTCGATGGCCACGCCGCCGCGTTCGGCCAGCGCCAGCCCGGCCTGGCGCGCCAGCGTCACTTGCGGGCGAATGCCGGCCGAGAACACAATCAGATCGGTTTCCAGCGGCTCGCCTTCGGCAAAGCGCATGCGGTAGCGGTAGCGCGTGCCGGGTTTGATGTCCTGCGTGGCGCGCGACAAGTGCACGCCCACGCCCAGCGCCTCGATCCGGGCGCGCAACGCGGCGCCGCCGGCGTCGTCCAGCTGCACCGGCATCAGGCGCGGCGCGAATTCCACCACATGGGCTTCCAGGTTCAGCGATTTCAACGCATTGGCGGCCTCCAGCCCCAGCAGCCCGCCGCCCACGACCACGCCGCGCCGCGCGCCGCTGGCCGCCGCGCGGATCAGGTCCAGGTCGTCGATCGTGCGGTACACCAGCCGGGACGCGCCCTCGGCGCCGGCGATCGGGGGAACGAAGGGGTAAGAGCCGGTGGCCAGCACCAGCTTGTCATAGGCGAGGCGGCCCGTCGCTGTCACGATTTCCCCGGCCTGGCGGTCGATCTCCAGCACCGGCTCGCCGAGGTGCAGCGTCAGCCCATCCTGTGTATAGAACTCGGCCCCGCTCATTGCCATCGACTCGGCGTCCCGTCCGTTCAGGTATTCGGACAGATGCACGCGGTCGTAGGCGCGGCGGGTTTCTTCGCCGTAGACGTGGATGCGATAGCGTGCCAGCGCGCCGCGGGCGATCAGCTGCTCGACGCAATGGTGCCCCACCATGCCGTTGCCGATCACGACCAGGGTCTGCAAGGAATCGGAAGTGGCCGCTGCTTTCATGAAGTTCCCCAGGCTTGGATACGTGAATCAAAAAGGCAAAAGGCGCCCTGGACCTTGCGGTCGGGGCGCCTTTGCCGGAACTGCTCGAGTTGTGGTGCGGGCCTTGCGGCCTGCATGAACACTTAAGCAAGGTCCGTGCCAGCGAAATGCAATAGGCCGGGGTGGGCGGATTTTGTCCGCGTTTTCATAGGGGCACGCGGCAGGAAAGGGCGGTGATGCGACCAAGCGGCAGGACGGCCCGGCGCGCAGTCATGCGTCAAACCGGTGCAGGGTGGGGTGCAAGCCGCACCGGTTTGGCGCGATGTCTGCCGCCTGACTTGCGTGACGGGTCAGCCGCGCAGCGCTGCCTCGATCGCGCTGATGTCGATCTTGCCCATGGTCATCATGGCTTCGAACGCGCGCTTGGCGGCGGCGGGGTCCGGGTCGATGATCGCGGCGGACAGGATACGCGGGGTGATCTGCCATGACAGTCCCCACTTGTCCTGGCACCAGCCGCAGACGTTTGCACTGCCGCCGTTTTCGATGATCGCGGTCCACAGGCGGTCGGTCTCTTCCTGGTCGTCGGTCGCGACCTGGAACGAAAAGGCCTGGTTGTGCTGGATGCCTGGGCCGCCATTCAGGCCCAGGCACGGTATGCCCATGACCGTGAATTCGACAGTCAGGATGTCGCCTTGCTTACCCGCCGGATAGTCGCCGGGGGCTCGGTGGACCGCCTTGACGGCGCTGTCCGGAAACGTCTTGGCGTAGAACGTCGCGGCCTCCAGCGCATCGCCGTCGTACCAGAGGCAAATCGTATTTTTACTGAGCATCGTGTGTCTCCTGAGGTTGAACTGCTGCTGGCAGGCCCGTCCGTTCGGCAGACACGCATTGGGCTTGCCGCCGTCAGCCCGCCAGCACTTGCTCCAACTTGGCCTTTAGCGACGTGGCCGCTTGCGGCGCCCGTGCCAGGCCGGACTGTGCGAAGGCGCGCGCACGGTCGGCTTCGCCCAGGTGCAGGGCGATACGTGCCATGTGCAGCGTCTTGGTGGGGTGAATCTGGTCGGGGGGCGTCAAGAATGGGACATTATTGAACTTCCGCCGCGCCCGGGTCGTGCGCAAAATCGTGACATTTGAAACGGGAATAGACGCGGCAGCGCCGTCAGGCGAACGCCGCTTGCACAGCGTCGAAGGCGGCGGCCACCAGCGGGTCATCCCGGCGCGCGGTCTGGGTGACGAAAGACAGTTCTGCCTGGATGGCCAGCCCCTTCACCAGCAGCAACCCGTTGGCCTGGGACTCCCGCAACGCGATGGAATCCCGCGCCAGCGACAAGCCCACCCCCGACCGCACCAGGTCCAGCATGGACGCTTCCTGGTCCACTTCGGCCACTGCGTTGGGCGTGAGCCCCAGCGAATCGAACTTGTCCGTCAGCAGGCGGTGGTGCACGGAATCAGGCGGGGTCCAGATCCACGGCAGCGCCGCAATTTCGGCCCAGCCGCGGCCTGTCACCTGCGCGCCCCAGCCTTTGGGGGCCACCACGTAATAGGCGAACGACGCCAGCGGCAGCGCTTGCAGGCCCGGCTGGCCGGCGGCAGGCACCGGCGGACCCAGGCAAAAGCCCACGTCCAGGTCGCCGGCGCGCACCTGCCGGCCGACCGACCCCGACATGCCGTGGCGCAAGGTGGGCCGGATTTTCGGGTAATGCTCAACCAGATATTGCAGGGTGGCGCCTAGCCGCAGGAATTCCGGGTCCAGGATGGTGCCGATGCGCAATTCGCCTTGCACGGTATCGCGCAGGGCGCCGATGGCCCGCTGGAAGTCGTCCAGCGCATCCAGCACGCGTTGCGCCGACGGCAGCAACGCCCGTCCGTCCGCATTCGGCGCCAGACCTTGCGCGGTGCGCGAGAACAGGGTCAGGTCCAGGGATTCCTGGAAGTTCTTCAGTTGCAGGCTGAGCGCGGGCTGGGTCAGATGCAGGTGCTCGGCCGCACGCGTCAGATTGCCTTCGCGCGCCACGGCGGCAAAGGTCCGGATGTGCTTGAGGTCCATGGCGGTGTCCGGAAAGGGGGTTTGCATTATTAAAGATGCTTATAAAGCGTTTTTCAACATTTCATTGGACAGTTCCGGGCCGCTGCGCCAGAGTCACGCCAGATGCCCGGCGCGCGTCCATACGCCGCAGCCGGGTCGGCTCACCGTAGCGGCAGTCCCAAAAGCGCCGCTACCCAGATAAGAAGAGCTTATGGAGACATACGACATCATCATCGTGGGTGCGGGGTCGGCCGGCTGCGTGCTGGCCAACCGCCTGAGCCAGGACCCGGGCACCCGGGTGCTGCTGCTGGAGGCCGGCGGGCGCGATAACTACCACTGGATCCACATCCCGGTGGGATACCTGTATTGCATCGGCAACCCGCGCACGGACTGGATGTACCGCACGGTTAAGGAACCGGGGCTGGGTGGCCGTTCGCTGATCTACCCTCGGGGCCGGGTGCTGGGTGGATGCTCGTCCATTAACGGCATGATCTACATGCGTGGCCAGCGCGAAGACTACGAAGACTGGGCCGCGCTATCGGGCGACCCGGCCTGGGGCTGGGATCAGGTGCTGCCAGTCTTCAAGCGCAGCGAGGACTATCACCGCGGCGCCGACGAATTCCACGGCGCCGGGGGCGAGTGGCGCGTCGAGTCCCAACGCTTGCGCTGGGACATCCTGGAAGCCTTTGCCAGCGCGGCTGAGCAGGAAGGCATTCCGCGCGTGCAGGACTTCAACCGGGGCGACAACTTCGGCAGTGGCTACTTCGAAGTGAACCAGCGGCGCGGCTGGCGGTGGAACACGTCCAAAGCGTTTCTGCGCCCGGTGGTCAAACGCCCGAACCTGCATGTGATGACGGGCGCGCAGGCCGAGCAACTGGTGTTCGAGGGCAAGCGCTGCGTCGGCGTGCAACTGCGGCGCGGCGGCCAAAGCCTGACCGTGCGCGCGACGCGCGAAGTGGTGATGGCGGCGGGGGCGGTGAACACGCCTCATCTGCTGGAGCTGTCGGGCATCGGAGAACCCGCCCGGCTGCGTGAAAGCGGCATCGCGCTGCGCCATGCCTTGCCCGGCGTGGGCGAGAACCTGCAAGACCACCTGCAGCTGCGGGTCATCATCAAGGTCAACGGCGTGAAGACGCTGAACCGGATTGCCTCGTCGTGGCTGGGAAAGACGGGCATCGGCCTGGAGTATCTGCTGAAACGCAGCGGGCCGATGAGCATGGCGCCGTCCCAACTCGGGGCGTTCGCCAAGTCCGACCCCGGGCAGTCTCGCGCCAACGTGGAATTCCACGTGCAGCCGCTGTCGTTGGGTGCTTTCGGTGAACCGCTGCACGACTTCGACGCCTTCACGGCCAGCGTGTGCAATCTGCGGCCGACGTCGCGCGGCAGCATCCATGCGCAGGGCCCGGCCGGCACGCCGGAAGCTGCGACGCCGGTCATCGCCGCCAACTACCTCAGTACGGAAGCGGATATCCAGGTGGCCGCCGATTCGATCCGGCTGGTGCGCCGCATTACGGCGGCCCCGGCCTTGCAGCGCTATCAGCCGCAGGAATGGCTGCCCGGGCCGGCTTACCAGACAGACGCGCAATTGCGCGAAGCGGCCGGCAAGATTGGCACCACCATCTTCCATCCGGTAGGCACCTGCGCAATGGGCAAGGACGCCGACAGCGGCGCGGTGGTCGACGCGCGGCTGCGGGTCTTCGGACTGGAGGGCCTGCGCATCGCCGACGCGTCGGTCATGCCGCTGATCACGTCGGGCAACACCAATTCACCGACCATCATGATCGCGGAGCGGGCGGCAGACATGATCCGCGAAGATGCCGGTAGGGGATGAGGGAACGGTTTAATAAGGCACAAGAAAAACGGGAACCGCGAGGTTCCCGTTTTTCTTGGTGTTGTCAGGCGTTCAACGCAAAGAACGGTAAGTGTCTTTCCGCTGCGGATGCGTCAGCATCACCTGCCAGAGCTGGCCTTCACGCGAACGGAAGAAGCCGGCGCAACACATCAGATAGTATTTCCACATGCGGTAGAAGCGCGTGCCATAGCGTTCCTGCAGCGTGGGCCACGCGCGTTCGAACCGGTCCCACCACGCCATCAGCGTGCGGTCGTAATCGGCGCCGAAGTTGTGCCAGTCTTCGATGATGAAGCGGTGTTCGACGGCGCTGGCGATCTCGCGCGCGGACGGCAGCTTGCCGTTCGGGAACACGTAGCGGTCGATCCAGGGGTCGGTGCTCTGGCTGGTGGCGGCGATGCCGATGGTGTGAAGCAGGAAGACGCCGTCGGGCGCCATCAGGCGCTGCACATTGCTGAAGTAGGTGTCGTAGTTCTTCGGCCCCACGTGCTCGAACATGCCGACCGACACCACCTTGTCGAAACTGCCTTGCAGGTCGCGGTAGTCTTGCAGCAGCAGTTGCACGGGCAGGCCCTTGACGCGCTCCTGCGCTAGCGCCAGCTGCTCTTTCGACACCGTCACGCCCGTGACCGTGACGCCATAGTTTTCGGCGGCGAACTTGGCCAGCCCGCCCCATCCGCAACCGATGTCCAGCAGCGTTTCGCCCGGCTTCAACTGCAGCTTGCGGCAGATCATGTCCAGCTTGGCCAGTTGAGCCTCTTCCAGCGTCTGGGCGTTTTCCCAGTAGGCGCAGGAATAGATCATGCGGCTGTCCAGCATCGCCTCGAACACGTCGTTGCCGGCATCGTAGTGCTGTTCGCCAACTTCAAAGGCGCGGTGCTTGGACTGCAGGTTGAACAGCTTGTGCCGCAGGTGTTCGGCGATCAGCTTGATACGGGCGACGCCCAGCGCGGCCGATCCCATGTCCGCGCGCAGCAGGCGGGTGAAGAGCTCGTCCAGCTGCTCGCAATCCCACTCGCCATCCATATAGGACTCGCCCAGCCCCAGCGACCAGCTGGCGAAGACGCGCTCGTACATGTGCTTGTCATGCACCTGGATGTCCCAGGGGCGCGGACCATTGATCAGGACGTCGGCCCGGGACAACACGTCCTGGAGCACTTTGGGCG
>Ga0160439_1000402_pt1 | contig 22182 bp, 10 predicted proteins | sample HID1975M_E0MG_FD_108201 | JGI IMG/M metagenome (GOLD analysis project Ga0160439, IMG submission 108201) | Enriched soil microbial communities from UW Madison campus, WI, USA - HID1975M_E0 MG | ecosystem: Environmental > Terrestrial > Soil > Unclassified | place: USA: Madison, Wisconsin... | reverse complement strand
CGCCTCTGCTTTAAATAATCAAAAATCCAAACGAATGGGGAATTACGCAATGCGTATTATTCTGCTTGGCGCTCCGGGCGCAGGTAAAGGAACTCAGGCTCAGTTCATCATGGAGAAATATGGCATTCCGCAAATCTCCACTGGTGACATGCTGCGTGCTGCAGTGAAATCTGGCTCAGAGCTGGGCAAACAAGCAAAAGACATCATGGATGCCGGTAAACTGGTTACAGATGAACTGGTTATCGCTCTGGTTAAAGAACGTATTACCCAGGAAGATTGCCGCAACGGTTTCCTGCTTGATGGTTTCCCACGCACTATTCCACAAGCTGATGCCATGAAAGAAGCGGGCATCAATGTAGATGTGGTTCTGGAATTCGCAGTACCTGACGAACTGATTGTTGAGCGTATCGTTGGTCGTCGCGTACATGCGCCGTCTGGCCGCGTTTATCACGTCACCTTCAATCCACCAAAAGTGGAAGGTAAAGACGACGCAACAGGCGAAGAGCTGACTACCCGTAAAGACGATCAGGAAGAGACTGTGCGTAAGCGCCTGGTGGAATACCATCAGATGACCGCTCCGCTGATCTCCTACTACAGCAAAGAAGCTGAAGCCGGTAACACCAAATACGTGAAAATCGACGGCACCCGTAAAGTGACCGAAGTGAGCGCAGAGCTGGCTAAAATCCTCGGCTAATTCGTTGCTGAGATAAAAATACCAGGGCTTGTTCCTGGTATTTTTTTACCCAAATTTTGCCCTTTCGCTGTAATCGGTTCTCCTGCGCCGCTTTTACGTTACAATTATCAGTAATTTGTTGATAAGGAGCGGAAATGAATCAGGAAAAAGTGGGTATTTTACTGGCAAACCTGGGTACGCCTGATGCACCGACTCCCGCTGCGGTGAAGCGCTATTTACGCCAGTTTCTCAGCGATAAGCGCGTTGTCGATACTCCACGTTTACTCTGGTGGCCGCTGCTGCGCGGCGTGATTTTACCGCTGCGTTCTTCACGTGTTGCCAAACTTTATCAGTCAGTATGGATGGATGAAGGCTCGCCGCTGCTGGTTTATAGCCGTCGTCAGCAGGTTGCACTTGCCGCGCAATTGCCAGATGTCCCCGTCGCACTCGGTATGAGTTATGGCACGCCGTCGCTGAAAAGTGCGGTGGAAGAGTTGATGTCGCATCACGTCGATCACATCGTGGTGCTGCCGCTGTATCCGCAATTTTCTTGCTCGACGGTCGCCGCGGTTTGGGATGAATTAGGGCGCATTTTTGCCGACTATCGCTCGCTACCGTCGATTTCCCTGATTCGCGATTATGCTGATGATGAGTCTTATATCAACGCGCTGGTGGCATCGGTCAGAGAATCTTTTGCAAAGCACGGCGAGCCAGATTTGTTGCTCCTTTCCTATCACGGTATTCCCCAGCGTTACGCCAACGAAGGGGACGATTACCCGCAACGTTGCCGCGACACCACCCGCGAATTACTTTCAGCCCTCGAACTGCCGCCAGAAAAAGTGATGATGACTTACCAGTCGCGTTTTGGTCGTGAGCCATGGCTGATGCCTTATACCGACGAAACCCTGAAAATGTTGCCTGAGAAAGGGATAAAACATATTCAGGTTATGTGTCCTGGTTTCTCCGCTGATTGTCTGGAAACGCTTGAAGAAATGGCGGTACAAAACCGCGAAGTGTTCCTCGAAGCAGGCGGCACCAAATATGAATATATTCCTGCTCTGAATGACGACCCGGCCCACATTGCAATGATGATGAACCTGGTGCAGAAATATCGCTGATCTCGCTTAGGGCCGTTAATGTGCTACCATTTCCGGCCTGATTAGCGACTTTGAACAACATCATGAAATTTCCCGGCAAACGTAAATCCAAACACTACTTCCCTGTCAGCGCACGCGATCCTTTATTGCAACAGGCTCAACCTGAACATGAAACTGGCACTTCCTGGATTGTTGGGATTGACCAAACGCTGGTGGATATCGAAGCCAAAGTGGACGACGAATTTGTTCATCGTTACGGTTTGAGTTTCGGTCACTCGCTGGTGATTGAAGACGAAATTGCAGAAGCGCTGTATCAGGAACTGGTGCAAAAAGATCTGATTACTCATCAGTTTGCCGGTGGCACCATCGGTAACACCATGCACAACTATTCGGTATTAGCCGACGACCGCTCCGTTTTACTGGGCGTGATGTGCAGCAATATCGAAATTGGTAGCTATGCCTACCGCTACCTGTGCAACACCTCCAGCCGAACCGATCTCAACTATCTGCAAGGCGTGAATGGCGCGATTGGTCGTTGCTTCACGTTGATTGGCGAGCAGGGCGAACGGACATTTGCGATAAGCCCTGGCCACATGAACCAGCTTCGCGCTGAGAGCATCCCAGAAGAGGTGATTGCGGGCGCATCTGCCCTGGTTCTGACTTCCTATCTGGTGCGCTGCAAAGATGGCGAGCCGATGCCGGAAGCCACCATGCAGGCCATCGCGTATGCGAAAAAGTACAACGTTCCGGTGGTGCTGACGCTCGGCACAAAATACGTTATCGCGGAAAACCCGGAGTGGTGGCAGGCGTTCCTCAAGGAACACGTCTCCATTCTGGCGATGAACGAAGAAGAAGGGCTGGCGCTTACGGGCGAAAACGACCCGCTGCTGGCGGCGGATAAAGCGCTGGATTGGGTTGATTTAGTGCTCTGTACTGCCGGGCCAGTAGGTTTGTATATGGCGGCCTTTACTGAAGAATCAGCAAAACGCACCACCCAGCATCCATTGCTGCCGGGCGCGATTGCTGAGTTTAACCAGTACGAATTTAGCCGTGCGATGCGCCATAAAGATTGCCAGAACCCGATGCGTATTTTCTCGCACATCGCGCCATACATGGGCGGGCCTGAGAAAATCATGAACACCAATGGCGCGGGCGACGGCGCACTGGCGGCACTGCTGCATGATATTACGGCGAACAACTATCACCGCTCCAACGTGCCGAACTCCAGCAAACACCAGTTTACGTGGCTGACGTATTCGTCTTTGGCTCAGGTGTGTAAATACGCGAATCGCGTGAGTTATCAGGTGCTGAATCAGCACTCTCCGCGCCTGACGCGTGGCTTGCCAGAGCGCGAAGATAGCTTAGAAGAGTCTTACTGGGAGCGTTAATTAAACGGCCCTCACCCTAACCCTCTCCCCCAGGAGAGGGAACTGTACGGTTTTCCCCTTCTCCCACGCGACAGGGGAAGTACGGTTTTCCCCTTCTCCCTCTGGGAGAAGGTCGGGATGAGGGGGAACTCACGCCACCGGCTTTTCCAACAACCCCATCATCGTATTCGCGATTTCACGCTCACCCATAACCACCCGATTGGCGCCGCGTTCGGTAATGTAATCCACTTCGTCGTCATAATGCGCGCGGGCAATAATCTCGATGTCCGGGCATTTGGTGCGTGCGGTCGCGACGATTTCACCGGCTTCGTAACCGTTGGGGATCGTCAGCAATAACCAGCGAGCGCAATCAAGATGCGCAAGATTCATGATCTCTTCGTTGGCCGCATTTCCCAGCACCGCCCGAATCCCACGCTCGCGCAGTTCATCAACGCGGCTGCGGGAGGTTTCAATCACCACCAGTGGAATGCCCTGCGCCATTAATTTCTCACCCAGCAAACTCCCCACGCGCCCAAACCCAACCAACAGGGCATGATTGCAAATATCGACCGGAATTTGCTTCTCGTCTTCGATAGCTTCTTCCAGCGTCTGCTCTTCCAGCGTTTCGGTTTTAGCCAGGTAGCGCTCAAGAATCGCAAACAAAATCGGGTTGAGCATAATCGACAGAATCGCCCCGGCCAGCACCAGATTTTGCCCGGTTTGCGGCAGCAGATTCAGCGCCATGCCCAGCCCTGCAAGAATAAAGGCGAATTCACCAATCTGCGCAAGGCTAGTAGCGATGGTTAATGCAGTCCGTTGCGAGTGGCCGAACAGGCGCACCAGGAAGAATGCCGCGAGGGATTTACCAAATACGATAATCGCCACGGTGCCCAGCACGGCGAGCGGTTCCTGAATCAAAATCATCGGGTCGAATAACATCCCGACCGAAACAAAGAACAGCACCGCAAACGCGTCGCGCAGGGGTAAAGTGTCGTGGGCCGCACGGTGGCTGAGTTCAGATTCGTTGAGCACCATACCGGCGAAGAATGCGCCGAGTGCAAACGACACATCAAACAGTTCAACAGCGCCAAACGCGATACCCAGCGCCAGCGCCAGAACCGCAAGTGTGAACAACTCGCGCGAACCGGTTGCCGCACTTCGCGCCAGAATCCACGGCACCAGGCGGCGGCCAACAATCAACATAATCGCAATAAACGCCACCACTTTGCCGATGGTAAACGCCATATCCAGCGACAAAGAGGCGAGGCCCACGTCGCCTTTTTCCATCATCCCGGCAACGGCTGGCAGCAGAACCAGAGTCAGCACCATCACCAGATCTTCAACAATCAGCCAGCCAATAGCGATTTGACCGCGCTGGCTGTCGATTAATTGCCGTTCTTCAAGGGCGCGTAGCAGCACCACAGTACTGGCGGTGGAAAGACACAGGCCAAACACGATGCCGGTCATCAGCGACCAGCCCATCAGCGATGAAAGCGCCATACCCAGTAGTGTCGCCACAGCAATTTGGGCGATAGCGCCGGGAATGGCGATGGCCTTTACCGCCATCAAATCCTTCAGAGAGAAATGCAAACCGACGCCAAACATCAGCAAGATAACGCCCAGTTCAGCTAATTCGGGTGCCAGTTTAGTATCTGCGACAAAGCCTGGCGTAAAAGGGCCGGCCAGTACCCCAGCTAATAAATAGCCCACCAAGGGGGATATACGTAGTTTGTTAGCGAGCATACCGAGCAAAAAGGCCAGTACAAGGCCGCCGACAATGGTGGTGATAAGCGGGGTGGCGTGATGCATTCCGTCTCCTTTCGTGGTTAATCAGATCCAATATGTCCAAAATATAACATTTAGTTTATGACAATTTTTTAAACGATGTGTGTGCTAAATAGATAGTTTCTTTAGAAAAGGCGCATTTAGACAAAAATAAGTGCCTGATGGGTATTTTGTACGTTTAATTTAGGAAAGGTCTGGCGGAATGTGGAAGTGGTGAAGGGCCAGAGAGTTTCTCCGGCCCTTATAACTATGACTTATGGCGATAGTCAGGCAGGAATATGGTCAATATGCCGAGAAGTGGCAGGAAAGCACATATTTTATAGACTAATTCGATACTTGTATGGTCGGCAACCAGACCCAGTACCGCGGCCCCGAGGCCACCCATACCAAACGCAAAGCCGAAGAACAGCCCGGAAACCATACCGATACGTCCTGGCATCAACTCTTGCGCATAAACCAGAATGGCCGAAAATGCAGAGGCAAGAATAAAGCCGATGATCACCGTCAGAATCCCCGTCCATTCCAGGGAGACATACGGCAAGAACAGGGTGAATGGCGCGACGCCAAGAATCGAACCCCAAATCACGTATTTACGGCCAATCTTATCCCCAACCGGCCCGCCAATGACCGTCCCCGCCGCTACCGCAAACAGGAAAGCAAACAGATGGAACTGGGCATTTTGCACCGACAAACCAAATTTGTGCATCAGGTAGAAGGTGTAATAGCTGCTGATACTCGCCATATAAAAATACTTAGAGAAAATCAGCACCAGCAAAACAGACACCGCCTGAATCACTTTCTTGCGCGGTAGCGGGTTCGCCACCGGAGCGGTAGTTTTGCCCTTCGTCATACGATGCTGTGCGGCGTACCAACGGCTGATTTGCAACAACACGATAATCGCCAGCAGGGCCGCGAGCACGAACCAGCCGACGTTACCTTTACCGTATGGCGCGATAATCAGCGCAGCCAGCAATGGCCCTAACGAGCTACCAAAGTTGCCGCCCACCTGGAAGAGTGACTGCGCAAGGCCATGACGGCCACCGGATGCCATACGAGCCACGCGGGAAGATTCCGGGTGGAATACCGATGAGCCTGTGCCAACAAGACCCGCCGCCAGCAGCACCATCGGGAAACTGCCCGCCATGGCGAGGATAACCAGGCCGCAAAGTGTGAAGCACATACCAATCGGCAACGACCACGGCATCGGGTATTTGTCGGTGTAGTATCCTACCACCGGCTGGAGTAGCGATGATGTCACCTGGAAGGTGAGCGTGATCATCCCAATTTGCACAAAGCTTAGCGAAAACTCGCTTTGTAGCAGCGGGTAGAGCGCCAGAATCAGCGACTGAATCATATCGTTGAGCAAATGGGAGAGGCTAATTGCCCCCAGAATGCCAAACGCGGTGCGAGCCTTTTGCGGCTCCGTTGACGCGAGAGTTTGTTCCGAGATTGCCATAAATACCTGTAATTATTGAATTGATTGTTTTTTAACCCAGTTCACTGATGGAACCGTAGGAAATCATTACCCAGCTAACATACCTGCAGGAAAGGGACGAAGAAAGTCACAAGAGTGAAAAGTTATTTGTCTATGCTAGTAGGGTTCTGCTATTGGTGCGAAAGCATTTATTAAATATGGAGATTTGCGATGAAGTTCGTAGTGAAAGGGGTGACCACCGCGCTGCTAATGGCAGTCAGCTTAACCAGCGCATCTGCACTGGCCTGGGAAAAAGATAAAACTTATAACATCACCATTTTGCACACCAACGATCACCACGGTCATTTCTGGCGTAATGAACACGCTGAATATGGCCTGGCAGCACAAAAAACTCTGGTGGATAGCATTCGTAAAGAGGTGGCGGAACAGGGCGGCAGCGTGCTGTTGCTGTCCGGCGGTGATATTAATACCGGCGTTCCTGAGTCCGATTTGCAAGATGCAGAACCTGATTTCCGTGGCATGAACCTGATTGGTTACGATGCAATGGCTATCGGCAACCACGAATTCGACAAGCCGCTGACGGTTTTACGCCAGCAGGAAAAATGGGCAAAATTCCCGCTGCTTTCGGCCAACATTTACCAGAAAAGCACTGGCGAGCGTCTGTTTAAACCGTGGGCTATTTTCAAGCCACAGGGCATTAAAATCGCGGTTATCGGTTTAACCACCGACGACACGGCAAAAATTGGTAACCCGGAAAACTTCACCGATATCGAATTCCGTAAACCGGCTGACGAAGCAAAACTGGTGATTCAGGAACTGCAAACCACTGAAAAGCCAGATGTGCTGATCGCCGCAACTCATATGGGTCACTACGATAATGGCGATCATGGTTCAAACGCGCCAGGCGATGTCGAGATGGCTCGTAGCCTGCCTGCGGGGGCGCTGACGATGATTGTCGGCGGGCATTCGCAAAACCCGGTCTGTATGGCAGCGGAAAACAAAAAGCAGGTTGATTACGTGCCGGGTACGCCATGTGCACCAGACCAGCAAAACGGCATCTGGATTGTTCAGGCGCATGAGTGGGGCAAATACGTGGGCCGCGCGGATTTCGAATTCCGTAACGGCGAGATGAAACTGGTGCATTACCAGCTGATCCCTATCAACCTGAAAAAGAAAATCACCTACGATAACGGGGAAAGTGAGCGCGTGCTCTACACGCCACAAATCCCGGAAAACCAGCAAATGCTCTCCTTGTTGACGCCATTCCAGAATAAAGGTCAGGCGCAACTGAACGTAAAAGTGGGTAGCGTAAACGGCCACCTGGAAGGGGATCGCAGCAAAGTGCGTTTCGTGCAAACTAACCTGGCGCGTCTGCTGCTGGCGGCACAAATGGACCGTACCGGTGCTGATTTCGCGGTAATGAGCGGCGGTGGTATTCGCGATTCGATTGAAGCGGGCGACATCACTTATAAAGACGTCCTCAAGGTTCAGCCGTTTGGTAACACTGTGGTTTATACCGATATGACCGGTAAAGAAGCGACGGATTATTTGAGTGCGGTGTCGCAGAAAAAACCTGATTCGGGCGCTTATCCTCAGTTCGCAAATGTCAGCTTTGTGGCAACTGCTACGGGTCTGCAAGATTTGAAAATCAAAGGTGAACCGATCGACCCGGCAAAAACCTACCGTATGGCGACGCTAAACTTTAACGCCTCCGGCGGGGATGGTTATCCGGCTATTGATAAAAAACCAGGTTACGTAAATACCGGTTTTGCGGATGCAGAAGTGCTGAAACAGTACATCGAGAAGCATTCTCCGCTCGATGTTAATGCTTTCGAGCCGAAAGGCGAGGTGAGCTGGAAGTAACTTTTCCCCTCACCCTCTCCCCCAGGAGAGGGGATCACTTCTTTACTCCCTCTCCTTGGGGAGAGGGCCGGGGTGAGGGCGCTATTTCAACGGCAACAAAATATCGGTCTGCTGCGCATGTTCCGGGTGGTTTTTATCCAGCTCCAGGTAGCGGAAATAGACCGGAAAATCACGTAACTCCTCACCGCTATTGGGCAACCATTGGCGATAAAGATAGTAAACGCTATCGCTGATTCGCTCATAAGCGCCAACATGCCGAACCACCGCGCAACGCCCGCCGGGCAGCTTTTTGCTGATAACGCCCTGTGGATTTTCAGGCACCAGACCGTTCGCCTCCGGGATTAGCTCGCCACACACATCAAAACGAAACTCCTCACCTGGCGTGGTGGCGGGATCGCTGTAAGGCACACCGTACGTTCCTTGCGTGATGTAGTCTGAAAGCCCTGATTCTTTTCGCCATTCGATAAAACTTGCGACCGTATTATTGACGCGCATCGGGTCGCCAAGATGTTCCAGCACCGCGACATCCATCGGTTCGACAGTAATAATTTTCACGTCCATATTTTCTAACCTCTGCTGATTTTCCCGTCCGGGAAATTGAAAATGTACTTGCCAGTCAACCCACACGGGATCTTTGCGAAACTCGACGGGGGTCAGGCCGAAAGTGTTTTTGAAGGCACGGGAAAATGATTCAGGATTTTCAAATCCGGCATCCAGGGCAATATTAATCACTCTTTCCTGCGGATGGCTCACCAACCGGAAAGAGGCCCGTTTCAGCCGCATTAACGTGATGTAACGGCTAATACTGATGCCACAGAATTGACTGAATTGCCGATGGAAATGAAAACGCGAAAAGCAGGCCACTTCGCTCAGTTGCTCGACGGTTAACGGGCTATCAAGATGCTGTTCAATATAGGCAAATACTTGCTCAAAACGTCGGGCGTAAAGCTGGTGTCTGGATTTTTTCATTATTCCTCCCTCAAGGCGTTCACTTTGCCAGTCACTCGTTGCGCCGTCCTGACTGAAATTGCTCTTTTAGGAGGAATATACCCGTCATACTTCAAGTTGCATGTGCGTTGGCTTTCCTCGCTCACCCCAGTCACTTACTTAAGTAAGCTCCCGGGGATTCACTGCGTCGCCGCCTTCCTGCAACTCGAATTATTTTGGGTATAAACCGCTAATCGCGGCGGGCTATTTCGGCAAAAGTAGCCTTCAGCAGTTTTGCCAGATCGGCCGCGGCCAGTTCGATATCCAGCCCACGCTTGCCGCCTGAAACATAGATAGACGAAAATTCCTGAGCAGCGGCATCAATAACCGTAGGCAGCAGTTTCTTCTGCCCCAGCGGGCTGATGCCGCCAACCAGATAACCGGTAATCCGCTGTGCCACCATGGGGTCAGCCATATCCACTTTTTTTGCGCCCAACGCTTTAGCAACTTTTTTTAAGTCGAGCTGCCCGGAAACCGGGGTCACAGCGACCGCCAGATGCTTCATATCACCGTTAATAGCCACGAGCAGCGTTTTGTACACTTGCTCTGCATTGAGGCTGAGTTTACGCACCACCTCATCGCCAAAATTGGTTTCGCTCGGGTCATGATCGTAAGCATGTAACTGAAATGGAACACGGTTTTTTTCGAGAAGTTTTACTGCGGGCGTCATGTCACCTTCTTAGTGCTTTTGTCTGAAAAGCGCACGAATTATTAAGCTGCGTGATATATGTTTTAATTACTATAATCTCACTCAATAGTGATAGCGTTAATGGTCACATTGAGCGACAATTATTCATCTGGTCGTTTATTCGACCAGCATAATTACAACAATATAGAAATTCCTCTTTGACGGGCCGATAGCGATATTGGCCGTTTTTTTATCTGGTTTTCAAGAGCTCAGGCAGATTTCCCTTCCCATAAAGATGTAGCGCACCGACGGCGACGACGTAGCGTCCGGCAGGTAACTGCTGCAAAAAATGTTGCCACTCAAGATTACGCCGATGCATAAGAACATCGTATAGCTCATCGCCAAACGTATTGGGCAGCGCCACATTCCCACGCTGCGGCGGAGTTTCCAGCCACCAGCTAATCATCATTTGCAGCAGCCGGGCATTGGTGTGCCAGTGGGTCAACGTATCGGTTAGCAGCGGCATTCCGCCATTGGGTAAACGGGTGAGAATATCAATCTGATGTTCAGCGCCCTCAAGCTCGATAACTGGGATCGCCATGGTTTTTGCCGCCTCCAGCATCTGAAAATCTATCCCGTAATTCGCCCGTAACCCCAGTCGCTGCGCCTGATGAGCTTGCAGCACCAGCGCAATTTGCCAGGCGGGCTGGGTTTCAATCTGGCTCAGGGGGATATCCAGTTCCTGAATTAACGACACGACTTGCGCCCAGTTTTCGGCAGACAAGCGCTGTTCGAGAGGAAGCTCGTTGGATTGTTGCGGGAAAGGAGAACCACTTTGGGTGATATCTGCTTCGACAATCAGCGCATCCGCGTCCCTGAGCTTGTCGATGAGCTTTTCGGACAGCGGCGACATATCGCGCGTGCCCATGTGAATACTGCCAACCAGATGCAGATGGCGATCGCCGGGCAGAACAATATCCAGAGCAGGCCAGGGATAGTGGGGAGTTGAAAGGCTTGAAAACAATGCGGTAATTCGCGATAGCAGACCCATTTGCAGATTCCCTGGCTAAAAAGTCATGCTACCGCTGCGATGAGTCGGGTGCAAATTTCCCCACGGTTTTTACACCGTGGGGAAGGTCATTGCGTTTTCGTCGCCCGGATAGGCGCAGCGCCATCCGACATTCAGTCCTTCGGCTTAAAGCGCAACAGGCGGTTGGCGTTACTGACTACCGTAATCGACGACAGTGCCATCGCCGCGCCTGCCACTACCGGGTTGAGCAACGTTCCGGTCAGCGGATACAAAATCCCGGCGGCAATTGGGATCCCCAGCGTGTTGTAGATAAACGCGCCTACCAGATTCTGCTTCATGTTGCGCAGCGTGGCTTTGGAAATCGCCAGCGCATCGGCGACACCCACCAGGCTGTGGCGCATCAGCGTGATTGCAGCGGTTTCGATAGCCACATCGCTGCCGCCGCCCATGGCAATCCCCACTTCGGCTTGCGCAAGCGCAGGCGCATCGTTTATCCCGTCACCGACCATAGCGACCTGGCGGCCCTGTTGTTGCAGCTTTTTAATCGCTTCGGCTTTGCCATCCGGCAATACGCCTGCGATCACTTCGTCGATGCCTGCTTCTTTAGCGATGGCGTGAGCGGTGGTTGGGTTATCGCCAGTCAACATCACCAGGCGATAACCGTTACGATGTAAGCGTTGCAGCGCGCTGACGCTATCGGCACGAAGCGGGTCACGAATCGCAAACAGTGCCGCGAGTTTGCCGTCGACTGCCAACAGAACCGGTGTGGCGCCACGGCTTGCCTGGGCTTCAATCTCTGCGTCCAAAGCTGTGGTATCGACGTTTTGTTCAACCAGCAGCGCTTTGTTCCCGAGTAATAACTGACGCCCTTCGATTTCACCGCTAACACCCAGCCCGCGCAAAGTGCGGAACGCATTCACCTGCGGCAATTCCACGCCTGCGGTTTTATCGAGAATCGCACGTGCCAGCGGGTGGCTTGAGCCTTGTTCCAGTGCGCCTGCCAGCCTTAATGCCTCACTCTCTGACCAGCCGTTGTCATTGCTCATCGCGACAACCTGCGGCTTGCCTTCGGTCAGCGTACCGGTTTTGTCAAACACGATGGTATCGAGCGTGCTGGCGCGTTGCAGGGCATCGGCATCACGTACCAACACGCCAAACTCCGCGGCACGACCCACACCAGAAATAATCGACATCGGCGTTGCCAGGCCGAGCGCACAAGGACAGGCAATAATCAGCACCGTCGTGGCAATCACCAGCGTATAAACAATTTGCGGAGCCGGGCCGAAGAAGTACCAGATGGCGGCGCTAAACAGCGCAATCAGTACCACAACCGGAACAAATACCGCCGAGATTTTATCCGCCAGTTGGCCGATTTCCGGCTTGCTGCTTTGCGCCTGGCGCACCATACGAATGATGCGTGAAAGCGTTGTATGGTTGCCGGTGGCGGTGGCGCGGAACAATACGCTGCCGTCTTGCACCACCGTGCCCGCATGAATCGGTTCGTCGTTCGATTTTTGCTGCGGCACCGGTTCGCCGGTCAGCATCGCTTCATCAAACCACGCCTCGCCCTGGGTGATTTCCCCATCAACCGGCACGCGATCACCCGTGGTTAAACGCAGAATCATGCCTGCGGTCACTTCTGCCAGCGGCAGCGTCTTTTCGCCTTCTTCGGTGACGACGCGCGCCGTCGGCGGGGTTAAATCCAGCAGGCGTTCCAGCGCTTTAGATGAGCGTTGGCGTGCGCGTTGCTCCAGCATATGCCCGAGGTTTATCAGGCCGATAATCATGGCGCTGGCTTCGTAATAAAGGTGGCGAGCTTCCATCGGGAAGTGCTGCGGCCAGATATTCACGGTAATGGAATAAATCCATGCCGCGCCGGTTCCCAGCGCTACCAGCGTGTCCATGGTGGCGGTTTTATTGAGCAAACTGCGCCATGCGCTGCGATAGAAGTGCCCACCAGCGAAGACCATCACGCCTAAAGTGACCAGGCCGATTGCCAACCATATTGAACGGTTGTCATCGGTGACCATCATGTTGTCGCCAAACATTCCCCAAATCATGACCGGGATGCCGACGGCCAGCGCCAGAATCGCCTGCCAGCGGAAGCGTTTAACGGCGGCGTTGGCGGTTTCTTGCTGGCGTTCGCGGCGTTTCGCATCGTCTTCGATGGCTTCAGCGCCATAGCCAACACTTTCTACCGCTTTAACTAAAGATTCGGCGGAGGCTGTGCCCATAATCAGGGCGCTGCGCTCGGCAAGGTTTACCCGCGCAAGGCTGACACCAGGGACGTTTTGCAACGCACTTTGTACCCGGGTCACGCAACTTGCACAGCTCATCCCGTTGATCAACAACTGTTGGCTATCGTCGTTATCTTCGGTGGCTGCCGGAAGCGAGGGATTAGCCGCTGTCAGTGCTTCCGACGGGATTGATGACTCTGTCAGCGGATCAGACTTTGGGTGGCTGGCCGCTGTCGCTTCGTACCCGGCTTGTTTCACGGTGTTGATAAGCTCATCAACGGATGCCGTTCCTGTCACGCTGGCGTGAGTTTGTGTGACATCAGCCTGCTCAACGTCAGGGCGCTGCTCCAGGCTTTCTTTAACGCGTTTGACGCAGTGGCCACAGGTCAAACCATCAAGGTTTAGATCGATAACATGAGACATTTTCAGACTCCTTTTTTGAAAGTAAGGTAAGCGTAAACCTTCCCCTCAGGGGAAGGTCAAGCGATGCAGTTTAATATTTCTGGTTATTTCCCGTGTCATGCCTTGATAAATAACCGTTACCCGCTTTCGGACATCTATTTGCATCATATTTTCAAAGCATTATGTGAGGCAGTATGAGTTAAGTAATACTTTTTCTCCTGCCAGCTTTTCATTGCACCGCCATGTACTACTGTTACTTAAAGTATTTCGACACGTGTTTGTCGTTGTCTTTATGTTTCAGCGCGTTATTACTTTTGTGGCCATGCAGAGATTGCTTATGAATAATATATATCGATTAGTCTGGAGCCATGTTGCCAACAGCTATATTGCCGTTGCAGAAATATCCCGGGGTGGGAAAAAAGGGAGCAAAACGGGGCGGGGTGGGAAAAAGTTATTAGCAGCGGCGCTCGTGCTAACCGGGAGTTATACAAGCTACGCCATTGCGGACGATGTGACATGGATAACCGCGTATCCCACTTATTTATTCCCGGAAAATCAGGGGATTAATTACGATACCGTTCGTGATACCGGATTTGCCTTCACGATTGATAATCAAGTTCAGCCAAACCACTATATTCCAGGTACCGTCCTGAATATCAATGGCCCAATACCGTTTATTGCCGCCGGTTCTAACGGTGCGAGCACTGGCGTTACAGTGCTCAATGCGCTGCCGGGCGGCACAGGGACTGACCCTGACCGCATCACCGTTATTGAGGCAACAGATTCGACAGGTGCTGCCACCACGATAACTGAAGCCAATATTAGCCAGTACACCTATTCCCCTTCTCCGGCTGTTCCACAAGAAAGTCAGGAACTGAATGTTGAAGTTCCGGGCCTGGACGGCAGCTACCAGGTGGTGAGTGTTTATGATTCATCGACTTTTATTTCCGCCGATGACACCGCCGTAAGCGCAATGGTTTTACCCGTTTATGATCATAATTCTATTCGTATCTTTAATAATTTTGGTATTGCCTCAGTGGCGTCAACGGGTGGACAGGCCAATATCAATGTCGGTTCGAGCGATACCACCACGCCTATTTCAGCCGCTGCCAATACCATTAATTTACTGACCAAAAACTCTGTGCTGGCGAAAGCTGATGGCAGCGCGGGTGTTGCCAGCAGCACGCAGTGGCTTTCGGATAACTATATTGTTTTCCGTCCGGCGATTGTGCTTCAAAGCGATACACAACAGCTTGGTGCGCAAAGTGCAAAATACGATTTCACTATCACGCTGCCCAACTACGAGCAAATTGGGCCGCGAGTAGTTTTGCTGGGAAATAAAACATTCACCATTAACTCATCGTCTGATATCGCAGAGGTGAATGATTTCCTGGTAGGCCAGGGGGATTATGCCGGCAAGCCGCAAATCCAGTACTGGCTGACGGCGGGGGCCTCGGTCAACGGCGAAGTCATTGACTCAACGGTTGAAGCGCAAAATACCTACGACGCGATTATTACCGGAATGCTGGCGCAAGAGGAAAACACCAGCATTAATCTGACCTATCACGTTTGGGATGACAAAAGCGGGCACACCAATAACGCAACGCTTGGCACCGGGGATTTAAACGTAATTTATGCCACCGGCGGCAATGCTTCAGGGCTGGTCACGGCTGATGGCAGCCTCGCCGTGGATGGTGCCTCGGCGGTCATGCGCGCCGATACTAACGCGCTCATCACCAACGACGGTGCGATAAACGCATGGCGTAGCAGCGGCAGCAGCCCAACGTCAGTCGGCATGTTGACCACTAATGCCCGCGCGATCAACAACGGCACATTGAACGCCGGGTTGTTTATTGAAAAAGACGGCAACAATCAAAATGTCTCTAACGCGGGCAGCGTGGGGATGCAGGGCAGCGGCACCAGTACATTAACCAACAATGGTCATATTAATGTCGCGATAACAGATACCACCACCAACAATGCGCGCGGGATCAGCGCATCGGGTACGACGGCTGTCACCAACGCTGCCGACGCCACCATTGCGCTGGTGGGTAACAGCAAGAATGCAGGCGGGAGAGCGGGCGGGTACGGTATCTTCCTGCAAGATGGCGCGACATTGACGAACGCGGGGAATATCTACCTCGGCGTGACGCCTGTTTTCGATGCCACCGCGCCAACGCCAGTTCCGATGACGGGCGGCGATCTTTCTGCGGGAATTCACACGCAAAGTTCCGGGGCGGTAAATAACACCGGCACTATCACGCTGGAAGAAAATATCCGTAACGCTGCCGGGATTTCCGTGCAGGGTGCGACCGGGGCGATAACCAACAACGGCACAATTAATGTTTTAGGGAAGCTGACTAACGGTTCGGCGGCGGCAAACTATGGCCTGAATGTTGCCGACAACACCGGCACCGTGACGCACAACGGCGATATTAACGTTGATGGTGATAACAACATCGCCATTAACGTGCTGGCGCAAAAAGCAGGGGCGACAGTCAGTTCGACGGATGGTAGCACCATTACTGTGGGGACTGCCGGGGATACCGGGGGTAGCGACGGGCAACCGTATACTTATCGCAATTATGCGGTTTACGCCGAAGGGCTGAATACACAACATGCCCAGGTTAACCTGAACTCCACCATTCGTTTGTTATCGGCCGGGGCAATCGGTGTTCACGCGCGCGGAGATGCGCAAATTGATATTAATGCTGACTCAACGCTCACCTTTGAAAACACCCAACAGATGGGCTACTACGCCTGGGGTAATGAAGCGCAAATTAATATCGGCAGCGCGGCTATCAATGATAACGGCCAGAAAGATTCGATATTATTCGCGGTAGACCATGGCGCGACGTTTGCTGGCAGCGGGTCGGCGGCGGGTTATCAACTGACCGTTTCCGGCGAAAATGCGACCGGGATATTCGCCAACGGTCTGGATGAAAACAGCGGGACTAAAACGACACTCGATACCGGTACGGCGAAAATTAACGTCAATGGTAATGGTGCCATCGGGGTAAAAGTCACCGGTGGCGCGCAAGGGACAATTAGTGATGGCGGCATTGTATTAGGTGGGAATAACACCACAGCCGTTGTGCTTGATGGGCGTAATTACAATATCGACAGTACCATCGACCCCGAAGAATTAATTACGCTCGTTACATCGAATGCGGCGACGACAACGCTTTCTTCGCAAAGCGGTATTACCGGTTACAACGTTTCGCACCTCGGGCAATTAACTCTCAATGGCACGGGGATTGCGTTAAACGGAACGAACAGTACCGGGATCCTTCTGCACGATAATGGCTCGGCGATTGTGAACGCGCCGGTCAGCGTTTTGGGTACCAATAATATTGGCGTCAATATCCAGAACAACGGAGTGCTGACCAATAACAATACGATTAGCGTGAGCGGCGCGACCGGAAGCGGCAATGTTGGGTTGCGCGTCGGTGGGGCGAATGCGGTGGTGAACCGTCTTGGCACCGTTAATGCCACTGGCGGGTTGGCGGCAGTACAGTTAATTGGTACGGGTGCGAATCTGACGGTCAACGGAACGGGCAATCATATCACCGCCTCCGGTGGCGCCGATGGCGTGAGAATGGACTCCGGCGCGACATCATTTACCGCGACCGATACGGTTATTGATATTTCTGGCAGCGGTGCCGGGATTAATAACAACGCTGACACCTCGAACATCAACCTTAATGGCGTAACGATTAACGCCTCCAATGGCCCGGCGATCCGCACGGCGGTCACGTTTAGTGCGGCGGGTGCCGGTAACACGCTAAACGTTTCCGGAAACGGCCAGGGCTTTGCCTTTATGAATGCGAACGGCGACCCAACGACCGGGAATCTCACCATTGATAACGGCTACACCATCAACGGTGATGGTGCGGGCAGCGTCGGGATTCTGGCAAGAACATCAGATAACGTGACGTCTGGCGCGACCATCAATATGGCGGCGGGCGCAGGGTCAGCAATTGTCGCAACCGATGGTGTGGCGGGCGCCAGCCGTACCATCACGAACACCGGTAATATTACCAGTCTGGGCGCGGGCGCCCCTGTCATTGATGCGTCAGGCAGCGGCAATACCACCGTGAATAACAGCGGCTCGTTGTTGGCGGCTGATGCCACGGCGCAGGCGATTTTGACCGGGGATGGCAACGACGTAGTGGCATTGAGCGGTGCGGGTGCGAATACCCGTGGCGAAATTGTGTTAGGCAGCGGTAACGACCAGTTTAGCTGGACGGCGGGTGCGTATACCGGCGGCGTCACCTTTACCGGTGGGGATGGTAACGACAGCGCCACGCTTGGCGATGTGTCGCTGGCAAACGTCACGCACATTCTTAGCGAAGGCGGCACTAATAATACGTTGACGCTCAACGGTACGCATCAGGGAACCGCCCCTGCGTTATTGGGAAGTTTTACCGCGGACGACCTGGTAAAAGGCACCAATATTGGCACCGGCTGGAGCACCTTGACCCTGGATGGCGATGCCACCGATGCGCGTATTGTTGACGACCTGACGCTCTCGGGCGCTCAGGCAATCAACATCAACAACGGCGCAACGCTGCGCTCGGGCGACAGCGCATCGACACCCGGTGACGCTACCCTTCATAACTACAATGTTTCTACTTCCGGCGCGACGAGCCTGCTCTCTTTTGATGGCGCTGGCGACCAGATTTACAGCGGTATTATCAGCGGCAGCGGCGGTATGGAACGCATCGGCGCGGGTAAAACCACGCTGCTTGGCGAGAACACTTACACCGGAAATACCTGGATCGGCGCAGGGGCAGAATTGGCGCTCGGTGACGGCGGAACGGTGGGGAGTTTGTCCCAAACGACTAACATCACCGACGACGGTATTCTGACGGTTGATCATTCTGACGATATTCTTCTTAACGGTGTGATTTCGGGTAGTGGTGCGTTCCATCAGGATGGAGCAGGCACGACGCGTCTTGGTGGAGCCAATGCCTGGACGGGCGCTACTGAAGTAAACCAAGGCACGTTGTTGGTTAAGGGCAATCAAAGCCTGGCAACTGGCCTGACAACCGTTCATACCAATGCGGCATTAGGCGGGACGGGAACTATCGGCGGCGATGTCGTCTTTGATGCGCTTACCCGGCTGACTCCGGGGGATGGCGGCGTCGGCACCTTAACCATCAATAAAAATCTGACATTATCAAACACGACGAACAGCCAGTTTGAACTCGGCCAGCCTTACGTGCCCGGCGGTTCGCTCAATGACCTGGTGAATGTCGGCGGCAGCCTGGTTCTGGATGGTGTCGTCAACGTCACACTGGCAGCGGGAGGTGCATTCATTCCGGGTGTTTATCGCTTGTTTAACTACCAGACCGGTGGCTTAACCGATAACACCATGGAGTTGGGGACGTTACCTACCACCGATCGGGCAAACTATTACATCCAGACCGCCTTGCCGGGCCAGGTCAACCTCGTCTTAAACTTCCCGAATGCGGCCTCTGAATTGCAGTTCTGGGATGGTGATGACCCGGCGAACCATGGCGATGGCTCAAGTGGCGATGGGAACATTGAAGGGGGAAATGGGACCTGGCGTAATAATCTGTTGGGGCAAACTAACAACTGGACCGAAGAAGATGGCGTAGGTAATGCGCCGTGGGCGCAAACGGCCTTTGCGGTGTTCGCAGGGCAGGAAGGCCTTGTCACTATTAGTGATATCAATGGGCGTGTCATCACTTCGGGTATGCAATTCCTGACCGATGGCTATGTTCTGCAACAGCTCAACCCAGCCTCACAATTGCACTACATCAGCACCGTCACCAGTTCATTTGATATCCCGGTTCCCGTACCGACTAACCGCTTCCAGACTGAAGGTGAAACTGACGCAGATTCGTTCTTTGTGATTCGTGTGGGAGCGGATAGCACGCCAGTCACTACGACCATTAACGCTGATCTGGTGCAGGATGAATTAGACAGCAACGTAGTGCGTTTGCTGAAAACCGATCCGGGCCGCCTGATCCTCAACGGCAACAACGATTTCAGCGGCGGCGTGGAAGTCTGGGGCGGCACGCTGCAGGTTTCCAAAGACCAAAGTCTTGGCGATGCCGGAACTTCACTGACGCTGCGAAACGGTTCTGCGTTGCAGGCTGGCGCAAGTTTTACCACCGATCGCAATATCTTCCTCGATGGTGCAACCGGCGGTGCATTCGATCTCTACGGCAACACCTTCACCCCATCAGGCCTGATTGGCGGCGATGGGCAACTGAACATTTATGATGCTTCTGCCAGCGGCAATAGCAGTTTCCTTGAGCTGAATCGGCAAAATATTTATCTCGGTGACACCAATATTGTGGGCAATGCCGGAAATGGACAGTTGGCCGTAAACGCCAACGCAACGGGGGTATTTGGCCGGGCAAGCAGCCAGGTCTCGCTCTCAAATCTGGCACGCTTAAATCTCAACAACTCTGCCTCCGGACAGACGCACACCTTTGCCGTCAACAATTCCACTCTGGCGTTTAATGACACCGCAGGAGCGGGGCAAAGCACCATTAATCTGACCAACAGCGGTAACGCGGAATTTAACGGCAACAGCCAGGGCAACAATACCAACGTCACGGTCGATGCCACTTCACGCCTGGCGCTGAACGAAAACGCAGATGCAGGTTCTGCGACGGTCACCAACAGCGGACAAGTCACATTTGCTGACAGCGCCCAGGGCGCAGGGGCGGTGATCTCCAACCTTGCTGGCGGACTGGTGGACATCAGCGCGGCGCTGGCAAGCACCTCGGTCGGTTCGTTATCGGGTGCGGGTAACGTGGTTCTTGGCGCGGCAACACTGGTCGAAGGGGCGTTAAGTCGTAACGACACCATCAGCGGCATTATCAGCGGCAGCGGAAATCTGGTGAAAACCGGCAGCGGCACGCTAAACCTCACCGCCGACAATACCTGGACTGGCACCGCCAACGCGCAACAGGGCGTGCTGCTGATAAACGGTAATCAAGCCGCAGCAACCGGAAAAACCACCGTCAACAGTGGCGCAACTCTCGGCGGTGCGGGCGTGCTGGGTGGCAGCGTAGAAGTTGATAACGGCGGCCATCTGGCGGCGGGCCAGGATCTTGCAAGCGTTGGCGTACTGGAGATGGGCGCATTAACACTCAACCAGGATTCGCAGGTCGACTTCCAGTTCGGCAGGCCGTTCACCGTCGGCGGCTCACTTAACGATCTGATTAATATCAATGGTGATCTAAACCTTAACGGCAAACTCAATATTACCCAGACACCGGGCGGATCCTTTGATGTCGGCGTTTATCGCGTCTTCAACTACACCGGTGCGCTGACCGACAACATCCTGGATATTGGCACAGCGCCTGCAGCGGCAGACGATCTCTACGTGCAAACATCCATTGATGGCCAGGTTAACCTGGTGAACCGTACGGGAGCGGTCATGCGCTTCTGGGACGGGGCGGGCGGAACAGGCGGCGCGCTTAAAAACAACGGCGTGATTAACGGCGGCGATGGCATCTGGCAAAACAACACCGGCAACGACAACTGGACAACTGATGTCACCACGCCGGATGGCCGCTTTAATACGCCATACAGCAACGGATCGTTTGCGGTGTTTGGCGGCGAGGCGGGGAATGTCACGGTTGACACCAGCCTCGGTGAAGTGGCCATCAGCGGGGCGCAATTTACCACCAACGGCTATGTGATTGGTGGCGATAACATCACCACGCATACCGCCGACACGGTGATTCGCGTTGGTGACGGTACTCTTCTGGGGGCGCGTTACACCGCGACCATTAACTCCGTTATCGACGGCGAAGGCGGTATCAATAAAGCCGATCTCGGTACGTTAATCCTGGGCGGCAACAACCAATACCAGGGCGGAACGCAGGTCAGCGGCGGGGTACTGCAAGTTTCTGCCGACAATAATCTGGGTGCCGCGGGAACGGGAATTGGCCTGAGCGGCGGGACATTACGCTACGGCGCGGCGTTCGATACCGCGCGGGTGGTCACGCTTTCAAACGGTGGCGGGGCGGTTGATACCAACGGTAATTCAGTTTCGCTGCTCAGTGCAGTCACCGGCAGCGGCACCTTAACCAAACAGGGCGACGGTAAACTGACGCTGACGCACGACAGCACATTTGACGGGCAAACGACTATCCGCAACGGCACATTGCAATTGGGCAACGGCGGAACCGGGGGCAGCGTCGGCGGCGATATTGTCGATGACGCGACTTTGGCGATTAACCGCTCTGATAACGTAACCCTCAACGGCAATATTTCTGGCAGCGGGCAAGTCTTGCAGCAAGGCAGCGGCACCACTTTCCTCAATGGCAGAAATACCTGGAGCGGCATTACACTTGTGGAGAAAGGCACATTAGCGGCAGCGAGCCGCAATAGCTTCAGCCGTCAATCAACTCATATTGTCAGCAGCGGGGCGACGCTTGATACCGGCGGCCACAACCAGACCGTGGCTAATCTGGTGAACCAGGGCACGGTAAATCTGCGTGGCGGTGATGTCGGTTCAACATTGACCGTCAACGGCGATTACGTCGGGCTGAATGGCACGTTGAAAATTGCCGCACAGCAACACAGCCCTGGCGTTGCCGACCATCTGGTGATCAACGGCGGTACGGCTACAGGCAGCACGCTGCTGGATATTGACGTCAGTCAGCTCGGCGAACCGACCACGGGCG
>Ga0160439_1000401_pt1 | contig 22208 bp, 18 predicted proteins | sample HID1975M_E0MG_FD_108201 | JGI IMG/M metagenome (GOLD analysis project Ga0160439, IMG submission 108201) | Enriched soil microbial communities from UW Madison campus, WI, USA - HID1975M_E0 MG | ecosystem: Environmental > Terrestrial > Soil > Unclassified | place: USA: Madison, Wisconsin... | reverse complement strand
TGACCGCTACTTCCTCGACAATGCCGCCGAGTGGATCCTCGAGCTCGACCGCGGCCGCGGCATTCCGTGGAAGGGCAACTACACCGAGTGGCTGGTGCAGAAGGACGAGCGCCTGAAGCAGGAGGACAACCAGGAGAAGGCGCGCCAGAAGGCGATCCAGAAGGAACTGGAATGGTCGCGCCAGAACGCCAAGGGCGGCCGCTCCAAGGGCAAGGCGCGCCTGGCGCGGCTCGACGAACTGCAGTCGGTCGACTACCAGAAGCGCAACGAGACCAACGAGATCTTCATCCCGCCGGGCGAGCGCCTGGGGCAGAAGGTCATCGAGTTCAAGAACGTCAGCAAGAAGTTCGGCGACCGCCTGCTGATCGACGACCTGAGCTTCATGGTGCCCGCGGGCGCGATCGTCGGGATCATCGGCCCCAACGGCGCCGGCAAGTCGACCCTGTTCAAGATGATCACCGGGCAGGAGAAGCCGGACTCGGGCAGCATCGAGATGGGCCCGACGGTGCAGCTGGCCTACGTCGACCAGAGCCGCGACAAGCTGGAAGGCAACCACAACGTGTTCCAGGAAATCTCCGGCGGCCTCGACATCCTCAACATCAACGGCATCGAGATCCAGTCGCGCGCCTACATCGGCCGCTTCAACTTCAAGGGTCAGGACCAGCAGAAGCTGGTCGGCACGCTGTCGGGCGGCGAACGCGGCCGCCTGCACATGGCCAAGACCCTGCTGCAGGGCGGCAACGTGCTGCTGCTCGACGAACCGTCCAACGACCTCGACATCGAGACCCTGCGCGCGCTGGAAGACGCGCTGCTGGAGTTCCCCGGCAACACCTTCGTGATCTCGCACGACCGCTGGTTCCTGGACCGCATCGCCACCCACATCCTCGCCTTCGAGGGCGACTCGCACGTGGAGTTCTTCCAGGGCAACTACCGCGAGTACGAGGAAGACAAGCGCCGGCGCATGGGCGACGACGCGGGTCCGAAGCGGCTGCGGTTCAAGGCGTTGAAGTGACGCAACGGCCCGCGCAAAGCGCGGCTGCCGTTGCGTCATCCCGACCCCGGGCTTGATCCGGGGGAGGGATCTCGCCAGGGAACCCGGAAATGAAAACCGAGGTCAGGCCCCGGTTTCCATCCACACGACAAGGCCACCATGACCATCGAACACGCATCCGAACTCGAAGGCCTGCGCCGCGCCGGGGCGCTGGTGGCGTCGGTCCTGTCGTCGATGCGCCAATCGGCGGTCGCGGGGGCGCGTTCGCGCGACCTCGACGCGTTTGGCGCCGAACTGATGCGCAAGGCCGGCGCACGTTCCGCGCCGCAGCTGACCTACGGCTTCCCGGGCGCGACCTGCATCAGCCTCAACCGCGTCGTCGCGCACGGCATCCCGGATGACGCCCTCCTGCGCGACGGCGACCTGGTGAACATCGACGTCTCCGCGGAACTCGACGGCTATTTCGCCGACACCGGCGCGAGCTTCGTCGTCGGCACGGCAATGCCCGGCCAGCAGCGGCTGCTCGACGCCACCCGCGAAGCACGCGACGCCGCCATCGCCCAACTGCGCGCGGGCGAACGGATCAACGGCATCGGCAGGACCATCGAATCGACCGCCTCCCGCCACGGCCTGCGCGTGATCCGCAACCTCGGCAGCCACGGCGTCGGCCGCGCCCTGCACGAGGCCCCCGGGCACATCCCGGGCCACTACGAGCCGCGCGACACGCGCCGCCTGCACGAAGGCATGGTGATCACGGTCGAGCCGTTCCTGGCCACCCACTGCAGCCGGGCCGACGAAGCCGACGACGGCTGGTCGCTGTTCTGCCGGCGCGGTTTCGCCGCGCAGTTCGAGCACACGGTCGTGGTCACCTCCGGCGAACCGATCGTGGTGACCTGAGCGCAACAGGAGAGTCGGACATGGGCTTCATGCAAGCACTGAGAGACCGCTGGAACTCCGCCGATACGCTGGTCTGCGTGGGCCTCGACCCGGATCCGGCAAAGTTCCCCGACGCCTTCGTCGACGACGAGGACGCGCTGTTCTCCTTCTGCCGCGACATCGTCGACGCCACCGCGCAGTACGCCTGCGCGTTCAAGCCGCAGATCGCCTACTTCGCCGCGCACAACGGCGGCGAGGCCGCGCTGCAGCGGCTGATGGCGCACATCAACGGCGCGCATCCTGACGTGCCCGTGATCCTGGACGCCAAGCGCGGCGACATCGGCAGCACCGCCGAGCAGTACGCGACCGAGGCCTTCGAACGCTTCGGCGCGGATGCGGTCACGCTCAATCCCTACATGGGCCGTGATTCCGCAGCGCCGTTCCTCGCCTACAACGATCGCGGCTGCGTGTTCCTTTGCCACACCTCCAATCCCGGCGCGCGCGATTTCCAGGAGCTCGACGTCGGCGGCGAACCGCTGTACCAGCGCATCGCGCGCACCATCGCCGGCGAATGGAACGCGGCCGGCAACTGCGCGCTGGTGGTCGGCGCGACGTTCCCGGAGGAACTGAAGGTGATCAGGGGCATCGTCGGCGACATGCCGCTGCTGATCCCGGGCGTCGGCGCGCAGGGCGGCGATGTCGAGGCCGTGGTGCGCAACGGCGCCACCGCCGACGGCACCGGGCTGATGATCAATTCCTCGCGCGGGATCCTGTATGCGTCCCCGGGCGCGGGCTATGCCGAGGCCGCCGCGGATGCCGCCCGGGACCTGCGTGACGCGATCAACCGCCATCGCTGATCGCGGCTGAAGCCGCTCCTGCAGAACCTCCGGTGTAGGAGCGGCTTCAGCCGCGCCCCCCGGAAGCATCCGAATGTCATCCCGGGCGCAGCGAGGGATCTTCGCCCCCGCCAAAAGCAGATCCCTCGCCACGCTCGGGATGGCAGGCATTTGCGCCCGGGATGACAGGCATTCGCGTCCGGGATGACAGGCATCGCTGGATACGGCACGCCTATCCGCCCGCGACCGTCTCCGCCACGCCGAAGACTTGCCGCAGGTAGGCCAGATAGCCGGGATCGTCGCACATCGTCTTCCCCGGCGAATCGCTGAGCTTGGCGACCGGCTGCCCGTTGCAGCGGACCATCTTCATCACGATGCTCAGCGGCTCCGGGCCGAGGTCGTTGCTGAGATTGGTGCCGATGCCGAACGACATCAGGCAGCGGCCGCGGAAGTGCGCGTAAAGCCGCATCACTTCCCCGATGTCGAGCCCGTCGCTGAACACGAACACCTTGCTGCGCGGATCGACCTTGTTCGCGGCCAGGTGCGCGATCAGGCGCTCGCCCCAGGCCACCGGATCGCCGGAGTCGTGGCGCATGCCGTCGAACAGCTTGCAGAAGTACATGTCGAAATCGGCCACGAACGCATCCAGCCCGATCACGTCGGTCAGCGCGATGCCGAGGTCGCCGCGGTATTCGCGCGCCCAGCCCTCGAACGCGGCCACCTGCGAATCGCGCAGGCGCGGGCCCAGCGCCTGGTAGGCCTGCAGCCATTCGTGCGCCATCGTGCCCTGCGCGACCAGGCCATGGCGGCGGGCGAGGTCGACGTTGCTGGTGCCGGCGAACTTCTCGCCAAGTCCCTGCGCCAGGCGCGGGATCAGCGCCTCGTGCCATGCGCGCGAATACCGCCGCCGCGTGCCGAAATCCGTGATCCGGCAGTCCTCGTAGCCGACCGCGTCGTTGATGCGTTCGAGCTTGTCGTGCAGGCGGCGCAGGCCCTCGGCCTCGTCCGGCGCGCCGTGGATTTCGCGGAAATGCACCTCGTTGACGATCGCCAGCAGCGGCACCTCGAACAGGATCGTGTGCAGCCACGGCCCCTTCACCTCCAGTTCGATCTCGCCGGGCGCCGTCGCCGACGGCCGCAGCGAAACGTACTTGCGCTGCAGCCGGAACAGGGCGAGGAAGTCCACGAAGTCGGACTTCATGAAGCGCAGGCCGCGCATGTAGTCGAGTTCCTCGTCCGACAGCCGCAGCGTGCACAGGCGGTCGATCTCGGCCGCGATGGCGTCGATGTGCCGCGCCAGGTCGACGCCCGGCGTGCGGCAGCGGAAGCGGTATTCGGCCTCCGCGCCCGGGTGCTGGTGCAACACCGCCTGCATCATCGTGAACTTGTACAGGTCGGTGTCGAGCAGGGATTCGATTACGGCCATCGTGTTCCTTCGGGGGTCGTCATCCCGGCGAAAGCCGGAATCCATTGGGGTGTTGTTTCCTGCGAACGGAAATCCGGGGGCAAGATCAAGATGGATCCCGGCTTTCGCCGGGATGACGACCTTGCCGGGCCGCTGTCTGTCAGGTTCTCGCCCACAGCCGCAGCGCGACGAACGGGAAGCGCAGCCAGATCGCTGCCCAGACCGCAGTCCGCCCAAGCCACGAGACCTCCTTCGCCTCGAACTTGCGGAAATAGCGCCACAGCCCGCGATGCTTGTGCCACTCCACGAACAACGGCCGCGAGCGGCTCGAAACGCCGCGCAGGTGCAGCACGCGCACGTCGTTGGCGACCGCCACCCGCGCACCGGCAGTGCGCGCGCGGCGGCACAGGTCGAGGTCCTCGGCGTGCAGGCGGTAGCCGGCATCGAACCCGCCGATCCGGTCGAACAGGCCGCGCGGCAGCAGCATCAGCGCGCCGGAGACGGCATCGACCGGCTGCAGCGTACGGGCGTCGTCGAGCGGGATCGCGAGATCCCGCGAAGCCGGGTCGCGCAGCATCGCGGCGAAGGCAGGATCGCGGCGCCGCGCCGCGGCGTCTCGCGTGCCGCGTTCGTCGACCAGGTCGGCGCCCAGCAGGCAGTCGCCGTCGATCCGCGCGGCATGCGCCAGCAGCCGCGAAAGTGCGTCCGCCTCGACCAGGCAGTCCGGATTGACGAAGGCGAGCCAGTCGGCGTCGCTGTCGCACGCCCCCTGGTTGCAGGCGAACGAGAACCCGGGGTTGTCGGGATTGCCGATGAAGTGCAGGCGCGGATCCGCGGCCGCGTGCCGCTGGATCACGTCGAGCGTGCCGTCGACGGAGCCGTTGTCGACGATCCGCACCTGGGCCACGTCCCGCGCCGCGCGCAGGCGCACCAGGCAGTCGTCGATGGTGTCGATGCTCTGGTGGGTGACGACGACGGCAGCGATGCCGGGCGATCGCGACATCATGCGTCCTCTGCGCGCCCGGCCGCATCGTCGCCGCCGGAATCGGCGTCCTCCTCGCCGGCATGGTTCGTTTCGGGAAACAGGTCGTGCTGCCGCTGCGGCCCACCGACATCGGCGTACAACTGCGCCAGCCGCTCGCGCGATTCCCGCAGCGGATCCTGCATCAGCACCGTCGCCAGCCGCGCATGCCAGGTCGGCCAGCGCGCGGCCAGCGCGTCCATGTCGCCCTCGGCCGGGCCGCCCTCGCCGCCGCGCGCGACGAAGGCGGTCTCGCACAGCACGTTGCGCCAGCCCAGGCCGGACAGGCGCAGCGACAGGTCGATCAGCGCCGCGTACCACGAGGCATAGCTCGCCGCATCGAGTCCGCCCGCCTTGCGCCGCGCGCTGCCGCGCAGGATCACCGCATGCGCGACCGCGGCCGGCAGTTCGGGATGGATCGGCGGCATCGCCGCGCAGGCGCGCGCGAGCCGGCCGGGGTCGTCCGGCATCGACGCGATCTCGCCGATGCGCGGCCACGCCGCCGCCTCGCCGGCGTTGCACCACGGCGTGGCGCTGGCGATCGAGGCGTCGCGCGCGAAGCAGACGGCGAGCTGCGTCGCCCAGCCCGGCGCGGGCACGGCGTCGGGCGCGAGCACGATCGCGTCGGCATCGCCGCAGGCGGACAGCATTTCGTCCACGTGCGCCACTTCGCCGATGCGCCGCTGCCGGCGCGTGTAGTCGGCCTGCAGCGGCGTGCGCGCCAGCCAGCGTTCGATGATCGCCAGCCCGCGCGGGCCGGCCTGCGCATCGTCGGCGAGCCACACGCGCGCGCCGGCGGGCGTGCCGGCGTCGAGCGCAGCGAGGCAGGCATCGAGCGCGTCGTCGTCGACGCCGACCGGCAGCAGCACGATCGGGAGCTCAGCCATGCCCCGCCCTGCGCATGCGTCCGTCAGTCCTTGGCCCGGTGCAGCGGCTCCATCGCGCGGAAGCGGCGGCTGTATTCGTCGGTGAGGTCGCGCGCCTCCTGGTTGTTGCGAATAATGCGCGCGGTGATCAGCACGATGGTCTCGCTGCGCGAGGTGTTGGAATTCTGGGTGCCGAACAGCGCGCCCAGCACCGGGATCCGGCTCAGCCCCGGAATGCCGCCCGCGCCGCGCTCCACGCCGTCGGTGATCAGGCCGGCAAGCATCACCGTATCGCCGTCCTGCGCGGCGGCTTCGGTCTTCAGCCGGCGCGTGGTGATGCGGTAGTTGCCGTTGTTGTCGGGCTGCCCGGCCGGCGCACTGATCTCCTGCACGATGTCGAGGAACACGGTGCCGTCCTGGGTCACGCGCGGGCGCACCTTGAGGATCGTGCCGGTCTCCAGGTACTGCACCGAGGTCAAGCTGTTGTCGCTGCCGAGGATCGGGTTGACCGAGACGGTCGAGACCGGGATGCGGTCGCCGACGTTGAACTCGGCCTCGGCGTTGTTGCGCACGAACACCGAGGGCGTCTGCAGCAGGCGCACGTCGGACACGCTGTCGAGCGCGCGGATGATCGCGGCGGCATCGTTCTTGACCAGCGTCCACGCCAGCCCGTTGCCCGCCACGCCGCCCACGCTGCCGGCCAGCGTGCTCCAGCGGCTCGGACCGCCGTCCGCCGGCGGAGCGAATTCGGGGAAACCGTTGTCGGTCATCGCCCGCTCGATGAACCACTGCACGCCGTACTCGAGATCGCCGCTGAGCTGCACCTGCGCCACCTGTGCCTCGATGTGCACCTGCAGCGGCATCACGTCGAGCCGCTCGACCACTTCCCGGATCGACTTCCACGCGCTCGGCGTCGTCCGCACCAGCAGCGCGTTGGTTTCGTCCAGCGCGGACACGCCCACGCGATCGCCGTCGACCTCGAGCGTCACGCTGGAACTGCCGCCGCGGTCCTGGCTGAGCGACAGCGAGCCGCTGCCCAGGCCTCCACCGTTGCCTGAGGTGCCGGAACTGCCGCCCATCGAATCGAGCGAACCGCCGTTGTCGATCCTGCCGTCGCTGCCGAAGCCACCCGAGCCGCTGCCGATGGAGACGCCGCTGAGGCCGGGCATCAGCGAACCACCGGTCTCGTTATTGCCGCTGCGCCCGCTGCCGCCGCCGAAGACCTCGGCCAGGCGCTCGGCAAGGTCGCGCGCCTTGATGTACTTCAGCTCGTACGAGTACAGCCGCGCGCCGGCGCCGGAGCTGTCGATGCGCTCCAGCCAGTCGCCGATGTCGTCGAGGTATTCGGCCTGCGGCGTGATCACCAGCACCGCGTTGGCGCCCTCCAGCGGCAGGAACCGGAACATGCCCGCGACCGGCGACTTGCTCTGCTCGCCGAACACCTTCTCCAGGTCGGCGACGACCCGGGTCGCCTTGCCGGTCTGCAGCGGGAACACGCCCACCGACATGCCCGACAGCCAGTCGACGTCGAAGATCTCGATCGTGCGCAGGTAGTTCTCCAGTTCCACGCGCGAGCCGGACACGGTGATGGTGTTGCGGCCGTTGTCGACGGCGACGATGGCATTGGGCCGCGCATACGGCTTGAGCACCTTCTCCATCTCGGTCGCCGAGATGTAGCGCAGCGGCACCACGCGCACCTCGAAGCCGCGCGCGGCGGCCGCGCCACCGGTGCGCGGCGCGACGGTGCCCGAGGGCAGCGCCGCGTCGGCCGGCACGATCTGGTACATGCCGCCGCTGTAGACCATGCGCGCGTTGTTGTCGGCCAGCGCACGCTCGAGCAGCACGTAGGCCTGCGCGGGGCTGACGGTGCGCGGCGTGGCCAGCGTGACCGTGCCCTGCACCCCCGGGGCGATGGTGTAGTTCTGCCCGAGCATGTCGCCGAGGATTGCCTTGACCACGGCGTGCAGCGGTTCGCCCTCGAAGTTGAAGCTGGCCTCGCCGGTGCTGCCGGCCAGGTTCGGCGGCGGTGCGGCGGCGGCGCCCTGGTTGATCACCTGGCCGGTGCCGCGGCGGATCTGCGCGCGCGGGCCCTCGGTGTCCTCGAGCGTCTCGGCCTGGACGCCATCGGCCGCGGCGCCGGCAGCCGCCGGCGGACGCTGCTGCCCGCGCGAGAGCGTCGGCGGCGGCATCGAGGCGCAGGCGGCCAGCACGATGGACAGGAACGCCGCGATGGCGGATCGGCAGAAGGATCGTGGAGTCATCGACACAGTCTATTTCTTCTGGTTGGGCCGCGGCCTCGTTTGCGACATTTCGTCCGCACGCAGTCGCGCGCGACGCTCCTCGATGCGGCGGCGGATCATCTCGACCTGCTCCTGCGCCGCCTGCTGCTGCACGGCCGCGTCCGGGGCACTGTCGGCCTCCTGGCCCGGACCCGTCGCGCCCATGGGCGCCTGCGAACCGCCGGTCGCGCGCGGCGGCTCCACCACCATGTCCGCGTCCGCCACCGCGGCCGGCGCCGATGCCGACATGCCATCGGCCTCGGGCGCAGGCGCAGCGACCTGCGTGGGCGGCTGCCCGCCGACGCCGTCGAACACGCGCAGCTCCAGCGTGCGCTCGCCCTCGGGCCCCGCGAACACCGCCCTGCGCGCGTCGACCGACTGCAGCACCCATCCGGGCGCGGACTCCGGCGCACCGCCCTGCTTCACCCGCACCGGTTCGCCGCCGCCGGTCGGCTGCAGGATCACCATCTGCAGGTCGGGCGTGCGCAGGACGCTGGTCAGCATGTACTCGAAATCGTTGCCGGACTCGCCCGTATCGCCCATCGGGTCGATCACGAACGGCTGCGGCCTGCGGTTGTCGGTGAACAGCGGGCGCGCGGCGACGTCGCCATACTGCGCCAGCGGCCCGAGCCGCTCCTCGCCGCGCGCCGCCGGCGTCGGCAGCGCCTGCCGCAGCGACGGATCGTCGTCGAGCCGGTCGATGCTGCCGCCCATGCCGAACAGCGCCAGCCCCCAGACGCAGACCGCCCAGCCCGCGAGTGCGGCGTACAGCCAGGTGCGGGCGCCGGCGTCCTCAGCGCGCATCGGTCGCTCCCGCGCCCGGCACCGGCTGCAGGTAGCCGTAGAGGTCGAAGCTGACGTCGACGCCGCCACCGCTGCCCTGGCCGGCGCTGAACTGGTAGCGCTGCGCGAGCAGGTTGAGGTTGTCGACGAACAGGCGAGGCGAGCCGCTTTCCAGCGAGTGCAGCACTGCCGCGAGCTCCGGGTTGCCGCAGGTCAGACGCACCTGCACCGTGGCGCGCGGGAAGCGCTCGGGGCGCGTGTCGTTCATCGGCTGGCGGTTGGTGATCGCGCAGCTGCGGTTGCCGGGACTGGCGGCCAGCACCGCCTGCTCCAGCCGCTGCACCAGGGCCGAGGTCGCAAGCTGCACGTTGGCCTCGGCCATGAAGCCCGGCGCGCTGCCCGCGGCCGCGCGCGCGGCGGCGAGGCGCTCGCGCACGTCCGGCGCCTGCTGCAGCTCCATGCGCGCGCGCAGGTCGCGGTCGCGCAGCGTTTCGATGCGCGCGTTGGTGTCCAGCAGCGGCGCCGTCCACCACGGGTGCACCAGCAGCAGGTAGGCGAGCGCGAGCACGCCGGCGAGGATCGCCAGCGCCAGCCAGCGGTCGCGCCTAGTGACCTCCGGCTGCATCCGTCGCCTCCCTGGCCGCGGCATCGCCCGGCGCCTTCGCCGGTGCGGTCGCGAGCTTCGCGGTGAGGGTGAAGCGGTCCATGCGCGTGCGCGGGTCCGGCTGCAGCGCGCCGGCCAGCGCCGGATCGGTCCACAGCGGCGAGCCCTGCAGCCGGCCGACCAGCGCCGAGGCCTCGCGGCTGAGGCCGATCAGCAGGATGCGTTCGCCCTCGACCGAAAGCTTCTCGAGATAGGTGTCGTCCGGCAGGCGCCGGGCGAGTTCGTCCATCAGCTCGACCATCGTCGGCTTGCCGGCGCGCGCGGCCTGCAGGAAGGCGCCGCCCTCGATCAGGTCGACCAGCTGGCGCTTCTCCAGCGATGCGCCACGCGCCTGGCGGACTTCCTCGTCGACCTGCTGTTCGAAGTAGTCGGCCGCCGCCTCGCGGTTGGCCAGCATCTGCCACATGCCGAAGAACAGCGCCGCCGCCGCGACCAGCAGCAGCACGAGATTGCGCCGGCGCCAGGGATCGCCGCGCAGGCGGCCCTGTGCGCCGGTCATCAGGTTGACGCCGAGCGGCTGGCCGCCGGTATCGGCCACGTCGACGCCGGCCAGCGTCGGCGCCAGCGTGCCGAGCGCCGCAAGCGCCGTTTCCAGCGTCGCCTTCGGCACGACCACCAGCTCCGCCTCAAGCTGGTCGTCGCCGCGGCGGCCGAGCAGGCGTGCGTCGTAGCTGACCTCGGCCGCGGTGAACGGCGTCTGCCGGTCGATCTCGAACCCGAGCACCTCGCGCAGGCGCTCGCCCGCTGCCGCCGGCAGGGTCAGCCGCCGGCGCAGGACCGCGGACGCCGGCAGCACCAGCCAGCGCGGCACCTCGACGATGCGCGGCGACAGCAGCGATCCCAGCGGATCGGCCTCGGCGACGCCAGCTTCGGGAACGGGGAGCTCGGCGAGCGAGCGCTCGGCGTCGCCGCGCCACAGCGACAGCTGGAGTTCGTCACCATGGCGGCGCAGCAGCAGGCGCTGCGGGGACAGGCCGAACAGGTCGCGGACCCGCGCGGGCAGCCAGCTGGCGAGCGAGCGCATCCACCAGCCGCGGAACTCGCGCAGGCGCGGGCGCAGGGAGCCTTCGACCCGGCGCAAGCCGCCGCGCAGGCCCGATGGCGCCGTTCCTGGTTGTTCGACGACGGCCATCATCGTGGCGACGCGCCTTCCTCCCATCTCATGACGGTGAACGCCGACCCGGGGACGCCACTGGGCCCCAGCCGGACCACGGCGCGCAGGACGGATTCGCGGCCGTCCCTGAGCCGCGCATGGCTGTCGATACTATACGTGCCGCTGCCTGCGCCCACGAACGAGGGATCGCCGGGCAGCGGGGGACGTTCACGATTGGCCAGCACCGGCGCGGCGTCGATGCCCATCGACGTGAGCGCGGCCCCGGTCGCGAAGCGCGGGTCGGGGATCGGCAGGCCGCTGTAGATCGTCAGGTGCGCGGCCAGGGCGTCGTACAGCGCCGGCGTCATGCCCAGCACCTGCTCGACCTCGGCCACGGTTTCGAACGGCGCGTCCTTGGCGCCGTACGGCAGGCCGGCGGCGGCGTACTGCGGGTCTTCGGCGCCGCCCTGCGGCTGGGTCAGGTCGTCGGCGTCGCGCCAGTCGAGGATCGCCGCGGACACGCCGTCGGCCAGGTCCGGCTGCGCGCCCACCGCGCGCATCAGCGCCGCCAGCGTGGCGGCGTCGGCGGCGTTGAGGTCGAGCTTGCCGGATTCGTCGACGATGCGGACCTCGACCTCGGCATCGCCGAAGCGCCACGGGTAGGCGCGGCCATCGGGCAGCCACTGCCGCTGCGGATCGGGATCGGACACCCGCGTCGCCGCGTATTCCAGGCCCGCGCGCGCGGCCTGCGCCGCCGCCAGTCCGCTGCCCAGGGTGCGGCCCTGCAGGTATTCGATCTGCGCGGTCATCGCGAACGCGCCGATCAGCGCCGCGAGCAGGGCGGTCAGCCACAGCACCAGGATCAACGCGGCGCCGCGCATGCGTTCGCGGACGGTGGTCACGGCACCATCCCGCCCATCCGCTGCGGCAGCATCACCACCAGCGGCGGCCAGGTGCCGCCGCTGCGACTGGCGAGTTCGATCGATACCTGCAGCGGCAGCGCGTCGACCTGCTCCCAGGTGTCCGTCCACTCGCCCAGGTAGCCGTCCTCGCCGATGCCGCGGTAGCGGAAGCGCGCATCGGTCAGGTCCGGCACCAGCGATTCGGGCGGGCGCGCGTTGCGGTCCTCGATCGTCCCGCCGGCGATGGCCATCGCGAACGACACCGCGAGCCGCTGCCCGCCGTCGCCGTCGAGCACCGCGATGTCGTGCAGGTGCGGCCCGCCGCGGCCGAGGTAGTTCGGCAGGTCGGCGACGAAGCGCACGCGATCGGGCTCGCCGATGAAGCGGATCATCCGCCCGGTGTCGTCCTCGATCGCGAACGCGATCGGCGTGGCCGACGCCAGCCGCCGGCGCAGGAAACCCTCGACCGCGCGCATGCGCTCGGTGCGGTCGGCGAGCGCCTCGCCGCGATCCACCGTCGCCGTCGCGGCGCGCAGGGTGGCGAAGCCGAGCGCGAGGCCGGCCGCGAGCAGGGTGGTGGCCAGCAGGATTTCGAGCAGGGTGAAACCGCGCTGCGGATCGCGGCCCGCAGCGCGGGGAATGATGCCGTCGCCACGGCTGACGCCAATGAATCGCCTGCGAGAACTGCTTTTCGGCTGCGGGCATCGCGCGCTGGCCCCCACCCCAACCCTCCCCCGCACGCGGGGGAGAGAGCCCAGGCTGGCGCAGGTTCGACAATTGGCGCAATCGAGCAGCGCATTCGCTCCCTCCCCCGCGTGCGGGGGAGGGTTGGGGTGGGGGCCACCGGCCTGCGACCACTCTCCACAGCCGTCATTCGCCATCCAGCCCCGCCGCGGCACCCGACACCCGCTGCCCTCCGCAAACCACCTCACCCCGACACCCCCGCCGGATCCGGCTGCACCAGCCGCAGCGACTGCAGCTGCAGCCGCTCACGCGGCCCACCCTCGCCCCAGGTCACCGTCAGCTGCAGCTGCAGCAGCTGCGGCGAGAACGGGTCGAAGGGTTGTCCGGGTGGGCGGTCGCGGTCCACGTAGGGAGCGACGTCCAGCACCCAGCGATAGCGACCGCCGTCGAACTCGCCGTCGCGGCGCCCCGGCTGCAGCACCTCTCCGACGCCCACCTCGTCCAGCAACGACTGCGCATGCAGCGCCGCGCGCCCGCTGTCCGCGGACCAGCGCACCTGGCGCACGCCGCCGGACAGCGTGCCCAGCAGCAGGGTCAGCGCGAGGCCGAGCACGGCGAAGGCGACGATGATTTCGAGGAGGGTGTAGCCCCGCTGCCGTAAACCAACCGATGTCCGACTATCAATGCCGTCGGCACGGCTGACGCCAATGAATCGCCTGCGAAAACCGCTTTCCCGCCGCGCAGGACACTGCGCCGAACGCGCACCCTGCCGCCATGCAGTCATGCGCCGCCTCACCGCACCACCTCGCCCCGCCGCAGCGTCACTTCGCCGGTCAGCCACGCCACGTCCACGTTCCAGGCCGCGTCGCGCAGGCTGAGCTGCACGCGCCCACCACTCGACGCACCGTCGCCGAAGAACACGATCGCGCCGACGCCCTCGGCCGGCTGCAGTTCGCGCGCACCGGTGAAATGCACGACGAGCTTCTTCGGCAATTCGCCGCTGCGCCCGTTCGCGCCCTGCCAGGTGTGCGCGGCGGGGTCGATCAGGAACTGCTGCGGTTTTCCGGTGGCGATCGCATGCACCCGCGCGAAACGCAGTTGCGAGGCCACTTCCTTGGCGCCGGAACGCAGGGCCATGCGATCGAAGCCGCCGGTCAACACGCCCGCGGCAAGCAGACCGGTCGCGGCGATCAGCGCCATGACCAGCAGGATTTCGAGCAGGGAAAAGCCCCGCTGCCGTAAACCAGCCGACCTCCGGTCAACGATGCCGTCGGCACGGCCGATATCGGAAAATCGCCCGTAAAAGACGCTTTTCGGCTGCGGACAGCAACCCGCCGCGCGAAGAATGATGTCGTCACCACGACTGGCACCCGCGGGAAGCCACTGGACGACCAGCGACTCGCGCTGCTGAAAAGCACTTCCCGCTTTCGCGGGAATGACGGATGTAGCCGCGCTTCGCGAACCGACCCCCATGCGGTGCCCGCTCCGATCGCCCGTTCCTAGTCGTTGCGGATGTCGGCGCTGACGCTGTCGCCGCCCGGCTTGCGGTCCGCGCCATAGCTGACGATGTCGTACGGCCTGCCGTCGCCCGGCGCGCGATACTCGTAGGGCGTGTTCCACGGATCCTTCAGTTCGGAGTCCTTCGCGTACGGCCCCAGCCAGCCGACCGCGCCGCCCGGCTGCGTCACCAGCTGGTCGAGCGAGGCCGGCAGCGTGCCGGTGTCCATCTCGAACTGGCTGATCTTCTCGGCCAGCGTCTGCACCTGCGCCTCGGCGAGCCGCACCTTGGCGCGGTCGCCGCCGCCGAGGATGCGCGTGGCCGCGAACGCGACGATGCCGCCGATCAGCACCACCACCAGGATGATCTCGATCAGGCTGAATCCGCGCTGCGATTGGTTTACCGCACGGTGCGAAATGATGCCGTCGCCACGGCTGACATGAGCAAATCGCCCGTGCAAACCACTTTTCACCCGCCCCGCCACCCGCATCTGGAACCGTCGATTACGCATCATCCGCCCTCTCGTTCAGTCTCGTGTAATCCAATGATCCCGCGCCCACCATGAACCGCTCACCCGATCACGTTGGTCAGGTCGTAGATCGGGATCAGCACCGCCAGGATGACCACCATCACCACCAGCGCCAGCAGCATGGTCACCGCCGGCACCAGCGCGGCGAGCATCCGGTCCAGCGCCTGCCCGGTTTCCTGCTCGAAGGTGTCGGCGGTCTTGAGCAGCATCGTATCGAGCGCGCCGGACTCCTCGCCCACCTGCACCATCTGCAGCGCCAGCCGCGGGAAGCGCTTGCCCTTGCCCAGCGCCGCCGACAGGCCGACGCCGTTCTTGACCTCTTCCGCGGCGGCTTCGACATCGGCCGACAGCACGCGGTTCCCGACCACGCTCTTGCCGATGCCCAGCGCCGCCATCAGCGGCACGCCATTCCTGAGCAGCGTGCCGAGCGTGCGCGCGAGGCGAGCGGTCTCGAGCCGCGCCGCCAGCGAACCCACCAGCTTCTGCCGCAGCAGCCAGCCGTCGAAGCGCGTGCGGAAGGCGGGATCGCGCAGGCGGCGGTCGAGCCACCAGATCGCCAGCGCCGGCACCACCAGCAGCAGGATCCACCAGTCGCGCACGAACAGTCCGAGCGCGAGCACAAGCTTCGTGAACAGCGGCAGCGGCGCGTCGAGGCTCTCGTACATCGCCGCGAACTGCGGCACCACGTAGCCGAGCAGGAACATCAGCGACAGGCCGACCATCACCAGCAGGATCGCCGGATAGATCAGCGCGTTGATCACGCGCCCGCGCAGCGCACGGCTGCGTTCGAGGTAGTCGGCCAGCCGCTGCAGGGTGTCCTCGAGGCTGCCGCCAGCCTCGCCGGCGCGCACCATGTTGATGTACAGCCGCGAGAACGTGCCGTGCTGGCGCTCCAGCGCGGCCGACAGCGCGGTGCCGCTGCGCACCGCGTCGCGGATCTCGGCGATGGTGCGTTTGGCGGCGGGCTCCTCGGGCAGGTCCAGCAGGATCGTCAGCGCACGGTCGAGCGGCTGCCCGGCGCCGAGCAACGTGGCCAGCTGCTGGGTGAACTGCACCAGCCGCGGCCCGGCGAAGGGCCGGGGCTTGAACAGCGCTTTCCACGCAGGTTCGCCGCCACCTTCGCTGGCGAGCCGGGCCTCCACCGGCAAATGCCCGAGTTCCTGCAGGCGCAGCGCGACCTCGCTGTCGCTCGCGGCCTCCATCTGGCCGTCGAGCATCTCGCCGCGCGAGTTCAGCGCCTTGTAGCGGTAGAGGGGCATCAGCAGCGGGACCCGGGCCCCGGGACTCGGGACTCGGGAGCATCACTTGTTGTCATCCCGAGCGCAGCGGGGGATCTCCTTTCCGGAGACAAGATCCCTCGCTGCGCTCGGGATGACACGGGACGCTGCGCATGCCGCGTCTTCGCAATCCCCGGCCTCGCGATTTCCCGTTTCACGCCTCCTCCGTGACGCGCAGCACTTCCTCGATCGTGGTGACGCCGGCCAGCGCCTTGGCGATGCCGTCCTCGTACATGGTGCGCATGCCGTTCTGGCGCGCGAGCTGTTCGAGTTCGCCCATGCCGGCGTGGCGCATCACCGCGCGGCGCAGCTCGTCGTTCATGACCAGGAATTCCATGATCGTGGTGCGGCCGAGGTAGCCGGTCGGCGCGATCGCCGAACCGCGTGCGCGGTACAGGAAGATCTCGCCCCCGGGCTGGTACTTGCGCAGGCCGAACTTCTCGATCTCCTCCGGCGAGGCGGCGTACTTCTCCGCATGCCGCGGCTCCAGCCGGCGCACGAGGCGCTGGGCGAGGATGCCGTTGACCGTGGAGGTCATCAGGTAGTCCTCGACGCCCATGTCGAGCATGCGGGTGATGCCGCCGGCGGCGTTGTTGGTGTGCAGCGTGCTGAGCACAAGGTGGCCGGTGAGCGCGGATTGGATCGCGATGCGCGCGGTCTCGAGGTCGCGCATCTCGCCGATCATGATGATGTCCGGGTCCTGGCGCACGATGCTGCGCAGCGCGTGGGCGAAGTCGAGCCCGATCTGCGGCTTGGCCTGGATCTGGTTGATGCCCTCGATCTGGTATTCGACAGGATCCTCGACGGTGATGATCTTGACGTCGGGCGTGTTGAGCTTGGAGAGCGCGGTGTAGAGCGTGGTCGTCTTGCCCGAGCCGGTGGGTCCGGTGACCAGCAGGATGCCGTGCGGCTGCTCCAGCACCTTCTGGAACTGCGGCAGGAAGTCCTGCGTGAAGCCGAGCCGCTCGAAGTCGAACACCACCGTCTCGCGGTCGAGCAGGCGCATCACCACGCTCTCGCCGTGCGCGGTCGGCACCGTGCTCACGCGCAGGTCGAGCTCCTTGCCCTGCACGCGCAGCATGATGCGGCCGTCCTGCGGCAGGCGGCGCTCGGCGATGTTGAGCTTGGCCATGATCTTGACGCGGCTGATCACCGCCGCGGTCAGGTTCGACGGCGGGCTCTCGCCGTCCTCCAGCACGCCGTCGATGCGGTAGCGCACCTTGAGCCGGTTCTCGAACGGCTCGATGTGGATGTCCGACGCGCGCAGCTCGACCGCGCGCTGGATGACCAGGTTGACCAGGCGGATGACCGGCGCCTCGGAGGCGAGGTCGCGCAGGTGCTCGACGTCGTCCATGTCACCGCCGCCCTCGCCGTCGGTGGTCTCGACGATCGCACCCATCGCGCTGCGGCCCTGGCCGTGCCAGCGTTCGATCAGGTCGTCGATCTCCGAGCGCAGGCCGACGACGGGCTGCACGTCGCAGCCGGTGGCGAGGCGCACGGCATCGAGCGCGTAGTCGTCGTACGGATCGGCCATCCACAGCGCCAGCCGGCCGTGGCTCTCGCCGATCGGGCACAGCTGGAACTGCTTGAGGAAGCGCACGCTCAGCGGCTGCGCGTCGGGCAGCAGCTCCGGCGGCGAGGCCGGCATGTCCTTGGCGCCGAGCAGGCGCAGCGACAGCGTTTCGGCGCAGGCCTCGGCGTGGTCGCGCTCGGACACCAGCCCCAGGCGCGAGAGCAGCTGCAGGATGCCGCCGCCGGTTTCCTCCTGCAGCCGGCGCGCGCGCGCGAGGTCCACGTCCTTGAGCTGCTGTTTGGCGAGCAGCGCCGCGACGATGCGGTCTTGCGCGTCCGCGGCCGTGGATTCGCTGGCGTGACTGTCGGGGATCGCGTTCACGGCGGGGATTCCGTTGGGGGTCCGACTTTAGCAGTTCGCGCCGCCGGGCTGGCTAAACCGCGGCCGACCGGTTGCCGTGCGGATCGCGCGTCCGTCGATTCCGCAGGCGCAAGCGCGGCTTGCCTGCGGCGGGTGCGCCGACGGGTTCCGATCGGAGCTCAGCGGGCACTCGTTGCATCGGGTCGCGCCTGAAGGCGCTCCTACAAGGAACATCTGCGTCTGTAGGACGCGCCTTCAGGCGCGACCGAAGATCACGGCCATCCCTCGAACAGCGCCAACCCCATTCACCGCTTGCGGTTGAAGATGCCCATGTCCACCCGGCAGATGGGAGGAGAAGGACCAAAAAGGAGCCCCGGACCAGGCCGGGGCTCCCGTGCACGCCCTGGTGGGCGAAGCGCTAGTAGCGCGCCTGCAGCCTGACGTTGCTGTACGCGCGCGCGCCGACGAGCTTGACGTAGTACGTGCCCGCCGCCGGTGCGTTGACGCGCACCGTCTCGTTGTTGCCCGGACGCTCGGAGCGATGGTCCGCCGCCGCCGTCGTCGGTTCCGCTTCGAAGCTGACCAGCAGCGAGACGTCGCCGCTGCCGCCGGTGGTGGTGATGCTCAGCGGCCCGGTCGTGCCGCCCGGCACGGTGATGCTGTACAGCACCTCGCTGCCCGCGGCCCCGGACAGTCCCGTCACCGGCACCTGGTTGGCCAGCGGGATCGCGTCGCCGGGTTCCGGACCGGCTTCGCCGCCCCACTGCTCGAACTGCAGTTCGGTCTCCTCGTCGCTGAGGCAGGCGACCGCCGAGGCATGCTCGGCCGGGGTCAGCAGGCCATCGTCGGCGAGTCCGTCGACGTAGGCGCGGATGTTGTCGCGGTAGACGTCGATGTCGCCGGTGCCGCCCGCCGTCGCCCGTGCGGTGCCGTAGATGTTGGCGCCGACGATGGGACCGCCCGCCACGCTGGTCGGCACGCCGGTGTCGCAGTCGAGCAGGAACTGGTTGCCGCGGTTGATCTGCCAGCCGATGTCGGAGAACAGCGCGGGGGTCAGGTCCAGGTTCAGCGCCGCGAGCAGGTCGTCGTTGATGAACGGCTCCATCACCGCGTTGGGCGTCAGGCGGGTGTCGTAGTGCGAGAACGACGAGCCCTGGGCCAGCGCCGTCGGCGCATACAGCTGGACGTTGCCGTCATCGTCGACGCCGGCCGTCAGCGCCAGTGGCGCCTCGTCCTTGACCGCCGTGCCGGTGAACACGAGGTGCGAGTCGTTGACGGCCGCCGCCGCGCGCTGGGCGTCGGTCATCGCGGTCCATGCGGTGCCGGTCGAGTTGTCGATGACGAAGGTGGAGTAGATGTCCTGCCGCCCCTGGAACTGCGCGCCGGTCGACAGCGTGTTGAATCCCGAGAAGCCGAGGCCGTGCGACATCTCGTGCACGACGACGTCGAGGAAGTTGATCAGGTTCGACGGGGTGTTGCCGTCGAGGCCGAAGTACCAGCCCGAGCCGGTGAGGCAGCCGGGCTGCCCCAGCCGTCCGTTGAAGCGGCTGATGATGTCCGGCGTATCGGCCGGCAGGCCGTTGGCGCTGCCCAGGTCCGTCGCCGCCAGCGCATCGCCCAGCGCCGAGTGGTACCAGGTGTCCGCGAGCGCGCCTTCGGGCAGGGTCGGACCCTCGTTGAAGGCGAAGATGTAGTTGGTGCCCGACGATCCGAGCACGCCGCCGGTCGCGGTGCACGACAGCGCCTGGAAGCTCGCCTGGTTGAGGATTTCCACCTCGCTCTCGAGCACGGAGCCGAGCAGGTCGGCCGCGAACTGGAACACGATCAGCGCCTGCTCGCCGCGCGTGGTGCCGGGGTTGCCGCCTACGGGCGCGACGGGCGTCGCGTCCTCGAAGCCCTGGCCGGTGCCGGCGTCGGCGTTGACGATGGTGATCCTGGCGCCGGCATGGGCCATGCTGGCCTGGAACAGCGCGGCGGCGAGGACGGTGGGGACCAGCAGCTTGCGGCGGTTCATGGCGTCACCTCCTGCTCCGCGACGACATCCGTGGCCTGCGGTTCCGCATCGTGCCGGTGTTCGACCCGGATGCCGCCGTCGGCCTGGCGCTCGGCGACGAGGTGGCTGAAGTGGCTGTCGGGAACCTGCACCAGCGCGGCGACCTGCCCGGTCCGGCTGGTGCGCAGCGTCGAGCGCGCCGCGATCTCGTCGCGGGGACGCCTGGCGAGCGCGGCGGCGCGATCCTGCTGGATCACCTTGCCCAGCGCCTGTCGCTGCGCGGCGTTCGGCGCCTGCAGCTTGCCGGTGGCCGGATCGACGAACACCTGGACGCCGTGGTAGGCCACCGGCATCGCCTCATCCGGCGAGGCCGCGCCGTCGACCTGCGTCTCGCCGGCAATGACGCCTGCCGCGGCGAACGAGACGAGGACCGTCCCGCACAGGATGTTCACTACACGCTTGTACGTCATTGCGTTTCTCCTTGACTGTCGGAAACAACGTGCCTGCTTGCACCGCAAAGAAAATCGTTGAACCTTGACATCGCTTCGGCCCGGACGTGGCCGCCTTACCAGCCGAAGCCGGCGCCGACGCCCACCGACTTCTCGTCGCCGCTGAACGCGCCGCCCAGGGTCACCGTGGCGCGATCGCTGATCGCGCGCTGGTAGCCCAGCGACAGCGCGCTCTGTCCGCCCTGGAAGCCGACGCCGACGCCGACCCGGTTCTGGGTGCGGATGCCCGCGGCGCTGGTGGCCATGTTGAGCATCGCCGCGCCCATCGCGCCCTGGCGGTCGATGCGACGGTCCTGGTCGGTGAAACGCTGCTCCAGCTGGGTCTGGTAGGCGGAGAAGCTGTCGGTCCAGGCGTTGAACTTCTGGTCGGTGTAGGCATTGGCAGTGGCCACGGCCTGGGTGGCGGTGGATTCGAGCTGGGCGACGTTCACCGCGTCGGTGGACTGGGTGCCGGCCGCGACATTGGTGATCTGCCGCTCGTTGCCGGCGCTGCCCACCGATACCGTGTTCGCGCGATCGGCCACCGAACCCTGGCCCAGCGCCACCGATCCCGCGGCCGTCGCGGTGGCGCCATCGCCGATCGCGGTGGCGGTGGCCTGCGTGGCCACGGCGCCCTGGCCGACGGCGACGGCGGTCGATGCCGCGGTGCCGACCACCTGGGTACCTCCGCCGGCGCTTCCGGTGCCGCCCGTGTCGGTCCCGCCATCGTGTGCCAGGCTGCCGCCGGTGTCGTCGGCGCCGGTCAGGTTGCCGTTGTGCCGGTTGGCTGCCGAGGCGGTGGCATTCCCGGACGTGGCGCCGGAGGATCCTTCCAGCGCGCTCAGGCGACTGTCGAGCACGCTGATCTGCGCATCCACGGCACCGAATGCGTCGCCGACGCTGAAGTAGGTGCTGCCCTGGATCAGGTACGCCGGCGCGGACAGCGTGCCGAACGCGGTGACCTCCGAGCCGCCGCCGAGGACCTGCGCGGCGCTGTCGAGCGCGTCGTACACCTGGCCACCGGTCACGGCATCGGTGCTTCCGAGCGCGATCCGACCATCGGCGACGTTGGTGATCTGGCGCTCGTTGCCCTCGCTGCCTACCGAAACGCTGTTTTCGCGATCGGCGATCGAGCCCTGGCCCAGCGCCACGCTGCCGTCGGTTTCGGCGATCGCGCCCGCGCCGAGCGCAATCGAGCCGGCACCCAGGCCGGTGGCCGCGTTGCCCAGCGCCACGCTGTCGGCTCCGGCCGCGGCGGCGTTGAAGCCGATCGCCGTGGCGTAGTCGGCCAGCGCGAACGCGCCGCTGCCCAGCGCCGAGGCACCCTCGCCCACCGCCGTCGCCGACTCGCCCGCCGCCGTCGCGTAATCGCCTTCCACGTACGCCGCGTTGTCGCTGTCCGCACTGCCCGAGGCCGCGAAGTAGCGCGTGTGCTCCGTCGCCGACTCCAGCTGGCCCACCGTCGCCGCGTCGCTGGCGGCCACGCCGTCGCTGACGTTGACGATCCGCCGCGTCGCCGGATGCCCGCCGGCGCCGGTGCCGTTGCCCACCGACACCACGTTTTCCTCGGTCGCCCGCGCACCCGCGCCCAGCGCCACGCTGCTGGCGCCATTGGCCCATGCGCTCAGGCCCACCGCCGTGGCGTTGATGCCCGCGCCGTAGACATAGGCATCGCGACCGATCGCGGTGCCGCCGGCCGCCGTCGCCCAGGCCAGCTGGCCCACCGACGTGGCGTTGTCCGCCGTCGCCCATGCCGAGGCGCCGAGCGCGGTTGCGTTCAAACCGGTCGCGTTCGAGCTGCTGCCCAGCGCCGCGCTGGCGCTGCCGCTGGCCGTCGACGTGTTGCCCACCGCCGTGGCGTTCACGCCGCTGGCCGTCGACGAAATGCCGACCGCCGTGGTCCGCGTGCTGCTTGCCGCCGCGCCGTAGCCCAGCGCGGTCGAGAAGTCGCCCGTCGCCTCGGAGAAGCCGCCCAGGCTCGTCGCCGCCAGCCCGGAGGACGTGCTGCTGTAGCCGATCGCCGTGGCCTGCAGGCCATCGGCCGTGGCCGCCGCGCCGCTGGCCGTGCTGAACGCACCGTTCGCCTGCGCGCCCGCACCGAACGCGCTCGCGCCCACCGCCGACGCCGTCGTCGTCTGGTCCAGCAGCAC
>Ga0160439_1000399_pt1 | contig 22384 bp, 28 predicted proteins | sample HID1975M_E0MG_FD_108201 | JGI IMG/M metagenome (GOLD analysis project Ga0160439, IMG submission 108201) | Enriched soil microbial communities from UW Madison campus, WI, USA - HID1975M_E0 MG | ecosystem: Environmental > Terrestrial > Soil > Unclassified | place: USA: Madison, Wisconsin... | reverse complement strand
GAGAACATGCCGACCAGCCCGCCGCCGATCGTCACGCCCAACCCGATGGCCAGCATCTGGATCATCGAAAACAGGCTGTTCCCGCTGGCTGCATCCCGCTTGCTCAACCCCTTCAAGGTCACGCTGTTCATCGCCGCGAACTGCATGGAATTGGTCGCGCCGAACAGGGCAAGTTGGGCAACCTGCAATGCCAACGGCCATCCAGGCGAAATCGCCGCGAACGAGACAATGGATGCACCGACCAATACCGTGTTGACCAGCAAAAAGGTGTCATACCCGTAGCGCCGAACCAGCGGCGCGATCCAGGGTTTGGTGATCGTGCCCGCAATCGCCGCCGGCAACATCATGAGTCCGGACTGCAACGGCGAATAGCCCAGCTGCAGTTGCAGCAACAGCGGCAGCAAGAACGGCACCGCGCTGCTGCCGATGCGGCACACCAGATTCCCGACCAGCCCCACACTGAAATTGGGCTCACGAAACAGGCGCAATTGGAAGAGCGGATTCTGACGTTTGCGCGCATGGATCACGTAAAGCAGCACGGTCAATGCGCTAAGCGCGAACAAGCCCGTCGACCACGCCATACGCCCTGAGCCAGCGGGCAAGTCCAGGCCGAGCGAAAACGACACCATGCACAACGACAGCAAGGTGCAACCCAGCACATCGAAAGGCGCCACGTCAGACAGCGCGTCCTCAGGCAAATATCTCCGCACGGCTAACAAGCCGGCAATTCCGATGGGCACATTGATCATGAAGATCCAATGCCAGCTTGCCACCTGCACCAGCAGGCCGCCCAAGGTCGGGCCAAAAATAGGACCGACCTGACCCGCGATCGACACAAAAGCCAATGCGGAAATGTATTGATCGCCTGGCACCCTGCGCAGCACCGCCAACCGTCCGATCGGCACCAGCATGGACCCACCCACGCCCTGGACCACGCGCGCAACGGTCAACTGCGTCAGGGTTTGCGCCATGGCGCAGAACACCGATCCCATCGCGAATATCAGGATTGCCGCCAGGTACACACGACGGGTCCCGTAGCGGTCAGCCAACCAGCCCGAGGCCGGCGTCAGCATGGCCATCGTCAAGGTGTACGCCACCACGACAGGTTTCAGCGCAAGCGCCTCCTCGCCAAGGCTGCGCGCCATGGCGGGCAGCGCCGTGTTGACGATCGTAGTGTCCAGCGTCTGCATGAAAAAGCAGGCAGCGACGACCCAAAGCAGGGCCTGCTGTGATGAGGGTTTAGCCATGGACGAATCGTACTGCGCGAATGCCAACGGACGGCTGACAGCGGGTACGGCGCTTAGGGCGGTGCTGTGCTTGCGTCAGTCGGACCTGACACGCGATTTCTTGCCACCGGAAGCTCCTGGCGGCAGATATCCAGCACGGTGGAATGACCCCGTTTTTTGTGGAATACACTGGATAAATAAACAGTCTTTTCCATCATGCCGTTCAAAGCCCCCCTTACCCACGCCGACCTACGCATCATCCGCGAGCGCCAGCCCTGGAACGCCGACGTTATCTCATTGCTATGGGAGGTCAAGCGGCTGCGCTCAGTGCTACTGCGCGCCTATCAACTGTCTGCAGACCTGAAGCGGCCAGCCGGTCTGACAGGCGAGCTCTACGACGACTTCATGAAAGGCCTGCGGGATGAACCCTGTGTCCAGGAGCGCGACGGGATGACGACATCGTTGATGGAAGCGCCGGAGCGGCTAAGAAAGGGGATGGCGCCTCGGTGAGAACGCCGAGGGTTAGCGTAAAAGGCGGAGGAATCCCCATCATCGCTTTTGCGGGGGGATTACCGTGGGGACGCGAGATCGGGGCAGAGGAGGAAATCAAGCTATCGAAGGATCGCGGCCCGGCGTCCCATCAGAAGAACCATAAATGCGGTAACAATTCCGCGCTGACAACGGGATAGCCCCAGACTTGATGTTGTAACCTTCAGCCATTCCTAGCTGATGCGGAAATCCCCCCGAGCCAGCAAAGTCAAAAGAACGGTCTCCGCCCAAAAAGCTCAAAAATTACGCATCTCATGCCTATCAAATTCAGATATCCCGCACAATCCAACTTTGTACGCAAAGATCGCACCACTGAATTGTTAGCGTTAGCTGCAGCAAAGCTGTCAGGAGAGCTAGACGCCAAAGGCGATTTCGAATCGCGCATTCTCGAATTTTCAGCCGCAGGGGATTGGTTATCGGTAGCCGCGGCCGGCTGGGTGATGGAACAAAAGTGGCCAACTTTGGTTCGGGGATACTTGGCGCAATGTGACGGTTTTTTCAATTTGCTTTTGCGGGCGGATGCCCTCGAAGCCGCATTACGTGCAACCAGGAACGTTGATAACTCGTCGATCGCAACCCATCGCTTGCTTCGGTCTTTGAACTACAGCCATCGCTGGGACTTGGCTATCGAAGCCTTTTTTTCTTCCCCAGCGGCGAGAAATGACGAAAAGTGTTTGCGAGAGATATTCCCCATCGCTTTAGCGCTCAAGAGGTTCGACACAGCTGAACTTATCAAAGGCTACGCTAGCGGGCTCGGAAGAACGTATGTCGCTTTTGAAAATGACCTAGCAGATGCGAAGAGTCAATGGGAAAGAAGCGTCGAAGAATGGAGCCCCTACACTGCTCTTCCGCTATCACAGGGCATCGCTGAGGCAGTAGCCAATGGAAAAATTAGCGCCGCAATAGCGGGCTCGTGGGTAGCCTTCCACTCCGGCAGAAGGGATCAAGAATTCTTTGACGTTGCTTGCCGACCGCTCCCTACAGATCAAAGATATGCCAGCCGCCTTTTTTTCTTTCGTCATTTGGCCTATCTCAATCATCCAAACGAGAAGACCACTGTAATCAGGTTGGCTAAAACCTTGTTGCATTGGAGACTTGTAGATGATGCCCACCGTCTTCTGAACGACAACGCCCGTACCGGGCATGCGGATTTCCAATATCAACTTCTCTCGCATCGAGCCCGTTCTTTGTCAGAAGGCGCTCAGGACATCCCAATCTTTCATGGCCCCCTTGACCAAATGGGCATGAACCAAGCGCTGGCTTTTGATGTCATCCGCCAAACCAACAGCGCGGCGCTGAAGGGCCAAGTTCACACTTCTGAGCGCCTGCGCACCCAAATATCGGAATTCGTCAGCAACAAGGCCATATTAACTCTCGCATGTATCGGGAATACTCGAACTACTGGACCGGTTCGCCAGCAACTTAGGGTTGCTGTATGCATATCAGGGCAAATGCGATGTTTCGCAAAGAACGCAGAAAACCTGAAACGGAACATTGTCATTCCCCTCAACGCCGACGTTTTCGTCCACACGTGGGACACGCAACCGTCTGCGCCTCCAGAATTCCGTCATCTGAACCGATTCCTGGGGGACGAGCTGGTTCACTTCCTACCTGAACACTTGCGTCAACCGGGTGCCTTTCGCCTGAGATTCCCAGCAACGACGGAAAAAATCACCAAATCGACGTCCGAGCTCGTAACGGAAGAATGGATCAGGTCGTTTCTCGATTGTCGAGCAGTCGTAGTCGAAGCAGAGGCAGAGTTCGAGGACAAGTACAGCATCCCTGAGGGTCTTATGTACATGAACCGCTCCAACCAAGCGAAAATGTTCTACAAGATGCATGCTTGCAACGAGTTGCGAAAGCAGGCTGAAGTTGATAGAAATGAAACCTACGATATCGTCGTTCGTGTTCGACCTGATCTCGACATCGCAATCCCGAACCTAATGGAGTACGCGGTAGACTCATCAACTGCCAACTGGCGCATTTACATCGATGGGACTCATGGCGAAGGCCTCAGCGATCTATTTGCGCTGGGATCGTCAGACGCGATGGATGCGTACTGCTCCATATGGCCCTTCCTTGTATCTCAAGGCCGGTTCGACTATGGCCCAGCTTTCGTGAACGAACCTGCTGAGACCCTCTTAGGCCAGCATCTAGCCATATCCGGAGTTGAAAGTCGGCTCCTGCCTGCTCAGCGTCGCAACCTGCTGTCCGACGTTCCCCTAGACCGAATAGATATCCGAGAAGAACTTGATCAGGACTGCCCCCCCAACGCCGAAAACGACGTCACAAAATTCGTTTTAGAGTACAAACGTCGTTTTACTTCAACCCCTAATTAGTCCGGATCAGAAGTAGAGATTTCCGGCGCATTGAGGTTGGCACTTTGGCCGCTAGCCAAATGCTGGCGCGGGCGTAGAGTTCGCCACGCTGGGCGCGCAGCTGGGCGACGTGTTCAGCGCGTTCGACGAGACCGAGGAAGAAGCCCAGGACCGAGCCGCTCGCGAGGAATGGGGTGGCGCCTGGGAATCGCTGTCCGCTGTCGGGGCGGTGGGCTGATCGGATTGTACGAATCCAAAATGTACGACCGTGGATTCGGCACCACAGTGCGCACCATGTACGTACCAGAAAGAACAAGGGGCTACGCCAAATTGGCGTAACCCCTTGATTTCTTTGGTAGGCCCCCCGAGAGTCGAACTCGGCACCAACGGATTATGAGTCAACGGACGCATTAGACGCATAGCCCTAGGCCGTTGATTTTACAGGGCTTTGGCTTCGCGCCCGCCGCGACAATTACGGCGGATTGCGCCTATTTTGCCAATAAATCCCCCACCGCTTGAAACCCACCAGAGAGCCGCTAGATAGCGTTCCGATACGGCGAAGGGGCGGGCAAATCTTGCACCCATGCCAACTCATATCGAACGAACTCGCTGCCGTCATCATCCTTCTTTGCAAGTACCTTAAGAACACGCCAACCTAGGTCCAGATACGAATTCACGTCCTGGGGACTGGCAGAGGTAGTCTGCCGAATGAGAGCCAAATCTAGTGAGTTAACTTGGGTCTGTTGCTGGGTGTCGTCGGCCATAATCTTGTTCTAAATTTGGTTTGGGAATGATGACCATAGCAGTTGAAGCGAACTGCCGCAATCGAATGGAGACACACGATGTGCAGCCACTACCAGACCTTGAAGGACGCCGAACTGCTGCTCAAAAAATTCGGCGTGCGCGAGAAGCCGGCCGCCATCGGCAAGTACGACATGTGGCCGCGCTACCAGGGCGTGTTCGTGCGCCGGCCGGTCGAGCATGACGCGGGCGACGAGGCGGTACCGGAGCGGGAAGCCGTGGCCGGCCGTTGGGGCCTGATCAGCGCCATGACGAAAGCCGATAGCCTGGACAAGGCCGGCAAGCTGTCGACATTCAACGCACGCAGCGAGACGGCGCCCAAGTCCTTCACGTTCGGGAACGCCTGGCGCCGCGGGCAGCACTGCATCATCCCGGCCGACGCCATTTTCGAACCCGATTGGAGATCCGGCGCTGCGGTGGCCACGCGCTTCACCCGGGCCGACGGTGCGCCGCTGGGTATCGCCGGACTGTGGGACCGCTACCGAGACGCCGCCGGCCAGTGGCAGGACAGCTACACCATGTTGACCATCAATGCGGACGATGATCCCCTCTTCCGCGAATACCACCAGGCCGGCAAGGAAAAGCGCATGGTCGTCATCCTGCCAGAAGGCGCCTACGGCGACTGGCTGACCGCGCCAGCCGAGGCCACCCGCGACTTTCTGGTGCCCTTCCCGGCCGACAAGCTGGTCGCCACGCCGATGCCCGGCAAATAGCGTCAGCCTCTGACGCGCTCATAAAGCTGGATGGCCTTGGCCAGGGATGCTTCCATCCCGTGGCGCGTGCCATTGCCCGCCCACACTTCGAACTGCCAGCGGGCCTGCGCGAACACGCGGCAAATGGTCCAGCCGCCCGGGCCTGCCCAGTAATATTCATCGCGCTGCGCCCACTCCCCAAGATCCGCCATGTTCCGTCCCCGTCGGCCATAAAGGGGGCCGAATTGCGCGAATTCTAGGCGCGATTAAACTGTATGTCCATACAGTAGTTTTCCAGCACATCATGCTCTGCACCGTCACCCGCACCCACCATCTCGGCCAGAAGCGTCACGACCGCGACCCGGGCCCGACCATCACAGGCACCGTCCGCATGTATTCGGTCATGCGGGACGACATGAAGCGGTCCATCCGCGTCATGACGATGGACGACCTGCTGAAGTTCGGCGCCACCGACAAGGGAGCCATCCCCGATCTGCTAGAGCCCGAGCTTCTGACGTTCTCGTCTGACCGCGGCATGATGGTCTGCGGGTTCGAGGAGATCGACGGCCGGCGCTACTACCAGGGGTGGTGGATGCAGTGGATCAGGCAATGAAACGAGCGCAGGGGGTGCTGCAACACTATTGCAGCCACCAAGCCGAAAGCGCAATAATAATTTCCCCAATCATCTACTTTTGGAGGGTACGGCAATGCATCGCGAAGACATCCAAAAGCTGGGCGCCAGCGCCGCCCGCGACGGATTGACCTTGTGGGATTGCCCCTACTATCGAGCGGCAGAAATGCCCGGCCATACGGGCGAATCGATCGTGGAATGGCGTGAAAAGGTTGAGGCCTGGGAATCCGGATGGATGAAGGAAACGAAGTCGTGGCTACCGCCTCCGGGTGGCCATGTCCGCTATGTGCCACGCGCCACCGCGCGGCACCGCAACTGAAGATAGATCAGCGCCCCAAGCCGGGGCGCTTTTTTTGCACGTCGACCAAACCCTAGGTGGTCCTGGCCTTCGGCAACGGGTCCAGCGGCCCATGGCCACGCAACCGTTTAAACTTGCGATCTGACGATCAACCACCTTTGCGCCATGAAAAAGATCATAGGACTCGATGCTCTGCGGGCGCTCTCCGTGCTTCTCGTGATTTTGTCCCACGTTGGAGTGACGAACGCTGTATCGACCCCTGTCCTCAAATCGTTCTTTACGGTGTTCAATGCTTTCACCGGCGTGACCATATTTTTCGTGATTTCTGGTTTCTTGATTACGACCTTATTGATCGCGGAAAAGCAGAAGACGGGTATCGTCAACATCAAGAATTTTTTCGTCCGGCGTGCCCTCCGCACCTTGCCGCTTTACTACGTCGCAATCTTGATAGCAGCGCTATTTGGCCTTTTCGGCGTGCAGCAGATCTCTAGCGCCGCCTTACTCCACGGCATCACTTACACCTATAACTTCGTTCGCGTCCAAGACAACGTGGGCTTCCTGAGCCATCTTTGGAGTTTGGCCGTTGAGGAGCAGTTTTACCTGCTCTGGCCCTTCATTTTCGCGTCGCTCATTGTGAAGCCTCTCCGGCTCATCGGCATCTGCATTCTGTCGATCGTCGCGTGTTATATGGCGTACCTCGCTATCGACTTGGATTCGCCGATCCCGAACACGTATTACGTCACGCGGTGGTTCCTTCCTGCCGCGTATCCGATTTTTGTGGGTTGTCTGTTCGCACTGTCATGCCATCACTGGAGCCGCTTTAGAGAGTTCCTCGCGACGAAGGCGGCCCTGGCCGCTTCAGTGATCATGCTGTTCTGGCCCCTTATATTCCCAGATTTCACTGCGGCTGTGGCAGAGTGGTTCAGCCCGCTGCAGTTCCTGGAACGCTTCGTGGTCGTGACGGGGATAGCAGGAACAATTTCTTGGCTCGTCCTCAATCAAGAGAGCTGGGTGGTCAAGCGTCTTGACTGGGGCCCTATCGGTTACCTCGGCAAGATCAGCTATGGCCTATACGTTTGGCAAGGAATTTTCACCGGCAACGGAAATATCGACTCCCATTACTGGCCACCTCCCGTGATATGGGGCGTAGTCCTTACTTTTGGCGTTTCGATCGTCTCGTACCACGTGTTTGAAATGCCGTTCTTAAAACTCAAGGGCCGGTTTTCCTGGAAAAAGCCGCCTTCAGGAAGCCCCAATAGCACCACAGCGGCTGATCGCGCCACAGCCCTACCGTGAGCTCGTCCTACCTTAACGACTGATAGGCCCTTTCACAAGTCAGTCCCGCGATGCGGGCGCGATCTGCAATCCCCGCAAGCTCTGTAGCTCTGTTGCTAACCCGGCCGAGCATGTAGGCGAGCAAATCGACGGCAGCGGCTCCTGCCGGGCTTCCGTCGGCAGCGGCGGGGTCGAGGACGGCTGCGGCGCGAGCCAACGAGTTTGCGCGGGCGCGCATCCGGCCAAGCTCAGCGCGAGCGCCAGCAGCATCACCAGCCGCGGCCTCGGCCTGTTTCGTTGCATCATCACGCGCTTTCTCCACCGCGGCTGTGCGCCGCTTTCCTTCTTCTCGGGCCGCCTCGATAGCGGTCATCGTGGCCTGGGCCTGAGCATCACGCTCTTGCGCGCGTGAGGCCTCGGCCCTAGCCAGCTTCGCAGCCCAGCGCCAGCCCTGGGCCTGCCAGGCCGCGCCGCCCGCCACGATCGCACCCACCACCAGGGCCGCGGCGTATCCCTTCCAGCCAATCAATGCTGTAGACAGACCCATGTGTCCACCTCCCTGCGCGTAACGAGGCCTGGCAGCGTCATCAGCACGCCGCCCACGCGCCCTTTCACCCAGCGGTCCAGCTCGGCACAGCCGCCGGCATAGTCACCCGCGTTGAACTTGCGCCGCATGGTCGACTCGGCCAGGTTCCCGGCGCCCAGGTTGTACGTGAAGTCGATCAAAGCCGCGCGCTGCCAGTCATTGAGCGGGACGGTGATCAAGCGACGTACGGCACGATCAGCAACGTCCAGGTCAGCGTCGCGCCAGGCATCGCATTCCGCGTCGGTGTAGATCCGCTTTGGGTCGATGTCTGAGCCGGTATGTCCATCGCAAACCGTCAGCACGCCAACGGGATCGATATACGGCTTGCCACGAGCTTTCCCCGGTTCGAAGTGCGAGACCAGTACGCCTGCAATGGCGATCGAACCGGCGCTGGCGGTTGCAAGCAACTTGCGTTTCAGGCTTTCCGAGATCATTTCCAAATCCCCTTCACGGCTGCCACCGCTGCCAGCGTGGCCGCGATCGCGGTGGCGATGTACCCAATCGGCCGCGCGAGTCGGCCCAGCCCCTGCAAGACCTTGAACCCACCGGCCAGCGCAGCGAAGGTGTCCACGATGTCCTGTGTGTTCTGCCGGATCGTCTCAATCGACTCCGTATTACGCGCAGTGGCTGCCGCGTTGTGGGCCATGTCTTGCTCCATTTGCACCACGCGTGCGTGCAAAGACTTGATGAACGCATCGGACAGATGTTCGTCAACCATGGAATTTCCTAAGAGGCGACAACATCGCGTCCTCTGTAGACGAAAAAAAAGCCGCGTTAGCGGCTTCTACTGTTGCTCGTTAGGCATTTCCGGAAACACGACATTTCGCGGGAACCCCTCTTGGCCGGTCATGTCGCGAAGCGCCTGCCGATAGTCGCGATAGGACTTTCTTAACGCCAAAGGCACGTCGCCGGCTTGGGTCCAATCCGTTTGCCGCAGTAGCTCATCTCGGTCAGCACGGACGGACTGCGCCAATTGCTCGTCAGTCGGTCCCGGTCGCCGCTCCAAGTAAGGGCGGCCATCCTCAGCCGTGGCAATGAAGTAATCCACGATCTGACCCGCCATAAGCTCGGCCTTGTATTGCGGCTCGACCTCATGCCCGCCAGGGGCTTTGTCATACCAGCCACCATTTTTCCAAACGAATGCCATTTCAAACTCCTACTACGATGTATTCAACCGGCACCGAGATACCACCGGATCCGGCGATAGCAACCAGGTTGATCTGGACGCCTGTCAAGACACTGGCGTCATTGTCATAGGCCTTGTACTGAATGTTGTTTGCGTTTGATCGCTCTAGCAAAACGACCTGCCGCCAGGATGTGAACGCCTGGTTAAAGACGGCCGTCGCGACGCTCCCCGACCCGCTTACTGTCGTGATGACCAGTGAGCCCCATTGCAATTTCAACCCGCCGGGCAGATTCTGCCGCCCGTTAGCCGTCAACGCTTGATTCCCGCCCTTGAAGGCGTCGGCCAGCCGTAGGGAGGTGAGCGCCAGAGTATTTTCGGTTTGAGCTTGAGCCTGGGCCACGCTGGCGATCCCCGCTGGCAGTGCGATCCAGCCTGCTCCGCCCGTGTCCGGGTTGCTCGTGTTGTTCTCGACTGTGCTCATCCAATAGCCATTGCCGGTTGCCATGACCAGCGTGGCACCTTTGGGATAGCCTCCCACAGCGGTGGAAAACGCCGCATCATAGGAATACCCGGCCCCCGCTTGTGCCCATCGTGTCGCGGCGCTGAGGAAGTTCAGAATGCCGTTGAAATCCTGACCATACGGCGGCACCCCGCCCGCAGCCAAGGGGGTCATGGTCAGGGGAGGAAACCCATCCGTAAAAGACGCCAAGCCTGGCGTGACGCCGATCTGCGAAGCCACGGGAATGGTATTTTTCGCCCCGCTATTTGCGAACGGGACTGCTGACTTGCTGGGTGCGTTACTAGCTTGCATGGATAAGCCCCGAAGAGGTAAAGAAGACACCGGATCCGAAGGGTTGCATCACCGCTTCGTTGAATCCAAAAGTTGTTGGAACGTCGACTTGCAACACGTTTGCGAGAACCGCAGCGGGCTTCGGTATGGCTCCGGACTGAGTCATGATCGCAACTTCATACGGTTCCAATGCGAACTCGAAGACGTACCGAAACTCCATCAGGCCGGTGTCGGTGACATAGCACCTGCCGCGTCCGGCGAACAGATTCGACAGCAGCCTATTAAGGCTCGGCGACGTGCAATCGCTAATGTTGGCCAGGGCCTTGACGAGGATTAGCTTGCGGTACGCGTCATCCGCCAAGCGGTAGGTCTGCGAAGACGCCGCCCCTACGTACATAGGGGCTTGGCCGAACGGCTGCGCGCCTGTGGCAGCCGTGGGAGCGGTATAGGCCTCCTGATACCCCAAGAACGTCTCCGAAGCCGGGATCGTCAGCATCCGCCCCACGCCGACAATCCTGCCCCACACGTCCAGCCCGAAGCCCTGCGCCGTCTCTACGTTCCAGACGTAGTCATAGAACGCGTCGAAGTCAGCATCGGGGTTGATGTACTCGTCCATGTTGCGGATGAGCTGCCGCAGTGTGGGGCTATTCGCGTACTGGCTGATGACCGTGCGGTCGGCCAGGGTTGGCGCGTCTTCGCGGTACTCGTAGGTGTAGCTGCCGGTCCAGGTCAGGGATGCGCCAATTGCCGGCACCTGGCCCATGATGACCAGACCAGTGGAGGAAGCGGCATAGTCGGTGACAGTAACCGGTGCCGTGTCCGTCCTTATGTACGCGCCTCCTAGCAGATCGGTTTGCGCGTAGCCGACGTAAATTGTCGACCCAATTCCCTGTAGCCGATCCGGATAAACCACGGGTACCAGCGATGTCGCCGCCCCAGAGTTCACCACCAGCGTGACCTTGTACGTATCGTGGGGGCCCGCAACTACCGAACTGTCGATCACGTTGGAAAACGCGAATAGGACTGGCTCGGCGACGGACCAGTCGATGGCACAACTGGCGACTGTCCCAAGCACAGCGTCCAATACGCCGAAAGAGGGCGTTTGTGAATTTCCCTTAGCTAAATAGACCGAGACACGGTATACCGTATTGGACGTCACCGGAGGACGGTATGCGCTGGCGGGATAAACATACCCTGGACCGGGCGATACAGTTTGAGTGATGAGTGACATTCCTAGGGCGCCATCTGGGCCGATCCTCGCCCCGGTAGATCCCGACGTCCTTGCCAACTGCCATCCAAAGCCCCCCACAACTTCGGAGTTGGCCTGCAAGTTCGTGCGCGGCGTAGGATATAGGCGCTGGTTTCCCTGCCAGTCCTGGCGCCATACCCCCGTGGGCGTGATCGACGTCAGCGTCTCGCGCGGGCCGCCAATTTGAAACTGCGTGGTAGCGCCGTCCCCGATTCCAAACTGCGCCGGTTCGAAGACGTTGACAATGTTCGTCGTCATACCAAAGTCACCGTAATGTTCGCCTCCGAGATCGTCGGCGTCCGGTTGATGGGGATCGTGACGCTCGGCAGCGTCGGGGTCGAGGTGCCCAGCAGGAGCGAAATGATCGAAATGCTCGGGTCAATGGCCACGATGGGTGCGTAGTAGCGGCTGGCGAATAGAGTCGAACCGATCCGCGCGCGCAGGCCGCCATCGGCGCCATTGAAGGCGGCGATGATTGCCTGCTTGGTCAGCGCCGCGATGTTGGACGGCAGGCTCGGGTTGTTTGTGATCTGGACCGCAAACAGCACCGGCAACGCGGTCGGCGTTTGCCACTTCACGACGTAGGACGGATAGGGGAAGTCGTAGCCCGCCGTATCCTGCACGGTGTAGCTGGTGTTCCCGTTATAGTCGGCCCCGTTGGACTTCTTGCGCCAGATGGCATCAGCGATCGACGCCGCGGCGCCGCCGACCACCGCCACATAGATCGAATGGGGTATCAGCGTCACGCCGCCCACCGTAACGTTCGCGCTGGTGTTGTTCTCGGTCACGTACACGTCGATGACGTCAGCAACGTTCAGCACGTTCGCGTAGATCGAAGGCAGGGAGCCGATGGCGTTCAGGGCCACCGATTGACGCCGACGCTCTTCGAACTCAGCGCGGTTCTCCACTAGGCTGCCAACCGTTCCGTCGGCCGCGTTGGTGATCGAATCCCAGCCAGGAATCGCCTGGTAAATCTGATTCAGCGCACCCGGCGCGCAGGCGATCGGGCCGTCAACTGCGCAAGCGAAGGGTAGATCGATACTGCCAGTGACCGGAATCGTGCCGGCCTGCGTGCAAAGGTAGCGGTTACCGTCAACGGCCTGCGCGGTCGCGCCTACAGGGATCACCACGCCCGCCAGGCCGACACACGTGGCCAACACAGTCGTCGGCGTACCGGGCTTGCGGTCGATGAAGTAGATGCGCCCAATGGCGTCTTGCATGCGCCCAGCAGCAAACGCGGGGTCAACTTGGTTCACATAGCTGGCGAACTCGTTGTTCTTGTCGCCGATGATGGCCGTGGTGCTCGATGCCAGTTGCCCCTGCGGCGTCTCCAGCGACTTGTTCAGGCCCCCGCCAAAGGCAGAATCCATGTCAGTCAGGACGCCCGCCAGGATGGCCGACTCTTCGGGCAGCACCAGCCCTTCCGGCGTGAACTGCACGCGCGGCACTTGGGAGCTTGTAGCCATGGTTTCCTCAGATACTGACGGTCTGCTGGGTGCCGTCGGTCAGGGTGATTTCGACGTACCCGGTTAGGGTCCGATCGTTGAAGCTTGTGATCGTGCAGACGGCTGCGGCCACATCCGGGACGGTCAGCGCCGCAGTTTGGATATGCTCGCGTACAAGCGCCAGCGGGGGCCGGTACCCGAGGATGTCGCGCCAGTACGGCACGCCCGGCGCCTTGTCGTAGAACAGCTCGCCCTTGAACAGCTTGATGGCGCTGGCCACGTCCTGGGCCACGGCGTAGGGATTCGACGCCATAGCAATGTTGCCGGCCGCGTCCAGGACAAGATCCCAGACCGTCCGGTCCAGTAGAAGCGTGTTCAATTTGGTGTCCCCGTATTCGAAGGCCCGCTCTGCACGCCCGGGTGGGTATGAGTAGAGCCCACGTCCTTGCCGTTGTTTCGCAGCGTTCCCAGCGTGTTCATGTTGCCCTGCCAGGTTGACGTGCCGCCGAACGAGCCAGCCCCTTGCTGCACGGTGCCGTTGAGGACGATCACTGGCGAGTTCAGCGCGCACTGCGTGGCTGCGTTCAGTTCGATGTTCGGCGCCTGCACCGTCACCTTGGATGGCGACACCACGTTGATGCCGCCAGCCGTGAACTGCACGTACTGCACGGGCGTGCCGTTCAGTACCCCGCCGAAGTAAAGCCCGTCGGCCATGTCATGGGTACGCCAGGAACCGGGATTAGCTTGTTGCTTGCTCGCCTTGACCGCCGACAGGTCCCGGCTTCCGAACGCAGCTATGCCGATGTCCCCGATCTTCGGGTCCAAGATCACGGCGTCGGTACCGCCTTGCAGACGGAAGTAAGGCAGTTGGTGCAGCACTGCGTGCGGCACTGCATTGCCCGCGCCATCCAGTTGGTTCACCAGAGGCTGGACATCGACAAATCCAACTGGAGACAGGCCCCCATTGTTCGTCACCGACACGACCCGCACCAGCGTGACCGTGCTGAGGCGGGCCAACGCTTGACCGATTACGAACATCAACGCGCCGTACTCGTCGACGCCTTCGGCCGCGCGCGCCTGACCGGCATATCCGAACTGTTCAGCCATTGATCTGCCTTTGACACATGATTTGCGAGAGCCAAGCGCCGCCGGGCACTTCAGCCTCCAGCGTATGCACGATACTGACGACTACCCATTCTCCATGTGCTGCCTCAATCGAACTGGTGACCTGCACCAGGCCACCCAAGCTCAGCTCGGGTGTGAAAAGCACGGTGAAGGCAATACCGCCGCCGGTGAAAGTCGGGTATCCGATCAGGTTCTTCTCGGGCGAGATTTCAATCGCATCACCCTGGCGCGCTCCGGTACGCGGCCAGATGGCCAGTACGCCTCGGTCAATCGTGTAGCTGATACGTGCCGCGTTAGCGCAGGCCCGCAACTGCTCCAATGCCGTTCCGCTGAAGTACGGGTTGGACAACTGAGCCGTCACCCCGTTATTTTCAAACGCCAGGCCCATAGCGCCAGCCAGGTCGGAGGCGATCACCGAGACGTTTGTCGACCCGCGATAGCTCCGCGCGTTTACCGGCTTGACGGCATCCAGTGCAGCGGCCAGCGCCACGACGTTGAACACAACCTCCGGCGCCTGGTTGTAATCTGCCCAGGCTTGGGAAATGGTTCCTTCGTAAACAACACTGAGCGCCTGGCCCACATCGCCGGCGGCGATCAGGATTCGGTTGTTCCGCCGTTCGGTCATGATCGGACCAATCACGGTCAACTGATTCATCATGTCCTGGGTCAAACCGAAGATCCGCAGTTGAAGTTGGCTTTGCGAATCCCCGTTGTAGGAAACCACGGCAGCGGACACCCGGTATCCCGTCAACGTGACGTCAGGCCCCTTCGTATCGCCAAACTTGCCTTCACCCAGGCTAATGGTGACGTCGATACGCCGCTTGACGAAGGTCATAGGTCACCAACTTCCAGGTACGCCAGGATGAATCGGCCACCCAGGCCCGTGTACACCGGGTCCGCATAGCCGTTCGTGTCGATAAACGTCAGGTCGCCCACAAAGCCCCGATAAGTCTCCCGGACCAGTCGCACGCGGTCATGGCATAACGCCGTGGTCACGATGGGCTGATGATTCACAAAGAGATCCAGGTACATGCCCGTCGACTTTTCGTAGACATTGATCTGGCAGCTTTGGCCGGCCAGCACAACGCTGAGCGACTGGGACGGCACCGGGCGAAGGGGGATCTTCCTCATTGAAACTCCGTGCTCACAATCAACGGCTCCCCGGGTTCCGTACCAATCGGAAAGGTCTGAACCTGGCCATTACTCTGCGGGTCAGCACCGCTGGGTTCCTCTGTCTCCGAAAATTGGGCCGCGGCGGTCTGCCGCACCTCTTCAAGGAACAGCTCCACGATCAACTGGCTAGACCCGCCGCGGGTGTCACGCGTGTAGGAGTAGTTCACCAAGTTGGCCGAGGCATAGACAATTTCCGGGGTGACCACTGAATACAGCTCCGTGCTGCGGACAATGCGTTCCAGCACCGCCAGCATCACATTGCGCGAGGCCAAGTCACCGCTGTGCGCCAGCCGGATCGCCGCGTCGTAGGGTGTGTCGACCTTATTGAAAGACGAGAACCCACCTTGCTCCACCGGAAAGCTGGATATCCGGCCGCCGTTCCGAAAGCGCACGCCCAGGAACGAGTCAAAGACGACCGCCTGCTGGCCGTCCTGGGTGTAAAGGCCCCAGAGCGGCGTGCCGAAGAACAGCTCAGCCAGGCCGCCCAGGCCTATGTTGACCAGCTCCGGCAAGGACGGAATGGTCGTTTCACGGAAGATGGCCGGCACGCCCGGCACCTGAGGGACGTTCGGGAAAGGAATCAGCGCCATCAGAAAAGCCCCGTGTTGCCCTGTTGAACCAGGTTCTGGTTTTTGCCGATACCGCCCAGCTCCCGCGCGATGCCAGCGCCGTCTGTCGCTGCAGTCACGACAGTGATCGGACCGCTGATGTGGGTTTCGGTGGAATTGGTCGTCGTAGAAGTCGCGGCGTTGCTGACAGACTGCGCAGTCGGCTGTGCCGCCTGGGCTGCGCCAACCGACGCCATCGCGCCATTTTTCAACGCCTCGGCTTGAGCCAGCCGCGCCAATTCAGTAGCTACGGCGGCGCGCTCTTCAGCCTTCCTTTCCTTTTGCGCCGGGATCTCAAAGTCGGTAGTGACTACGCGGCTGGCATCCTCCACAGACTTGGCCACCTTCAACTTGTCACCCGCTGCCCTGTGCGTGTTGCGCAACTCCCAGTCGACAAACGCGTATTGCTGATCGCGTGTGGATTCCGACAGCGCCACGCCCATGACCTGCTTGAACATGTCCACACGCTCATTTCGCCACTGCGCCACCCCAAACGCCGTACCGTTGTCCCCAACCGCACGATGGTCGAGCTTGCCGCCGCTCTCGGCCTGCAAGTTGTTGACGATTCCGACTGCCTGAGCGCGTGACCAGCCCATCTTTTCGAACTTGGCGATAGCGTCGCTGGCATCAGGAGTGAGATCAGCCTTCGCCTTCGACATCCAACTGGGCGTAATCGCGTCCTTCGCCGCGAGCATCGACGCCAGAACAGGGTCTTTAGACTCGGCAATCTTTTTGCGCGTCTCTTCCGGGATGAGCTTATTCGCCACCTCGGTGATGGCTTTGAGGATCTGCTCGAAGCCCATCACCAGCAACTTCACGCCCTCGTTGATCTGTGCCTTGTTCGTAATAATCCAGTCGCCAAGCTCAATCAGCTTGGAAACGAGGAAATCGAAGGCCGGCATCATGGACGTCAGAACGTTCACGCCGACGCTAGAGAGCTTGTTCATCGCGGTGTCGTACTTCTGCCGCAATCGCTCGGCGCGGGCCGCTGCTGCTGCTTGAGCGGCTGCCGGGCCAGACTGCTCCTGCCGCCTACGGGCGATCCCTTCCGGCCCGTCCTTGTACAAGTTGAACTGCTGGGCATCCAGGCCCATCATGTTCGCGGCCAAGCCAGCGCGCGCGCGATCGGTCTTGTAGATCTCCGCGACGATACGCGCCCGGGCTTCCAGGTACGTATTGCCGTCCTTCAGATCTTCGGTCTTGCCGCCGAACTGGAAGAAGGCGGGCAACGTCTCGGCCGCCATTCCGCGCTTGAACTTGGCGACTTGGTCGGCCGATTCCTTCAGTTGCTCGGTGATGCCTTCGACCGATCCGCCGGCATTCTTAGCGGCCAGCTGCCATTCGGCTAGGTCCTGCGCGCTCATGTTCAGGTTCTCTGACAAGCGCGAAAGGCTTGCCGTCGACTGAATGGTGCTGGACACGAAGCTCTTGATGCCCATGCCGGCGGTAAACACCGCCAGCAGCGCCAGCGCCTCGTTGCGCACCTTGCTGAAGAACATGGCCGCCTGCTTGCCTCGCACTTCCATCTCGCGGGCGGTCTTCGCGGACTCTTCACGCGTGTGCGTGAGCGAGGTGTCTACCTCAGCGGCCCCCTGCTTGAAGCCCTTGGCGTTCATGCCCAAGGTGACAACCAGCGCGTCGATTACTGTGGCCATGCTATTTCCTCGCGTTGGCTATCGCCTGCTGGTTGTGCGCGTCAACCGCGAACACCTCCAGCAGGTTGTACAGGTCCTCGGCCCCATAGACCGTTTGCAGGTCATGCAGCAGGCCCGGGTGCCGAGATATCACCGCCGCGATGTTGCGCGGCACGTTGGCGTACTGGATCAGCCTCGGGCCGCCGCCTTGCCAGGCTTGGAGCCCGAAGTCGATTGAGCGACGGCCATAGAAAAATCCATGTGCAGGCCCAGAATCTCCTTGCGCAGCGTCAGCAGCGTAGCCACTTCCTCGATATCGTCGGCGACGAGTGGGCGAACCACGCTCGGGCTGGGCTGGATCTGCACGCACTTCATCATGCTGTCCAGAAGCGGCTTGGCGCCGTCATAAGGCAATTTCGTCAACGCCTTGATGCCCAGCGCCGCGACGCCAGCCAACCCGGCTTCGGCGATGTTGTCGGGGATTTCCACCCCCGCGTTCATCAGGGCGAAAAGCGCCCGCCCAGCCCAGTCTTCCGCCTCGTAGGCCGGAAGCTCGGTCAAGACGAACACCTTGCCCTTGTCGCGCCCCTCGGCGCTGATCGTTACGGTTGCCTGTTTGCGGGCCATATCAGACCAATGCCGGAGAGACGTCTTCCCAGGTGATCTGGAAAGTCATGGGTTGCAGGATCGTGCGCGCGGTCGGCGCGGACGGGATCTGCGTCAACACGCCACGCGTCATCACGAACTTGCGGCTGATCGACGGGATGTTCAGCGTGCCGTTGCAGTAGAAGACCTCGCGAGCCGTCTTCATCGCCGCCATGTAGGCCTCGAAGACGATCATCGAAGGCGAATCCGCCTGGATGGTGATCGTCTGGATGCTCATGAAGGGGGTGTAGCCGGCCGACATGCGGCCATCCACACCCATTACGGCCTGGGCGGGTTGCACAGCTTCGAACGCAAAAGCGTCGTCGGTTGCGTAGCCCTCGATCTTCTGGGGGACCGGGAAGATGCCGGCGATGCCCAGATACAGGACGGAATTTGCACTGGTAAGAGTGGACATGTCGGTTGCCCTTACAGAATGGCCAGGGATGCGAGGGTGAGCTTCTGGACGGATCCGCCATCCATGTACCAGAAGGTCATGGGCGGCGTACCGCGCGCGGCGCGCACTTGGGCCGTCGCCGGCAGGATTTGGAGATACCAGCCACGCGTTTCGAGCGTGCCGGAGATTTGGACGCCGGCCTGATTGTTGACCTGGGCCTTTTGCAATGCAGACAAGGGAACACCGGAGCGGATGGCGCCGAAGTTCACTGCAGCATTGACCGGGTCCATGCACGATGCGTCAATCAGGGCGTAACCGTCGGCGTTGTACGGGACCGAGTTCACCTGCGTCAGCAAGGTCATCATGGCCTGTTGCAGCGCCGCGTTCAGCCAGATCTGGTTCACATACGTGTCGATCCACTTCCAGTCGCCGCTGATCTGCCCCGGATACAGGAACCGGAACTGGTCATTGGCCGTGGCGTAGTCGCCATAGAAGTTGTAGCCGTTGGTGATCAGCGTCTGGGCGGTCGTCGCATCGGTCACCGTGAACTGAAGGCCGGACTGGCTCTTAAAAGCCAGGGTGATGCGGCCGTTCGTGCGGTCGAAGTCGATACTGGCAATCGCACCCAGAATGAAAGCAGCGTGCAGAATGTCCTTGTAGACGGGGATCGAACCGGAATACTCGTTCGCGGCCACGACGGCCGCCCAGCTCGTGGTGCTGCCTTGGGTCGTAGCCTGCACGTCCGTATCCCAGCCGACGTAGGCGAAGCGATTCCCGCGGCTGTTCGTCCATGCAGAGAACGCGACCTTGTCAGCCGTCACCGGCTCCCACATGGTCATGAACGATGCCCAGTTCTGCGTGACGCCGATGATGGCCGTCATGTTCGTGGCCGGCACACCAGCAATCGCACCCTGCGACGTCACAGCGCCGGTAGCCTGCGTGAGCTTCAGGCCGGCCGACAGCGTGCCAGAGGCAAAGCTGAGGGTCGACGTGGCGCCTGAGGTTGACGACGTGAACTTGAACGCTGCCAGTTGCGCGTCATACGTGACCGTGCCACCCAGGGACGTGAAAGCCGCCTGGATGATCGTCGCCGCGTTCGAAAAGCTGGTCGCCGCGGTCAGGGTGATGGCGCTGGATGTCTTGGCCGTGCCATCGATCGACACGGTCAGGATACCCGCGAGCGCTTTCAGTTCGGTCAGCGTCATGGACGCCAACGAGCCACCCCGCAGGTAGGCGGACACGGGCGCGCTGGGGTACTGCGCGAGCAACAGGTTGCCAGGCTTCTTCGTGGAGTTGTCGAACCCAAGGAAGTAGGAGGCGGCCACAGCGGCCTCGGGCGACGTCGGGCCGAAAAAGCGCGAAACGTCGTCAGGGGTGGCAAAGCTTTGGACCGCGCCCACGGGCACGGAGGTATTGGCGGTCAGGATCAGGCCGTTCAGGTCGAGCGCCGATCCGCCGGCGCCGATCACGCCAGGTACTACCTGGACGATTTCACTGGCGGGAATGGACATAGCTTTAGGCTCCGGGAGGGAAAGTCGTGTCGACTTCGATCAGGTCGACGTGGAGTTGATCCGCAAACTGCTGCGGAAGCGTCACGGTTGGGTTGAATTGCAGAACGGCGTCGAATGACCACCGCTCTGAGTATTGGTTCTCGCCTGTGACGAACGGCAATTGCTTGGGTTCACCACAGAACAGCGGCTGCGCGCGTCCTAGCTCGGCTAGGAATTCGCATCCGTACTGGCTGCGCAATGCGATAGACAGCACGAGTGCCGTGTCCTGCGCCCGCTCGCCGTAGCAATCAATCTGCGCCGACCACTGCGTCGGGCGCGTCAGCGCCCGCGTCCCTTTGGTGGGCGTCGGGTCGTCGTAACCGGTGCGCGGCGTCGATAGGCCAATCACGCCCATTGGGGTGACGATCACGTACTCGCTACCCTTCGGCGTCGGCACACGGTTCACCTGGCCGCGCACGACCTCGCATTCCACCAACGTGTCAGCGAACGCTCCCAGGTCATCGACCAGGTCGTCTTCGGTAATGCTGATCTGCGCGCTCATGGCGTCTCGTCCAGTTGCAGCGTGACCCCGACCTTGCACCAGCCCGGCCACGTCTCAAGGACCGCCGTGACTAGCCAGGTCTGGCCGCCGAAGTCCAACAGGTCGCCGCCCTTCGCCAGAGGCCGCACGACGCCCTGCGTATCCCCGAACATATAGACCGCGCGCTGCACGCCCTGGATGTTCTGGGCCTCAAGGTGCTTCAGGTCGCCCGTACTGAGCGGCTGGACCTGTAGGGTGACGTCAGCCGGCACCAAGTACTTGGGAACCTGCTTGCGGCCTGGCCCCATCTCGTACCCGTCGCTGTACCGGACCTTGCCGGTAATCATCGGATTCACCGCGTCGATGATCGGGCTTACGATGCCGTGCAAATTCATGTGTCGACCTCGTAATCCACGCTGTTCATCATGTGGCCGGTGTCCACCAGCGGTTTGGCGAAGCCCTTGGCTGCCACCGTATTAGGCGAGAGCGGGGGGCTTTCGAACTTCTGGATCGACGCCTGCAACTGGCCTTTCATCCCTTCGCCCATCTGGCCCAGGGACTTATCGATGTCGTATTCGTTGGCAACTGCCAGATTCCCCAGCGACTTGCCCCAGCCCTTTTGCTTTTCCTCGATCATTCGACGGAAGAAAGGCCGCGGCGGCTGGTTGTGGTCGGGACGCCCGAACTCGTTGATCGCAGCGACCATCGCCACAGGCATACCGTCCGGATATTTGGCGTTCTCCAAGAACCCAACCCGCAACGTCCCACCCTGGCCGGCCTTGTCGGCGATCTCTTTGAGACGCGCCATCAGGGCGTCACCGCCCTTGAAGTTCACGGCCGCCATGGGATCACCACCGGCACGGCATAGCCATTCGGACCCGGGACATACCGGCCTACGCGTAGCCAGGCGGTAGCCTCCCAGTACATGGCGCCATAGGGCGTCTGCAGATACCACTGGGCAGAACCCGCCGGCGCGCTGTAGTCGGACGATACGGACACAGACCCCTCGGTCGCGCTGCTGACCCGGCCCACCAGCCCGGACGGACTTTGGCCACCTTCGCCATAAGCCATCTTGGCAATGTGAGCCGTGAGCAAGTACAGCAAAGTCTTGCGTTGCGGCACGTCCGGAACCTTGCTGCACTCAGTGTTATTCAGGTACAGAGTGGCCAGGTTGAAGGACTGGGTCAGCTGGGCATCCGTCAGGGACGCAAAGGACGGGTACAGTTCCTTGAACTCGGCAGGATCGAACGTGACGATGCCCATGGCCTAGTCCTTCTTCTTGCCTTCGTAGTTTTCGGCTTCGATGCCGGGAGCGGGCTTCTTCGGATCCAGGCCTTCCAGGCCGGTCACGTTCGCCTTCTTTTCCTTTGCTTGGGCGGCGGCGTTGCGCTCGCCCTTCGCAGCAAAGACGAAACCACGCTTCACCGGCTCGAAGTCTTTGTGCAGGGCTGCCCACTTCGTCCAGAAGTCCTCATCCACCTCGGTCATGCCGTGGCCGGCAATCGACTCATCGTGATGGGCGCCGTTCAGGACGAACTTCTGATCCACGCCGGCCAGATCCAGCACGAGACCATTGGGCAGCTTGCAAGCGACGGTTACGGTCGACATGTCGTATTTCCTCTAGGAATGAAAAAGGCCCGCCGAATGTGGCGGGCCTCTTGGTACTGCGGTTGTGGCGTTAGACGCCGATCATGCCGGCGATGCCCAGCGGCATCTTGATGATGGCGCCCCAGGTGCCTTGCGACTTCTTCTGCTTGAAGCTCGAAGTCGCTTGGATGATCGGGTGCG
>Ga0160439_1000398_pt1 | contig 22391 bp, 17 predicted proteins | sample HID1975M_E0MG_FD_108201 | JGI IMG/M metagenome (GOLD analysis project Ga0160439, IMG submission 108201) | Enriched soil microbial communities from UW Madison campus, WI, USA - HID1975M_E0 MG | ecosystem: Environmental > Terrestrial > Soil > Unclassified | place: USA: Madison, Wisconsin... | reverse complement strand
CTTCAGGTCTTCGGGGTCCAGCGTGATGCGCACGGGTACGCGCTGCACCACCTTGATCCAGTTGCCGGTGGCGTTCTGCGCGGGCAGCAGGGCGAAGGCGCTGCCGGTGCCGGCGTCCAGGCCCGAGATCTTGCCGTGGTAGGTCACCGCGCTGCCGTACAGGTCGGCCACCATCTTGACCGGCTGGCCGATGCGCATCTTGCGCAGCTGGCCTTCCTTGAAGTTGGCTTCCACCCAGACCTGATCCAGCGGAACCACCGTCATCAGCGCATTGCCGGGGGCGACGCGCTGGCCGACTTGGGCGCTGCGGCGGGCGATGACGCCGCTGACAGGCGCCGGCAGCACCGTGCGGGATTGCGCCAGCCAGGCATTGCGCAGGCCGGCTGCGGCCTGGAGTACGTCGGGGTGGTTGGCGACCGTGGTGCCTTGCGTCAGGGCCTGGTTGGTGGCCAGCTTGGCGCGCGATGCGGCCAGCGAGGCGCGGGCTTGCGCCAGGCCGGACTGGGCGGACTTCAGGGCGGCTTCGGCGTGCAGGATTTCTTCACCGCTGACGCCGCCGGACTTGGCCAGTTGCTGGCGGCGGGTGACGTCGCTTTGCGCGCGGGTCAGTTCGGCCTGGGCGCGCATGATGTCGGCGTTGCGCAGATCGACGTCGGCGGCCAGCGCATCATTTTGCACGTAGTAGGTGCGGACCTGGCGAACCATCTGCGCCAGTTTGGCCTGAGCCTGTTGCAGGGCCACGTCGGTGTCGGCAGGGTCCAGGCGCAACAGCGGCTGGCCGGCAACGACGGTCTCGGTGTCATCGGCTTCGATGGCGATGACCGTGCCGGGCACTTGCGGCGTGATCTGCACCAGGTTGCCATGTACGTAGGCGTCGTCGGTGCTTTCGAAGTGGGCGCCGAACAGGGCCCACCAGATGCCGTAGGCGATGGCGATAAGAATGAAGACGCCGGTGGCCAGCAACAGCAGGCGTTTACGGGCGGGGTTGGTCGTGGGGGTGGCAGCGTTCATGACGTCTGAATCCGGGGATCGTTCAATGAATGGGGTTCGTGGCGGGGACGGACGGCGCCTGGGCGGCAGGCGCGGTGCCTGGCTCGGTCCCTGGGGCATAGCCGCCGCCCAGCGCGTTGGCCAGATTGGCATCCAGCTGATACGCGCGGATGCGCAGGTCGGTGTCCATGCGGGCTTGCGTCAGCACGCCGGTTTGCGCGATGAGCACGGTGATGTAGTTGCCCAGGCCGGCCTTGTAGCGGTTCACCGCCAGGTCATAGGCGGCTTCGATCGCTTCGCGGGCCTGGCGTTGTTGCGCCCGTTCCTGATCCAGCAGGCGCAAACCGTCCAGCGCATCGGCCACTTGGTGCACCGCGTCCAGCACGGACTGGTTGTAGTCCGAGACGGCCAGATCGGCGTCGGCGCGGCGGCCCGCCAGGTTGGCGTTCAATTCGCCGCCGTGGAAGATGGGCAGCGTGATGGCCGGACCGAAGCCGGCGGTGCGCGCAGCGGCGCCCAGCAGGTTGCCAGTTCCCAAGGCCTGGAAGCCGGCGAAGGCGGTCAGGTTGACGTTGGGGTAGAACTCGGCCTTTGCGGTATCGATGGCGCTGCGGGCGGCCTCGGCGCGCCAGCGGGACGCGACGACATCGGGGCGGTGGCCCAGCAGATCCAGCGGGATTTGGGCTGGCACTACCCCTGCGGGGGCGGTCAAGTCGACAGCAACGAGCGATTGGCCGCGTTGCGGGCCCGCGCCGGTCAGCGCGGCGACCTGGTTGCGCAGCTGCGCCAGCGTGGTTTCGGTCTGGGTCAATTCCACGCGGCCGGCGGCCAGCGACGATTCCGCCTGCTTCACTTCCACCTGGGTGTCCAGGCCGGCGGTGTAGCGGCCCTGCGTCAGGGACAGCACGTCGGCGCGTTGCGCGATCACGCGCTTGAGCACGTCGCGCTGCGCAAAGGCATTCTGCAGGTTCAGATAGGCGCGGACCGTGGCGCTGGCCAGCATATTGCGGGCGGCTTGCGCGTCGGCGACGGCCGCTTCGCGGTTGGATACGGCCGACTTCAGGCGCGACCGGTTCTTGCCCCAGAAGTCCAGCTCATAGCTGAAGTCCAGCGCCAGCCGGTTGTCGCTGACGACCGAGCCGCCCAGCGGGGCCGGGTAGATGTAGTCCGACGAGAGGTGTTCGCGGGTCAGCGAGTAATCGGCATCCACGCGGGGCATCAGTGGAGCGCGGGCCGTGCTGACGGCGGCATTGGCTTTGGCCAGGCGGGCTTGCGCGGCGCTCATCGACGGGCTGTTGGCCAGCGCTTCGTCCATGAGGGCATTGAGTTGGGTGTCGCCGTAGCGCTGCCACCATTGCGTGTTAGGCCAGGCCGTATCTTGGCCGCCGGTCAGTCCCAGCTTGGCTGCATCCAGCGCCGCAACGGGCTCGGGCCCGGGTTCCATCAGTGCGCAACCGCTCAGGGCCAGCACCAATACGGTAGAAAGAAGGCGTTTCATCCTGACTGTTTGCTGAAAGTAATTGATTAATCTGTATTTGCCTAGGCAAATATTATGCCAAATAAAACCCCAGGTGAATGGGGCGGGGCGTGCAGGGGGAGAGCGCCGTCAGCGTTCAGGCGCGGCGCTGGAGGCGGAGCCGTTGGCGATCATGCGGCGCATGAAATGCATCAACTGAGTGACTTCGTCCGCCGAAAAACCCCGCAGGTGATGGTTCAGCGAACGGGCGATATTCGGGGGAATTTCGCGGGCCTTGGCCTCGCCCAATTCCGTGAGTTCGATCTTGACGACGCGGCGGTCAGTCTGGCTGCGCGTGCGGCGCAGCAGGCCTTTGGCTTCCAGGCGGTCTAGCGCGCGGGTCATGGCGCCGGTGTCCATGTCGTTCAGCCGCGCCAGTTCGGCGGGGGTATCGGCACGGCCCAGGAACACCATGGCGAGCGGCCGCCATTGCATGGCGGTCAGGCCCAGTGGGGCCATTTCCTGGTCCAGCATCCGGGTCAGGGAATGATAGGCAAGTTTGATCAGGTAGCCGGCGTTGTCTTCCACCATGCAGCGGTTGTCGTTGCGGTAGTGGGTAGGAGTATCTGACGACGGCGGGGAAGTTTCGGCATTCATGCGCCAAATTTTACTGCCTAGTCAGTTATTGTCAAGGCTGTGTTTTTGGGGCCGGACCGGCTTCCGTGGCCGCGCTCTTGCGCAGGCCCGACCAGACGATGGCGGCCACGATCAGGGCGGCGCCCGCAATCATGCGCGGCGTGGGCTCCTGGCTGAAAAGCGCCCACGCGAAGGCGATGGCGTAGACGGGTTCCAGGGCGATCACCAGGCCGGCGGTCCGCGCATTCAGGCGGGTCAGGCTGGAGACGAACAGGTAGTGCGACAGTCCCGTGCAGAAAACGCCCAGCAAGGCCAGCCAGAACCAATCCACGGCGGGCAAGGCGGGCAACTGGCCCACGGCGAACGGCACCATGACGAGCGCCACCACCACGTTCTGCCAGCAGGCCACCTGCATCGGGTCCATGCCAGAGGCCGACCGGCGGTTGCTCAGGGCCAGCAGGGCGAAGGTCAGGCCGGACAGCAGCCCCCACGCCAGGCCGATCGTGCCCTGGTCGGCGAAGTCGAAAGACGGCGTGACCAGGATCAGGCCGGCGGTAACCAGCCCCAGCAGCATCCACTCGGCCGCCCGGATGCGCTCCCGGAAGATCAGGCCTTCGAACAGCGTGATGAAGGCAGGAAAGCTGGCGAAGCCCAGCGTGGCGATGGCGATGCCGCCGACCTTGACCGAAATGAAGAAGGTGACCCAGTGCGTGGCCAGCAGCGCGCCGGCGATCACCAGCACGAACAACTGTGCGGGCGTCAGGACGCCCAGCAGGGGCTTGCGACGCATGCGGGCAAACACGCCCAGCGAAATCACCGCGAAGATCGCCCGCCCCAGCGTGATGACGGCGGCGCTGGCCTGGATCAACTCCCCGAAGACGCCGGTCAGGCCGAATAGCACGGCGGCAATATGGATTTGGGTCAGAGCGCGTTGTCGGGTCATGCGTAGGGGAATTTGATGCCAAAAAGCATAGATGGGCGTGCAAATCGCTTTGCACTGAATCTAAAATCATCGCATGAATCGTCTTGCCAAGTTTTTGCCGCCTTCCTACCTGTCTGGCCGCGCGGCCGGAATCCTCATGGCGACGCTTGGCGCGGTGCTGTTTTCGGCCAAGGCGATCGTCGTCAAATTCACCTACCGCTACGGCATCGACGCGGTCACCCTCATCGCCTTCCGCATGCTGTTCGCCATGCCGTTCTTCGCGGCCGTGGCCTGGCATCAGTCGCGCCGCGCCGCCCGCGGCGAAATCGTGGTCATGACGGCCAAGGAACGTGTGCAGGTCATCGTGCTGGGCCTGCTGGGCTACTACCTGTCCAGCTTCCTGGATTTCCTGGGCCTGCGCTATATCACCGCCAGCCTCGAGCGCCTGATCCTCTTCCTGTCGCCCTCGCTCGTGGTGCTGCTGTCGGCGTTCTGGTTCAAGCGGCCGGTCGAGCGCCGGCAGTGGCTGGCCATGGTGCTGTCCTATGCGGGCGTGGTGCTGGTGTTTGCCCACGACCTGTCCTTTGGCGGCGGTGGCGAGGTGCTGTTAGGGTCTTTGTTCGTTTTTGGCTCGGCGGCAAGCTATTCTGTCTACCTGATTTGTTCTGGCGAACTGATCAAGCGGGTCGGCCCGACGCGCCTGGTGGCGTATGCCATGCTGGTGTCGTGCGTGGCCTGCATCATCCAGTTTTTCGTGATTCATCCGCCGTCGATGCTGATTCAACCGGCCGGGGTCTACGGATATTCCGTGATCCATGCCACGCTGAACACGGTGGTGCCGGTCTTCATGCTGATGTGGGCGGTGTCGCTGATTGGCGCGCCCACGGCGTCGCTGCTGGGTATGGTGGGGCCGGTGTCGGTATTGTTCTTGGCGTCGTGGTTCCTGAATGAGCCCATCACCGTATGGCAGATGGCAGGGACCGCGTTGGTGCTGGCCGGTGTACTCGCCCTGATGGGCGTTGGCGCCGGCAAGCAGGCGTCCGCCACGCCGCGCGAGGCTCGCCCGCCGCGCTGAAGTCTGGTTTTCCCGGTTACACCCCATTTATTTCCCATGAAAGGAGGCCAGCATGGCCAGCAATCTCGTCAAGGCAATTCGTATCGAGCAGCACGGTGGTCCCGAAGTCCTGAAGCTGGTCGAGGTGGAAGTCCTGCCGCCCGCCGCCAATGAAGTCACGATCGAACAGCACGCCGCCGGCCTGAATTTCATCGATATCTATTTCCGCACGGGCTTGTATCCGCATCCGCTGCCGCACGGCTTGGGCTTTGAAGCCGCCGGCGTGGTCACTGCCGTGGGCGCAGACGTCAAGCATCTGAAGAAGGGTGACCGCGTCGCCTACGGCCAAAGCCCCATCGGTGCCTACGCCAAAGCGCGCAACGTGCCGGCCAACCAGGTCGTCAAGGTGCCGAAGGGCATCGGTTTCGATGAAGCCGCCGCGCTGATGCTCAAGGGCCTGACGGTGCAGTACCTGTTCCGCCAGACCTATCGCCTGCAAGGCGGCGAAACCATTCTGTTCCACGCGGCCGCCGGCGGCGTGGGCCTGATCGCTTGCCAATGGGCCAAGGCCCTGGGCGTGAAGTTGATCGGCACGGTCTCCAGCCCGGAAAAGGCGGAACTGGCCCGCGCCAACGGGGCCTGGGAAACCATCGACTACTCGCGCGAGAACGTCGCGGAACGCGTGCTGGAACTGACCGGCGGCAAGAAGGTGCCGGTGGTGTATGACGGCGTGGGCAAGGACACCTGGGAAACCTCGCTGGACTGCATCGAGCCGCGCGGGCTGATGGTCAGCTTCGGCAATGCCTCCGGCCCCGTCGCCGGCGTCAACCTGGCCGTGCTGAACCAGAAGGGCAGCCTGTACGTCACGCGTCCGTCGCTGGGCGTGCATGTGAACACGCTGGAAAAGCTGCAAGCCGCATCCGAAGAGGTGTTCGACCTGGTGCTGAAGAAGAAGATCAAGGTCCGTATCGACCAGCGCTACAGCCTGGAGCAAGTGGGCGAAGCGCAGACCGCGCTGGCCTCGCGCAAGACCACGGGCGCCACGGTGCTGATGCTGGACTGATCGGCGATATCCGCCGCGCGGGCTCCCTGGCGAGCCTGCAATGGGCCAGGTCGACCGCCAAAGCGCGGTTGGCCTGGCCTTTTTCATGCAAGGTCCGCGTGCGCAGAATGACAAATCCCCATGCACGGCCCGACAAGCCAGCCTGAAATGCCGTTGCTATTCTGGCTCCCACACTTTTCGTTGGAGCTTCAGATGTCTTTCCCAAGCGATTCGACCGCCGGCCCGGCAGGGGGCGACCGCCCGGAATTGGGCGCGATCAGGGAATTCATGCTGATCGACGGCAAGCCGGTGCATGAAGGGCAGGGCAAGCCGATCCCCGTCTACGACCCGGCCACGGGCCAGGTCATCGCGCATCAGCCGGATGCCGGCCCCGCGCAGGTGGACCTGGCGGTCCAGGCCGCGCGCCGCGCCTTTGCCTCCGGGCCCTGGCACGACATGCTGCCCGCAGGCCGTGAACGTCTGCTGCTGAAGCTGGCAGACCTGCTGGAGCAGCACGGCACCGAACTGGCCCGGCTGGAAACGTTGAACAACGGCAAGCTCCTGGGTATCGCCCAAGGACTGGAAGTGGGCGCGGGCGCCCAGTGGCTGCGCTACATGGCCGGTTGGGCCACCAAGATCACGGGCGACACCCTGTCCTTGTCGATCCCCTTTCCGCCCGGCGTCCAATACAGCGCCTACACCCTGGCTCAGCCGGTCGGCGTGGTGGGCGCGATCATCCCGTGGAATTTCCCGCTGCTGATGGCAGTATGGAAAATCGCGCCGGCGTTGGCCGTCGGCTGCACCGTCGTGCTCAAACCCGCCGAGGAAACGCCCCTGACCGCCTTGCGCCTGGCCGAACTGGCGCTGGAAGCCGGCTTTCCGCCCGGCGTGGTCAACGTGATCACGGGGCGCGGCGAAACCGCCGGCGCCGCGCTGGTGGCGCACCCCGGCATCGACAAGATCGCGTTCACCGGCTCTACCGAGGTCGGCAAGCTGATCGGGCGGGCCGCGATGGACGACATGAAGCGTGTGTCGCTGGAATTGGGCGGCAAGTCGCCCGTGATCGTGCTGGACGATTGCGACGTCGACCGCGCCGTCCAGGGCGCCGCCGCAGCCATCTTCTTCAACCAGGGTCAAGTCTGCACGGCCGGGTCGCGCCTGTATGTGCAGCAGGGCCTGTACGCCAAAGTCGTGCAGGGGTTGGCAGATGTGGCAGCCAGCCTGACGCTGGGCTCCGGTTTTGACGCGGCCACGCAGATCGGGCCGCTGATCTCGGCCCGGCATCAACAGCGCGTCATGGATTACATCGGTATCGGCCGGGCCGAAGGCGGTCGTGTGCTGGCGGGCGGCGCCGCCGGTGACGGGGCGGGCTATTTCGTGCAGCCCACCGTCTTTACCGACGTGCGGCAAGACGCCCGCATCGCACAGGAAGAGATCTTCGGCCCCGTCGTCGTGGCGCAGCCGTTCGACACGCTGGATGACGCCGTGCGGCTGGCCAACGACAGCGCCTTCGGCCTGGGCGCCAGCCTCTGGAGCAATGACCTGTCGCGCGTGCAGCGCCTGATCCCGCGCATCGACGCGGGCACGGTGTGGGTCAACACCCACAACATGCTGGATCCCAACATGCCGTTTGGTGGATTCAAGCAATCCGGCATCGGCCGCGAACACGGCCGTGCCGTGATCGAGATGTACCTGGAGAAGAAGTCCGTCTGCATCGCGTACTAGAACGTAGCGGCGCGTTGGCCAAGCCGGGAGATACCGGCGGCGGCGCGTTCGCAAGACCAAGGGGAAGTGCATGGCAAGCAAGATACATGGCCGCGCCCGGGCGGGCGCCGCGCTGGTGCTGGCATGGGCGGGCGCGACGCAGCCGGCTTGGGCGGGCGACCCCAGCGCACGCGACTGGATACCGGCGCCTGTGGGCACCAACATCGTGGCGGGGTACCTGGCGGGCCTGCGCTCGTCGGGGCTTTACTCGGAAGGCAAGCGGGTGGACGGCGCGTCCCTGGACGTGAACGCGTTGATCTATCGCCAGATGCACTACCGCGATTTCTACGGCAAGACCGTGCAGCTGGAATTCATCGTGCCCATGTACCGGACGTCGCTGGACTTGCCCGGCGCGCCGGGCGACCACCAGACCGGCATTGGCGACGTGACGCTGGGCTCGGCGATCTGGCTGTACAACAATGAGCAGACCAAGACCTGGTTCGCCTGGGAGCCCTTCATCGTGGCGCCGGTGGGCCGCTACGACCGCTCGCGTCCGGACGTGTCGCCGGGCAAGAACCGGTGGTCCACCATCCAGGACTTCTCGTTCGTCAAGGGCGTGGGCGAATCCACGTTCCTGGAGGCCATCGCCGAAGTGGAAATCTACGGACGCAACACCGACTGGTACGGGCAGACGCTGAAGAAAGACCCGTCGTTCCGCTTCTTTGCGCTGGCGTCCACCAACCTGACGCCCGACACCTACACGGGCATCCGCTATCGCTATGAAACCGGCGGGCGCGAGACGTCCTCGGGCGAAACCGTCGCTACCCGGGCGCGCAATCACCAGCTGGCCGTCGAACTGACGCATCAGATCAACGACGCCAACCAGATTCAGATGCAGTACATCCACGACCTGAAGGTCGAGAACGGGCCGCGGATGCGGGGCGTGCAGTTGCGCTACGTCTACGCGTTCTAGGAAACCGGATCATGAGAGGAGAATATCGATGATTGCGCTTCGAGCCACATCACGCGCATCGCGGGCCGGACGGTGGGCGCTGTGCGCCGCCCTGGCAAGCGCCACGGGCCTGGCCTGGGCGGACCTGCCCGTGGAAGAACTCAAGGGCGGCACCCGCTTGCCCCCGGCCACGCCGCACCGGCTGTACGTGATGGATGCGGCCTTCAACCACCTGGTCGACAGCCGGGTCAACATCTACGACGGCGATTCCGGGAAATTCCTGGGGCTGGTGCCCACGTCATTCAACGGCCACATGACGGTGTCGGCAGACGGCCGCGACATTTACGTCATGACGACCTATTACGAACGGCTCAACCGGGGCAAGCGCACCGACGTGATCGAGGCCTGGGACGCCGAGACGCTGACTCCCAAGTACGAAGTGCCGATTCCGCAGAAGCGCGCGCAGGCGCTGAACTACCGCAACTACCTGCGCCAGAGCACCGACGGCGAACTGTTGTTCGTGCAGAACGCCACGCCTGCGACATCGGTCACGGTGGTGGACTTGAAGACCCGCCAGTTCGCCGACGAGGTCACGGCCGCGGCAGGGTGCTGGAGCATCATCCCGCTGCCCTCGCGTCCGCGCAGCTTTGCCACCATCTGCGGCGACGGCGGCCTGCTGACCATCGACCTGGATGCCGCCGGCAAGCCCGCCGGCCAGCAGCGCAGCAAACCGATGTTTGAACTTGAGAAGGACCCCATCTTCACGCATACCGAGAACGTGGGCGATACCTTCTATTTCGTGTCCTACAACGGCAACGTCTACAGCGCCGACTTCAGCGGCAAGGAAGTCAGCTTCGGCGCCCCGTGGTCGCTGCTGGACGCGTCGGGCAAGGACCGCGGCTGGCGGCCCGGTGGCTACAACCTGCTGGCCATCAACCGGGCGTCCAAGCGGCTGTACGTGGGCATGCATCCGAATGGCGCGGAAGGCACGCACAAGACGCCCGCCGCCGAGATCTGGGTGTACGACCTGGCCACGCACAAGCGCCTGGCGCGCGTGCCCGGCAAGAACGCCTTGTCGATGTCGGTCTCGCAAGACGACAAGCCGCGCCTGTTCACCATCGACGGGGGCAACGTCAACATCTATGACGCGGCGCCCGTGGCCCCCGTGTTCAAGACCACGATCCAGGCGGCGGGCGAGACCGCGTTGCAAGTCGAACCGCAACCCACAGGAGGCCCGAAATGAACGATCCGGTCCTGCTCTATGGCGCTAGCGCCGCGTTGGCGTGCGTGCTGCTGCTGGGGGCGCTTGAAAAGCTGAAAGACCTGGCGGGGTTCTCCCGCGCCGTCGCCGCCTACGAGATCCTGCCTTCCAGCCTGAGCGGCGCGTTCGCGCGTGGGTATGCGCTGGCGGAAGCCGCGGCGGGCGCCATGTTGCTGATGCCCTCGCTCCAGGCTTGGGGCGCGGCGCTGGCCTTGCTGGTGTTGCTGGTGGCGACGCTGGGGCTGGCCTACAACCTGGCGCGCGGGCACCGCGACATCGATTGCGGCTGCGGCGGCCCCGCCTCCCGGGGACGCGACGGCGCGCAGGGCGGCGGGCTGTCGTGGTGGCTGGTGCTGCGCAATGCGGTGCTGGCGCTATGGACGGCACCGGTGCTGATCGCGGCGGCTGGGCAATCGCGCCATCTGCAATGGGCGGACGCCGCTGCGGTTTTCGGCCTGGCGATGACCGCCGTGGGCCTGTACTTCACTGCCAATCACCTCTTGGCCTCGCATCTCAAGCTGCGGAATCTTTGAAGGAGTTTCATATGGATGCCTTGATCATTTCCAATTTCCTGTTGTGGGGCGTGGTGCTGTGCCTGGTGCTGGTCATCCTGGCCCTGTCGCGCCAGATCGGCGTGCTGTACGAACGCGTGGCGCCGATGGGGGCGCTGACGATGGACAAGGGGCCCGCTGTGGGCGAGGCCGCGCCGCGCTTTGCGCTGCCCGACCTGCTGGGGCGCCGCATCACCATCGGCGAACGCGGGCAGCACAGCCAACTGCTGTTCTTCCTGTCGCCCACCTGCCCCGTGTGCAAGAAGCTGCTGCCCATCCTCAAATCGGTGGCCAGTACCGAAAGCGCCTGGCTGCGCATCGTGCTGGCCAGCGACGGCGAAATGCCCGAGCACCTGGCGTTCTACAAGCAGGCCGGGCTGGAACGGTTCCCGTATCTGCTGTCGACCGAACTGGGCATGAAGTTCCAGATCAGCAAATTGCCGTACGCGGTGCTGATCGACGAGTCGGGCGTCTTGCGCGCCAAGGGCCTGATCAATTCCCGTGAGCAGCTGGAAAGCCTGTTCACCGCCAAGGAACTGGGGGTGGCGTCGGTACAGGATTTCCTGGCCGCGGGCATGGACGAGACCCGGATTTCCCGCAAGGAGAGCGGCAATGCATTGGCTGGATAAACTTGGCGAGCGCGCTACGCGCTCCGTCGCGCACACCACGTCGCGCCGCAGCGTGCTGAACCGTATCGGCAAGCTGCTGGTGGGAACCGCGTTCCTGATGCCGGTGCTGCCGGTGGCGCGTTCGGCCCCTGCGACGGGCAAGAAGCCGCAAATGGACGACACGGCCTGCGATTACTGGCGCTACTGCGCGGTGGACGGCTTCCTGTGCTCGTGCTGCGGCGGCAGCATGACGTCATGCCCGCCCGGCACGTCGCCGTCCGCCGTGTCATGGGTGGGAACGTGCCACAATCCGCTGGATGGCAAGGACTATCTCATCAGCTACAACGACTGCTGCGGCAAGACGGCTTGCGGCAGGTGCATGTGCGCGTCAGCGGAACGCGAACGTCCGGGCTACCAGATGTTCCTGCATAACGACGTGAACTGGTGCATGTCCAACGAGTCGTCGATCTTCCACTGCACGACCTCGGTGATCGTGGGGCTGGCCAAGCCACAATCCAAGGCAGCGCCCAAGCCATGAGGCCTTGGGGGCAGCCGTTGGCAGGATGGCGCGGGGGAATTGCCCTTGCCATCCTGCTGTGCGCGATGCAGGGCGCGGCGGCGCAGGAAGGCGGTATTGCCGCCCGGGACGCCGCCGATGCTGAGCGCCTGCGGCAAGCCGTGCGCGCCGACTATGTGCTGCAGTGCGCAGGCTGCCACCGTGTGGATGGCCGGGGCAGCAGCCCGCATGGCATACCGGACTTCCGCCAATCGGTCGGCGCATTCACGCATCTACCGGCGGGCCGCGAATACTTGATCCGCGTGCCGGGCGCCGCGCATTCGCAACTGAGCAACGCCGAGCTTGCGGCGGTGCTGAACTGGGTGCTGGGCGAATTCAGCAGGGCCCAGTTGCCGGCGGATTTCAAACCCTATACCGAAGCGGAGGTTGCGGCAGCGCGGCCGAATCGCTACGACGACGTGGTGCCGGTGCGCCACGAACTGGCTGAAAAGCTCACGTCGATGGGATTCACGTTGTCCGAATACTCGTATGGCAGCGACAGGAAACCGTAGACCGGCAGGCAGTTAGGGGTTGTCACCGATACTCCCTCCCGACGCGCAGTGCTAGAAAGAGGCAGCATTTCCATTCAACGCTGTAGCAGTGCCGCCGGGCGGGTTGTCCACGGCACAAAAGGCACGCCGTTTCGAGACGCCGGAGTCGCCATGTCATCATCCCTTTTGCACAGCGCGCCCAGGCACTTCCTGGATTGCGCCAGCTGGCAGGAAAGTATCAGCAGCACGTTCGTGCCACTGGAAGTATCCGCTGTATTCCCCACGCGTTTTCGCAACAGCGTGGCGGTGGGCTGCCTGGGTTGGATGCAGGTCAGCGAATTGCACAGCAGCGCGCAACGCGTACGTCGCAGCAAATTGCTTGCGGCCCGTGCCGAGGAAGCCGGCTACAAGGTCACGCTGCAATTGGCGGGCCGCAGCGAAATCCGCCAATCGAATCGCACCGCCTTGCTGATGCCGGGGGAGTGGAGCATCTACGACACCACCCGGCCGTACGAGGTCGATGTGGATGACGGCGCGCATTTTTTGGTGATGCAGGTGCCGGGCAAGCAGACCGAGGCCTGGCAACCGTATATGCAGAACGCCGTGGCCCGCAATTTCAGCGGCCAGCATGGCTGTGGCCGCATGGCCATGGACCTGTTGCGCGTGGCGTTGGGCGAACACGCCCACTTGTCCGAAAGCGCGGCGCGCGATGCGGCCAATGCGGTATTGCAGATGATGGGGCTGGATATCAGCGAGCGGGCCGGGGGGCAGGCCGAGCAAGACCAGGCGGGCCTGAAGCAGGCGCAGTTGCGCCGCGTCCAGCAGCACATTCTTGAAAACCTGCATGATCCGGCCTTGTCGCCGGCATCCGCGGCCGCGGCATTTCGGATGTCGCGGCGCTATCTGTACAACCTGTTCGCGCTGGCAGCCACCACGCCTGCCGATTTCATCCTCAGCGCCCGGCTGGAACGCAGCCGGGAGGCGCTGTGCGACGCGACGCAGTCCGTGAGGCAGATCGGCGATATCGCCTACCGGTTCGGGTTTTCGGATGCAGCGCGGTTCAGCCACGCGTTCCGCAAGCGGTATGGGGCGTCGCCCTCGGAATACCGCCGGCAGGCGCGCTAGGGTCCACCCGGCCGGATCAGTGCTGAGCTGGGCTCAGAGCAGCTCTTCGTTGATCAGGTCTTCCTTGCCGTAGAACTTCACGCCGATATGGATGCGGTCGCGGCCTTGTGAACGGCGGTGGCGGTTGGTGTCGCGCAGGGAATAGACGCAGCCGCAGTATTCCTGCTGATAGAAGTTCTCGCGCTTGCTGATTTCGATCATGCGGGCGGAACCGCCGCCCTTGCGCCAGTTGTAGGTCCAGTAGACCAGGTCGTCGTAGCGGGCGGCGGCGCGTTCGCCGCAGCCGTTGATCTGGTTCATGTCCTTCCAGCGCGAAATGCCGAGCGAGCTGGTGATGGTGTCGAACCCGTGCTCGTGCGCGTACAGCGCGGTGCGCTCAAAGCGCATGTCGAAGCAGGCGGTGCAGCGTTCGCCGCGTTCGGGGGCGTTTTCCATTCCCTTGACGCGGTCGAACCAGTTGTCCATGTCGTAGTCGGCATCGATGAATTCGATGCCGTGCTGTTCGGCGAAGCGGATGTTTTCCTGCTTGCGGATCTCGTACTCTTTGACCGGATGGATGTTCGGGTTGTAGAAGTAGATCGCGTAGTCGATGCCGGAGGCCGTCATGGCTTCCATGACTTCGCCGGAACAGGGCGCGCAGCAGGAGTGCATCAGCACCTTGCTGCGGCCAGCGGGGAGGTCAAGCTTGGGGCGGACGAGTTCGGACATGGCTTGCAGGCAAAAAAGGCGGAAAACCCCTTATTTTACCGCGAGTTGCCGGGCTTAGCCCAGCACCGCGTCCCAGAGCTCGCGCACCGCAGCGCGTTCCTCCACCAGCTGTTCCGGTCCCACGCGCGCTTTCTCCACCCCCTGCATGCGCAGCTGATGCTGCACGCGGCGCAGGGTGCGGTAGGCGTCGGCGGCACGCGTGGCCAGTTCAGGCGCGATCAGGCCGGCCTCGCTGGCCAGGCGCAGCAGGGTGATGTTGCCCAGGTTGCGCACCAGCACGGGGTGCGTCCCCGCGTAGCACAGCACCAGGTATTGCGTGACGAATTCCACATCGACCATGCCGCCCCGGTCATGCTTTAAGTCGAACTTCTGGCTGGTGTTGGGGTGGCCGGCATTGATTTTTTCACGCATGGCCAGCACTTCAGCGCGCAGCGCCGCCTGGTCGCGGGGCTGCACCAGGATGGCTTCGCGGATCTTCTCGAACCGGGCGCCCACCTCGGCATCGCCCGCCGCATGGCGCGCGCGGGTCAACGCCTGATGCTCCCAGGCCCAGGCATGCTTGTTCTGGTATTGCTCGAAGGCTTCCATCGAAACCGCCAGCAGCCCGGCATCGCCGTCCGGCCGCAGGCGCAGGTCTACCTCATAGAGCCGGCCAGACGAGGTCATGGTCGACAGCCAGGACGTCATGCGCCGGCCCAGTTTCGCGTAGACCTCGGCCGCGTCCTCGCGCGGATCGTCAAACAGGAAAACCAGATCCAGGTCCGAGGCATAGCCCAGTTCCTTGCCGCCCAGCTTGCCATAGGCGATGACGGCGAAATGGGGCAGGGCGCCCGGCACCTTGTTCACGAGCGGCCAGGCGCGGCGGATGGTTTCGGCCAGCAGCAGGTCGGCTAGCGCCGACAACTGGTCCGCCAGTTTTTCGACAGTGAGCTCACCTTCCAGATCCTGCGCCAGCAATTGGAAGCTGGCCTGGCGCTGCACGTCGCGCATCAGGTTCATCTGGCGCTCGATGTCGGGATCGCCGTCGGGCAGCTTGCAGGCGTCCAGGTCAGCGGTCAGTTGCCGGGCGATCTGTGCGAAGTCCAAGGGTTCGAACAGCGTGCGCCAATCGATCAGGCTGTCCAGCAGCAAAGGATGCTGGGTCAGGTACTGCGCGGCCCAGGGGCTGGCGGCGACCATGCGCGCCACGCGCGCCAGCGTGTCCGGGTATTCGGCCAGGAGCGCCAGGTAGGCGCTGCGCTGGGCGATCTTTTCGATCAGGTCGAACAGGCGGACGGCCGCGTCCAACGGCGCCGGGGTCTGGCGCGCGGCGCGCAGGGCGGCCGGCAGCAAGGCTTCCATGCGGCGGCGGCTGCTGTCGGGCAGGCTGCGCACGCGGTGGCTGCCCAGCAGGGTTTCGGTTCGGCGCAGCAGGTCTTGCGCTTCGTCGCCGAAGGCCTGTCGGATCTGTTCGGCAAGCTCGCATTCGTTGTCGGGCGTTTCAGGAGCATCGTCGGCGGGCGTGCTGGTGTCTTCAGCGTCGCCCATGCCCACCATGCGGAACACGTTGCGGAAGGTCTGCGAGACGAACTTGCGGTGCGCGGCAAGCGTGCTTTCGAATGCTTCCGGGCTCATGCCCAGGGCGGCGGCCAGCGCGGCGCGCTGGGCCGGGTCGCCGGGCAGCAGATGGGTCTGTTCGTCTTCGCGGTACTGCAAGGCGTGTTCGGTGCGGCGCAGGTAGCGGTAGGCTTCCTCCAGCCGCCGCGCGTCGTCTTCCGGTACCAGGCCCGCCAGTTGTTCGGCGTGCAGCGCTTCAAGCAGGCCGCGCTTTTGCAGCGCGGGCATCCGGCCGCCTCGGATCAACTGGGCCAATTGCACGACGAACTCGATCTCGCGGATGCCGCCGTCACCCAGCTTGATGTTGTTGGCGCTGTCGATGCCGTTGCGCGCCATGGCGCGCCGTTGCCAGTCCTGGCGGATGCGCTCGCGCAGCGCGCGCAGCGCGGCCAGCGCGTCGAAATCGAAATATTTGCGATAGACGAACGGCACGCGCAGGCTTTCCAGCTGCCGGGCCTGCGGCGCGCTGTCGCTGCCTTCGAAGGCCTGGGCGGGCATCAGGCGGGCCTTCAGCCAGGCATAGCGTTCCCACTCGCGGCCCTGGCCAATCAGATAGTGCTCAAGCGCGTCCAGGCTCCAGGCTAGCGGGCCGGAGTCGCCGTCGGGGCGCAGGCGCAAGTCGGTGCGGAATACCTGGCCGTTGGCGTCCACTTCGGAAATGACCGGCATCATGCGCCGCGTCAGGCGGCCGTAGAACTCGTGGTGGCTGATGCGGCGCGGGCCGTCGGTTTCGCCTTCTTCGCCGTACAGCATGATGAGATCGATGTCGGACGACACGTTCAGTTCGCAGCCGCCCAGTTTTCCCATGCCGACGATCAGCATTTCCTGCGGCTTGCCGGTAGCCGGATCGCGTGGCACGCCGTGCACGGCCGCCAGCTCCGCCGCCACGCTGCGGTAGGCTGCGGCCACCGCGATGTCGGCCAGCGTGGTCATCGCGCCGACCACTTCCTCCAGGTTCGCCTGGCCCGCCAGGTCGCGCACGATCAACGTGCTGAAGACGCGCTCGCGCAGCTTGCGCAGCACCATGCGGCAGGTATCCACCGGCAGCGTAGCGGGGGCGTCGGGCCCGGCGAGTTCAGACTGCCATTGCGCCAGGCGGGCCGGAGTGACCGGCTCTTGCACGGCGTCAGCCAGCCAGGCGGCCAGGTCGGGATGGGCATCCAGGCGGCGGCGCAGGTGACCGGACCAGGCAAGGGCGGGGGCAAGCATAGGAGACGATGACATGGCGTAAGGGCGGGAGACGAATGGGCGCGTTTCAGGTATAAGTGGGGACGATACCGCAAGACATCTTCTCCTGCCCACCACACACGATCCGTGTCTGTTTCAAACACCGTCCCCACGCCGCACGCGCGTCGCGTGCTCTGCTGCCTGTTTTGGGTCGCGCTGACTATTTATGGCGTGGTGGCCATCGGTCTCCTGGGCGTACGTTACTGGGTTTTGCCGCGTGTGGATCAGTGGCGTCCGCAAATAGAGGCGTACGCCAGCCAGACGCTGGGCGCGCGCGTCACCATCGGCGGCATCCAGGCCAACTGGCAGGGGCTGAATCCTAAACTCGATCTTACTGCCGTACAGGTTTACGACGACGAAGCGGCACCGGTCTTGACCCTGCCTTCCGTCTCGGCCGTGCTGGCGTGGCGCAGCATCCTGGCGTTGTCGCCCACGCTGGTGCGCTTGCGGGTGGAAAAGCCCGAACTCACCCTGCGGCGCGACACCGCCAATCATCTGTGGGTGGCCGGGCAGGACATCGACCTGAATGCCAGCGACCATGAGTCCGACCTGAATCATCCGGCCCTGCGCTGGCTCGTTGCCCAGCGTGAACTGCTGATACGCGACGCGACCGTCGTTTGGCAGGACGATTTGCGTCAAGCGCCGGCGCTGACCTTGAACAGCGTGGATTTCCTGATGCGCAATGGCAGCCTGTCGCACCGCTTTGTGCTGCAGGCCTCCGCCGGCGAGGCCCTGGCCCGCAAGGTGGAGTTGCGTGGGGAATTCAACCGCAGCCTGTTCGCCGCGAACGCCGCCAATCCCGCGAACTGGAGCGGGCAGCTTTACGCCGAAGCCGATGACGTGGAGCCGCTGGCCTGGGCGCCCTGGGTAAAGCCGCCCCAGGTTGCTGGCCGGATCGCGGGCCGGGCATGGCTGCAACTGGACCGGGGCAAATTCACCGAATTGACCTCGGACATCGCCGTCAGGGGCGTGAACTGGTCGGCGGGCAAGGACGGCCCCGCGGTAAGCGGCGCTTCGGGCCAATTCCGCATACAGGGCCTGCCCGGCGACTTCATGCAGATCGACGACGTGCCGCTCGCACGCAGCCCGGGCGCGGCGGACGCGTCGATCAAGGGCGCGGTGCAGCAGCTGCGAGTGACGCTGCCGGGCGTGTTCGAAGAACCCACGCTGGCGGCGCGCGAGCTGGCGCTGGATGCCCAGATCAAGGGGCCGGATGCCCAGAACTGGTTCGTGGACGTGGCGCAATTGCATGTGGTCAACGATGACCTGGACGTGCGCTTGCAGGGTCAATGGCGGCGCGAGGGCAAGACGGCGGCGGGCAGCGCCGACATGCGCGGCACGATGGTGCGCGGTTCGATGCCGTCCATACACCGCTACCTGCCCCTGGAGGTCAATGCGGACGCCCGCGAGTGGCTGGCTACCGGCTTGCCGGCGGGCGAAATGCGTTCGGCCGCCATCACGCTGAAAGGGGACCTGGACGACTTTCCGTTCAATTCGCCGGGTGTCGTGGGTGAATTCGTGATCGCCGGCGCCTATGCCGGCGCTAAGGTCGACTATGCGCCGGCCCGGCCGCACCGCAAGGGCTGGCCCATGCTGGAGAACCTGTCCGGCAGCTTCCGCATCGACAAGGTAAGCCTGACGCTGGACAGCCCGGGCGGCGCCCTGATGCGCACCGGGGCGGGCCAGACGGTCAATCTGGGTGCCGTGACGGCGACGATCCCCGATATGGACCATAACGCCGAGCTGCTGCTTGATGGCGAGACCTCGGGCCCCGTTCCGGCCTATTTGGCGGTGGCCGCGAATTCCCCCTTGGGCGAACTGCTGGATGGCGCATTGGACGAGGCTCGCGGCACGGGTGACTGGCGCCTGCCGCTGAAGCTGAAAGTGCCGCTGCTCAACACGGACGACACCCAGGTTCAGGGACGTATCGTGTTCTCGGAAAACACCTTCACCTTCATGCCCGAAATGCCCTTGCTGAGCCAGATGCACGGCGATCTGGAGTTTTCGGAGAAGGGCGTCCAGGCCAAGGATATCCGGGCGCAGTTCCTGGGCGGGCCGGTCAAGATTTCCGGGACGCTGGCGCAAGGGTCGGATGCCCTGCATTTCGACGGCACTCTGGCCGGCTCGGGCTTGTCGCAACTGAGCAATACGCCGTCCATGGCGCGTTTCAGCGGCAAGGCCGCCTACAAGGGCCGCGTGGGATACCAGAAGGGCGGTTCGGTCGAGATATCGATGGAGTCCGACCTGGCCGGCATGGCGATCGATATGCCGGCGCCGGCGGGCAAGCCCGCCTCGTCGTCCCAGTTGCTGAAGCTGCAATGGGGCGCGGCGCAGGACCGCGGCACCAAGGGCCGGCGCTGGTTGACCGCAAGCCTGGGCGAAAACGTCAATGCGCTGTTCGAGCGCGATCCGGGCGATGCAGCACCGTCTTACTTTGCGCGGGGCGCACTGGGCATCGGCCGGCCAGCCAGCTTGCCCGAGCGCGGAATGAGCCTGAACGCCAGCCTGCCGGAACTGGACATGGACGGGTGGGAAACCGTGCTGGATGGCTTTGACGCACCCGCCGGCAAGAGCGGGGCCAAGAAAACAGCGGCCAAGCCGGTGTTCCCGGAACCCGAGCGCGTCAGCCTGGCGACCGGCCTGCTGCGCGCCAGCGGCTACACGCTGAACGACCTGACGTTATACGCGACCCGGCCGGGGCCGGCGCAGTGGCGGGTGGATATTCAGTCGCGGCAGGCGACGGGGTCGCTGGAGTGGCGGGAAGCCTCCGGTGCGATCGCCGGCCAGATCACCGCCCGCCTGAAGCACCTGTCATTTGGCGGCGCCGACGACACCAACGAGGCCGACAAGGCCCTGGCGTCCGGCAACGACTTGTCGGATATCCCGGCGATCGACCTGCAAGCCAAGGAGTTCTTCCTGTATGGCAAGAACGTGGGCGAGCTTCAAGTGGTGGGCACCAATCTGGAACGCGGCCACCAGTGGCGCCTGGATAAATTGTCGATCACCAACGACGCGGCCAATCTGAACGCCACGGGCAACTGGCGGCTGGAAGGGCCGGATCGGGGACTGACGGTGGACGCCACGGCCAAGTTTGTTGATCTGGGCAAGTTCTTGAATCGGATCGGCTTCGAGAACATGGTGTCCGGCGGCGAAGGCTCGGCGGTCGGCAAGGCGACGTGGCGTAATCTGCCCTGGACTCACAACATCGCCGACGTGGCGGGCGAAGTCGATGTCAGCCTGGACAAGGGCCGTTTCATGCATGTGAACTCCCGCACGGCGCGGCTGCTGGAGTTGCTGTCGCTCCAATCGCTGCAGCGGCTGGCCCGGCTGGACGTGAACCCGACCAACCTGCTGCGCGACGGCTTTCCGTTCGACACCATCCGGGGGCGCGTCAAGATGGCGGACGGGCAAATGTCCACCGAAGGCTACAAGATCACCGGCCCCGTGGCCACGATCGTCCTGGCGGGCGGGGTCAATATCATCCGCGAGCGCTGGGACCTGAAGGCAGTGGTGATTCCGAACCTGGACGCCAGCGGCGCGGCCATGGTGACGGCGCTGGCCGTGAACCCGTTGATCGGCCTGGGCGCGTTCGTCACGCAATGGCTGCTCAAGCAACCGTTGGCGCGGGCGATGACCATGGAATATTCGGTGACGGGTAATTGGGACGATCCCCGGATCGAACCGATCGACGGGTCGGGCAAGGAGCCCGACAAGCAGACGCCGCGGCCGGCCGACGCGGCGCCCCGCGGCCGCATGCCCCAATACATCGAGCACTGAGCCAGCCATTGGCCAATAAAAAAACCGCCGGATGGCGGTTTTTTCATGGCGGGCAAGACCTGTCTTACTTCTTCTTCATCATGTCGAAGAATTCGGCGTTGGTCTTGGTGGCGCGCATCTTGTCCAGGATGAATTCCATGGATTGCACTTCGTCCATGTCGTGGATGAACTTGCGCAGCACCCAGACCTTTTGCAGCAGGTCCGGGGCGATCAGCAGTTCTTCGCGGCGGGTGCCCGACTTGTTCAGGTTGATCGACGGGTAGACGCGCTTTTCAGCCAGACGACGCTCAAGGTGGACTTCGGAGTTGCCCGTACCCTTGAATTCTTCGTAGATGACTTCGTCCATGCGGCTGCCGGTTTCGATCAGCGCGGTACCCAGGATGGTCAGCGAACCGCCTTCTTCCAGGTTACGGGCTGCGCCGAAGAAGCGCTTGGGGCGTTGCAGGGCGTTGGCGTCCACACCGCCGGTCAGCACCTTGCCGGAGGCCGGCACCACGGTGTTGTAGGCGCGGGCCAGACGGGTGATCGAGTCCAGCAGGATCACGACGTCCTTCTTCATTTCGACCAGGCGCTTGGCCTTTTCGATGACCATTTCGGCCACTTGCACGTGACGGGTAGCGGGTTCGTCGAAGGTCGACGCCACCACTTCGCCGCGCACCGTGCGTTGCATTTCCGTCACTTCTTCCGGGCGCTCGTCGACCAGCAGGACGATCATGACCGCGTCGGGATAGTTGGTGGTGATGGCATGCGCAATGTGCTGCATCATCACCGTCTTGCCCGACTTGGGGCTGGCGACGATCAGGCCGCGCTGGCCCATGCCGATCGGGGCGAAGACGTCGAGGATACGGCCCGTCAGGTTCTCTTCGCTCTTGATGTCGCGTTCCAGACGCATCGTCCGGTTCGGATGCAGCGGCGTCAGGTTTTCGAACATGATGCGATGCTTGATCGCTTCGGGCGCCACGCCGTTGACCTTGTCCACCTTGACCAGCGCGAAGTAGCGCTCGCCGTCTTTCGGCGTGCGGACTTCACCTTCGATCGAGTCGCCGGTGTGCAGGTTGAAACGGCGGATCTGCGACGGCGAAATGTAGATGTCGTCCGTGCTGGCCAGATACGAGGTCTCGGGCGAGCGCAGGAAACCGAAGCCGTCGGGCAGGACTTCAAGGACGCCGTCGCCAAAGATCTGCTCGCCTTGCTTGGCGCGCCGTTTCATGATGGCGAACATCAATTCCTGCTTGCGCAGGCGGTTGGCGTTCTCGATTTCCAGGCCAGCGGCCATTTCCAGCAGCTGCGAGACATGCAGCGCCTTCAGTTCGTTGAGGTGCATCGCGGTGATTGGTGGGGGAAAAGTAAAGGAGGGCTCTGGCGGCGCGCCACGGACGGGCTCGCGCGGTATTGAATGAGCGCCGCCTCCAGGGCGGCGCCTTCGTTCACAGCACGCAGTTTACAACGCGCCGTCCAGGAATGCGGTGAGTTGCGACTTCGACAGCGCGCCAACTTTGGTGGCGGCGGCTTGGCCGTCTTTAAAGAGCATAAGGGTGGGAATGCCGCGGATGCCGTACTTGGTGGCGGTGCCCTGGTTTTCGTCCACGTTCAGCTTCGCGATCGTCAGGCGACCTGCGTACTCGGTGGCAACTTCTTCCAGGATCGGGGCAATCATCTTGCAGGGGCCACACCAGGCAGCCCAGTAGTCCACCAGCACCGGCTGGCCGGATTTCAACACATCGGCATCGAAGCT
>Ga0160439_1000396_pt1 | contig 22416 bp, 25 predicted proteins | sample HID1975M_E0MG_FD_108201 | JGI IMG/M metagenome (GOLD analysis project Ga0160439, IMG submission 108201) | Enriched soil microbial communities from UW Madison campus, WI, USA - HID1975M_E0 MG | ecosystem: Environmental > Terrestrial > Soil > Unclassified | place: USA: Madison, Wisconsin... | reverse complement strand
GTGATGTTCTTGGCCAGCGCCGGGCCGCTGCCCGCGCCGACGGGGCTCATGGACCCGCTCGTGATGAGCTCGATGACCTCGGAGCGCGAGCTGTCCTTGGTGCGCACCTGCGCGGCCGTCTGGCCCAGGTAGAGGACGTTGATGGAGTCCGCGACCTCGAAGACGTCGTTCATGTTGTGCGAGACGAGCACGACGGCCAGGCCGGCGTCCGCCAGGCGGCGGACGAGCTGCAGCACCTGCTCGGTCTGCGCCACGCCGAGCGCGGCGGTGGGCTCGTCGAGGATGACGAGCTTGGAGTTCCACAGGACGGCACGCGCGATGGCGACCGTCTGACGCTGTCCACCGGACAGGCTGGCCACGTGCTGGCGGATCGAGCGCACGGTCCGCACGGACAGCGACGCCAGCACCTCCGCGGCGCGGGCCTCCATGGCGGACTCGTCGAGCTGGATGCCCTTCTTCAGCTCACGGCCCAGGAACATGTTGTGGACGATGTCGAGGTTGTCGCACAGCGCGAGGTCCTGGTACACGACCTCGATGCCCATGGCGTTCGCCTCGGACGGGTCGGTGATGTGCACCGGCTGCCCCTCGAACAGCACCTCGCCGGCGTCGAAGCCGTAGATGCCGGCGATGCACTTGATCATCGTCGACTTGCCGGCGCCGTTGTCGCCGACGAGCGCCGTCACCTCGCCCGCACGGGCCACGAGGTCGACGCCACGCAGTGCGTGCACCGCGCCGAAGTTCTTCCGCCCGCCCCTGACCTCGAGGATCGGTGGCCGCCCCTGGGCGGGGTAGGCCTGCGCTGGTTCTGTCATCGTCCACCTCTGCGTGTCCATCGGTCCCGCGTCCGCGCGGGTCTGAGCTGTGGGTGCAGCGTCTGGCTGCGGGTCGTGCACGAGCGCCACGCTGGGGCCGGCCGCTGCTGCGGCCGGCCCCAGCGTTCACCGGGTTGACTGCCCGGAGGCGGTCACCGTGGTGTCTGGCGTCAGGAGATGCCGGCCTTCGCGCACGCGTCGGCGAGCGCGGCGGTGCAGACGTTCTCCTTGGTGGTGTAGCCGTCGGCGATGACGTCCTTGACGTTGTCGAAGTAGATCGCCTGCGGGTCGAGCAGGACCGACGGAACGTCCTTGCCGGACTCGGTGTCGGCCGTCTTGCCGGTGGCCAGGCTCGCCGTGTCGGTGCCCTTGGCCAGCGCGATGGCGAGCTGCGAGGCGGCCTCCGCCTCCTTCTTGACGGCCTTGTAGACGGTCATGCACTGGTCGCCCGCGAGGATGTTCTGCAGGCCCTGGTCCGTCGCGTCCTGACCGGTCACGGGGATGCCGTTGGCCGAGTTCTTCTTCAGGATCGCGATGGCCGCGTTGGCCAGACCGTCGTTGGCCGCGTAGACGCCGTCGATCTTGCCGTTGGTGTCCGTGTACATCTGCTCGAAGTCGGTGCCGGCGACCTGGTTGTCCCACTTGTCGACAGCCTGCTCGGCGACGATCTTGTAGTCACCCGAGTCGAGCTTCGGCTTGAGGGCGCCCTTGGCACCGGCGGTGAACAGCGTCGCGTTGTTGTCCGTCGGCGAGCCCTCGAGGAACGCGAGGTCGGCCTTCTCCTTGCCGGCGTCCGTGAGGCACTTCTGCAGACCCTGGCCCTGCAGGTCGCCGACCTTGGTGTTGTCGAACGACACGTAGAAGTCCGCGCCGCCGCCCAGCGTCAGGCGGTCGTAGTCGATCGTCTTGACGCCGGCGGTCTTGGCCTTGGCCAGGACGGCCTTGCCCGAGCCGGAGTCGAGGTTGACGATCATCAGGACGTTGACGCCGTTGGTGAGCATCTGGTCCGCGATCGTCTGGAACTGCGTCGCGTCGCCCTGGGCGTTCTGGATGTCCGAGTCGACGCCGGCAGCGTCGAACGCCTCGGTCAGGTACTTCTTGTCAGCCGTCTCCCAACGGGCCGACGACTTCGTGTCGGGCAGGATCACACCGACCTTCGGCTTGGCGGCCGTGTCGCCGGTCGCGCTCGCGCTGCTCCCGTCGCCCGACGAGCCGTCGTCGCTGCTGCAGCCAGCCAGCAGCAGCCCGGTGGCCGTGACGGCCGCCATCCCCAGCATCATGCTCCGTCGCATCGTGCTCCCTCTCGTGACTGCGCGTCCTCGCGCTCGTCTCCTGCCGGCGCATCCCCGCGCTCGGACTTATTGTTGCGGGCCACAACATATGCCTGACGCCCCCCTGCGACAAGCCACTTTGGCCCCGGTGACCAAATCGTGACCTCCGCGACCGAGTCGTGACCGCTCCGCGACCGTTGTGACGCCGGCCACTTGTTGCGGCAGCCAACAAACTCCGACATCTCCCGCGCGCATGACGAGAGGCCCCGGGTGCACGCGCACCCGGGGCCTCGTCACAGCAGCCGGCCAACCAACCGTGGCCGGGTCAGCGGATCGACCACACCTGGTTGGACTGCGTCCCGCCACCGCCGTAGCAGTCCCACAGCTGCAGAGGCGTGCCGTTGCCGGTGCCCCGACCGGCCGCGTCCAGGCACTTGCCCGACTGCGGGTTGGTGATGGTCCCGTTGCCGTTCACCTGCCATGCCTGTGCGCCGGTGCCGTTGCACGACCACAGCCGCACCTGCGTCCCGTTGGCCGTCGCACCGCCCGCGACGTCGAGGCACTTGCCCGACTGCGGGTTGACGAACCGGTTGCCGTCACGCACCCACTTCTGCGCCCCCGAGCCGTTGCAGTCCCACAGCTGGACCTTCGTGCCGTCGGCCGTCCCCTGCGCGTCCACGTCGACACAACGGTTGCTGCCCTGCCCGACGATCGTCTGGCCGCCGGTCCCACCTCCACCTCCACCTCCACCGCCGCTGCCGTTGTTGACGCTCGCGGAGAAGTTGGTCAAGGACAGCCCGGTACCGCCGTTCCATGGTTCGAACCCGGCCTGGATGCTCGTCAGGTACCAGTCCTGCGTCACCTGGGTGCGGGCGTCGACGTCGTTGACGAACGGGCGGATGTCGAAGCTCCAGCTCGTGATGGGCGACGGCGCGACGTAGGAGACGACGTCGTTGCCGCCGTTGTTGCCCTGCCACACCTCCCAGGACCGCCCGCCGATGCTCGTCGTGCCGACCTGACGCCCGACCGGGCTGATGGACCCGTGCCGGTTGAACCAGATCATGAGCTCCATCTGGTTGACCCCGTCCCGCTTGGCGGTCGGGTCCATCCAGATGTCGTAGGCCGCGTCGTACGTGCCGTCCACGTAGCCGTACGTGATCGACGACGGGATCGTGCCGATGGTGTTGAGCTTCTTGGGCAGGTTGGTGCCGGGCGAGCACGCCGTGTAGTGACACCCCACCACCACCGATGGGTAGGACAGCGGCGCACCGTTGGTGGCCGTCGAGCCCTGCTGCGACGTGATGCGGAACCCCGCGCCCTGCACGTCGATGCACTGCTGGGCGCTGCTGCCCCAGCGGTTGTTCTGCACGATCACGTTCCCGCTGACCGTCGAGCCGAACTGGTCGCAGATCACGGGTGCGGCCGAAGCCGGCTGAGCCGCGAGCGGGACCATCAGCGCGACGGCAGCGACCACCAGGGCTGCCAGCCACCCGCGTCGCGCACCCCTGGACTGTTGCTGCTTCGATGACGTCGTCGTCATGCGAGGGACCTCTCTGTCCGACGCCCTCTGCCAGGGCGCCGCCACCACCGTGATGGCCCGTCGATGCAAGCACCGTCGGGTGACCGTCCCGCGCCCGCAGCCCCTGCCTAATGCATTACGCGCGAAAGTTGGGGAGCGCTGCCGGCTGACTCAGTCGGCGGCGAGCTCCTGCTCCTTGCGCCAGCGGATGCCCGCCTCGATGAAGTCGTCGATGTCGCCGTCGAACACGGAGGCGGGGTTGCCGACCTCGTGCTCGGTGCGCAGGTCCTTGACCATCTGGTACGGCTGCAGCACGTAGGAGCGCATCTGGTCGCCCCAGCTGGCCTTGATGTCGCCGGCCATCTCCTTCTTCTTCGCGTCCTCCTCGGCCTTGCGGACCAGGAGCAGGCGGGACTGCAGGACACGCAGCGCGGCGGCGCGGTTCTGGATCTGCGACTTCTCGTTCTGCATCGATACGACGATGCCGGTGGGAATGTGCGTCATGCGCACCGCGGAGTCGGTGGTGTTCACCGACTGCCCACCAGGGCCGGACGAGCGGAACACGTCGACCTTGATCTCCGACTCGGGGATCTCGATGGAGTCGGTCTGCTCGATGAGCGGGATGACCTCGACCGCTGCGAAGGACGTCTGGCGGCGGCCCTGGTTGTCGAACGGCGAGATGCGCACCAGGCGGTGCGTGCCCGCCTCGACCGACAGGTGCCCGAACGCGTACGGCGCCTTGACCTCGAAGGTGGCGGACTTCAGCCCGGCCTCCTCCGCGTAGGACGTGTCCATGACCGTCGTCGGGTAGCCGTGGCGCTCCGCCCAGCGCAGGTACATGCGCATGAGCATCTCGGCGAAGTCGGCGGCGTCCACGCCACCCGCCCCGGCGCGGATCGTGACCACGGCCTCGCGCGGGTCGTACTCGCCGGCCAGCAGCGTGCGGACCTCGAGCTCGCCGAGGTCCTTGCGGATCTTGACCAGCTCGGACTCGGCCTCCGTCAGGGAGTCCTCGTCCTCCATCTCCGTGCCGAGCTCGACGAGCGTCTCCAGGTCGTCGATGCGGCTGCCGAGCTTGTTCACGCGGTCCAGCTCGGACTGCGCCGCGGACAACGCGCTCGTCACCTTCTGCGCCGCCTCGGGGTCGTCCCACAGGTTCGGCGCAGAGGCCTGCTCCGACAGCTCGGCGATCTTCGCCTTGAGCACCGTCGGGTCGCTCACGGCCTGGATGGAGCCCAGGGTGGAGCGCAGCTCGCGGATCTCGGCGGGGAAGTCGGTGGTGGCCACGACCGACCAGGCTACCCGCTCCGGCGGCGCACACCCCACCGCGGCCGGCTCGGGGCCCCGGCCGGTGTCATCCGGTCCGGGCGTCGGACTCCGCTGTGATCGTGATCCCGTCGCTCCACGGCGAGAGCACCCACGACACGAGTGCCGGACGCACGACGGCCGCGACCTCGACGTGCGCCGTGACGCCACCGTCGGTCGCCTCCGCGCTCCAGCCGAACTGGCTCCAGCGCGCGGACGCCTCCGGGTTGGCCTGCAGGTACGCGGCGACAGCAGCCTGCACGGACGCCGACGAGACCGTCGCCGGCTCCGTGTGGGGGTCCCCCTGCCCCGCACCGGGCGCGAAGTAGTCCTCGTCGGCCACCGCATCGGCCGCGTCGAGAGCCATGACGTCCGCGAGCGCGACCAGACGCTTGCGTTCGAGGTGCACGCCGGCGGCGGACGCGACGACGGTCACGAGCAGCAGGCCGACGACGACGAACCCGAGCGTGAGCAGCAGGATCTGCCCGTCGTCGGAGTCGGTGGCCTCGCGCACCCGTCGACGCCAGCCGCGCGTCATCCCGCTGCCCGGTACTCGTCGACGGCCGCCACGCGGGACGCCTCGACAGGGATCTCGAGCGGGACGGCCCGGCGCAGGAAGTGCGGGACGAACGGCAGCGCGACCCGGATGCTGACGTCCGCCTCGACGGCCGCCCCCGGCGTGAGGCACGGATCGGCCGAGCAGACGAGGTCGAGCGCCTTCGTCGCGTCGTCGTCGAACCCCTGGTCCCGCAGCGCGAGCTCGACCGACGCGAGCGCCGCGCCGTCGCCCTGCTCCGCCGTGTCCGCGCGCACGTACACACGTGACGCCTCCCGGGCGGCGCTCTCCGCGGCGAAGGTCGCCGCCTCGATGCGGCCGAGCACCAGGACGAGGTACACCAGCGGCACCAGCAGGACGAGCGTGACGCCGATGAACTCGACGACCGCGTTGCCGTCGTCCGCGGAGCCGTCCGCGCCGTGCGTCGCGCGGTGCACACGGTCGACGACACACCTGACCACGAACCTCACGGGACCTCCGCGAGCGCGTGGCCGCGGACGGTGAGGTCACCGACCTCGCCGATGAGGCCGACCACAGGTAGCGGCGCCCGCACGACCACCTCGACCTCGTCGAGACCGCCGCGCTCGACCTGGCGGGCCGACACGTCGTCGGCGAACCGCGCCGAGAGCGAGGTGCGGATCAGGTCCCGCGTACGCGCCTCGGCGTCACCGGTCCCGTTGCCCGCGAGCGCCCCATAGCGGGCCCCCTCCCCGGCGCAGTCCACGAGCGTGTTCCGCACGTGCAGGACGAGGGTGAGCTGCACGATCGCGACGAAGAGCAGCGTCACGAAAGCACCGACGAGGACGAAGTCGACGATCGCCGACCCGCCGTCCGGTGCAGCGCGCGGAGGTCTCAGGGCTTGACGGTGGACATCGCCTGCTTGAACACGTCCTGCAGCTGATCCTTGGCGAGGATGCCCAGCGCGGCCACGATGCCCGCCGTCATGAGCGTGACCAGCACCCATCCGGGGACGTCTCCCCGGTCCTGTCCGCGCAGGGCGTGGACCCGGCTCTCGACCGCGACCGCGAGGCGGGCGGTGATCGGGGCGTCGTTCCTGCGCGGCAGCAGCGCAGCGACGCGATGTCGGATGGTCATGGTCGTCCTTCCGTTCGTCGCCCAGGTCGGGCATCTGAGGGGGATGCGAGCCGCCGATCGGCTCGGGCTCGTGCGTCATGGGCCGACTCGCAGCGCGACCATGCTGGGGAACACCGCGAACGCCACCGTCACGGGCAGGATCATGAAGACGACCGGGACCATCATCGCGAGGTCGAAACTGTAGAATTGACATATGGAAACGAGGCAACCGAGCAGCCCGATCAGAGCAGCGATCTACGCGCGCATCTCGCGCGACCGCGAGGGCGCTGGGCTCGGCGTCGAGCGGCAGGAGGCGGACTGCCGCGCTCTCGCTGAGCGGCTGGGCTGGACGGTCGTCGCGGTCTACGTCGACAACGACGTGAGCGCCTACTCGGGCAAGCCCCGCCCGCAGTACCGGGCGATGCTCGACGCCGTGCGCGCCGGGCAGGTGCAGGGCGTCGTCGCCTGGCACACCGACCGCCTCCACCGCCGCGCGACGGAGTTGGAGGAGTTCGTCAGCGTCGCTGAGGCGCACCACCTCCAGGTGCAGACCGTGACCGCTGGCACCGTCGACCTCTCGACGGCCTCGGGCCGGATGATCGCGCGCATGCTTGGCGCTGCCGCGCAGCACGAGATCGACCACGCCAAGGAGCGCATGAAGCGCGCGAAGGCGCAGTTGGCCGCGGACGGCAGGTACCGCGGTGGGCAGCGCCCGTTCGGCTTCGACGCGGACGGCGTGACGGTGCGCGATGACGAGGCGCAGGCGATCCGGGACGCCGCGACCGCGATCCTCGCCGGTCGCCCGCTGCGGGCGCTGTCCCGCGAGTGGAACGAGGCCGGGCTCCGGACCTCGACGGGCCGCGAGTGGAGCCACGTGCAACTGCGCGAACTGCTGCTCAGGCCGCGCAACGCCGGGCTGATCCACAGCGGGCGCGTCGCGGGCTCGGCTCCGATGACGATCATCGGCAAGGCGCAGTGGCCCGCGATCATCGACGAGGAGACGTGGAGCGCGCTCGTCGCGCTGCTCACCGAGCCGTCGCGGCGCAACAACGCGAGCAACGACCCGAACTGGCTCGGGTCGGGCATCTACTCGTGTGGCCTGTGCGGCGGCACGATGCGCGTGACCTCGATCGGAGCGACGCCAGCACGCGGCGGCACGCGCCGCCACCACTACCGCTGCATCGAGAAGCCGCACCTGACGATCGCGGTGAAGGCCACCGACGACCACGTGAAGGGCGTCGTGGCCGAGTTGGTGCGCGACCCTCGGATCGTCGCGGCGATGACGCCGACGACCGACGACGGCGCGCTGACCGTCGACCGCGAGCGCCGCGCGGTGCTGAGCGCGAGCCTCGCGCAGACCGAGGCCGACTACGACGCCGACCTCATCGACGCGCGCCGGTACAAGGCGAAGGTCGAGAAGCTCTCAGCCGAGACGGCAGAGATCGACGCCCGGCTGGCCGACGCGGTGCGGCAGTCGACGGCCTCCCCGATCCTGTCGGCGGTCGACCCCGGCGCGGCGTTCCTCGCCGCCCCGCTCGACGTGCAGCGCGCGGTGCTCCGCGCCGTCCTGCGGGTCGAGGTGATGCCAGCAGGTCAGCGGGGCGCGAAGTGGTCGCCCCAGCGCCTGCACCTGAGCCCCGTCGCCTGACCGGCGGCGGTACAAGAAGCGGCCCGGAGCGTTGCACCGCCCCGAGCCGCGTGACACCGAGAGGTGAGTCTCGATGACGGACACAACAGTAGAGGGGGCGTGCGCCGCGTGCGGGTTCAGGCACGGGACCAGCAACGGCTGCCCGCCGCCCGACCTCGTGAGCAGGGCGCGCGAGTACATCGCGGCGAGCGAGTGGACCTTCGCCAAGACGATGCCCGACAACCCCCACTGGTACGTGGTCAGGCAGCGCGCGTGGGCGCACTCGTCGGAGCGCGGCGAGGGCCACGAGTCGCTGTGGGAGTTGATCCGCTGGCACTACGCGCTGCGCTGGTGGCGCGGTCGCGGGTACCGCTCGATCGACCTCGACGGGCACTCGTACTGGATCATGCAGGACGGCACGATCATCAACCGGAAGCCGTCTGACCAGGCCGGATGGGACCGCTGACGCCTCGGAGGCGGTGAGTCGGAAGGGTCGCAGGTCGCGCGAAATCGCGATCTGCGGCCCTTTCGCATGCCCGACGGGCGCAGGTGCGCAGAGCGTGCCAGCGTGCAGCTGCGAGCCGCGCAGAGCCGCCACCGGGGACGTGCGGGCATGGTGCCGACCGGTCCCGATTGGTAAACTGGGCAACAGAGGAAAGGTCCGAGCCTCCGGCATCCAGACGGACCACGCGCGACAGGGACACACGCCCAGAGGGGCAGCGCGGCATCAGGCAGTACGGCTCCCCCAGCGGCCACCGGCTCGGTATTCACGGTGGCGGCTTCCGAAGGGAACCGTCATGCCCCGTCGTCTCGTCAGCCTGGATCGGGCTGCTGACCATCTCGCCGTCTCCGAGCGGACCATCCGCAACTACATCGGTGAGGGCTTCTTCCCCGCCTACCGCGTCCGTGGCCTCTCCGGGCTCCAGGTCGACCTCGATGAGGTGGATCGCGCCCAGCACTCCCTGCCCTCGCGCCGTCGCGCCAGCACGCGGGCGTACGGGCCGAAGGCCCGGATCGTCAACCTCAACGTCCCGGTCGTGGTCAAGGCCGAGCCCGAGGACAAGCAGTGACCGCCGCCGAGGTGGCTGCCGCACTCGGGCCGCTCACCGACGACCAGGTGGCTCGCGTGGCCGGGCTGCTGAGCCTCGCCGCGAAGTCGCCCAAGCGCCCGACGCCGCCGGTCCGCCGCACGCCTCCTCCCGCTCGGCGTCGCGCGGCGACAGCGGAGGGGTGGGTCAGGTGAGGGTCCCCGAGGAGGCGAGCGCCCGCCTGCGGATCGTTCTTGACGGTCAGACGTACGACCCGTACGGCCCGGGAACCGCTTGGGCCGACCTCCCCGCCGATGAGCGCGAGGAGGCGATCCGGTCGGGCTCGTTCATCACGCCGGGCGGTGAGCCGATGCCGGAAAGGACTGCCAACCGTGTGCGGCACCGGCTGCGCGGCACCTACGCGCACCTGCCGTTGCCCGGCGACAACGCGGACGTGGGCGAGGTGTCCTACCTCGTTGACGGCATTTGGCCGCGCGGCACAATCCCGCTGCTCGGCGGGAACCAGAAGGCGGGCAAGTCGACCCTCGGCGCGGACCTCACCGCCTCCCTGCTCACGCCCGGTCGTCTCTTCCTCGGACGGTTCGAGACCCGGCTGACTGAGGAGGAGCGCGAGCGCGGGGTGTGGGTGGTCAACGCCGAGAACCCACCCGACCTGTTCGAGGAGGAGGTCTGGGGCCAGTGGGAGGAGGGGACGGGAAACGCGATCACCCTCGACCACCTCGACCACCTCGGCGGTCCCCAGGCGTTCGACCTGACCGACTCGAACATCTACGAGTTGTGGCTGAACCGCTTCGTCGAGTGCCGCGAGTGCCAAGGCGACGACGACACGACACCAGCGGTCGTGATCGTGGACGGGCTCACCGCGATCCTTGGCGGTGACACCTCCCGCTACGCGGCCTGGTACGTGAAGTTCAAGCAGTTGATGCGAGAGCTCGACGTTCCGAGTGCCCTCGCCGTCGGCCACAACACGCAGGCCGGCGGTCACCTGATGGGCGGCATCGAGGCGCTCGGAGCGCCGGACGGCCTCTGGTCGTACTGGTCGGCAGACCCGGACAACGCCAACTCGGCCCGGTACTTCAAGACCGTGCCGAGGCTCGGCGCGCCAGCCGTCGACCAGACGCGGGTGTTGAAGGTCGAGGGCCGGTTGCTGCTCGACGACACCGAGCGCAAGGACGAGGCGAGGGCGCACCCCACCGAGGTGCACCCGTACGAGGACGAGGTGCGCGCGCGCCTGGATGCCGCCGGGTCGGAGGGCCTGCGCAAGACCGAGGTCACTGGCAGCGGAGGGTTCGGGACCCTTCGCCGGAAGGCGCTGAACTCGCTCATCGAGGCGGGCGAGGTGGTCACCCGTCCCGAGGCCGCCGGGCGTAATCCTGCTGAGCGCTGCTGGCTCGCCAGTCACCTGCCGGGTTGATCGATCGACGGGTGTCCGGTGTCGATCGTGTCCTAGGGGACCACAGTGTCCGGGGACACTGGTCCCCTAGGACACTCGACACTCGACACTCGTCGTCGACCCGGCTGACTTGCGGCTGCGCCGCCGCTGACGAGCACCAGTGTCCGAGTGTCAGGACAGCCGTGACACCCGTCAGCGGGTGGGGCAGGCGCTCGCGTAGACGAACTGCTCGAAGTGCTGCCCGAGGGCCACCCGGCGCTCGCCTGGGTCCGACACAGCCTGCGCGAGTCGCAGCGAGCGGGTGGCTCGCGCCTGCATCGAGCGCGGGCGTGGCTGGTGCGTGTGCCCGAGCGTCATCGACTCGGTGCGCCCTGTCATCGCGGTGGCTCGCGTGGTGGTCATGGTCTCCTCCTCCGTGGGTACTTCGAGGGTACCCCCAGGGGGTATTTCGTGACGTAGTACGGTGTCGACGATGACCTCTGACCAGTGGTTTAGCTTCTGGATGACGATCCTCCAGGTCGTCGGCGGTGGCGTGCTCGCGCTCGGTGGCGTGTGGCTCGGCATGTGGCACGCCGACAAGCGCCGCCGTGAGGACGCAGACGAGGAGCGCGCCGACCGCCTGCGGGAACTGCAACGGGCAGCCGACGCCCGGCAGCGCGCGGTCCTCCAGGACTGGCTGGACCTGATGGTCGACGCCCTCGCGGACCTACGCGTGCCGGTCCAGCCGCCCGCGACCCACGACGAGAAGGCCGTGCGCATCCGCGACCTGTGCCTCTCACGGTGGTATCTGCGCCAGCCTGCCCAGGGGACCGAGGAGTACGACCTCGCGTGGCCGTTCGTCCAGAAGATCACGGAGTGGGCCAAGGCAGAGGACAACCTGGACGGTCACCGCGACTCGGAGTTCAACAACGCGTGCCTCCCGTTCACCCGCGAACTGCGTGCACGGGTGAACGCGCTGGAGGCGCAGATCACCGCTCCCTGACCCCTCGGGAGTACGCTGGTCGTGGCCTGGCGACACCCGCCATGCCGACGTTGCGACGGTGGCAGCAGGGCCCGGCACGACCGAGAGGTCTGCCCGCCCATGCCCTACGACTACGCCGCCGTCGTCGCCGCCCAGGACCGCGCACGCGCCCGGCGAGCACGCCGCCACCGCCCCGAGCCCACCGAGCGCCCGCTCGACCGCGGCTCCCTCGCGCTCGCTGAGGCGAAGGCTGAGCGCCGCGCCCAGAGGCGCACCGCACCGCCCACCGTCTCGCCTGCCCCTCGCGAGCCCGAGCGCCCGCGCTCCGCTGGCCGGGCCACCGTCTCGGACACGCGGGCCACGTTCGACGCCGTGCTGCACGCGCCGTGCCCGGCCCACGCCGCCGACCGAGGCACGCCCTGCTACGAGGTCCCGCTCGGCGTCTGCGGGCAGCGCGTGGGCCGGGCGCTGGGTCGACTGCCCGGCGTGCCGCACCGCCCGTTCTACAACGGACAGGCGGTCCAGCGATGACCCCGCTGCGCGTGAGCCGCGTGCAGGTGAGCCACGCCGAGGTCGTCTGGGACCAGGCCGCTCGCGAGCGGGAGAACGCCGCCTGGCGTCGGCAGCACCCCGAGCCGGTGCCCGCCGACCCGCGAGAGCCAGCGCCTCGACCCACGGTCACCGTCACCAAGACCCCTCCCGCCCCGGTGCGCCAGGCCAAGGACCGCCGGGGCGGGAGGCCCAAGCCGGCGCCCGTGCCTGACGGCTCGCTGCTGCTGACCCCTCGCGAGGTGGAGGCGCTGGACCACCTGCTCGCGACCCACCCGGCACTGAAGGGCGGTGCGCGATGACCGAGCAGCTCGAAGCCCTCCCGCTCGTGACCGTCGCGCTGGAGGTCGGGCGGCTCGCCTGCCTGGCGTGCGGCGTCGGCGTGCCCGGCCCTCACGACGTGGTGACCTCGTTCCACTCCACCGAGCGCCTGCGGCTGGTCAGCGAGCGGATGACCCGCTGCCTGGCGTGCGCGGCGAACGAGACGACCGCGGAGGCGATCCTGGCCGAGCACCCCGCCGTCGAGCGGTCCATCGGCGGGCACAGCGTGGCCGTGTACCGCGTGGCCTCGGCGCTGGACGCCCTGGCGGCGCTGCACTCCCACGGCGTGCGCACGCTGCCGCTGTCGATGCTCACGGAGGACGACCGCGCCGTGAAGATGCTCATCGCGCTCCTGCTGCCGGTCGGAGCGGCGGCGCGGTGGTCGTCGCGGTTCGCGCCGGTCCTCGCGAAGGACGCGACGCGCGGCACCGCCGTCCTGCGCCCGTGGGGCCACCTCGACGCCCCAGTCGTCCAGGCGCTGCGCGACGGGTACGCCGCGCTGCTGCGCGCGCGGGTGACCAGGCCGCGCCCCATCCCCCCGCCCGCCGACGGCCCTCGTGGCTGCCTGCTGTGCGGGGTCGCGACCGTGCGCGCGATGCCGTCCGCCGACGTGTGGACGCCCGTGAAGGTCAACGTGGCCGCGCTGGGCGGACAGCCTCGCCCGGAGCCGCTTCCGGGCTACCTGTGCCCGCCGTGCTCGCACGCCGCCGACGAGGCGGGCGGCATCGGGCCGACCGCGATGGAGCGCTCGCTGCTGGACCACCTCGGCGTGGGCCGGAGCCTGGCCGCGACGGACCTCGTGGGCGTCATCGGCTGGTGCGCGGACCCGAAGCACCCCGAGCCCAGCCAGACGCCGTGGGAGCACCTGGGCGACCAGACCGCGCTCGTGGAGGCGATCCGGTACGGCGGCTGAGTTCACCCGCGGGGAGCGGGCCAGCAGGAGGCCGGCCTCGCTAGGTTCCGAAGATGGACGCAGGGACCTGGGTTGCACTCGTGCTCGGCCTTGTCGGCTTTGCCTGGGGCGCATGGACATGGCACACGAGCCGTCGCGACGCCGAGCACGCGGAGGAGCGCGCAAGGGAGGCCACGGCGGCGGCGGAGCGCGAGGGTCGGTGGGTGCAGGAAAAGCGGCTGATCTACGCCGACATGCTGCGAGCGCTGGACGACTACCTCGGAGCGATCACCGACGAACTGCTCGCATCGCCCGCCACGGGCGACAAAGCGCAATACGTTGCCGCAACGAAGGCCGCGTGGAAGCACGTACAGGAGGTGCAGGCCCAGACTGATCTCCTGGCACCGGAGGCCGTACGCCTGCGGGTGCAGGCTGCGCTCAACGAGATGCACGGCCTTATCGCGATCGCCAGCGGCGTTGCGGAGTACCTAATGCAGGGGGCGAGTTCAGAGGACAGAGCGACGGTGGAGGACGCTCAGTGGGAGCAGCATCTGGTGCTGGAGGCGATGCGCGCCGACCTCGGAGTAGAACCGCTCGGAGCAGACGCCGTAAGGCGCCCCTTGGGGTAGTCGTGAAAATGCGCTGACCTGCAGAAACGCGCGTCTCGCAGGCTGGACGTGTGGGAAAGATCACACATATGTCAAAACGCAGGTTTGGACAGCTCGCGGCGGCCACCGGACTCCATGAGCGTGCGTCGGCCCTCGTCACGGACGTCCTGGGCCTGCGCGCGCAGCACGTCGGCCAGCGGCGTCCCGCGTTCGAGCGCGACCGCGACGACCTCCGCGAACCGCATGAGGGGCGCCAGGCCGGACCGCGCCGCCAGCCGGTCCAGCGCGGTCGTGACAGGGGTGCCCGACCGCGCGTCGGCGAGCGTTCGCGCCAGCTCGGCGGTGAGCTCGCCGTGCGAGCTGCGCACCACACGCTCGAGCGCCCCGACGGCACCCTCGCCCGCGGTGACCGCCAAGGCGATGAGCTCGGCGATCGTCGGCAGCTCCGCCAGCATCCGGGCCTCCCGGGCACGGACCTGGCGCGTCAGCATCCAGTCCCGCGCGAGCAACCCGCACACCCCGAAGACACCGACCAGGACCGCCAGCGCCAGCACCGACGAGTGCCGACTCGCTGCGAGCGCGAGCGCGAGCACCAGTCCGGCGACGAGCCCGAGCACGGCGCCGACCACCTGGCCGGCGCGGAACTGCTCGACCGTCTCCTGCCGGCCTGCCCGTTCGAGGCGCCGGCGCAGGTCCGCGCTCGGGGACCCGATCCGCGCCACGAGCGTGATGCCGTCGGCCATCAGCGGCGACGCGAGCCGTTCGAGGGTGCTGAGCGGACCCCGGGCGACGGGCCCGGTCAGCAGCGCGGACGACGAACGCTGTGGCCGTAGGTACGGTGCGAGCCGCTGGTCGAGCGTGATGCGCCTCGACCGCAGGCGAGCGACGACGAGAGCGAGCCCGCTGCCGCCCATCAGGCCGATGGCTGCCCCGGTCACCGCGCCGCTCACCGCAGGACCCGCGGTTCCTCGGGCAGGCGCGCGACCCGCAGCATCAGCGCATACGCCACGACGGTGCACGCGCCGCCCATCACCAGCACGACGAGCCCGGCGGTCGAGTTGTACGCCTGGGCGGCGTCGGACCGCGTGCCGAGCAGCGCGAGCACGATCCATGGGGCCGCGACCGCGAGCCGGGCGGCGTTCACCGTCCAGGACTGGCGCGCCTCGAGCTCGCCACGCGTGCGCAGGTCGTCCCGCAGTTTAAGGGTGCAGTAGTTGAGGCCCTGGCCAGGCGCCCGGGCTCTTCCGTCTAGGTCTGCTCGTCGGTGACGTGATCCTCCGCTACGAGCATTGGCCCATCACCCGTCAGGGGGTGCCGATGGCGGTAGATCGTCCAGTAGATCCGGAATCCGTACCTGTCTAGCGGAACCAGACGTTCGATGGCCATTCGCAGCATCGCGTCGTCGACGGCCACGTGACCTCGCGGCTCTCGGCGATCGAGCATCACTGGGATCGACTCCCCTTCGGCAGAGAAGCTGTACGCGTACTGTCCGTGCACGTACAGGTTGCGCGTCTCGTCGACGATGTCGGGAGTCTTCTCTGCCCACTCGATCGCCGCCGGCGCCCACTCTGGCAAGTCGGCATCGATCCAGTTGGGTCGCCACGGGTCGCGGAGCCGCTTCACGATCGCCCGGCACTGCTGGCTCAGCGGGTTCGTTCTTCCGTTCGAGGGGACCGGTAGGTCAAGTTCGCTGGCGATGTCGTGCGCGAGCTTCTCGATACGAGCCGAGACAACCGCCAGCCGTCCAAGGTGAGGCAACCAGGTCGCGGGAACGGCGTAAAAGTGTGGGGCGCCGTCGATGTCGCGGTCGAGCGGGTCCATCTCCATAGTCGAACCGTACGGACCTCAGAGTCGTCGGAGCTATCGAACTGGCACGCTCGCTGTCATTCGATGCGGAGCACCGACGCCTTGAACAAGCACTCGGTCGCCTTGGGTTCCTCGTACCACGGCGCCTGCATCCACAGTCCGCGCCTCAAGGCCTCGAAGTAGAACCGCCCCCTGCCCCTCTCGCCCCGTGCTCGGGTCGCAGGGTCAGGCGCAGGCGCCGACCCAGGACGAGGAGGCCGCACCGGTTCTTTCAATGACGCACCGCGCGTGTTCCTCCCGCAAGGTCCAGGATGTCGGCACACTCAACGCATGGCCACGACATCGGGGCGTTCATGGGACCTGGGACAGGTCGCCGGGCCGACCCTTGCGCCGACACGACGTCTCCCATGGCAGCGGCGGCGGCCGACGCCCGACTCAGCGCCGGACGTACCGGACTTCGAGCCGATGTTCGCAGCTTTCCTCGACCAAGGTCGCTGGCTCCTGCGGGAGCAGCAGGAACGCGGACGGTCTTTTCAGGCCAACGCGGTCGCCCTCCTGGGATTCGACGGCGTAGTTCTGGGCATCCTCGCTAGCGGTGACTTCCTCGCCTCGGCCGATGACTGGTCCGTTCAAACAATCGCGGGCATCGGCGCAGTAGCAATGCTGGCGGTGTCCGCCTTCGCGGCCGTACTGGTGATTACGCCGCGAGGGACCGGCGCGGTCGTCATCGACGACACGCTCGACGCATGGCAGGACATCCATGCCGGCGTAGAAGTCCGCGCCAACCAGCACTTCGCACACATGCTCCTCGCCAAAGACCCCGCCCCCGCGACCCCACCCGAGAGTAGAACTCAATGGTGGCGTCGCCGTGCGGGCCGATTGCAGGTGCTTCACCAGGCTGCTGACCTTGCGAAGGTCAGGAGCCGGTGGACGAGAGTCTCAGCCGTTTCGCTTCTCGGGGCGGTTGCTGCGCTCGTCGTCGTGATCCTCGCTTCGCTCACTGGCGTCGATGACGGCGTCACCTCTCCCTCGCCAACACCGACCACGTTAGCGACCCATCGATAGGAGTCCGCATGCCCGAGAACGCTGATCCTGCGGCATCCCCGCAGGCTTCAGAGACACAGGTTCAGGTCGCGCGATCGGCCGCCGCGCCCCCTCGGCCACGAACCGTCCACATCGATCACATGAAGTTCTCCGATCAGTCACGACAGGCCGCAGACCGGGCTTTGCGCGCTGCTGCGCCGTCTGATGGGGGCACCGATGGCTGACGAGCAGAAGCCCGCACCGAAGCCGCCACCACCTCCGCACCCCGTGCGAATCGAGCGAGTCCATGAGGGCAAGAAGCCCCCGAAGACCACCGAAGGGAGATGAAATGCCAGAGCCCACTCCGCCCGTTCAGTCACCTCCCCCGCCGCCGAACCCGGTCCACATCCAGACGGAGACTAGAGAGCCTCCAGACCGCGGATCCGTCGAGACTCGCTGAACACCACAGCGAAAGCGCGCGCAACGATTGGTGCGCGCAGCACTTGGTGCGGCACGAAGTTCGCCGCGCCTCCGATTGCCGCGAAATCGAACCTGCCGAGTACGCTCGTCAGGCCGAGCCCACGGTCCACACCAACTACCGCGAGATGTCCAACGGAGCTCACAGCGTCTTCGCTGGGATCACGGAGTCGACGTCCAAAGAGGACGCGCGCCTCGCCGCGCGGGCCGGCGCGATCATGCCGCGAGGAATCTACTGACCGCGCCGGCACGACCGAGCCAACGGAACACCCGTGGGCTATCACATTCAGCTGGACGGCCGCCGATCCGGAAACATGAGGCAAGGTCGCGCCCTGAGTTCCTGGTGCCGCTAGATTCTGCCCATGAGCGATGAGGCGTGGGTGGCGTTGGCCGTCGGGGCGCTCGGGTTCGTCTCAGGCGTGGGTTCCCTTGTGGTGACGCTCGTGCTCGATAAGCGCAACCGCGCGGAACGCAACGAGACGGGCCAGCGCGAGCGTGATGAGCGCGAGCAGACGGCCGAACGTGAGCGATTCGAGCGCAGACAGACCGCACTAGATGAGCGTGCGGATCGGCGCTCTAGGGAGGACCAGGAGCGCTGGCGCGAGGAGAAGGCAACGTCCTACAGCCAGTTCTCGGGGCAACTTTATGGATTCTTCGACCGTGTCAGCCTGCGGGTCGCCGTGCCGCCTGGGGATGACGGCTTCGACGCCGAGGCAGCCAATGCTGAGGACGGCGAGGCCTTCACCCTCCTGCTGGCGGAGAAGGGCCGGATCGAGTTGCTGGCTCCTGCCGCGGTGCGCGACGCCACCCGAGGAGCACTCACTTCCGTCACCCTTTTCGCGATGGAGACACGCCTTCCAGGGCAGGGTGGGGCCCGCGCCGAACGGCTCATCACGCTGAGCAAGTTGCAAGAAATGACGGACTCGATGCGCGTCGACCTCGGGGTGCCCACCGATCCCGCAGCCCGTTCGACGTCGGAGGCCGCCGGTCCCTCCGACGCCTCTCGCTGAGGGCTCAAGAGGACCCTGCTCGCGCCAATCGGCGGGCCCCGTGGTGCCTTCCTGCCGGTGCGCATCGCCCCTCGTTCAACGATCGCTGTCGGCCGCGCGGGGCTCTCGCGCGCCCGAGGTCGCCAGATCCGCGCCGGCGGACGGCCCGCGCGACGCGGGAACGGGCGCAGCATCGCCCTCACGCCAGGTTCGTCTTGTCGTGCGGCGGCCCGCGGTGGCTCTTAAGCCGGTGCAATGCCCCGATGAAACCCGTGTTCAAGGGAAGCGAAGTTCCTGCGGAATCTGTCGCATGGATCTGTCTACCTGAACTGCAAGAACGGGGACCTCAGAGCCGCTCAGCGTCCCCCTATGCTGATGCGCTGCGCCAGCGGTACGTCACTCGCTTCGCTCCTTCGTACCTCGGCTTGGCATCCTGCGCATGGGGCTGTCGAACCCGGCGGTTCGCCTGCCTTGCCAGTTCGCGTCTTCGGGACTGCCTCCCTCGCTCCTGGACGGGACGGACTCGGTTCCCCCGCGCACACCATGCCGCTACGCGTCACTGTCCACGGAACGCTTCACGATCCGACTCGCGCACCCCGCCGAATCGAACAGCCCCACAGCGGGCAGCCCGACTCCGAACCCACCTTCTGTGAGTTTGGTGCAGGTCTGAGGAACAGGCGGGCCCGTTGAACACGAGCAGGTCTGCGCCATCGGCAACCGCGCGGTGGGATGACATGGTCATTCGCCTACCAAGCGCATCCCCATTCTGGTCTCCGCTACTTGGAACGCCCAGGCCTCGGTCGCACACACAGCACAACACGCGTTACAAGCCCGCACCGTCGGTGCAGTTCGCTGGAACCCAGCACGCACCCGCCTCACCGGTGCTGCGCAGGGTGAGGTCCTCCATTTCGCCGCACTCCCGAGCGGCGGAGCCCCCAACAGCAGCACCGTGGCGCAGGCGCTCGAGCAGCCCCCGCCCCCCAATTCAGATCCCCGCATCCGAGGCGGGGAGGATGGGGCGCGCACATCGTGGCCAGCGCACGCCCCAGTAGCAGGCACGGCGCTACCGCCCGCCGGGAATCAGGCCGGCCTAGCCGCCAGCCACTCCTCGATGTGGTCGAGGTGGACCACGGTCAGGCCCGTCGACTCGTCCGGCGACACCGGCAGCAGCGGAGCGCCTATTCGAGCCGCGACCTCAGTCGCCACGTCCGTATCGACATCGAGGTCATCGTCAGCCCACACGACTAGTCTCGCGCTGCGCAGCGCGAGATCGTTGGCGACCGCATCAGCCTTCCACCAAGGACGGCCAAGCGCGTCCTTCGGGCGAGATGCTCGGCTGACGCCGTCATTGGGCTCAACGAGGATCCGTCCCTCCGGCAGTTCCAACAAACGTCGGAGCACACCATCGACCTCGTTCCTCCAGGTGGTCAGCCACAGCAACGTGACGCCAGGGCGGCCGACGAGTGCGCGCAACCTCTCGATGACAGCCGGGTCCCAATAGACGGTGATCGGCCAACCGTGGACGGTGACGTCGGCGCTCGCGAAGCCTGGCCTGGGGTTACTGGCGAGCAGCGTCCCGTCGACATCGAGTACGAATGCGACGTGCTGCACGGTCACCTCACCTCTCGGTCGCGAAGATCGAGTAGACCTGGTCGAGCTCAACATTCTCGGCATGCTCGCCGTCGATGGTGACCACGCGCAAGGTCGAGCACATCGCGACGCGGATTCCCGGTCCGGCGTGTGCATCGGTATCACCGGCGGTGACCCAGGAACGCAGAAGTTGGCGGCGGCCGGGCCGGTTCTCGAAGCTTGCCCACGCGTTCCCCTGGCCGTCGGTATCGATCGTCAGACGGGAGCGGCGGCCGGTTCGCGGGTCTATGACCGTCACGTCATACGTGCCGGGCACGCAGTCGGCCGGGTTGAACGAGTCGAGGTTGCGCCTCATGCCTACTCCTCACGTTTGCGGCAGCATCAGCAGCTGTGGTGGAGACTTGCACGCTCGGCAGCGACCTCACCATGTGTGGGGGGAATTAGTCGAGCCGGTCGACGTCTGGGTGCCCCGTGTCCGCGCGCAGGACAGATCCGCTCCATGTGGCCCAGGTCTTCGCGCGGCCTGTTCGCACGCACTCGCTTTGGCCGTGCGCGCGAACCGATCCGTTTGACGTACATGCCCTTTGGAGCGACCCGGGCTACGGCGATCGCCTCAATATCGTCAGGGTCCTGCAGCAAGTCCTCTCTCACAAGCGTTCCCTTCTGGCCTCAAAGTCGGGTCGTTGTCGGACTTCGGCATCAAGCCGCGTGGCGCAGCACGTCGTAGCGGGCACCGACCCCGGCGGCAAACCCGTTGTCGGAGCGACGACGGCCGCCGTAACGCGCGGTCTGGCCGGCGCAGCCTGTGAGACTGGCGGCGGCGAGTATCGGGCGCGTCGGTCGCCACGACGTTCGCTCCGGCTTGAGCCAGAACGGGACACCAGGGACGGTCGGCAGGTTCGCGAGGATAGCGGTCGGGTCGATGGCCGCCGGGACGGTTGGGACAGCAGTCGGGTTGAGCAACGGCACCTTCTCCCACTCCTTGGCCGAGTAGTCGGTCGGCACGTCAACGGTCAGCGTGAACAGCGTGTCGTCGTACACACCGGCCGCCGGAAAGAATTCTTCCCATGCCACCACACCGAACTTGTCGTAGGCCGTCGAGTACATGCTGCCCAGCGCCTGACGGATCGCGGCGCGGGTGCTGGTAAGGACCGAGCCAGGGTTGTCGCTGTCTGCGCGCGGCAGCACGAGAAACAGCACGAAGACGTTCGGGTCGTAGCCCCTGCTGTCGCTACCGCGGTACTGGTCTGCCTGGAACCTGGCCCACGCCTCGACCTTCTGCGTGAGTTGGGCGCCCTTTCGATTGGTCACTTCGACGACGATACGCAGGCCGTCGCGGCGCACGATCGTCAGGTCACCCGACTTGGAACCGAAGTCGCCACCACCGCCTAGCAGGGCAGTTGAAGACAAGGTCTCGCCGAGCACTGCCGCGACGTTCGGGTCGCAGAGCTCAGCGACACGCAGACCGAACTCGGTCGCGCAGACATTGTGATACGCGCTGTCGGTTCGCCCTGTTGTCCAGGGCACGCCGCCCGTCACCTGCACCAACTCGGCCCAGGTGAGCATCGGCGCGAGGTCGTCGAACGCGCGTCCCTTGGCGGGCCGCACGAGCGTCACATCTTGAGCCGGACAACCCATGCCCGGCCGGATGCTGCGCACAACGCCGTCATCGAGCAGGCGCGCGCCCCATGCGTCGTGGACCAGGCCGAGCCGATCGGTGTTGAGTTCTTCCGAGCCGAGCATGGCGGCGAGCTGCTCTGTCGTCATCGTGCGCCAGGCACCTGCGGCTCCGAGCATCTCCAGCCGCAGCGCCCGCTGCTTGCCTGTCATCTTCGCTAGCGCGTCCGCCGGCCTGTTCGCCATCTGCAGCCGCATCCAGGCGGGAGGCTTGTTGAACACGCCGTTCTCGACCTCCCGGCGGTCTGCCCACTTCGCCTCGGTCCCCTTGGCGAACAGCGCGCCGAAGAAGGGATCCTGGCGATCGGCAGCACACAGCCCGGTGCCGTCAAGCGCCGTCGGCATTTCGTCGAACCGGTAGGTCGTCATGATGCAATCTCCTCGGGTGCTTGGGTCCAGGGGTAGCCGGGCCAAGGAGCGGGATCTTCGATCCGGTGGAGGACGTCTGCCCATGCGACGAGCCGGAACCGCCGGTCGTCCAGGAGCCAGCGCACGTCGGTCGCGCTGTGTGGGCGCTCTCCCGCGAACGCCTCGATTCGGCGCAGCGCCCGCCTCGCGCGGTTCCTAGCGGTCTTGGTGGAGACATCACGCTCGAACCAGAGCCTGAGCACGGCTTCCAGCCGCAGAGACAACAGGGCGGGATCCCCGGCCGCGGCGCGCAGGAAGCCTTCCAGCGTCGTTCCAAAGTAGGTGCTCTCCGGATCGTTGCTCTCTGCCAGTGCGCGCCGCCACTCGCCGCGTGACCACCGGGCAGCCCGCGCTGCGGGTGACCGGCCCTGGTAGGCCGCGGCTGCTGAACCGCCCTGGGTTCGATAGAGGCTCGGGCTATGGGATTTCGGCCAGGGTCTGGTCGCTCCCGTGGGTAGCGTAGAACTTCGTCTCGAACTCGGTCGGTGGGATGTCGCCGAGGCAGCCGT
>Ga0160439_1000395_pt1 | contig 22447 bp, 18 predicted proteins | sample HID1975M_E0MG_FD_108201 | JGI IMG/M metagenome (GOLD analysis project Ga0160439, IMG submission 108201) | Enriched soil microbial communities from UW Madison campus, WI, USA - HID1975M_E0 MG | ecosystem: Environmental > Terrestrial > Soil > Unclassified | place: USA: Madison, Wisconsin... | reverse complement strand
GGCACCAAGGCCGTCGGCACGCTCAACGTCGAGTTCTACACGGGCATCGACGAGCGCCTGCCCGACCCCGTGCTGCTCCCGCCGCTGCTGGACACCAACGCCATCACAGGCCTGCGTGCGCTCGTCGTGGACGACGTCGCCGACACGGGGGAGACGCTCGCGCTCGTCGAGAAGCTCATGGGCCGCTACTGCCACGACGTGCGCACCGTGGTGCTCTACGCCAAGCCGCGCTCGGTCATCGACCCGCACTTCGTGTGGAAGCGGACCGACCGGTGGATCGTGTTCCCGTGGTCGGACCGCGACCCGGTGACGCCCGCGGTCTGACGCCGGGTCAGAGGCTGAGCAGGTCGACGACGGCCGGTGCGAGCTGGTCGGTCCGGTCGACGACGCGCACGGCGCCGGCCTCCTCGAGCTCGTCGGGCGCGGCGTAGCCCCAGCGCACGCCCAGGCACGGCACGCCGTGGGCCGCGGCGCCGAGGACGTCGTGCTCCCGGTCGCCGACCATCAGCCGCCGCTCGCCCGGGTCGCGACCCGTCAGCGCGCGCTCGATGACCAGCGCCTTGCTGGACGGGACGTGGTCGAGCGGCGCGCCGAAGATGCCGTCGACGTACGGCGTGATGCCCAGCCGCTCGCAGATGGGCACCGCGTAGATCTCGGGCTTGGACGTCGCGACGACCAGCGCGCAGCCCAGGCGCCGCAGCTCGGCCAGCGCGTCCAGGACGCCGTCGTACACCGCGTTGTCGTACATGCCGCCGGCGGCGAAGACGGCGCGGTAGCTGGTCACCAGCTCGGCGACCCGGGCCTGCGGGACGCCGTGCGCCAGGAACGACTCCGGCAGCGGCGGTCCGACGAACGAGCGCAGCTCGGTGGGCGTCGGCACGGCCAGGCCGGCGGCGGTGAAGGCGTGCGTCACCGACGCGGAGATGCCGGGGAACGAGTCTGTGAGCGTGCCGTCGAGGTCGAGCAGCACCAGCGCGGCGGGAGTGGAGGTCACGTCCCCATCCTCGCGCGTCCCGCCGGTGCCATCTCCCGTGCATCGTCCCGGGGGAGGCAGGTAGGCTGGCCCGACAGGCGTCGACCCGGCCATCACCGGCGAGCCTCCGGAAGAACAGGCCAGCAGTCCTCGGACCGCGGGCCCCAGTAGAACCGGACGGGGCAGGCCCGTCACAGCCGCAGCAGAGTGGTCGACGCCCCCGGGGGACGCCGGCAAACGAGGTGGTACCGCGGGAACCCCGATCCGGGGTGATCGTCCTCGTAGCCGCACGCGCACGACGCGAACGACCCAGGAGACCCGCACGGTGACCGAGCCCACCAGGTACCCCCTGCACCACCCCGACGCCCCCGTGGCACCGTCGCCGGACCTGCCCGCGCTGGAGCGCGACGTCCTGGCGCACTGGGAGGCCGACCAGACGTTCCAGGCGTCGATCGACCAGCGGGACGCGGGCGCCGACGGTGACAACGAGTTCGTGTTCTACGACGGTCCGCCGTTCGCCAACGGCCTGCCGCACTACGGCCACCTGCTGACCGGGTACGCGAAGGACGTCGTCCCGCGCTACCAGACCATGCGTGGTCACCGCGTGGAGCGCCGCTTCGGCTGGGACACGCACGGTCTGCCCGCCGAGCTCGAGGCGCAGCGCACGCTGGGCATCACCGACAAGGCGCAGATCGAGGCGCTCGGCATCGACGCGTTCAACGCCGCGTGCCGCGAGTCGGTGCTGAAGTACACGGGCGAGTGGCGTGAGTACGTCACGCGCCAGGCCCGCTGGGTGGACTTCGACAACGACTACAAGACGCTCGACGTCACCTTCATGGAGTCGGTCATCTGGGCGTTCAAGCAGCTGCACGACAAGGGCCTGGCGTACGAGGGCTACCGCGTGCTGCCGTACTGCTGGGTGGACCAGACGCCGCTGTCCAACCACGAGCTGCGCATGGACGACGACGTGTACGCGTCGCGTCAGGACCCCGCGCTGACCGTCGGTGTGCGCCTCGAGTCGGGTGAGCTGGCGCTGCTCTGGACGACGACGCCGTGGACGCTGCCGAGCAACCTGGCCGTGGCCGTCGGCCCCGACATCGAGTACGTGACCGTCGAGCCCGCGCCGGACTCGCCGTTCGCGCAGGCCCACCCGGGCGAGCGGGTGCTGCTGGCCGGCACGCGGCTGGCCGCGTACGCGCGCGAGCTCGGCGAGGCGACGGTCGTCGCGACGACCCGCGGCGCCGACCTGGCCGGACGTCGCTACACGCCGCCGTTCGACTACTTCGTCGGCCGCGAGAACGCGCACCAGGTGCTGGTCGCGGACTACGTGACGACCGAGGACGGCTCGGGCCTGGTCCACCTGGCGCCCGCGTTCGGTGAGGACGACATGGCGGCGTGCGACGCGGCCGGCATCGCCCCGCTGGTCCCCGTCGACGCCGAGGCGAAGTTCACGAGCGAGGTGCCCGACTACCAGGGTCTGCAGGTCTTCGAGGCCAACAAGCCGATCATCGCCGACCTCAAGGCCGGCACGGGCCCGCTCGAGCGCGTCCCGGCCGACCGCCGCGCCGTCGTCGTGCGGCACGAGACGTACGAGCACTCCTACCCGCACTGCTGGCGGTGCCGGAACCCGCTCGTCTACAAGGCCGTGACCAGCTGGTTCGTGCGCGTCACCGAGTTCCGCGACCGGATGGTCGAGCTGAACCAGGAGATCACCTGGGCGCCCGAGCACATCAAGGACGGCCAGTTCGGCAAGTGGCTGTCGGGTGCGCGCGACTGGTCGATCAGCCGCAACCGCTACTGGGGCACGCCCATCCCCGTGTGGGTGTCCGACGACCCGAGCCACCCGCGCGTCGACGTGTACGGGAGCCTCGAGCAGCTCGAGGCCGACTTCGGCCGCCTGCCCGTCAACCACGACGGCGAGACCGACCTGCACCGCCCGTTCATCGACGAGCTGACGCGTCCCAACCCGGACGACCCGACCGGCGCGAGCACCATGCGCCGCATCCCCGACGTGTTCGACGTCTGGTTCGACTCGGCCTCGATGCCGTTCGCGCAGGTGCACGCGCCGTTCGAGAACGGCGACTGGTTCGAGCACCACTTCCCGGGCGACTTCATCGTCGAGTACATCGGCCAGACGCGCGGCTGGTTCTACGTCATGCACGTGCTGGCCACCGCGATCTTCGACCGGCCCGCGTTCCGCAACGTCATGTGCCACGGCATCGTGCTGGGCGACGACGGCCGCAAGGCCAGCAAGTCGCTGCGCAACTTCCCCGACCCCGTGCAGATGTGGGACGTGTACGGCTCCGACGCGGTGCGCTGGTCGCTCATGTCCAGCTCCATCCTGCGCGGGGGCAACCTGGTCGTCACCGAGGAGGGCATCCGCGACGGTGTCCGCCAGGTGCTGCTGCCGCTGTGGTCGACGTACTACTTCTTCACGCTCTACGCGGGAGCGGCGGACGGCGGCAACGGGTACGTCGCGAAGGCGGTCGCGCCCGAGCGGGTGGCCGGCATGGCTCCGATGGACCGATACGTCCTAGCCCGCACCGACGAGCTCGTCGCGGCCGTCACGGCGCAGATGGACGCCTACGACATCGCCGCGGCGTGCGAGTCCGTGCGCGAGCACCTCGACGTCCTGACCAACTGGTACGTCCGCACGCAGCGCGACCGGTTCTGGGCGGAGGACGACGACGCGTTCGACACGCTGTGGACCGCGCTCGAGACGCTCACGCGGGTCATGGCGCCGCTCGCGCCGCTCGTGACGGAGGAGGTGTGGCGCGGCCTGACGGGCGGGCGCTCGGTGCACCTGACCGACTGGCCGACGGCCGCGGGAGACGCCGACGCCGACCTGGTGCGCGCGATGGACCAGGTCCGTGCCGTCACGTCGACCGCGCTGGGCCTGCGCAAGGCGCACTCCGTGCGGGTGCGCCAGCCGCTGCCCAGCCTGACGGTCGGGGTCGAGGACCCCGCCTCGCTCGAGCCGTACGCCGCGCTGCTGGCCACCGAGCTCAACGTCAAGCAGGTGCTCCTGGAGTCCGCGGACGCCGCCGAGCGGTTCGGCATCACGCAGCGCCTGGCCGTCAACGCCCGCGCGGCCGGTCCGCGCCTGGGCCGCGGCGTGCAGGCCGTCATCCAGGCTGCCCGCGCCGGCTCGTGGCGCACCGACGGTGAGACGGTCGTCGCGACGACGGCCGACGGCGACGTCCCGCTGGAGCCGAGCGAGTACGAGCTGACGACCGTCGTGGCCGGCGGCGAGCAGGGGACCAGCGCGGCGGCCGTCCTGCCCGGTGGGTTCGTCGTGCTGGACCTGACGCTCGACGACGCGCTCCTGGCCGAGGGCTACGCCCGCGACGTGGTCCGGGCCGTGCAGGATGCGCGCAAGGCGGCCGGCCTGCAGGTGAGCGACCGCATCCTGCTCTCGCTCGACGTCCCACGCGATCAGGTGCCCGCCGTCGAGGAGTACCGCGACTTCATCGCGCGTGAGACGCTCGCGGTGTCGGTCGAGGTGGACGTCTCGCCGACGCCGGAGCTCGCGGTGCGGGTCGAGGCCGTCGAGGCCGGGGGGTACGAGGCGTGAGCGGCGGGGCGGACCACGTGCGCGACGAGGCGGCGCGAGAGGCGCGGACGGCGGCCGACGAGGTCTACGCCGCGATCCTGGCGCGCGCGCCCGAGCACGACATCGACCCGACCCTGGAGCGTGTGCGCCAGGTGTGCGAGCTGCTGGGCGACCCGCAGCACGCCTACAAGGTCGTCCACCTGACGGGGACCAACGGCAAGACGTCGACGAGCCGCATGGTCGAGCGCCTGGTCCGCGAGCACGGCCTGCGCACGGGCCGGTTCACGAGCCCGCACCTGACGCGCGTCACGGAGCGGATCGCGATCGACGGTCAGCCGATCAGCGACGAGCGCTTCGTCGAGGTGTGGCAGGACGTCGCGCCCTACGTGCACCTGGTGGACCAGCGCTCGGCCGAGCGCGGCGAGCCGCGGCTGTCGTTCTTCGAGGTGTTCACGGTGATGGCGTTCGCCGCGTTCGCGGACGCCCCGGTGGACGTCGCGATCGTCGAGGTCGGCATGGGGGGCCGGTGGGACTCCACCAACGTCGCCGACGGGGACGTCGCCGTCATCACGCCGATCGCGATGGACCACGAGCGCTACCTGGGCGACACTCTCGTCGAGATCGCCTCGGAGAAGTCGGGCATCGTCAAGGACGGCGCGACCCTGGTGCTCGCCGCGCAGACCGAGGACGTCGAGGGTGTCGTGCTGGCAGCGGCAGCCGAGCGCGGCGCGCGCGTGATCCGGGAGGACGTCGAGATCGCGGTGGTCGAGCGGTCCGTCGCGGTGGGCGGCCAGCTGCTCACGCTGCGCGGCACGGGCGGCACGTACACCGACATCTTCCTGCCGCTGCACGGCGAGTTCCAGGCGCACAACGCGCTCCTGGCGCTGTCCGCCACCGAGGCCCTGGTGGCCGGCGGCGGTGCGCTGCAGCCCGGCATCGTGGAGGCCGCGTTCGCCGACGTCGACTCGCCCGGGCGGCTCGAGATCGTGCGCACCAGCCCCACGGTGATCGTCGACGGGGCGCACAACCCCGCCGGTGTCGAGGCGATGGTCGGTTCGCTCGACGAGGCGTTCGCGTTCCAGCGCGTCGTCGGCGTGGTCGGCGTGATGGCGGACAAGGACCCCGAGGGCATCCTGTCGATCCTGGAGCCGGTGCTCGACGAGATCGTCGTGACGGCCGCGGGCAACACCCGCGCGATGGCGCCCGACGAGCTCGGTGAGGTCGCGGTCGACGTGTTCGGCGAGGACCGGGTGCACGTCGTCGAGCGTCTCGACGAGGCCATCGACCTGGCAGCCGGGCTCGCCGAGCGGGACGTCGAGCGCGGGGCAGCCGTGCTGGTCACGGGGTCGATCCTGCTCGTCGCCGAGGCGCGGATCCTGCTGGGGCGCGGCTGACGGACCTCGGTGCACGAATGTGCAGGCGTGCCGCACATCTTCGCCTTGACGGCTGTGAGCCGTCGGGCGAAGGTGGGCAGCGGGGGCTGACCGAGTACCACCGGAGCGCGTGACGGAGCCCGACGAGGTGCCCCGTCGAAGGGATGTCGACGTGAAGAAGCTCATCAACGACCCACGTTCCGTCGTCGCCGAGACCCTCGAGGGTTTCGGCGCTGCGCACGCAGACGTCGTCGAGGTCCACAGCGAGCCCGACTTCGTCACCCGCGCGGGCGGCGCGGTCGACGGCAAGGTCGGGCTCGTCTCCGGCGGCGGGAGCGGGCACGAGCCGCTGCACGCCGGGTTCGTGGGCGTCGGGATGCTCGACGCGGCCGTCCCCGGACCCGTGTTCACGTCGCCGACGCCCGACCAGGTGCTGCCCGCGATCCAGGCGGCCGACGGCGGCAAGGGCGTCCTGCTCATCGTCAAGAACTACACGGGCGACGTGCTGAACTTCGAGACCGCCGCGGAGCTGGCCGATGCCGAGGGCGTCGACGTGCGAACGGTGGTCACGAACGACGACGTCGCTGTCCAGGACTCGCTCTACACGGCCGGCCGTCGTGGTGTGGCGGGCACGGTGTGCGTCGAGAAGATCGCGGGGGCCGCGGCGGAGCGTGGCGACGACCTCGACTCGGTCGCCGCCGTCGCGCAGCGCGTCAACGACAACGTCCGCTCGATGGGCGTCGCTCTCACCGCCTGCACCGTGCCGCACGCGGGCAAGCCGTCGTTCGACCTGCCCGAGGACGAGATCGAGATCGGCATCGGCATCCACGGCGAGCCCGGTCGTCGGCGCATCCCGCTGGCGAGCGCGGACGAGATCACGGAGATGCTCGTGACGCCCGTGGCCGACGATCTGAGCCTCGCGCAGGGGGACCGGGTGCTGCTCTTCGTCAACGGCATGGGTGGCACACCGTCGTCCGAGCTCTACGTCGTCTATCGTCGGGCGCGCGCGCTGCTCGAGGAGCGGGGCGTGGAGGTGACCCGCTCGCTCGTGGGCAACTACGTCACGTCGTTGGAGATGCAGGGCGCGTCCGTGAGCGTACTGCGGCTGGACGACGAGCTCACCGAGCTGTGGGACGCTCCGGTGCACACCACCGCGCTGCGGTGGTGACGTGCGGGCGTGGTTGCTGGTGACGAGACATACGGCCGAGGGAGTGCATGGATGAGCGTGGACGTGGCGTGGGCCGTCGAGTGGGTGCGCCGCAGCGCGCAGACGATCGCGGAGCACCGCGAGGAGCTCATCGAGCTGGACCGTCTGATCGGCGACGGTGACCACGGCGAGAACCTGGACCGCGGCTTCCGGGCGGTGGTCGCCAAGCTCGACGCTCTCGACGAGCCGCCCGCGCAGATCGGCGACGTCCTCAAGCTCGTCGCCACCACGCTGATGTCGACGGTCGGTGGGGCCGCCGGGCCGTTGTACGGGACCGCGTACCTGCGTGCCGCCAAGGCGACCGCGACCGACGAGCTCGACAGCGCCGGCGTCGTCGCGCTCGTCGAGGCCGCGCTCGACGGGATCGTCGCGCGGGGCAAGGCGACGACGGGCGAGAAGACCATGGTCGACGCGTGGTCGCCCGCCGCCGAGGCGGCCGTGCACGCCGCGGACGCGGGCGGGTCCCCGGCGGACGTGCTCGCCGCTGCGGCCCAGGCCGCCGCCGAGGGGGCGCAGGCGACGATCCCGCTCGCGGCCACCAAGGGCCGGGCCAGCTACCTGGGGGAGCGGTCGATGGGCCACCTCGACCCCGGCGCCCGCTCCACCGAGCTGCTGCTCGCCGAGGCCGCCGCGGCGGCGGCGTGAGCGCGCCGGACGCGGACCGGGCGTTCGCCCGGGTCGCGCTCGTGCTCGTCTCGCACTCGCGGGACCTGGCCGCGGGGACCGTCGAGCTCGCGGGCCAGATGGCGCCCGGCGTGCAGCTGATCGGTGTGGGCGGGACGCCCGACGGTCAGCTCGGCACCGACTTCGACGGCATCGAGCGTGCGTTCGGGCAGGCGACGCAGGACGGTCGCAGCGCCGTGGTCCTGATGGACCTGGGCTCGGCCGTGCTCACGGCGGAGTCGGTGCTGGACCTGGCCGACGAGGACCTCGCCGCCCGGGTACGGCTCGCGGACGCGCCGTTCGTCGAGGGGGCCGTCGCCGCCGCCGTCACCGCGCACGGCGGTGCGGACCTCGACGCCGTGCTGGCCGCCGCCGAGGGTGCCGGCCGGATGTACGACGGCGACCGGTCTCCGGCGACGCAGGACGCATCGGCCCCGCCCACGGAAGACGGTGTGGTGCGCGAGACCCGCACGCTGCTCAACCCGATGGGGCTGCACGCCCGGCCGGCCGCCGTGATCTCGCGGATGCTGGCCGCCTACGACGCGAAGGTGACCGTGAACGGGGTCAGTGCCGCGAGCGTGCTGGCGCTCATGAAGCTGGGCGCGACGCAGGGCACCGAGCTGCGGATCGAGGGCGAGGGGCCGCAGGCGGCCGAGGCGGTCAGGGTGTTCACGACCGAGGTGGAGCGGGGCTTCGGCGAGATCTGACACGTGACGCTCGCCACGCTCGTTGCAGTCCGTGCAAAGTTGCACCTGATGTAATCTTCAGCGGTGAGTGACGACCTGGGCCTGCGCGAGCGCAAGAAGCGTGCCCGCCGCGAGGCGCTCATCGACGCCACGCACCGGCTCGTCGAGCAGCACGGCCTCGACGCCGTGACGGTCGAGGCCATCTGTGCGGAGGCCGACGTCTCGACACGGACGTTCTTCAACTACTTCGATTCGAAGGACGACGCCGTGCTCGGGCACGTGCCGTGGCCCGTGGACTCCCCGGCCGGGACGACGTTCGCCGCCGGCGGCCCGACCGGTCACCTGCTCACCGACCTCCAGCACCTCGTCGGCTCGTTCCTGGACGACCCGCCGGTCGGACGCGAGCGGTTCAACCGTGCGTTCGAGATCGCGACCCGCGAACCGCGGCTGCTCGCCCGCCACCTCGCGTGGTTCGAGCAGCACAAGGGACAGATCGTCGCGCTCGTCGAGCAGCGCCTCGGTGAGCAGCCCGAGCGCAGCCCCGTCGTGGTCGCGTCCCTGGCCCTCTTCCTCACGCACGCGACGTTCGTGCACTGGGAGGAGTCCGGGGGGGCCGGCGAGGGTGAGGACCACCTCGCCTTCGTCGTCCACGAGCTCCGCGCGCTCGTCGCGGACTGACCCCCGCCCCCGAACAAACCCCCGAAGCCCCCGCACAGCCCCACAGATCGAGGACAGCATGGCCACCGCAGCACCTGACACCACGGCGAGCGACAAGCCGCTCGTCGTCCTGACCCCCCGCACCGTCTGGCTCATCTTCGGTGCGCTCATGGCGAGCATGTTCCTGTCCTCGCTCGACCAGTCGATCGTCGGCACCGCGATGCCCACGATCGTCGGCGAGCTGAACGGCGTCGCGCACCAGGGCTGGGTGGTGACCGCCTACATCCTGGCGATCGCTATCGTCATGCCGCTGTACGGCAAGTTCGGCGACCTGTGGGGCCGCCGCTACCCGTTCCTGGTGGCCATCGGCCTGTTCACGATCGCCTCGGCCGGAGCCGGCTTCGCGCAGTCGTTCGGTGAGCTCGTGTTCTGGCGCGGCGTGCAGGGCCTGGGCGGCGGTGGCCTGATGATCCTGTCGCAGGCGATCATCGCCGACATCGTGCCGGCCAAGGACCGCGGCAAGTACATGGGTCCGATGGGTGCGCTGTTCGGTATCGCCGCCGTCGTCGGCCCGCTGCTGGGCGGCCTGTTCACGCAGCACGCCGACTGGCGCTGGTGCTTCTGGATCAACATCCCGATCGGCATCGCTGCGTTCGCCACCGCGTGGTTCACCCTCAAGCTGCCCAGCCACCGTTCGGGCAAGAAGATCGACGTCGCCGGCATCTTCTTCATGGTCGTCGGCACGTCCGGCCTGGTGCTGGCCACCTCGTGGGTCTCGTGGTCGGGCAACACCGGCTACGACTGGAGCGACACGGGGCTGCTCGCGCTGGTCGTCGGCACGCTCGTCGCGATCGCCGCGTTCATCGTCGTCGAGCTGCGCGCCAGCGAGCCGCTGCTGCCGCTGCGCCTGTTCAAGAACCGCACCTTCACCATCGCCACGGTGATCGGCTTCATCCTGGGCATGGGCATGTTCGCGGCGCTCGCGTTCCTGCCCACCTTCCTGCAGATGTCCACGGGGGCGGGCGTCACCGAGTCCGGCTTCCTCATGCTGCCGATGATGGTCGGCGTCATGGCCACCGCCATCGGGTCCGGCATCGCGATCACCAAGACCGGCCGCTACAAGATGTACCCCGTCGCGGGTCTGCTCATCACGGCCGCCGGCCTGGCGTGGCTGACCAACATCACCGGCGACATGTCGATGTGGCTGTTCGGCGCCATGATCTTCGTGCTCGGCGCCGGCATGGGCCTGGTGATGCAGACCATCGTCCTGGCCGTGCAGAACGCGGTGGACCCGCACGAGCTCGGCACCGCGACGTCCGCGAACAACTTCTTCCGCGAGATCGGCGCCGCCGTCGGCACCGCCATCTTCAGCACCATCTTCACCACGGCGCTGACCAGCAAGCTCACGGAGGTGTTCGCGGGCGCACCCGCCGGCGCCGCCGACCCGAGCGCCAGCCTGACGCCGGAGTTCGTCCAGACGCTGCCCGAGCCGTACAAGTCCGGCGTCATCGACGCGTTCGCCGACACCCTGGCGCCGTCGTTCTGGTACTTCGTGCCGCTCATCCTGGTCGGGTTCGTGCTGGCGCTGTTCCTGCGCGAGGTCAAGCTGTCCGGCGTGGCCGGCATGGTCGCCCGCGGCGAGGCGGTCGCCGCGGACGGCAGCGCTGTCGACGCCGCGCCGACGACCGACGATCGACTGGTCGTCGACGAGCTGAGCCCGTCGGCCGACGAGGTGCTGCCGCACCCGCGCACGTCGGGCGACGACGTCCCCGCGGTTACCCTGGAGCGGTGACCTCCGACGCGCCGGCCGTGCGCCGCAAGCGGCCCGCCAAGCCGCAGTTCGCCCAGACGATGCTCATCCTCGAGGCGTTCTGCGTGTTCTTCGCGACGTTGGTGGCGTACGGCCTGAGCTCGGGCGAGGACCCGTGGATCGACGTGAGCACCGCGGCGGTGTGGTGGATCGGCGGCGGCCTCGCCGTGGCGCTCATCGTGATCTCCGGGATCGTCGCCCGGCCGGGCGGTTACACGGCCGGCTGGGTGGCGCAGGCGTGGGTCGCGGGGGCTGCCCTCGTGCTGCCGTCGGTGGCGCGCGGCATGGCTCTCGTCGTGGCGGCCGTCTTCATCGCGCTGTGGGCGGTGTCGCTGCGCCTCGGCGGGCGCATCGACCGGGAGCGGGCGGAGTATGACGCTGCCCACCCCGGCGAGGTCGGGCCCTGATCGCCCTTAGGGTTGGGGCATGAGCGACGCACCCGCCCAGCAGCGCACCCTTGTCCTCGTCAAGCCCGACGGCGTCCGTCGCGGGCTGTCCGGCGAGATCCTGCGCCGGATCGAGGCGAAGGGCTACACGCTCGTCGCCGTCGACCTGCGCCAGGCGTCCGACGAGCTCCTGGCGGAGCACTACGCCGAGCACGCCGGCAAGCCGTTCCTGGCGCCGCTGATCGAGTTCATGGGCTCCGGCCCCGTGCTGGCCGTCGTCGCCGAGGGGCACCGCGTCATCGAGGGTTTCCGCTCGCTCGCCGGCGCGACCGACCCGACCGTCGCGGCGCCCGGCACCATCCGCGGCGACCTGGGCCGCGACTGGGGACTCAAGGTCATCCAGAACCTCGTCCACGGGTCGGACTCGCCCGAGTCCGCCGAGCGCGAGATCGCGCTCTGGTTCCCCACCCTCTAGTCGTCAGGCCCTGACGGGGCGCCGCTCGCCGATCGGCAGCAGCGACGCGACCAGCTCGAGCCCGCGGGCCGAGACCAGGTCGACGTGCGCGCCGTCGAACGCGACCTCGCGGACGGTCCCGCAGGTCCACGGCGACCACGACGCATCCTGCGCCGCGCCGGGACCGGCCGTCCGCGTGGCCCGCACGAGCGTCAGGTCACCGCGGTGGACCTGCTCGGAGTGCTCGCGCAGGGCTCGGACGTGGCCCCCGACGACGGCGGGCAGGCGCTCCAGGACGGGTTCGGGCAGCTGCGCCATGGGGCTGTCCGTGGCCCGTAGCCGGTCCAGCACCTCGCGCGTCGTCAGCGCCCGTCCGCCCGGTCCGCCGTGCTCGGCGACATCGCCGTCCAGGCCGCCCATGACCGCCAGGGCGCGAGCCGCGTCCACGTCGTCGGGCGCCGGCAGCGAACGCCAGGCTGCGCTCGGGTAGGCGTCGAGCAGGGTGAGCGACGCGACGTCGAAGCGGTCCGCCGCCCGCACCGCGAGGTCGTGCGCGACGACGCCGCCCACGGACCATCCGACCAGGTGCACGGGCCGACCGTCGGCCACCTCGGCCAGCACGTCCGCGTACCGCTGCGCGAGCTCGCCGATCGAGCGCGCGGGCTTTCCGCCCGCGTAGGCCGGTGACTGCAGGCCGACCAGGGCGACGTCCGCGGGCAGCGAGCGCAGCATCGGCGCGTAGCACCACGACAGGCCGCCCGCCGGGTGCACGCACGCGACGAGCTCGCGCGCGCCACGGCGCAGCGTGAGCAGCACGTCCGTCGCCTGCGCCTCGTCGGACGCGCCGCCGACCGCGCGCACGAGGTCGGCGAGCGACGTCGCGGCGAAGACGTCCGCGATCGTCGGACGCCGGGGCCCGACGTCACGGAGCGCCGCGACCAGGCGCGCGGCCTTGAGCGAGTCACCGCCGACCGCGAAGAAGGCGTCGTCGGGGTGCAGGTCGTCGTGCCCCAGCACCTGCGCGAGCAGGGCGCGGACGGTGCCGGCGTGTGAGTCGGTCACCGCGGCCCAGGCGCCGTCGACGTCGCGTTCGACGCTCGTGCGCGCCTCCTGCGCGGCAGCGACCAGTCCAGCGGTGTCCAGCTTGCCGTGCCGGGTCGTCGGCAGGGCGTCGACCTCGACGACCCGAGGGACCATCGCCCCCGGCAGCGTCGCGCGCAGGTCGTGCACGAGCCCGGCCAGGGATCCCCGCGCATGCGGGTGCGCCACGACGGCGGCCACGAGCTCGAGGTCGCCGACCAGGTCAGGCATGGCGAGGACCGCCGCCGACGCGACGTCGGTGTGGCCTGCCACCCGGGCCTCGATCTCGCCGAGCTCGATGCGCTGGCCGCGGATCTTGACCTGACGGTCGCCCCGGCCCAGGTACGTCACCACACCGCGCCCGTCGGGCCGTGCGCCCCAGGTCGCGGTGTCGCCGGTGCGGTACCAGCGCGTGGGCTCGGTGGTCCCCGCGATGCCGGCCGGCCGCACCACGAACCGCTCGGCGGTCAGGTCGGGGCGGCCCCGGTAGCCCGTGGCCAGCTGGACCCCGGCGAGGTGGAGCTCGCCGACGGCCCCGGGCGGCAGCTCGCGACCCGCCGCGTCGAGCACCGCCAGTCGCGTGTTCCACACCGGCTCGCCGATGGGGACCGGGTCCGCCGTCGGGGTGTCCTGCCCGCAGTCCCACGCCGTGACGTCGACGGACGCCTCTGTGGGGCCGTACAGGTTGAGCACGCGCGTGCTCGGCAGCATGGCGCGGACGTCGTCGACCGTCGTCGCGTCGAGCGCCTCGCCCGAGCAGACGACGGTGCGCACGCGCGCCGCGAGACCCGCACGCTCGGCGGGGGAGACGAGCAGGTGGTCGCGCAGCTCGCGCAGCATCGACGGGACGAAGTGCAGGGTGCTCACGCCGTGCTCGACGACCGCAGTGCAGATCGCGGCGGGATCCCGGTGCGCGCCCGGCGCGAGCAGGACCAGGGGCACGCCCGTGATCAGCGGCAGGAACAGCTCCCACACCGAGACGTCGAACGTCACGGGGGTCTTCTGCAGGACGGCGTCACCGTCCGCGAGCCGCGCGGCGTCCTGCATCCACAGCAACCGGTTGACGATCCCCGCGTGCGGGACGACGACGCCCTTGGGGGCGCCGGTCGACCCGGACGTGAAGATGACGTACGCGGGGTCCGACGCCGCGGGGGAGCGACGGTCGTGGCGCCGCCCGACGTCCGACGTCAGGACCAGGTGCTCGGCGGGCAGGGCCGCGCCGAGGTCCGAGTCGAGCACGTCCTGCGTGGTCACGACCAGCACCGGCTCGGCCAGCGCGACGACCTCCGCGATCCTCGCCGGGGGCGCGTCGAGGTCGAGGGGGAGGTACGCGGCGCCCGCGTCCAGGACGGCGGCCAGCGCGACCATCAGCTCCGGGCCGCGCGGGGCGGCGACCGCGACGACGTCGCCCGGGCCGACGCCGCGGCCGACGAGCACGTCCGCGAGCGTGCGGCTGCGGGTGCGCAGCTCCTCGCGGCTCGTCGTGCCGCCGTCCCAGACCAGCGCGGGCGACTCGCCCGGCACCGGGGGGCGGTCGAGCGCGACGCGGACGAGGTCGGTGAGCGTCGTGGCGGGCGCCGGGTGCTGCGTCGCGTTCCAGCCGGCCAGGCGCGCGCGGTCGTCGGGCGTCGCGACGGGGAGGTCCGCGAGCGGCAGGTCGAGCGGCTCGTCCTGCTCGGCGAGCACCTCGAGACGGTGCAGGAGGCGCGCGTGGTGTGCGTCGACCTCGTCCTGCGTGCACGTGGCGGCGTTCGCGTCGAGCACGAGGTGCAGCGCGCCCGTGACGTCGTCGACGCTCACCGTGAGCTCGACGTCCTCGACCGGTCCGGTCGCGAGCGGCACGACGCAGGCCCGGCGCTCGCCGAACCGGATCGTGGTGCTGAACGGCTTGAGGTTGATCCGCGCCGCGGTCGTCCAGGCGGGCACGGCCTGCGCCGGGTCGACGGCGCGTGCGACGTGCTCGGAGCGCGTGCGCTGGTGCGTCCGCGCGCCGCGCAGCGCGTCGGCGACGTCCGCCGTGAGCGTGCCTACCGTCGCGGTCGGGTCGACGCGGACCCGTAGCGGGACGACGTTGACGCAGGTGCCGATCCGCGTGAGCGCAGCCGCGGTCCGGCCGGTCATCGGCAGGCCGAGCAGGACGTCCGTCGTGCCGGTCGTCGCGCCGACGTGGTCCGCGAAGAGTGCGGTGACGACCGCCGGCCACGAGGCGCCCGCCGCCTCCACGCGTTCGCGCAGCCGGCCGCTCGCGGCGGCGTCCACGTCACCCGACGCGGTCCGCCGGCCGTCGGGCGGAGCCGCCCGCGTGAGCCGCGCGGGTGCCGGTGCGTCCGCCAGCACGGAGTTCCAGTGCGCGACGTCCGCCGCGTACCGGTCGCTCGCCCGGTGCGCCGCATCCGCCCCGGCGGCTGCCACGATCGAGGCCTCGGGCGCCGCTGTTGGCATGCCTTCCGTCGCCGCGCGCGGCGCGTCGTCGGCGTACAGCCGCGCGGCGCGGTGCTCGAGCAGCCCGAACGCGTACGCGTCGGCCAGGACGTGATGGATCCGCAGGAACCACGCGTCCCGCTCGCGCAGGCGCAGCACCACGCTGTCGACGAGCTCCTCACCGGTCAGGGGCCGCGGCGTGCGGATCTGTTCGTCCATCCACGCGCGAGCGGCGCCGTCGTCGGGGTCGAGCGCCGCGGCGAACCAGATGCCCAGCTGGGCGTCGGTCAGGGCGAGCGCGCCGTGCTCCTGCGCCCTCACCGGGTGTTCGCGACCAGCTCGACCCACGCCGCGAGCGTCGGCCGCTGCACCAGGTCGAGGAAGCCGGCCTCGCTCCCGGCCGTGCGCCAGCGCTCGACCAGCGACATCAGCCGCATCGAGTCGAGGCCCTCGTCGAACAAGTCGTCGTGGTCGTCGACGTCGTGCCCCAGCAGGTCGGTGACGTCGCTGCGCACGCGCGCCGGGGTCAAGGTGGCGGGTGAGTCGGTGAAGGAGGTCATGGTGGCTCCGAGGTGCGGGTGCGGGTTCGGGTTCGGTGGCGGTGCGGGTCAGGAGGCGGCGAAGATCTGCGCGGCGAGCGTCTGCCGCAGGTCGCGCTTGGAGTTCTTGCCGATGCCGACGGTCGGCAGCGCGGCGACGACGAGCACGCGGTCGGGCACCTTGTACGACGCGAGACCGCGCCGACGTACATGGGCGCGCAGCTCGCGGCCGAACGCCGGGTCGTCCACGTCTGCCGCATCGACAGGCACGACGAACGCGCAGGTCCGCTCGCCCAGGTACTCGTCGGGCTCGGCCACGAGCACGGCGTCGTGCACGCGCGGGTGCGCGAGCAGCACGTTCTCGACCTCCTCGGCCGCGACCTTCTCCCCGCCCCGGTTGATCTGGTCCTTCGCGCGGCCCTCGATCACGATGTTGCCGTCGGGTCGGCGCGAGGCGACGTCGCCCGTGCGGTAGAAGCCGTCGGCCGTGAACGCGCTCCGGTTGTGCTCGGCGGCCCTGTAGTAGCCGCGGATCGTGTACGGCCCGCGCACCAGCAGGTGCCCGGCGACCCCGTCCGGGACGGGAACGTCCTCGTCGTCGACCACCAGGAGCTCGTCGTCGGCGCACACCGGGCGTCCCTGCGTGTGGACGATCACGTCCTGGTCGTCGTCGGCGCGGGTGCAGCAGATCAGCCCTTCGGCCATGCCGAACATCTGCTGCAGCGTGGTGCCGAGCTCGGGACCGACGCGGCGCGCGACCTCGGCGCTGCACCGCGCGCCCCCCACCTGCAGCAGCCGCAACGACGACAGGCGCTCGCGGCCCCCGGCGCCCAACCAGGCGAGCAGCACCGGCGGCACCAGCGACGTGATCGTCACGCCGTGCCGCTCGACCAGGTCGAAGCACACGTCGGGGCTCGGCGCCGGGGCCAGGACCACGGCGGCGCCCGTCAGGTGCGCGCCGAGGACGCCGGGCGAGACGAGCGGGAAGTTGTGCGTGGCGGGCAGGGCTGCGAGGTAGACGTCGGCCGACGTCAGGTCGCACGCCTGCGCGCACGCCCGGGCCGTGAGCAGGTAGTCCTCGTGCGTGCGGGGGATGAGCTTGGGGACGCCGGTGCTGCCGCCGGAGATCTGCAGCAGCGCGAGGCCGCCCGGATCGGCGGGCAGGGGCGGGACGCATATGGGTAGGGGCGGGACGCATACGGGAACGGGCTCGGCGGTCCCCGGCCGGGCCGCCGCCAGGACGTCGGTGAGCGACGTCCCCGCGTGCGCGACCTCACCGACGACGACGAGCGTGAGCCGGTCGGCCAGCGTCTCCGCGAACGGCCGGTGGTCGTGGCCGCCGGACCGGTCCGCGACGAGGTACGCGCGTGCGCCGGTCTGCTCGACGAACGACCCGATCTCCTGCTCGCGGTGCGCCGGCAGCGCCACCACCGGGACGAGCCCCGCCAGCAGCGTCCCGTACAGCACCGGGACCAGCTCGGGGACGTTGCCGAGCTGCACCACGATCCGGTCACCCGCGCGCAGGCCGAGCGCGAGCAGCCCGTCCGCAGCGAGCCGCGCCGCTTCCATGAGCTCGGCGAAGGTCCACCGGACGTCGCCCGCGACGAGGGCGGTGCGGTCGGCGTGCTCGCGCGCCACCCGGTCGAGCGCGGCCGGGACGGTCTCGCCCCGCCAGAGGCCCGACGCCCGGTAGCGCGCCGCGTCGGCGGCGGGCCACGGCGTCAGGTCGAGCACGTCCGGGGCGGTGGCGGGCACGGTTCCTCCTGCGGCTGGCGGCTTCGTCTCATCATCTGACGATAGTTAGGCATGCATAAGTTAGGAGGGGCTAACGTACTACGCGATGAATCGACCGGATTGCACCCTGACCACCAGGTGGACGCCGCGGACGGGACCCGTCCCCGCCGCCGCGACCGCGGGTGGGACGCTGCGCACCTACGCGGACGGCGGCCCCGCCGACGCCGTCCTGGTCTGGTTCCCCTACGCGGGGGGCACCGCGTCCCAGGTCGCCGCATGGCGCGACCAGCTGCCCGCCGGCGTCGGGCTGAGCGCAGTCCAGTACCCCGGCCGGGCGGACCGCCTGCGCGACCCGCGCCCGGCTGCGCTCGCGGACCTGGCGGGAGAGGTCGCCGACGCGCTGGAGACGCGGGACCTCGCCGCGCGGGCGATCCTGTGGGGCCACAGCCTCGGTGCCCTCGTCGCCCTGGAGACGGTCCGCGAGCTCGAACGGCGCGGCCGCGCACCCCGCGCTCTCGTCGTGACGGGCCGCCGCGCGCCCGGCCGTCCGGGCGCGTTCGACGACCTCGCCGAGCTCGACGACGACGCCCTGGTCGACGCCCTCGCGGCGATGGACCCGGGATCGGGCGCCGCCGGCCTGCGCGGCGAGGCCCGCGACTACTGGCTCGGGCTCGTGCGCGCGGACGCGAGCCTGGCGGCGGGGGCGCTCGCCGCCTCGGACCCGGAACGGCCGGCGTCGGTCACGGTCCCGATCGTCGCCGCGACCGGCAGCCAGGACCCCGCCGCGCTCGTGACCGACCTGCACGAGTGGTCCGCCTTCAGCACCGCGCCCGTCACCGTGGCGCACCTCGCCGGCGGCCATCTGGGCGCGGTCGCGACCCCCGACGCCGTCCTGGCCGTCCTGACCGACGCGGACCTCCTGCCCGCACCTGCCGGCGCGCACGCGCGCACCCTTCGACGAGACGGTGACCACACGTGACAGCACCTTCCTCAACCCGTCCGCGCTCGGCCCGCCCACCCGTTGCCGTCGTGAGCGGCGCGGCCCGTGGGATCGGGCTCGCCACCGCACGACGCCTCGCGGCCGACGGGAGCACCGTCGTCTGCCTGGACGTCGACGCGCGGGCCCTCGCGGACATCGCGCACGACGGCGCCCACGACGGTCTCGTGCTCGTGCCGCGCACCGTCGACGTGAGCGACGCGGACGCCGTCGAGCAGGTCGTCGCCGACGTGGAACGCGGCCTGGGACCCGTCGACCGGCTCGTCAACGCCGCCGGCGTGATCGGCGTCGGCCGCCTGCTCGACGCCCGGTCCGACGACGTCGCGCGGCTGTTCGCCGTCAACGTGCTCGGCGTCCTCAACCTGACGCGCAGCGTGGGGCTGCGGATGGCCGAGCGCGGCGTCGGCGCGGTGGTGACGGTCAGCTCGAACGCCGCGTCCACCCCCCGCCTGGGCATCGGCGCGTACGGGGCGTCCAAGGCCGCGGCCACGATGCTGACCCGCTCGCTCGCCCTCGAGCTCGCGGCGCACGGCGTGCGGTGCAACGTGGTCTCGCCCGGCTCCACGGACACCGACATGCTGCGGGCCACGTTCGACGACGCGCAGCCCACCGACGAGGCGTTCGCCCGGGTGGTCCGCGGCTCGGCGGCCGACTACCGGCTCGGCATCCCCCTCGGGCGGGTGGCCGACGCCGACGACGTCGCCCGATCCATCGAGTTCCTGCTGTCCGACGCCGCCCGCCACGTCACGATGCACGACCTGCGTGTCGACGGCGGAGCCACCCTGGGGGCCCACGCATGAGCCAGACCCTCTTCGACCACCTCGGTCACGCACCGGCGACGGGGCACGCCACGCCGGTGCTCGTGTCGACCGTCGACCGGACGGTCGCGATCGACCCGGCCCACGCCGAGGTGCTGGTCGACCCCGGGGGCGCCGACGACCTCGCGGCAGCGGTCGACGGCGCGCTCGCCGCCGCGGGCCCCGGGACCGTGGTCGCGGGTGCGGTGCCGTTCCGGCACGGACGTGCGGCGCGCGGGAACGTGCGCGATGTCGTGCGCGTTGTCGAGCGCGATGTCGAGCACGGCAGGGCCGACGACGCCGCGCGCCTGGTCGTCGGGTCGGACATCGGGCACGTCGTGCACGGCGACGTCCGGGCCGGGCTGCTCGGTCGGGCGCTCGTCGGCGGCCCGGACGAGGTGAGGCGGGCGCGCTGGCGGTACCTGGCGGGGGAGTCGCCCGCCGAGCACGCGCGGCGCGTCGACCGGCTGCTGCGGGCCATGCCTCCCGCACGCGTCGACAAGGCGGTGCTCGCGCGGCGCGTGACGCTCGCCTCCGACGCGGGCATCGACGTCGGCCGGGTGCTCGACCGGCTCGCCCGGCACGACCCCGCGGCGACGGTGTTCGCCGTCCCGCTGGCCGACGGCGGCACGTTCGTCGGTGCCAGCCCGGAGCTGCTCGTCGAGCGACGCGGGGCGCTCGTCACGACGCACCCGCTCGCGGGGTCGGTGCCGCGGCACCCCGACCCGCGGGTCGACCGCGAGCGGGGCGAGCGGCTGCTGGGCTCGCCGAAGGACCTGCGCGAGCACGCGTACGTCGTCGACGACATCGTCGAGCGGCTGCTGCCCTGGTGCACGCAGGTCGAGGTCGACGGGCCGGACCTGCGCCGGACCGAGCGCATGTGGCACCTGGGCTCGACGATCCGCGGCACGCTGCGCGACCGCTCGACCGGCGCCGCACGGATCGCCCTGCACCTGCACCCGACACCCGCGGTCGCCGGCACGCCGACGCAGGCCGCGGTGCGGCTGCTCGCCGACGTCGAGCACGCCGAGCGCGGGTACTACGCCGGGGCGGTCGGTTGGCAGGACGCCGACGGCGACGGCTGCTGGGCCGTCGCCATCCGGTGCGCCCGCATCGACGCGGACCTGCGCCGCGTCCAGCTCTACGCCGGTGGCGGCATCGTCGCCGGTTCGGACCCTGCCGCCGAGGCGGCCGAGACGGAGGCCAAGATGAAGACGATGCTCGACGCGCTGGAGGTCGACTGACATGTCCCTGCCCCGCATCACGCCGTACCCGATGCCCACGTCGATCCCCGACAGCCGCGCGCCCTGGTCGCTCGACCCCACGCGCGCCGCGCTGCTCGTCCACGACATGCAGCGGTACTTCCTGGGCGCGTTCGACAACGAGGCGGAACCCGTCGTCTCGCTCCTCGCCAACCTCGAGGCGTTGCTCGACGCGGCGCGCGAGGCCGGCGTCCTCGTCGTCTACACGGCGCAGCCGGGCGACCAGGCGCCGGGCCCGCGCGGGCTCCTCGCCGACATCTGGGGGCCGGGCCTGCGCGACGTGCCCGAGCAGACGGCCGTCGTCGACCGCGTCGAACCCCGCGACGGTGACGTCCGCCTCACGAAGTGGCGCTACAGCGCGTTCCAGCGCACGGACCTGCGCGAGCTCCTGCGCTCGCACGGACGCGACCAGCTGGTGGTCACCGGGGTGTACGCCCACCTGGGCTGCCTGCTCACGGCCGCCGACGCGTTCATGCAGGATGTCGAGACGTTCTTCGTCGCCGACGCCGTGGCGGACTTCTCCGAGGCCGAGCACCTGGCGGCGCTCGACTACGCCGCCGGTCGGTGCGCGCGCGTCGTGGCGGCCCGCGAGGTGGTGGCGTCGATGCGGCGGGTGCCGGTCTCCGCACACGCCTGAGGTGCGGTTACGGTCGTGCGATGAGCGACGCGGTGGTGGACCTTCGACCGATGACCGAGCACGACCTGGACCTGTGGGGGACGGCACGCGAGTCGCGCGACGGGACCGGGTCGTTCCAGTGGTTCGGGCACACGCCGGCGCACGCGATCCGTCGCCGGCTCGCGGAGGACGGGTTGCTGACGGCCGACGGCGGCATGCTCTCGATCTGGCACGACGACGAGCCCGTGGGCCGCGTCGAGTGGTGGGCGTCGTCGTGGGGTCGCCCGGCGACGTCGTCGTGCTGGACGATCGCCATCGGCGTGCTCGACGGCCACCGCGGCCGGGGGATCGGCACCGCGGCCCAGACCGCGCTCGTCGCGTACCTGTTCGACCACACCCGCGCGGAACGGATCCAGGCGTGGACCGACGCGCTCAACGTCGCCGAGCGGCGGGCGCTCGAGCGCAGCGGGTTCGAGCTCGAGGGCGTCGTCCGGCGCAGCCAGTGGCGCGAGGGTGCGTGGCACGACCAGGCGCTGTACTCCGTGCTGCGCCCGTAGGCACCCCGTGCCGCGCCCGTAGGCACCCCGTGCCGCGCCCGTAGGCACCCCGTGCCCCGTCCCTGAGCGTCCGGGTGAACCTCCGTCGTCCGCGGCCTCCGGGCGCCTAGGCTGCCCCCGTGCACCTCAAGACGCTCACGCTGCGCGGGTTCAAGTCGTTCGCGTCCGCGACGACGCTGAACTTCGAGCCCGGCGTGACGTGCGTGGTCGGCCCCAACGGCTCGGGCAAGTCCAACGTCGTGGACGCGCTCGCGTGGGTGATGGGGGAGCAGGGCGCCAAGTCGCTGCGCGGCGGCAAGATGGAGGACGTCATCTTCGCCGGCACGTCCGGCCGCCCGCCGCTGGGCCGGGCCGAGGTGGCGCTGACGATCGACAACGCCGACGGCGCCCTGCCGATCGAGTACTCCGAGGTCACGATCTCGCGGACGCTGTTCCGCAACGGCGGCTCCGAGTACGCCATCAACGGTCAGGGGTGCCGGCTGCTCGACATCCAGGACCTCCTGTCCGACTCCGGCCTGGGCCGGGAGATGCACGTCATCGTCGGGCAGGGCCAGCTCGACGCCGTGCTGCGCGCGACACCCGAGGAGCGTCGCGGGTTCATCGAGGAGGCCGCGGGCGTCCTCAAGCACCGCAAGCGCAAGGAGAAGGCGCTGCGCAAGCTCGACGCGATGCAGGCCAACCT